>Ga0307508_10001019_pt1 | contig 32569 bp, 31 predicted proteins | sample 9_EM_MG_FD_203089 | JGI IMG/M metagenome (GOLD analysis project Ga0307508, IMG submission 203089) | Populus trichocarpa ectomycorrhiza microbial communities from riparian zone in the Pacific Northwest, United States - 9_EM | ecosystem: Host-associated > Plants > Roots > Unclassified | place...
ATTTAATATTTTTTTTTTTTTTTTTTTTTTTTTATAAAAAAAAAAAAAAACAAACACCCCCCCGCCCCCCCCCCCCCCCCCCCCCCCCCCCCCCCCCCCCGGATCGCATCGCATGTGCGTAGTTATGTATATATCAAAGGTCTGGCCTCTAGACACTGTAACTAGATGGGACAGTCCGGATGCGGACGCGGGTTGCGGATTGCGGAGACCGTAGTTACATAGTTAGACTAAAAAAAAAAAAAAGCACTCCGTCTAGTTACGTTACTCCCCTGCCCTGAATGCGGAAATTCCGGCTGTCTCTCCCGCGCGCGAACGACTAGATATGTATGCATCTAGATAGTTCCACGTTGTTGTTCTTGTGTCGATCTCCGCGAGACATGAAACGGACTTCGTCTTCTTTTTCTTCTTTCCGTCCTTCTTCTCCCCGAGGAATGGGTGCGACAGGATCGTACGTATGGCGTAACGGCACTTCCACGTATGTATGTATGTACTTAGTTATTTGGGTTATCTACAGCGTGTATGTGGCAAACCCCCACCCCCCGAGTAGACCAACACAGTATGTAGTTATGGAGCAAGCTGTCGCCTCTATATACATACAAATACAATACAAAACACGGAACGCACGACGCTACGAGAACTCAAACTCCGGCCTACCACCTAAACAAAAAACAACACCAAAAAAAAAAAAAAAAAAGACTAGGAACTCGACAAAGGAAAAGATGCTGTTCCCAGGCTTGGGGTTACTATGCTATGCTGCGCAGGTACTGATCGGTCTACTATTATGATAGAGAAAGGTAAGAAAATCCATCTCATCGTTACAACCACAGAACCCACCGCACCACTCTGACACCCACCGTGACCGACCCCCTAACGATCCTAAACACGAGAAACACGCTCCACACCACCCAGAGCAACACTACAACCATCCACTCGACCGACCCCCACAGCATCCTCCTGAGAAACCGCATCTTCCCGCGCCCCTTACGGCGTCGGGCGAGCGAGAAGATCTCGTCCTGTAACTTCTTGACGTTGAGGGTGAGTTCCGTAGTGACGCGCGTGCTGAGGACGTCTGCGTCGTCTGCGACTGCGCGGACAGCGGGTGTGAGGTTCTGCGATACGTCCTTGCTGGCCCGGTTGATGCGGCTGTGGTAGCGCGGCGCAGTGGATTCTATGAAGCTGCTGCGGCGGGCGTTGTAGCTACCGAGTAGTGTGTCGAGGCGGTTGGTGGAGGTGTTGATGGAGCGTAGGCGCGGGTTAAATACTTTGGGAGCGGTTGCGTAAACGTTGCACGCGAAAATGCCGGTGGCGAGGAGCTCCGCTTGCGCGTATTTCAGATCGCATCTGGAGATGGACGGCGGCGGATCCAGCCGGGGAGGTGTCTGTTTGGCAGGTTCCTCCAGAGCATCAGAGAATTGCTGTGACGGTGGTTGCAGTGCGTTGAGACGCGACAACACCAAATGGCTTTCCGGCTTCCGACGAAACGCATCGGGCTTGAGCGCTCTCATAGGCGAGCGCTCGCGGGAGATCAATGGAATCGCAAGAGGCTCCCTGAGCTTGCTGCCGCGGCGCTCGGGTGAGATTGAGCGGTCGCTGTCAAAGCTCCTCCGGAAATTGTTCACGGAGTAGTGGCTCCGATGAATTGCCGGGCGTGTCTTCTTTGGGGGAGTCTCCATCCTGAGTTTCGACTTCTCGTAGTCCTCCCTCTCCGATGCGGAGAGGGTGCCCTGTCGCACTAATGAACGCCGGTCTTCGTCGTCACTCGCGGTGAAACTTGATGCCGTCGGGGATGGCATTGTTCCGTCCCCACGCTTCCAAGGTATCAGATCCTCCACTCTGGAGACCTCATTGCGGAGCTTGTCAACTCGCGACATGACCTTCCCGATCGCCGAGCTCTTCTCCTTCTCCACAGGCTTCTTGTACGACCGTTCCATGTCGAACGATTCGCGGCCGCTGTCTTCGGCAAAGTCCTTCTCCTTGAAGCCCTCCTTGCGCATGCTCAGAAGCTTCTTTGTCGGGTTGCCAATCTTACCGTCTCTTCTATCGTCGTCCCGAATCTCTGGTGTCTCCGACCGCATCCGCGGAGGGCTGAGCGAAATGTTGATGCTGGGCACCACAAAATCCGCCCTGTCGACGGCGATCCCCAAGCCAGCATTGCCGGCGACAAATCGCTCGAGGCTACTCTTGCTTCCGCCAAAGGCTGTCGGGAACCCCATCGCGATACGGCAAGCCACCTTGCTTGGACTTCTCCCCATCGGGGCCGATTCGTACTCTTCATCTACATCCATACTCCTTCTGTACTCTGGTTGATCAATGACTAACGGAAGTGGGCATCTTTCTTCGGTCTCTGATGGGATCCACTCCATGTCCTTCGACTCCTGCATGCGTCGCCTCTCTTCCATCTCCAGTTCGTGTTGCTTCAGCCTCTTCTTTTTCTTCTTTCTTCCGTGATGATGACCTTTGATCATACGTCCCAGCTTCCGCCGCCGACGATGATGCTTGGGATCCCCCTCCACATCCGCCGTCACTGGATCATGTCCTGGATCTGTATCGGTAGAATCAAAAAGATAGTCGGAGTCACTATTTCCATCCTCGTCCGAAGAAGTTGCCGTACTCTCATACCCCTCCTGATCGCCCTTCAAAAAATGGTGGTAATCTTTCGCGCCATTCACCGTCCTCCGTTTGCGTAGTGATTCGGTGCTGGCCTTCCGTCCGGTATCTCCATCGCTGGCCCGAGCCTCCACATCATTTTCCGGGACTTCCAGAGACACGCGTTTGCCCCCCATACTCTCCATGCTCTTGATACTCCTCCGGTTTCGGCTCTTCAACTCCCTCTCCCGCTCTTCGCGCTTAGATTCTTCGCATCGCATCCAGTAGTAATCCGCCAACATTTCCTCCGGCTCCACAATCCAGTCCATCTTCGGCCTCTTCAACTTCCGTCCATTGCCCGGCGGAGGAGGCGGCACTCCGCCCACCCCAGGAGATGAAATCGGCGCTGCAACATCTTCTACCCACTGTTCAACCACACCCGGATCCTCCCACGGTGACACATCGAGGGAGATTTTCTTCCTGCTCCGAAGCTTGCGGTTCCTAATGGTGCGCAAAATATTGTACTCATAGATCTTCTTGTCCGGTAGGTCCCGTGGGCTCTGTATCTTGGCCAAGTTCAGAGCTCGTGATTCTTCGATCTCTAGCAGTTTCTTGAATACGGCCGAGAGCTCAAGCGATTGTTTGGCCTTGAGCGTACGCTGTATTGTCGCCTCGGAGAAGTGGTACTCTCTCTGAAGTTCGCGCAGCCGCTCAGTCCCTAGCGTCGAACGTTTCTTGGTCTGCAGGTCCCCGCCGGCACCGAAGGGCAGCGGCGCGAGCGACAGTGTTGGGAAGTTTGGCCTTCCCGGAGTCGCCGGCGGCGGCGACGAGGGCGTTGGTTGGCGCTTCCCGACGCCTGTGGACGTAGATGTGGATCTCCCTTGAATCAAAAACGAGCGCGTAGGAGAAGTCGCCCCGGCCCTCCCACTCCCAGCACCGCTGGATTCCTTACGAGACCCTGATGAGGAGGGTACGGCCATGGTGTTCCCGTGCTGGCGACGAGTAGATGACGACTCACGTTTCCATTTCTGTGCTTCAGAGAGGACTAGTTCCACCATCTTCGCGGGATCATTGTCCTGCGCGGCGGTAGTAGCATCCGCGCCGAAAGTGCCGGTGTTAGGTCGTGCGTAAAGACTCGATCCCGTGCCTGGGCGATCGAGAGAGCCTCGCCTGCTGCTCGTATTATCGAGGAGAAACCCGTTGGCTGCATGGCGGCGCGCGCGGGTCGCTGTGCCAGGGGGGTGTGCCGTGGGGTTTGAGACGCTGCGGTACGACGCCGAGGACGGGGGAAGCGGGAGATTGTTTTGCGCGGCTAGCGAAGAGCTGTAGACCGGCGTCGAGAGGCGGGAGGATATAGACGGTTCCGCCGAAGTGAGGGAGGGCTTTCGACGGTCGGGTGGTTCGGTCATTGCCGTTCGTGATGTCGATGCGATGAGGTGAGAGCTTGCGGTCAGACCGAGAGCTTCAACGGTTTAGGTTTGTTGCGCCAAGATGCGACGAGAGGCGGTGTCAAGAGCCTGCTCCTCCGTGATTGGAGAGGAAGCGGTGATGAATGAGCTTACCCTTGTCGTCCATGAGCGGACGTTGGGGGGTTGGTGAGGTCGATTTAACTGTTGGAAGAGGTCGAAGTTGATCCGGTTAATTGTCCCTTGCAGCTTCTATTCACTCTAGCTAGGGCAACTAGGCATACAGCTGCAGGTCATGTCATGACGTGTCACGCGGTCGCACGAATTTGCATGTGAAGATAGAATGCGTTATTCACATAAAATAGAGTATTCATAGAATAGAGTATACATAAAATAGAGTACCCAGGACGACCACGGTAGCAGCGGGAACATGTATGTATTGAAAGCTATTTCTTTCGTTGCCTTTTTGGCCTCATCTCCTCTTCATCCTCGGGTTCCTCTATGCCTTCTTCTCTCCCCCCCCCGTCGCTGGCTTCACTATCCTCCTCTTCGCTCGCTCCACCCTCTCCGTCCCTTTCACCCTCTTCGTCCTCTTCGGGTTTTCTTTCACTGGCTCCCATATTTCTCCTATTCCTCCTCCTCCTGTCCCTCCCCTCTTCATCCTCTGCGTCCTGACCGTCCTCACTCTCACTCCCATCCCCCTCACCAGACACACCCCCCTTCTCCTTCATGGGCTCGCGTTTCCTCTTCCGGTATTCCCTATTCCTCCCACCCCGATTCAACGTCACCTCTTCCAGATAGCTCCCCTCCGCGAAGCTATGCAAAGGTTTCGGCAATCCCTCGATGGCCGTCCACACAGTTCCCTTTTTCGAGCTCGTTCCTAATGTCCTAAATTTCATATCCTGTCCAAACAGCTTCGCGCACCTCTTCGCTGTCTCTTCGAGCGGCGCCTGCTCCCATCCTTTGATCCCCGCCATTCCCATAACTTGGCTCCAATCACGCGGCCTAACCCGGCGCCATCGGTTGCGGAGGTAATGTGCATAGTTCTCTGGCGTTGCTCTACCGCGTTTGCGCTTCTTTCCTTGCTGTTGGCTGGAAGATGAGGAATCGTCATCGTCGTTGGGGGCATCCGGATCTACGCTGCCTTCTCGCGCCGCCGCTCGTGTCTTCTGCCATTTATACTTGGCATCACCACCAGGAATGAGATCTTTCACGTAGTGTTCCCGCTCCTGGTGCAGTCCCACCAGCAGCGTATCAAGGCGTGAAATGATATTCCTAACCACCGGGAGGACCAGTCTCTTAGTCTCGCCGTCATCCACCGCAGGCTCCATCTCGTCCCTCTTCTCCACCCTAATCCTCTCCTTCGCCTTCCGCATAACCAGCACAGTCAACATTTCCTCCAGCATACCACTCGGTGCCGTGCATCCTGCCCCCTTCCCCCTCGTCGTCCCGACAGTACGCTGGGAGCTGCGTACCCCCTTCCTGCCAAGCGCATTCACCTTCCCTGGCATATGGTCGTGCTCCCTTGGCACATCCTTCGTCTCCAACGGCCATGCAGTCCACTGGTTCTTAATGAACCGCCGCCAATTTTCTGGCACTTCCTTTTCTTCATTCCGCCGTTCGCCAGCGGCTCCATACGGATATTCCTTCTTTAGTACATGTGCATTGTACAAGTGTGCGCTGAGCTGTAAATGGGCGCTCCACTCCACACTGTCAACTATACGCCACAGCGGCCTGACAGTGGCTTGCGTCTCGTCCCTGCCGCCCCAACGGTGCCGGGTGTTTCCTTCGTCGGAATCGGAGTCATTGTAGACACTCGCATCCGGAGTTTTAACTAGGCGGCTGAGTTCGTCGTCGCCTGTCGGAGAGGTGGGTTCAACGGTGGTGAGGCAATCGGAGTTTGATGGAGAGACTGGCGTTAGAGAGCGGGGCTGTACGGGCAACGTCGAGAGATCCTCGCCGAAGATCGAAAGGTGTGACATTGTGGGGTTGTGGTGAGACGCGTATGGGAATGAGAGGTTGTGTTGCACGTGGGGTCTTTAACCGCTGGAACGCGGAACATCTGGGATTTGGCGCAGCAGATCTCCAGATGCAGGGATTAGGTCCAGAACTTTCCAGCCACAAAGTACTAGCAGCACGGTGGCTTTAACGCGAATTCTTTGAAGCCCGGCGGAAAAAGTCAGAGGCGAGACATACTTACCTGAGGACAATACCCTAAGGTTGGGACTGGCAGCCACATGACTAGCAGCAGACAGCCCTTTGTCTCGGCTCTGAAATGGGTGGGGTTTCCTGGGCGTGAACGCCCAGGCAGCAGCATTATTTCTGTTCCCTTCGAGTACATATTCTCTTCTCGCGACTTGATACAATGGTCTCCACAATCCGGCTCATGTATCACGCGGAGGGCTCAGTAACGAGGGGGGAGAGTGTGAGACGCTGAGGCCGCTCAACCTTTTGGACTGAATACGGACTCCCATGTAGAACAGGAGGTACCGTGAGATCTATTAGTAGGATAATTGGTTCACCTGGTTGGCGAGGATGAGGAGCGGTGAAGGTGAGCTGGACAAAGGGGGTTAAGTAGCAGAGGGTGACAGAGGTGGTAGTAAACAGCTCTCTCTCCTCTATTGTCCACCGAAGCAAGAACAAAACACCAAGATCGATACCGTGCGATCGAGTCACGGTTGTGGCAGAGACTGCATACTGTACATAACTACTGTGAGGGGCGGTGTTTGCAGCACTACAAGTTTATGGGGTCAGAGATAGGTACTTGAATCGTTGATTTGTTTGTATCCCACCCATCGACAAACCAGGCTGCAGTATATAGCGATTGAAGAGACCCCTCATACCCGAATTTTGGGTCTGGGTCCAAGTCTTTGCCGTGGACGCTGCAATCTGAAGCACATGGAAGAATCGACCGTATCATGATACTGTATTGTAGAGGTGGCATTGTCCCCCAATGCTAGAACCGAAACAACCCGTAGAAACAATAGAACCGCTCGATGTAAAGTAGAATCCACACAAACAAGGTATCGAAAAGGTCCCGCAATCCCAGAAAGAAAAAAAAGCTCTATCTTACATGACAGCCACATCTTCACTGCTTCGCCTCCCTCTTCTTCTCCCTCAGCCGCCTGAACGCCTCGAACATTTCGTCCTCAACGGTTGCGAGCTCTGTCACCGTCATGTCTGCGCCGTCGACCAGTTCCAGAGCCTTTCTGATGGCTTTCAGTGCGGTTGCGGCGGGCGGGCTGGTGGAAACGGACTGTTCCTCGTTTCCCCGCTCTTCTTCCTCCGCTTCTGCTTCCTTCTCCCTCCCTTTCTCCACCTCGAGTGTTGTAGCACCCATTTCCATGCCCATCGACAACTTCGAACGTCGCTTGCTCCGTCGCGCTGGGCGCGGAGTGGCAACCCCGGAACTGTCGGCTTCTGACAGGCTGTGTTTTGGACTTCTAACCTGTAGCTCGTCCGTGTGCTCGTCGTTCGCGAACAATCCCTTCGCCCTGCGACCCCTTGTTGGTGTAGAGCTAGCCTTTGTTGCAGAAGTAGGAAGCTGAGAATCGGCGACCGAAAACGAAAAACCGGCAAGCTGAGTTTCGACAACAAAAGAGGCATCCTTCTCAACAGCGGCTTTTTGGGGGGTTCGCACTCGTTTTGAGGCGTTACGTGTACGCATTGGTGTCGGTGATGGCACATGCTCCTCTGGATATTTGGTGTCAGTGGAAGCCACCCTCGCAGCAGGAAAGTCAATGGACGCACCACTCCCTTCGTCGAGATCGTTCTCGCTAGGAGCGATCGCGCTCACCAATCCTCGCGCCGGCCTCCGTCCCTTATTTTTCCTTGCCGAAACCCTCGTCTTAGCTGGTATGCCATCTGTGTCTGCACCTTTAACTCTCTTCAATGGCCGCTCTATTTTCAGCGACACAGGCGCCGGCGGTGGAGAACTCGCCATAGGAGAGTCCATAGATTCTGCTGCATCTTCAGCAGTGTCGAGTAATGCCGGTGAAGGCTTGGGCTCATGTGGCCGCTTTCTCTTCTTCGCGCGTTTCCTATTGCTTTGTGGTCGAGTGTTAGGCGTGCCTGGTGCGATCCGTCCGTATGCTACTGGAGTAGATGTGTCTGGCATGGATGTAGACGCACTAGCGCAATGGTCCTCGTTCTTTCTCGGCAGCGGAATCACGACAGCAATTTCCGAGGTATCCTTGGTGCGTCCAGTGATGCGCTCCTTTTCGCGGACAGGAGAAGGCTCCGCGGGATTCCCAACTCCAAGCCGCGGGAAATGATCCGGGGCATCGACAAAAGCTTCATCTTCGGATAGCTCCTCAGGCAGTAGATCGGCAGGAGGCTTGTGCGCTGGCTTTTCCATACTGGTCTCAGAGTAATCCGCCATACGGGTATCACCACTTGAGTCGAAATCAGTCAATTCAGTGGACGTATCCTTATGAATGCCGGGCTCGTTACTGCCTTTACGCCGAACAGTGCTGGAGACCGATGGAGACCGAGAGCCAATGTTAGACTCTGAAATGAATGAAACCATAAACTCGGGTGCCTTAGCCGACCCCTTGGTGGTAGTCTCGGGTACTCTGTCTAAGTGACCGGAAATCGGCGAGCCAATAGGTAATTGGTCCCGTCTATTTGCGGTTGGTGACTCGCTGCCCACTTTCATGATTTCCCTCTTTTTAGTGGTGGGAGTGGAGATCACCAACTCGGGGAACATCACTGCCGCCTGGGCCTGCTCTTCTCTGACCTCTTTCTGATGCTCAGTGATGAGTTGCGAGTCTTGGGTTTCAAGTGAGGGTGCGCCTTCGATAGCTACAAAATCGAGTTGCGAATCCATGTGTTTCGGCTTCGGAATTCCTTTCATAGGAGTTGAGGTATGATTGTTTCGTCTTCCACGGGAGGGTGTCTCCATAACTACGTTCGCAGGAGTCGATGGAAGCGTCCTTGAGCTAGGGAACAACTGGCGAGCTGGTGTTGGGCTGGACCACCGCATATCGGGAACAGATTGTGTATTTTCTGCGTCTTGCGAGTCGGCGAACTCAGGAGGTGTAAATACGCCCGAATCGTCCTCAGGGAAGCCGGGGAGTGATAGATCGGTGATAGACCTCAATTTCGCCAATGCCGTCCGCACTCTGCTGGGATAACTGAGCGTTTCCTGTTTCCCGAAAATGTTGTTCCACGTCTTAATGGTAATATTGACGGTCGCTTTCCGCCGACTCTCAAGCCCGCTTGATAACAGGACGTTGAGATCGGATAAAATTTCGCTGTCGTGTCGTGGCAGAGACTCGACCGCCTGGAGAACCTTTTCCCATAACTTCGTAGCAGCCATAGCATTGATTCCGTTCTACAAGCGCATAAGCAACCGCCAATTCGTTTTCAAAGATCTACCTAACTCACCACTTGAGCATCCAAATGAGAAGGATCTCTAACCCATAGCCCAAGGCCCTCTTGCATCTGCTTCAATGGCGCCATTGACCCAGCCGGTGTCCGCGCAACGAAGTCAGCAACCGCCTTACAAAGATCAACTCCCAGTGCCGTAAATTCCTTGTCAGAGGATTCGTAGGTTTGCAGAAGCGAATCGTTGGCCAATGCATAGAGGCTTTCTAATGAACTACAACTAGTTAGCATCCCGGTAAGCAATACATAGCAAAATGTGGCTTCTAACTCAGTGTTCGCCGATTTTTGATCCCCAAGTCCACGATGACTCCTAAACATGCTCTCGATAGTGAGCTTCTTTTTCGCAAGAGTGGCATTCCGCAGGAGAATAATGGTCCGCTTCACGGTCAATCCGCTAAAACAGGAATCAGTGATGGTCACACAACACAGGCCCCAGGCGTCTAACAGGCGGGACTTCATTGACAACGTGCGAAGCGATTCTGCTAATGGCCCGATGATGCTGGCCGCAACGTATGCATCACCCAGCTCGCCCTGAACCACCCCAACGAGGTCTTGAAAAAGAGGTTCCCATGCCGAAACGTACTGCTGAGATCCCCACGCAAGCACTGTAACAGCGTCTTTGAATTCGCCACCAAGTGGCGATGGGCTGAGGAGCGCCTTGGGCGTTGTTGATGCTGGTAAAGCCTCACGGGTCAATTCGGCCACGATGTCCCATAGACCTAGGTGAACGGCGTTGATTTCTCTTTGGGGTAAAAGCGTCTCCAAGGATGCCAATAGATGGAGTTTCTTCCGTCTAGAATCCTGGGACACGCAGCATTTGGAAAGAATACGCCTAGCGCAGTTAAAGTATTGCTCGTCGATTGGGATACCCGGCGGGGGTTCCATCAGGAGTCGCACGATGTGCAATAGTGGGGGGTATCGATGCCCATTGTTACTATCGGACTGGTATTTGTGAGTAGGCGTAGATGCGGGGATAAATCTTGATTTCTCATCAATGGACAATTGTTTCTCAGTGAAGCACAGTGTTCCTAACGAATCGAGAGCCGTTTCAACCAGAAAGGTGAATCGCTCAATGAAAGAGATGCCGGAAACGGGCTCCAGGCTTTCTGACGCTTCACTCCACATGCGCTGGAACATGTTGAAAAGACATGACACAGCTTCCATGAGTTCCGGTACAATCTTGATCTCCTTATTTCCTGCATCCGCAATTATGCGGGTGAATCTCATCCACAATAGCCGAGCTCCTGGGGACTCTGTGTCCTCCCATGTTGTCCGCCGGAGGGCAACCTCAACTGTCGCAAGGACTTTCTCGCAATTTGACCGTACCCATTTTGGATCCAACCGCGGTACCTCATCGGTCTTCATGAAAGGATGGCCAACCAGGAGGCGGTCCTCACTCCACCGCTTGAGAGTGGTGCCATCGAAGATGGAACACAATATGTTGCATCCATCCACTGCTTCACTGCCCGCGAGGACCAGATTCTGAATCAACCCAACCACAACCACCTCCCATATGTCCGAGAGCTGTTTTGGCGACGCACTAGGTCGGAATCCATAGTATAGGTAGACGCAGACGTTTGATAGAGCTGCTTTTCGTGGCTTTCTGGTGTTAGAGCATGCATTTCTTGGATCCAGGTACTGCTCGATGGGTTTACACATGAGGTCTAACAGTTTCTGCTGGGTGTTCGGCCCAATGTTGGAGATGTGAATAAGCTTCGACCAAGCCAATTGTGCCTCCACTTTGACATCCGGTTCTGAAACGTTGAAGCATGTCTCGATGATTCGCAACCACGGCGTAAAGAAGTCCCACTTGTCCCCAACGGACTGCGTCAGCAGGAGAAGAACCGCCCATAGTTGTGAGACATATTGCCCCTCATGCTCCTTTTTAACAAAGTGATCGAGTCGGCTCCGTATAGACTCGAACATCCGCTTCCCATCATTATCCTGGTTGAATATGCTGCTTATAGTGCGAGCTATAGTCTTTTCTTTCCCCATCACCAGAGCAGCCTCGCGCAAAAATATCAGAGATCGTGTCCGGACTTCCTTGATGTGGTTCAAGAGCCCCCCGAAGGCATTGCGCATCCAGTCAGGTGCTCTTGTAACCATGACTATCCGTGACTGTGACAAGAGTTTGTAGTAGATGTCGATTCGCTCCTTGGTAACAGACTTCCCAGTGACCCGCTCGTCCAGCGTTTCCAGAGCCGTTATAAGACGGTTGCACCTCTCCGCCGTTATCGTCTTCGGAGGAAACCTCTGCTGCGCCAGAAAGTGGAGGTATAAGGTGGTGGAGGCTTTCGACGTCTGGGGGTCTTCGATTTTCTGGATCGCATGCAGGACGAAAAATGATGCGTCGAACTCGCCCATAGCATTAGCCAAGCGTTCGTACCAGCAAACGATGGTCAATAACTTCGTCGCCTGTTGTGTCAATTGGCTGTCAGGGTTTCCGCCGTCTTCCATCTTTGCTGCCAGGTCCCGCCTCATGTAGCCACATATCACAGGCAACTTCCTCTCCATCGCGACCCAATCTGGAATATCATCGTAGGCCCGCAGCGTGTTACAGAATGAAAGGTAGGTGTCCAGTTTTCTGCTGCGCTCGGTGGATGCCAATGCCTCGATCGTCGACTCTAGCATCTGGGAGAACGAGGCAAAACTGTGGGCTACGAACGGCTGGTCAAGAGGAGGCGAAGTAGCACCCCGAAACGGGCTCGCGGTCTGCTTCAGGATCGATTTCAAGGATTTCGGATTAGTCGAGGCTGATGGACGGATTCGCGAAGTCGACGGTGTCAACGGTGTGTCTGGCTTGTGGTAGGTCGTCCACACCGACCAGCCAACGCGTTTTTTGGGAGGCTTCTCGGAAGCGGAATCGGCGGAATCGGAGGGCGGCGAGGGGTCGCGCGAAGACATGGGAGACGAGGCCAATTGTAGTGCCTCCTTGCCGCTGCTGGTTACAAGACTCTGGTCGACCACTTTTTTCGCTCGCGGCGACTCTTTCGGGGGTGTAGGCGGCCTTGGTGTCACCATTTCGAGGGCGGATCGTACAGATGTTGTAGTTATAAAAGGGTCTTCGGCATCGGGGTGAACCATGGCGAGAGAACGAACAAGCTAGCAAGAGAAGTTGGGTCAACCTATCAAACGACGCGCAGGCTATCCAAAACGGAGCATATGTCGAGAAGACCGAAGATGGTAACGTACGGAGAACGGCGTAAAACGGAGAACAGAGACAGTAGAGATATTGCTCGAGGCGAAGAGCGAACAAATGTATATGGCGATGCGTGGAGTGAATATGTGAATGGAAGAGGAGGCAGCTAAGGAACAAGAAGGAAGAGTTGGTTCGTTAAGTCAATCACGGTCGTGATCGTTGGGTCGTCACGGCGGAGAGGCGGGAAGGCGACTCTAGGGTGGTGAACAGCATAGCCCAACTTTTGAGGCGCGTCTTTCACCCCAACAAACCCGCGTAAATGCGAGTTTTAACATTCGGAACGCTGCAAGTAAGCCTTGGCAGAACGTCTGGCACGAGGTACTGAGGATAGACGCCGCAACGTGACAAACGCGTCAACAATATCAAGCACGCAGACAGGCGGGCCACTCTTTCCCTCCATCCATAAACACTTCCGTTTTCGACGCGTGGGACAGATAATCAAACAAATTCTTACCGGCGAGACAAAGACCGTTTCTGCCTGCGGTACAATGTACGTAATTCTTCCTCACGGACAGCTGGAGCCTTAATCATTTGGTAGGTATTTACTTCCAGCCTGCCCCAACAAAAAGAGTATAGGCGGGTATGTCAGGTATGAAGCTGCGGTTGCCAACATAACTACTAGCAGAGTCGGTTCTTCGTGAGAGACCTAGAATTCTCTGGGTGAGCATTTAGGGTTGCTTTGAATAGGTAGTTAAGGGACAGTCTTTGCTGATTGGAGGCAAATAGTGACCGGCGCAGTTTGTCTTCCCGCCGAATCGTGGCGAGGCCTGATCCTCCGCCGCGTGCTGAAATAGCTGGTCGGGGCATATGACATCACTCGTTTCATGCTTCAGCGATCCCTGCATCCGTGAAGCCTCGGATCAAATTGCCATGATCAACCTTCTTCGCTCCATCAGATAAGCAACATGTCAGTCGAGCAACTTCAAGCCCTCTCTTCAGGCGCCTTCACCGCGTGCGATATCTCCGATGCTTTATCGAAATTGAAAGTCCCGCACGCTGGGTTTCTGGTAGATATCGGTCTCTCCCACCACTCGCACTGTCGTCGCATCAGCTAGCTAACGAGCTCCGACGGCAGGCCTCAAGCATTCGGGCACTGCCCGAGGTATCGTAGCCGCACCGGCCACGACAGTTCTCTTCGCGCCCAAAACATCTACCGATCCGCCTTCAGTACCTGGTCACTTCGCCGACAGTGCAAGCGCACCCGGCACAATCGCCGTTCTTTCCGCACCAGCGGGGACCCGGTGCGCGGTTCTTGGCGGGCTGGTAGCTGCCCGCCTAGCGAAGCGCGGGGTACGTGGTGTCGTGGTCGGTGGTAGAGTGCGGGATCTGGCAGAAATGGAGCTCGGCGAGGAATGGCAGGTCTGGGCACAAGGAGCCAGTACGGTCGGTGCTGGTGCGGAGACTAGATGTGTGGGAATCGATGTGGATATCGAGGTTGCGGATGTCATGGTGAAAGTGGGAGATGTTATTGTGATGGACCAAGGTGCTGGTGGGGTAGTGGCTATTCCTCAGGACAAGGTGGCTGAGGTCTTGGAGCTTATGCCGAAAGCCGTTGAAGCAGATAGGTTGGTGGGGCAGGATGTTGAAGCTGGGATGGAGCTTGGAGCTTCTATGAAGTCTCGCAGAGAATAGAAGCAATACCTAGCTACGGACAGAGCCCAAAACAAAGCAGTTTAATCGCTGCTTTGAGACTGCCCTACAGAACCACCTTCCACCCACTCCCGCTGTTCCCACTCTCTCCGTTATCTCCTCGAATCCAATGCGCTTATAAAAACTCACGGCACGAGTATTATCCGCTGCCGCCCCCAAATGCACTCCCTTCACCCCCTCCTGAGCCAACTGACTCTCCATCTCAACCATTAACTTCGGCCCCCATCCCTTCCCTTGCCACGGTTCCACAATGTCTACATGTAAATGCGCGGGGTATCTTTCCAGCAACTCCTCAGGGAGCACCAACAGTCTCCCGGCGTTTTTCGCCCCAGTCCTGAGGCCACTGGCCGCTGGCTGGTTGTGCAGTTCAGGTGGTAGCGGCAACTCTCCATCCGGCTCGAGCAGCGGCATGTATTCCGTTGCATACCGCTGCACAAACCTCCGAGTGTCTGCCACGGAGAGGATGTAGCCAGTTACGTCGCGCCCGATACCATCCTTGGAGGGAACATCAAGAACCCAGATGTGCTCCGGCTCGAGACGAAGGTATGGGTGCGCGTATAGGTAGGGAACCAGCTTGACCACATTGGAAAGAGTGTGGTGGGCTGTGAGTTCGCACTTATGGAGACCCGTGGTTAGCAGGATATCAACGAGAAGTGGAGGGGAAAGAGTTACGATGTTCACAATGAAGTCATAGTCCTCCGGTTTGTAGGCGCGAATGAAGGGAGGCTTGGAGTCGACCATGGCTAGTAGATACCTGGAGTGGTAACTAAGGGCCTGTTCTTTTCGAGCATATATCCTGTGGCGATGTGCCACAACATATGCTCCCTAGCGCATATATTTTCGCGCCCAGTCATCTGAACTAATCATTGCGACGCCACACCTACTGCTGCTACTACGGAGAGTTCCGACCAGTGGGAGTAGACAGTAGAAGGTGAGCCAGCAGGTGACCCATTACTTATGAAGACAGATCCACCATATAACGGGCGGTTTCGCTACCACATATCCACAATCCCCAGCGGGCAGCTCCCGCGGGCTTCGATTGGGTGAGGAGAGTGTTGGTTCGGAGTAGGAGGGTGTCTATCCCCCCATTTTCTCTAGAAGATAGATGTTCCTCGACATATGTACTGGCTGCCAATCAAAACTGATGAATGGGACGGAATCCTGTTATGCCAAAGAGAAGCTTCGTGTTGGGCAACAAGTACAGCATTGAGTAGTGTTTGCAGGCCAGACAACGTAGAAAAAAATTCGGGGGGTCACAACTGACAGAGAGGCGTCCCCCCTTTTTTTTTGTAACTCAGTGAATAACGGAACATACTTGTATGTGGCTCAGCCTAGCTTTGCGTATTTCTTAAAATACGCGTTGAGCCAAACACTTACCGAGTCACCATATCTGATATACGTGGTAGAAAAAAAATACACACTGAAAAGAACAGGCCCTAAGTAGGCACTTAGTAACTTACGGTAGATGTGGGATCACCATGTACCTATCTTTCGAGCATATATCCCGTAGTCTATATGCCCAGTGTATCTATTTACAAGGGACACACTCCCTAAGTATGTAGCGTGTATGAGTGACCTAAATTTCTATAAAAGTGTCGGTAAGTCGGGCACTAACGCGCAAAGTGGGCGCTAGTGCATTAGTGTATTCTTGGCGTGAGTGATATTTAGGTACTTATATATTATATATGAATTTTTTTCTTTTCTCTCCAGGTGTAAAAATCAACACGAAATGAGCTGACAGAAAGCTTCTCTCTTGCAACTACAGCACATCGCCATGTCGAACACGAACGAGGAGACTCTTCCGGAATGCGTTCGATTTTAAGAAGCACTCTATATGTGCAACTCAGGAACCATTTCAACCCAGACCGATGCTGCGACTGCTGCAGAAATGCCACGGTCAACCTGCTTCCACAGAGTCCATGGACGACGGTTGGCAGAAGAATACAACAAGGGGCATCAACTGTTGAGCAGCGCAGAGGAGGGAGTCCTAGTGTGGTACTGTGATATTCGGTAAAGGACCGGATTTTCTCTGAGCGTGAAGAATTTCACTGCTCTAGCTGCGGAGACACTGTGAAAGCGAGGATAACTTTTGTTTCTGTTGGGTGCTGCGATGCTGAGCTTTCGGGTGTCGTGACGATGATGCGTCGCCCGGACACATAAAATATTGCAGGCGGCCTAGAGTAGCTAGTCCACTAACGGCCACTTAGCGCCTTAGTGCGACTCGTCAGATTTTCGCCGACTCTGCCAAGCCTGGCGCTCAAATAAAAGGTCGCCTTCCCTCCCTCCGTTTCCTCTCTTCAATCCTTCCAAGTTTTACAAGTCAGTACCCCAACCCTCCCCAACCTCCTAATTACTAACAAGATATTTCTCAGATGATGAAAGCCTAGCGTGCAGTCTATGAATTGGTCTCCCTGCTTCGTGTATGTGTACTCTCCTCTGCTTCGGCAGGCTGGCTTAAGGGTCACTGCAAATACGTTGTGGAGTGTGGGCCGGTGATATAGGCGCTTGGGCACACCCACCTTGTTACATAACCAGGCGCTTTATGGCATCTCTGATCTCTAAACTGGAGGATACTTCTTTCCTTTTACATTCCTGTTGCGGGGTTTTGTCTCAGTCCTTTCGCTTCAATGGAAATTTTCTTCGCTTTAATATATCCTCATAACTTTAGCTTCTGTGATTTCATCTCTCCCTCTTTTCTTCTTCTCTTCGCACAATTAGGTGGGGTCCTAGGCGAGAATCATCCTACGGCCCAGTATATGTTCTGCGATACAACAAAATGTCTGATCTGATCTCTCGCGACCACGATCACGGCATGCAGCAAAAGATGGGTGTTGAGATGGATCCCAGAGGATTCAATGGTGGTTCATCTCGTGTTGTTGGCTCTGCCGACCTTTCATCTTCTCTCCTGCACTGCACCCCGCCGGCGTTCATGCTGGTATGGTGGAGTGTGAGTGGGCTGCTACATTTCATGTAGCCTATGGGTACATATGTACATAACGATGTCTTTATCGGAGAATTTGTGTTGACAGCGAACAACGTTTGCTCCCGTTTCCGAAGGAGTTCCCACGATGCATCACTCGTATCGCCGTTCTACGTGTAGGTTTTCTTGTGAGATGATTCGTAGGTAGCATCTACAACGAAGGGAGCCAACTCCCTCACCTGGTACACAGGTGGTACGGCGACTGTCAGCATGCCTATCCCGATTCTCTCGGGCTCCAAGTTCGGCCCAGGTCTCGGATTCTGAAAGCTGACCAAGGAGACTTTCAAAGTGCTGTTTCGTGTGTTGCGTGCCATTCTATTCTCCCTTGAGGAGGGCAGCGTCATCGCCTGGGCATCGATTGTGACTGGGTACCAAGCCACCCGGCGCACTGCGGAACGTGAACGCCATCTGAGAAGAGATCCATCTAGGTAGCAGACAGATACGATACCGCCGTTCATTCGACATCGAATACTTACCAACTGGTAAGCTTGGACCATAGTTGGCGACGGTGGACCAAGCATCGAAACATCCCAGTTCTACACGCGTCATTTTCTGCGGCTCACTGCAGAGTTGCTTCAACGGAAGAGATTCTGCCACATCATTAATTTCCACGCACCCAGCCTCAAGGGAATTGTCACGCTCGGCCCACTGTCTGCTCTCAGTTCCTATTGTTGCCGGTTCTCGATCGCGTTACGTTGTTTATCGCCGCACACGCCTAGCCAGCGCGATCTGCGACAAAAGCGCGGCGCCGCTGGAACATCGGTATCTATCCAGACTTTAGCGCTAGCTAACTACATCATAAGGGAGAAAAGGGTAAGTAACGACACACAGACCCGCCCCACCCTCTTACCTCCATCCTGCACCCGCGCCGGACAAACAACAACTACCACCATCGCCACCAAACCCTACGGTGGACATCTGGGGAGTTAGCGCATATTGGGGAGGATAAACCACCTGGGACGGAGGAGGGACCTCGAGGCGTCTGCAAAGATGGCGAGCTCGTTTGAGAAGTCTGTGAAGGTCTGTCTTTGTTGACTGTCGTGAAGAGCGCAGGGGAAGCAGTGGTGCTAAAAAAGTGCGGTACGATCTTAGGGGGCCACCAAACATAAACTTGCGGCACCGAAGGCGAAATATGTCGAGCACATTCTCATTGCGACGCATGCTGGCGAGGCCGGAATCGCTGAGGTGTTTCGAGCTATCAACAACAGACTGAGAGATAACTCGTGGACGGTATGATTCCACATGGCACCAGTGGTGATGGCGGTGGTGGCGGCGGTCGGGGTGTGACGGCGGCTTGACTTGTCCGAGCACTGACGAACCCGGTAGACCATTCTCAAAACTCTCATCGTCGTACACTACATGATGCGCGAGGGTGAAAAGGACGTAACGTTGCGATATCTTCGACGCAACCCCCGGTTGATAGCTTTGTCGCACTACTCGGACGGTCAGTTTTCGAGAACTCTGCATTCGAGAGATGGTAGCTGATGTGACGCAACGATAGCCCAGATTCAAGGGAAGAACATACGTAATTACTCCGATTACCTTAATGAGCGGGCGCGAACTTATGGCGATGTGTGGACGGACTACGTTCGGGACGGCGAGGGACGACTCCGGAAGCTTAGTGTGGACAAGGGGTTGTTGCGGGAGGTCGAATGTGTTCAACTTCAGATCAAGGCGCTGCTGAAGTGTAAGGTAAGGAGAATACGTGAATTCTAGGTTCTCTGTGGACTGTGCGCTGATTGTGTAGTTCCTGGACGATGAGGTCGACAATGAGATCACGTTGCTCGCATTCAGGCTGTTGATATCCGACCTTCTGGAGCTCTTCCACGTCGTTAACGAAGGAGTCATAAACGTTCTCGGTTTGTGGACCTCTCCAGCACACTTCTGCGGAAAACATGCTCATGATTCCGGCACGCGCAGAGCACTATTTTGAGATGTCACGCTATGATGCCGAACGAGCCCTAAGAATATACAAGGTCTTCACCACTCAGACAGCGGAGGTGGTGGAGTTTCTTCAAGCGGCCCGTAGGGTGGAGGTGTCAACCCGATTACAGATCCCAAACATCAAACACGCGCCCACAAGCTTGACTTCCTCATTGGAGGAATACTTGAACGACCCCGACTTCGACGTAAACCGGCGGCAGTACTTGGCACAGAAGGAAGGAAAGGAGAATGGAGGGGCAACATCCCAATCGGCCGCTGGCAAGTCTTCACCTACACAAAACGGGCCTGCACCTGCACAAAACGGGCCTACACCCGCCCAGCCTGGCAATACACAGACAGCAGCAGCGCCGAAAGAAACCCCGGGAATCGCACCAGATCTTATCGACTTCTTTGAGAGCATAGAAACGGAACAAACCCCCATGTTTGCCGACCAACAAATGTCAGTTCAGCAGCAGCAGCAGGTTGCGCAGATGACAGGAGCGCCCCAGATGATGAACCCATACGGACAGCAGATTTATGGAGCACAGCCGCAAATGCCTCAGATGCCCACTCAGCAGACGGGCGGGTTTCCTATGGGCTATCAACAGCCTAATATCAATCCGTTCCCGCAACAGCAGCCTGGGCCGGCTCAACCTGTTCAACAGCACTTCACCGGCACTGGGTTTGGAGGCTACACCCCGCAAGACCAGCATATGCCCGTGGTACCTTCCATACCGCAGCAATTCATGCCTCAGAAGCCCATTGCATCCGAGGTGCCAGCTCCAATGGTTCAGCAGCAGCCGCAACCATTCCAGTCTCCACCACCGCCGGCAGGTCTGCAAGTACCATCACTGACTGGCCACGCTACTAACCCGTTCCGACATTCCATGATGGCTACCGGTACTGGCGGAGGCCCACAGAATTTTGGCAGCTCCCCGCCGCCGTCAATTCCCGGACAGCAGAAATCTACCAATCCCTTCGCGCGCAGTGTATCGAATGCCTCGCCATCGCCACTTACCGCATCAACCGCCGGCGGCGCGGCGATAGGACGCTCCGCCACCACTGCCGCCACCAATCCCTTTGCGCGTGCCGCTGCCGCCAGCGCATCTCCGCAGCCTACAGGTGGATCTGGACTATCAGTACCTGGTGGCACGAACCCGTTCCGTGCCAGTATGCTAGCTCAGCAACAGCAGGCCCAGCAACAGGCGCAGATGCAGGGTAACTTTTCAGGACAGTCGGGGACAATGGGCGGTCTGGAGACGCTGGAGACGGTGCCGATTTTTCCTAGGACAAATAACGCCGGTAGTCCACCACCCAGTGCCTGGCAGTAATGGAGTTGGATGGGGAAGGGTGAGGCATTTTGTTGTTTTTGTGGGTCGGTTACCTGGTTGGTTAATATCCCCGGTATATGGCATTTTGTTTCTTTGGCTTCCAACTTTTCCTTTTGTTTTCTTCTTGTTTTGAGTTTCCACTGGTTTGGTCATTATCGGACGAATGCGATAATAATTGAACCATGAGGTATCCGCTATACTGGAAGAGACTTTCGCAAACTGTTTTCTCATCTGTCCTCCTTAGCTTCTTAGATTGGCCGAACCAGGTGCTTTTTTTTCATTGTCTCTTTTTTGGTAGGCGACTGTAGGCGGCGGAGGGCGGGGAGCGAATGGCAGTTGTAGAATATGGCTTTTTCTTTTGTCCTTTGTGTTATTTCACGGGGTTTTTTGCATTCTCATTCATGTTTCCTTTGAACTATCGTACCAGAAACTATTGCAATGCGTATTGAGAGAGAGAGAGAAATGAATGGGGACATGTATTCTTGATAGCGGGTTGGCAACGCGGTCCTCGTGTGAGGTACTCTAAATTTCAAACAACCAACAATGGCGATAGTGGTGTACGACCGGTCCTCGTGTGAGACTCCCAACGGTGGGGGGAAGGAAACTCGGTGGCAAACAATTTATCTATGTACCTATGTTTTCGCGATGAATCAGAAGAGTGATTCTTTATGCACCACCCTTGAATGTTTTTTGCTTTTAACTGCCTTCTAGCGTGGTGGAACCGCCAAGTTCTTCAAATCGCTGTAAGTTCGCCAACCCTCCACGCTTCAAACTTCCTACCCACCTGCACACCTAGCAATCCTTTGCGAGCGAAACACAGAAAGAGCGGAATCGCGCACAATGTCTGCAGTGTTGCGGATATGTCTCCGCTGTCGAATACGAATCCTCAGCCGGGGTCTCACACCGCGGCCCATCAACCTCTGCTCGCTTCCCCGAATCTCTGCACGCACGTACAGCAGCACCAAGACTCCCGAGACCGCCGGTGAGCGCACCAAAACCGCGCTTGATGCCGCCAGATCGCTGGAGGAGGAGTTCCCACTGGCGGATCCGGTGAAGGTGAAGCTTGAGGGACGATTAAAGCCGGAGGCTCCCTGGGACCAGGCGGGGCGGAGGACCACCAAGGGGATTACGACGAAAGACGTTGAGGCGTTCCTGAGCAAGGTGAAGAAGATCAAGAGGCAGAACGAAATCGACGAGGCATTACTGCCTACCCACCGGGACGCGAGCAAGGTCGACAGGACATACGAAATGCTGCTGTCAACAAAGCCACCCCCAAGAATACCGAGGCAGTGGGTTTCCCTTACAGGATTGCGGCCACCACCGGAGGGGCTGGAACAGAAGTGTGACACATCCCCTCCCTCAGGTGCGGTTTTTGGTTAGAGCGTGGCTGACGATAGCAGTCAAGTATCCTCGCGCCACACATACTGTCCATCAGATCATCAGTCAGCCCTCTAACAAGAAGGTGGTGGTCTACGGCTACATCAAGTCCGTGCGGAAAATGAGCAAGAGGCTTGTTTTCTTGCAGCTCTACGATTTCCTTTCGGGCCCCGGTGTCACGGTTCAGCTGGTTTCAAACGTTGGCGCAGACGCTTCAGAAGAGAGAAAGGAGATGCACGCCAGTTTATCAAAACTTCCACCGTTCGTACCGGTGGCTGTTACCGGAACGATTGTAAAACCGGTTTCGCCTCCGGCGCCAGACACGTTGTCACCTGATGAGAGCAAGCGGTGGTCCGGCTCAGCACCGAAGTACAGGCCGGATATTCAACTCGAATCGCTAATTCAACTCAATTCCGTGTCTCCCGACCTCATTTATGCTCCCGAAACCGTGTTCCCGCCCGAGAAACGACACCTCCAGCTGCGCACCACTCCAGAGCTCGTCCGGGCGCTGGGCATGAGGAGCTCGGTGAACCATCGGTGTCGTTCCATACTACGTAGGAACGGATTCCTAGAGGTGGAGACTCCATTGCTATTCAAGTCTACTCCGGAGGGTGCACGGGAGTTTCTCGTTCCCACCCGTAACCGCAGCGAGAGCGGCAATGGGGGGATGTGTTATGCTCTGCCGCAATCACCCCAGCAGTACAAACAGATCCTTATGGCTAGCGGCGTGGCTCAATACTTCCAGCTCGCCAGGTGCTTCCGGGATGAAGACCTGCGCGCGGACAGACAGCCCGAGTTTACACAGCTCGATCTCGAAATGTCATTTGCACGCCAGGATGATGTCATCGACATCGTGCAGAGACTTCTCGGAGGGCTTTGGCGCGAGACGCTGGGAGTTGACATTCCTTACCAATTCAAGAGAATGACTTACCGAGAAGCCATGCGGACGTATGGAACCGACAAGCCTGATCTGCGATTCCAAAAGCTTAAGGTCGGTTCTACTCGTGGCGGTAGCTCCGAACATACTAGCTAACGGACCACTATAGATTCACAAAGTCTTTTTTGATGACGCTCTAGAAGGTCGATACTCTAATGTCCTAGCATTTTACATCCGTTGTAAGGATACGAATTTGGAAACCGTGAAACGCATTCACGAGGAGTTTGTGACCGAGCACCAGGTCAGAAACGGACCAGACCGATTCATGTCCTACGTCGCTGGTGAGGACACGGCAAATGGTGTTCCGGAGCACGAATTGTCCGCCTCTGATGTGGAAGCTATCAACGAGTCACTGCAGCTCAACGAGGGGGATATCGTCTTGCTGAAGGCCCAGTTTGGTCAATATACAGTGAGTTGCATGACACCCGTGAATCCCCGCCACAACTACCACATACTGACATTTCTTAGGGTGGCAGCACGAGACTCGGTCAATTGCGGTCAGCCATTATCAACAAAGCTATCGCAGCTGGAATCTTGAAGCCTCCCAGCGGTTTCGAGTTCGTCTGGATAACCGAATTCCCGCTCTTCTCCCCGGTCAGTGACTCCGAGCCGGGCCAGAGCGGCACTTCTGGTCTTGCGTCGACTCACCACCCCTTCACTGCCCCGCACGAAGAAGACTTTGCCCTCCTCAGCACTGAACCTCAGCGCGTCCGTGCGGAACACTATGATCTAGTCGTCAACGGTGTCGAATTGGGCGGTGGATCGCGGCGTATCCACGATCCCGAGTTGCAGCGGTACATCCTCGAGGAGATCATCAAGGTTCATCCCGATAAGATCCATCAATTCGATCATCTGCTCGATGTCTTAGGCAGTGGATGCCCGCCGCATGCGGGAATCGCAATCGGCTTTGATCGCTTGATTGCTGTCATGATGGGCACGGAGAGTGTAAGGGATGTTATTGCGTTCCCGAAAAACAATAGGGGCATGGACCCACTGGTGAAGAGTCCAAGTTTGGTCACGGATGCGGAGCTGGAAACATATGGGCTACAAAGGATGTAGTTGCGTGGATGTATTATATCGTCGACATTTCTTTGGTGAATGGGTTGCATTAGAGGACTCCAGTACCGATAGATTTGCTTTACTTGTCGAGCCAAATGTACTGCACATCCATATCCCATTTCCGAACAACCAAGTACTTGTCTATGCACCTACTTCATACTCATGTCTATCTCTAACTGTAGGAGTATTCAGGGTGAGTAACAAAGTACTGCTGACCCGGCCTCTGGTGTTCGCTTCCGGGACGCTGGGCGCCATTGCCGAAGGAAGCAGGCGACTTGATACATATCTTCTCGGCGCCGGAACTAGAGTATCTATGTCAGGAGCAGTGAACCAGGATTGAAACCCCCCCACTCCCTGCCAGCTTCCAAAACCCCCCCCCCACCCCCACCCTCACCCGCTTCCTCTCCCCCTGCCCTCCCACCGAGTGTCTGGTCCGGACCGGTCCGGCCGTTCATATTTACATACTTACGACAGAGTGACGAGAATAACGAGCGTCGACCGCATACCGAACATAATCCGCGACACTCACCAAATGGCGACTTCCGGTACGTGCGGTGCAAGCGCGTTCGATGGATTGTTGAGGGCTGACATCTGTAGACAAGCAACGAAACATCCGGGAGCTCATCTCGCTCCTCCGGGACGATATCACGCCACCGCGACTCAATTCGGCCAGTTAGTCCGCCCATCCCATTGCCCACCTACCCGCCTACCCGCACCTGATGCTAACGGTACATCCGCGCAGCGCGCTTCAAGGCGCTGGAACAGCTCAAGATCTACAGTCGTGACCCGGCCGGCAATGATGAAATGTACACTGCCTCCGGTATCGAGGTGCTAGGCCAGCACGGCTTCATCGTCAACACCGACGACCGCCATAGTGCGAGGGAGGCACAGAGAGCGCTCGCGAATGCGCTACTGATGGCGTCGAAGACGAGGCAGTTTGTGGTCGATTTTGGGTTTCACGAGAAGGCGGCGGAGGGATTCAAGGCGAGTTCGCCGTCGGGATGAATGGACAGACGCAGTATGTGGGATGGTGCTGACTAAGAGTGATAGAGCACCGATGTCGATGACGAGTTCCTGCTGGCCCGGATACTGCTGTTGATCACATACGATACTACAGCGGATCTAAAGGCGCTGTTGAAGGAGCGCGGGCTGGAGCAGGGTGTCAGAGAGGCATGTTGATTCGGTGTGTGGGTTTGTTGTGGTGGCGGCTGATCGTGGTAGGCTCTTGAACGACATGCGGAGGACTCGCGAGCGTCGAATCCCATGGCCACCATGGCTTTATCGGAAACATTAAAACTGTACTTCAACTTGGCACACTTTGTGACGGATGAGGAAGGGCTGATCGTTGGGTTCGTGGTCGCTACGGTGGCGGTTGTGCAGATGATGATGGCATACTAATGGAAGCAGCTGTGTACCGACCTTATTCAAAATCCTCCAACAGCTAAAACTAGCTCCTTTCCCTTTACAGCCGCCGCTCACGAATATACTCAATGCGGTAGTGGGTGTGGGATTATCAGCGTGCAAAGATGCTGCCTTCCCGCCTGATGACCCATTGTTGCATGTCTCGAAGCTGGTAGATATACTGGATAAGGCTATAGACCCAAAATTCACCAAGCTCGGCACAAACACTTCGGAGAGTTGGGATGAGACTGGAACCCCGTTGGTGTCGTTCTTGAGGGCTATGACAGACATTGCGGGTGACGATGTCAAGAAGTACCTCAAGAGCCGCCTGTTGCCGTCCGAAGAGTGAGCCCCCTCCTTCTGCATCCTACCAGTTGATCTTCTAAGCACAGTACTTATATGATATATGGCGTCCAAAGGGAGCGGAAACAGCCATTAGGCAAAGGCACGACGCTTGCAGCCCGGCTCCTCCAGCTGTCAAGCTCCGCTTCAGCACCAAACACCCGGGAGCACATATCCTGGCTCCTCTTCATGCTCTCCGACTCCGACGCCGAACAATTCGTCCTCAACATTGGCTACGGCTACGCGTCGGGGTTCCTACTGACGCACAACATCCCCCTCCCCAAGTCGTCCGACATGCGCAGCACTTCCGCGTCCTCCCGCCCGATCAACCCGATCACCGGGCAGACGCTCGATTCCGAGCCCCCCGCTGGCGATCCCTTCGCGGGGATGTCGCAAGAAGAGAAAGAGCGCGAGGCGGAGCGGCTGTTTGTACTCTTTGAAAGGCATGCAGGCCACACACCCCTCGCCATTACCCCGATACTGCTGGTGTACCGGCCTTCCCGCAGACATGTCAGTAGAGCCTGGGCTAATTTCAGGATGGTGCGACGGCGATATAGATTGAAGAAAACGGGGGTTATCAATGTCGAGAACCCGGTTCGGCAGGCGGTCGAGCAGGGCCGGTTCCAGGAGCTGCCCGATGATGATGCGGACGACTAGACAGAGGGTGGTGTACCTCGATGAATTCCAACTAGCTCTACGTGGGTGTATCCGTACATAGTTAGCGGTAATGGCATGGCATGGCACGGCAGTGTCGTGTGACATGAGCGAAAGAGCGTGCGTACATAAGAGCGTGCGTGTGGGAGCGAGTGCGTGTGTGTGTGTGGGACGAGTGAGGGCGTGCGTGGAATGCGGACGTTCGGGCCGTTGATCATTCTTAGCTCCGTCCCTCCGATCTCGAGGGCGCCATCATAAAGTGATATCCCACAGTCCGTATTTGTCTGCGGGGGGTGAGAGCTGGAGAGCGTGTGGTGGGGGGAGATACTCTACTCCACTCAGGTGTCAGCGGGGTTGTGGATGAGCATCGAGGAGGGAGGGAGGGGGGGGGGGGGGGGGGGGGGGGGGGGCCCAGGCGCAGGCGAGACGCAGCATTTGCATAGCGCGATTGGATTGAGGTGAATCGAAACGTTTCTCTCGATCCACCACACACACTTTTGTCTCCTGCACGCTCTAAATTCGATGATTGGGGCCTCCCCTCAGTTGCCCGTTGCTGATAGATATAGCTCCTCACCGCTTCAGCTCCCACTGCTTGGCCGTTTGCGGCGATCGATGGCCAGAGCTGCTGCGCCTCAAGAAACCCGCCGACCGACTTGGCTGGCTGCTGCGGAAGGAGGGGCGCTTCTATGTACTCTAGATACATTTCCCGATCCTAGATAGGTGGATCCCTCCGTCCTTACGTCACCCTGCCCCTGCCCCCCAGCCATCTCCATCGTGGCAGGGTTGCGCTTGCCCGCGCAGGCAGGCGCCCGTTAGGGAGCAGTTAGGGCTGAGTTTTTGACTGCCGGTTGGCTGGCTGGGAAGATCTGGCACTTATCCGTGTTGTTGTGTGTGTGTGTGTGTGTGTGTCTCGCCTCTCGGAACTAAAGGGGCTCGGTGAGAACCCTCGGTGCGGTGTATGTGTGTGTGTGTGTGTGTGTGTGTGCACGGGTCTCAAGAGAGATATATCTTGCCTTCTCCTCGTCCTCTCTCCTGCCGTGATTTCGAAATCTCTTCTTCGTCTTCTCCTTCTATCTTCAGTTTAGGGATTAGATCACAAGGATCACGAAACAAACCACACGCACAAACAGAATCAACACTATCTACACTACCACCCGTCCGTCCGTCCCACTATCTACCTAGATACAAAAAAAAACACACTACTGCACGCGCGTGTACGCTAGATCCCTTTGTATTTTATATACATCACCAAAACTTTTTCACACCTTCACTTCACTTCACTTCACCTCACCGTCACTTCTTCACTTCACTTCACTTCATTTCACTTCACTTCACCCTCACAACAAACTACAACCACCCAACAACCATGCATCCCTCGTTCAAAGCCGCGACCTCGACGACCGCCGCCGTCCGTGCCGCTGCGGCGACGGCAACAACGCTCAGCAGCTACACGGCGCGGACGTCGCGCCTGACGGCAGCCGGTCTCGCCGCGTGCCGCAACCCTCCGCCGCCCCCGCACGCGCCCAGGACGTCGTTGCCGCCGTTCCGTGCACCGCCGCTGACACCCGTCTTCGAGATCCGCTCGCGATCCTACTCCTCCACCTCCAGGAGCAGCGGTGGTCCCAGGAAAGGCAGCAGCAGCAGCAGTAGTAGCAATACGGACCCCAACGGTCCTCAGTATAAGGCTGCCGAGCGGAAGTGAGTTTCTACTGGAGAGGGGGAGGGGAGGGGAAGGGAGGAAATGAGGGTGGAGGGTGGAGGGTGGGGTGGAGGGTAGAGGAGGGAAAGAAATCGGATGGGATGGAATCACTGATATGTGGACTCTGCTTGACTCGTTCCTCCCGGACTGAAGGGTTAGGACCACCATCATCGCCTTGCCAGTCGTGTTTGTTACTAGCTGGGTGCTCTATCAGAGATGTGTGTCTTCTCTTCTTTCTCGTTTTTTTTTTCTTCCTTGTTCTTTTTTTTCTTCTTTTCTTTTTTTCTTTTCTCTTTCCCCCTTTGCCTGCCTGGATTTTGGGTCCTGATACGATTTCGTCGGGGCGAAATTAGTGGTTCTAGGTCAAGAGAGGAAGGTTTTGCCGCGGGATCCGGTGGTTTGAAAGATACCTTCTACTTAGTATTGCTTTTTTTTTTAATAACCTGTATGAGATGGAGCGGGAGCGGGAGCGGGAGGTTGGGAATGGGAGGGGACGGTGGCGATGGCGATAGGAGAACGCTGCAATATCGTACGGAGAGCTAGCTGCATATAGATCGGAGATGGCTTGCTTGCCATGGCATTGGGGGGGGGGGGGGGATTTAATACATACCATACACGCCCTCACATATATCTTGCTTGTTCTTGCCTCTGGAAATCGCATCGATGTGTAACCCGAGTAGATATTGGGAGACGTCATGATGCAGCGCTGTGCTAGATATTGTGCTCTGCTTACACGCGCGAGAGGGGGGTACCGGATGCTTGTGTGCTGGGCCCGGTGAGGGGAGAGGAGGAGCACACAATGTACTCGGACTGCGATGTGGGATGTGCGATGTGCGATGTGCGATTTGCTATCGCCACTGCGTTTTCGCCTCCCTCCCCTCAGGATTCAGGATCAAGAAATGCCTCCATACCTCCTTCATACGACTTTCGAGGTAGGAGACCGTGCCGGACGGAGATACGAGGACTTTATGTCGTTCGTAACTCGTTAAACGCATACATTTATTGCCTCACATCCTGTTCCTCTTTTGCGGACATAACATACCCTCCTCATGAATACCAAACCCTTGCGCAGCCGAGCCAGGCGTCGTGGCTGCTGGCCAAGCAGGCGCGTGCAAGTCACCGCATTTTTCTGAATGTCTCGAGTATTTTTTCGTCTCCTCCAAATATTTGAGCTCCATCACCGTAGAGGAACGTTTCCACGTCGAGTCTGTCGTACTGGCCGAGAATGTCCCCCCCCTTCTGGCACATCCAATGCAGCACGACCGCATCGTGGCTGATCAGCACCAGCTCCGCGGGCTCGAAGGTCGGGGAGATTGCTAAGTCATCTTGCGGTCAGCGGCTCACTGTCCTATGGTCGTTCGGGGGGGCGACTGTGGAGTAGGGTATGGTAGGGCAGGGTATGGCAGAGGCGGCTAACATTGTTCCACGGTCTTCATGCTCCTCTCCGTGACCCGTGCTGCGGCGCGGATGACATGTGCACCGGGCCACTCGGCTTCGTCGGCGATGCGGACGGTGTCCCTCAGGTCGCCGACGACGAAGAGGAATTCCCCGCGCGGGATATCGGGGCCACCCGTGGCGTTGGGGCCGCCCGTCAACTTGACGGCTTCGATACGGGTGTCCGTCGGCTGTAGGAACATGACGGTCTGGTACCCGCAGTTTACGACTTCGCCGACGAAGATCCCGCGGTACGGCCGAGACGCAGTGGGCGTGTACCAGGCCTCCGGGATGGCCGAGAAGGTCTCCAGCTCCCCGCGCAACGGCGCCATGCCGAATAGGAACTCGCGCCGGAGCTGGAAAAGGTCGGTGCTCGCTTCGAGCAGGGACGACGGCTGGCTCGGCTCGCCCCTGAGACCGCCACACCGACAGCGGTCGACATCGGAGGGGACGCAGCGGGGAGGCCATACGCCCGCGCTGCCGGGCGGTGCGGCGGGTGGCAGCGGCGACACCCGGAAGATTCTAGTCGTGAGAGTGCCGCCCTGGCTATATTCGTGGATCTGGCCGGTGTGGGGGTCCGGATGCACGTCGGGGCCGAGGGTGATGACGGGCTCCCGCCAGCGGCACACCTTGATTGTGGGAGTGAAAATCCGGACGGACGGGTCTCGGGACCAGTACGATATGTTCGAATGGATGTGGGGCGTGAGGATTGACCGCAGTGCTATGGTGTTGCTCGTGGGGTCGAAGGTGGACGCGACGAGGTGTCCGCTGGAGGATCGGTCCGACCACCAGAGCCGCGGACGCAGCCATATGTGTTCGTGCAGTGTGGCCACGAGGAGCCGCTGCGGGTAGGATGGCGGGAGCCGGAACAAGCGAACGAACGGAGCCCAGAGGGAGGGCGTCGCGCAGATCTCGTGCATGCGGGTGCTGGTGCCCGAGAGCCGGGCGAGATCGAAGCAGGACAGGAACGACAGCACTTGGAACACCAGCTCTGGACATCCGTTAGCCGCGCACCGCGATGGAAAGAAGGCTCGACCGACCGATAGGCAGCGACATGAGCAGCGACGATTCCGGGGCTCTCTTCGGAGCACTTAACGATGATGCCCCGCCGCGAACTCTCCGTGTGTCCGACGGCGCCATTGCGGGCGAGATTCTGGAGCTCGATGGTGGTTCCTCTTGCATTTCCGGTGGCTACGGGTAGGTTCTCGGGCGCTTTTGAGAAGTTTGCGCTGGTTAGTGTTTTTGGCGAGAGGCTGTGAGAGCAGGATGAGGCCCAGAGCCTGCATGTAACTAATTACCTGTTGGGTTCAGAGGCCAGGGGGGCTCTGTGCAGCCCTAGCTACCTCCCTGCGTAAACGAGAGGCAGCCAACCAATTGACTAGATAATATGTACTCCCATGTAGAGTAGATAGATACTCCACATAGATACGCACCAACCAATTGACTAGTCTACTCCCATGCAGACTACATAGATATGTAGATACATACGCACCAGCAACGACATACAGTGCATTAGGTAAGTAGTTATGTAACTATTGGCGCGTCGCGCTACTGTGTCTGCGTTGTGGGGAGGATCTTGAAGCAGCATTCACACACAACACGACCAGAGCACTCTGTAGTTACATACACCAACAGCGAGCTGGGGCCAGGCATGTCCAAGCCCCTCAGTCGGCAAGCTCCAGACCCATTTGGCCGTTGTCCCTTCGACTGCACCTCGTGCCGGATGAACAGCGGCCAGCAGGTTCGTGGATATCCATGACGACGGTGGCGTTGATCCGAAGGATCGATGCATATCACGTCCTATTCGTGGTGGCTACGATAAGCTTGAGCACGTGATACCATTCGCCGGGGACAAAGGAAGAAGCTGGTAAAGCAGCCAGCATCGGCCAGTGCTCTATCGACGGCAGGACCCTTCTCGTGCAAGGCAACCGCACTTGTCGTTGCTTGCAAGAGTGGCCGGAATGCGGTTGGCCAGACGGAAACCAAGATTTCCGGTTCTAGCTAGCACTCATGTCCATTACATATATCTACATATGTTCGTTGGGCCATGGCCGGCTGCTTCGGTTGCGGGGCCGGAAGAAGGCAAATTGACCTCGTCATTGCGCTCCCTTCCTTCCCGCCAGATGGCTGCAGCGATCAAACAACTCTCTCGCCGGGCGGCGGGCGACATGCTACATGCTGCAGTCCGCATCGAGAGAATCAAAAGAAGGTGTACGTGAGCGGGGGAGGCGCATTCGATACGCTGCGAGACAAACACGACAGCCCTTGCCGGGCTTGCGAGCGCACATGGAGTATATCGGCTCTCTGCAGGCGACTCAAACCGTCCTCTACCCCTCCTCTTCACGGCAAATCATCTCCTCCGCCTTCTTTTGCTCCTTTGCGGGTGTCCTTTGTGCTGAGCTGTCGCATGCGGCCAATGAATCACCACCACCGCCATCATCATCATCATCATCATCATCAACATTGTTGCTGAGCTGTCTTTGCATCGACCGCTCTTCCCGCCCGCCCGCCCGTAAACTGGGTATCTACCGTCCATCCATCCGTGTCCGCAGGGATCCAATCGAGTATCTTCCGCAGAGAAGAAAGGCCTATCTGCGCAGTAGATATCGAGTATCTCGAGCGGTCGTTGGAGCCAGCCATCGATCGAGAGTCACAGATGCAGACACGGTGGTGGAGAGGATCATGCACAGAGCGTGCCGCTAGCCACAATCCGGCAAGGCTCGTATGTAGGCACATCGACGGCTGCCATGCAGCCCACTCGTCTTCCCTAGATACATACGTTTCCGGCTGCTCTCGAAAGCGCGTTCCACGGCAACGAAGGGGCCTATCAGAAGCCGGCAGCCAGCAAAACGTACTGCGTACATACCAGTGCATCACCCCACCCTCCAGCGTCACGGCCTTCACCCTCGCGACCATCACCACCACCGCCTCCTCTCTGGATACCACTCCGACCCCGACTTCTCTACCTCCCTCCTGCTACGTCTCCCTTCCCTCCCTAAACATCCTCCTCCAATTCACGTCCGTTCACCCCGTTTTTCTCTCTTTTTGGATCAACTCTCTTCGCTTGTGACTTTCCGCAACAACAACAATAACAGCAACGGAAAACGGGTTGAGTGGACGGGTGGAAGACGCGAAAAGCTTGGAAGAATCAAGAAGACTCGCCCTCCCCTTCCACTGAATCACACGCGCGTCATATCTTTTAT
>Ga0307508_10001020_pt1 | contig 32546 bp, 19 predicted proteins | sample 9_EM_MG_FD_203089 | JGI IMG/M metagenome (GOLD analysis project Ga0307508, IMG submission 203089) | Populus trichocarpa ectomycorrhiza microbial communities from riparian zone in the Pacific Northwest, United States - 9_EM | ecosystem: Host-associated > Plants > Roots > Unclassified | place...
GGAGGGGCAATACCAACGGAGCCCATTGCGATCATCCAATGCTCCTTCGTCTCCTCTTCCGCCGACTGGATCCGCGTCTGCACGGCGGTATCGGATTCGGGCACGGGCGTCAGCAGCGGGAGTCCCGCCGAGACACTCCCGGACTCAGCCGCGTCCTCGTCGTCGCTCTCGGCCCCGTCGCTATCCTCTCCATCGCTCTCGTCGTCGCTGTCGGCCCCGTCATCCGCGCCCGGCGGCTGGAGCGGCGCAGTTCCGTTGCGCGCTTCGCCAGCGGGATACCGCACCTCGATGTTCCGGACACGCATGCCGCGGACTGTTGGCGTCGTCGCCGTGGGCAGCGCTATTACCGCCGTCGGCGCCATCGCGAGTCCGAGATACGTCCATGCGAGACGAGTGCGGGGAGACATGTGTGCGGGTTATATCCGGTGACGGTGAAGTGGAGTGGGGTGGAGTGCCGATGGACAAACACGGAGCGAACGAACGAGCGGGCGCAACGAGTGCCAAACCGTGCGCGAGATCGGGACCTGCCGTGCGCGACGGAACGAAAAGCGAGTCGAAGAAAACAACGGAAACAAAAGCGAGCACGCTCGTGTGTGTGTGTGTGTGTGTGTGTGCAGTCGACGTCAACGCGGAACAGCGAAAAGCACACAGCAAACAGCAAACAGAAAAAAGGGCCGTGAACGCAAAGAAAGAGAAGAGAAAACGACGACGAGAAGCTGGCGACGGGTACCTCTGCTCCTATGTAATTAGCTGCATGCACGGCAGATACTTGGCTAGATACATAGCTATGTATCGACGCGGCCGTCGATGTTGCCGCACCAGGCAGTTTCAGCTCTGTTTTGGATTTGCCCGCCGCGACACTTCGCGTCCTCCCATAGGCTGGCGGACAGCGAGGGGCCGGCGTTCGACGGAGGAAGGCCGTCTGCTGTTTATCTATCTAGCCGCCCTGCCCAACTGTCGTCGATCCGGCGGGCGTGGGGGACTGCAAATAGCACACACTGGAGCGGGCGCTAGCTGGCGACTTGGCGACATGTGCAGTGCTTGCAGTCGCGAACCGACACAACGTGATGTCTGCCGGGGGTGGCTTGGCATTCTCGGCGGCGTCAACGCTCCCACCGCAAACGCCTCCTGGATCGCCATCTCCACAGCCGGGTGTGTTGCGTCGCCCCTGGCTGACACATCCACGCAACTGCCGCATCATCATCGTCGTCGTCGCTCTGTACTCGTCTCCGTCCTGAAATTGCAGACGGCTACGGCAGGACCGCCGCTCCGGATCCGGCTGCCCGTTCCTTTCGCTCCGCTGTCGCCATCCGCACAATTGTCTGCAGCACGCTCGGGCTGGGCGCGTTGCAGACTCGGCGGACGCGTAACCTGTGCTGTGCATGAATCGAAGTCGCTGGCGCGCAGCCAGTATCTAGACACCGTCTGTCGCGCCGGCGCTGCTCCGCCGCTCGATCCGGCGCTGCACTTGCAATTTCGCCGTTGTCTGCGCGTTTCACAGATCGGAGCGTCGTGGCGACTCTATCTAGAGCTGCGAGGTTTCTTTCTTCCTTGCTCTTGTTTGTTTAGCTAGTTGTTTGTGTTTTTGTTTGTTTCTTGTTCCCCCCCGGGATGTGCCGTACCTCACCGTGTTTCGTGTTTTGGGAGGCTGTCTCTTCGGCGACATGCCCTTCCACCAAAGGCTGTCACCCCGTGCACATTCTAGTTGCAGTTGTCGTCGCGACGGAAACGTACTGCGAACGCGCCAGTCGGGCTCATGTGCCTATCCCATATCTATCTACACGAAACCACTACTCCGCTCCGAAGCGTCCCCCTGCCCACGTTCCTCCCGTCGCCTCACGTGCCATCCCCCGCGATCAGCCCGATCACGCACGTGACCACTTCGTCGTGCCCGTGCTGCAACGCCGTGTTCGGCGAGTCGATCATGCCGTCGAGCGCGCTGTCCAGCATCGCCCGCAGTCGTCGCACCAGAACGCCGATCCGCCCCCATCCGCGCAATCGCACCCACCCGTCGATGGTGATGCCGCGGCCCAGCATGTCGACTTCGACCTTACCGCCGAGCAGGAGGAGCGAGTACGTGTTCACCGCTGCGAGATCGCGTTGGTTAGCCGACCGGAGACGATGCGGGGGCGGGGACGGACGAGTGCAGTCACGCACGAACACCTTGCTGGTGGCCATCTTGCCGAAGAAAGCCATGAACCCCGCGTTGCCCGGGAACGACTGCGCTTCGAACACCGTGCTGGACGGGTGCACAAACACTCGCCCGCTGTCGTGCGTAAAGTATTTGATCGTCTTCGCCTCCGGATCTATGGCGAGCGCGCCCGACGAGCTCGACGCGAACTTCTGCTCCGGCATCTGGATGCGCGCGATCTGCGGCGTGAAGGCGCCGGCGATGAGAGCGCGGATCAGGATGTCGTTGTCGCCGTTCCTGTCGAGCTCCGTCGGGAGTTGGCTGCGGCTGCCGTACGGGACGAAGCCAATGTCGCGCAGCGAGTCGATGTATTGCGACCGGTTGGACGCGATGTCGACCATGACCTGGGCATCGAGGAAGTTCCCCTGGCACCACTGGCGCAGCTCTCGGTGGGAAAGAGCGTTGCGCTGTTCCGACCATTGCTCCCAGGCGCGGCAGTCCGCCAGGAGGTCGCCTTGCGACCCGGAGAATCGCACGCGAGACTTCTTGGAATCGTCCCGTGCGTCCGTCCGGAAAGTAAATGGTGACCGCGTGGTGAGGATAGCTGCGATGGTGAGTGCTGGGCTGAGACACCCAAAGAGTACGCCGTACACCATGAGCTTGGAACACCGCAGGTCCGCGGGTATCATCGACATGTGTCTTCCCAGCGCCGAGAGCTCACCGTCGACGACGGCGCCCATCTTCTCCAATAGAGCCAGCGCACCCTCGACGGCAACAGTGTTGGGCGGACTGATTGCCGCAGCCAGGAACGCTCGCACGTCTTTGATGCCCATGGCCTTGACGCTGAGACATGTCTGTTCCAGCGGCACACGCTTCAGCTCTGGCTCGGGGCGTTCCGGCATCTTATGAGCTTCCGTGGCCTTCGTGTAGAGCTTGTAGCACTGGCCGGCACGAACCCTACCGGCGCGCCCGCGACGCTGCTTTGCTGCTGCACGGGACGCCCACACTTCCTGCAGTTTGACCACGTTATTCGCAATGTCGAAGGAAGTTTCTTTGACCCGCCCGGTATCGACGACACAGACGACATCCTCGATGGTGATGGAGGTCTCGGCAACATTTGTAGCCGCGATGATCTTCCGCAGGCCCTCCGGCGCCGCAGGGAAGACCCGGCGCTGTTCCGACGGTGTAAGGGATGCGTGGAGCGGGAGGGCATGAAACCGCGACGAGCCACCGGGCAGGGACCGGATGGCTTCGAGACAGCGAGAGATCTCCATCGTACCTGCGCCGTTCAGCATCTTTCGGGCCCATAACGCCCACTGAAAGGGGATTTACCAGGCAGGAAGATGAGTATTGCACCCTCCGTATCCCCAAACTGTTTGTCGATCTCCGTCACAGTCGCAGCGATCAAACTGTAATTGATTCGGTCGCCCAGGCTCCGAATGATCATGCTTGTCGATGGATCCGCGTCGTCCCAGTCCGGGTCGTCGAGTTTCTTGCCATCTCTCCTGCCGGCGGACATGCCTCCGCCGGTGAAGCCGGTGGCCTTGATTATGGTATCCAGATAGATGTCCTTGACTGGGAAAGTCCGGCCTTCGATGTTGATTCTGCGGACCGCCTTGTCGCCACCGAAGTAATCCGAGAAAACATCAGCGTCTAGGGTGGCACTCATCAGTATGATCTTGAGGTCTTTCCGCTTGGTGATGATCCGCTTGAGAAGGATGAGAAGGAAATCGGTATCCAGGCTCCGCTCGTGAACCTCGTCGACGACAATGTGCGATATGTCTTCGAGCGTATCGCCCATCTGCAGCCGTCGAAGCAACACACCGGTCGTCACGAACACAACCTTGGTGACACCCGGAGTCTGCTTCGCTTCGCCGCGGATGGCGTATCCGATCTCCTGGCCAACCGTCTGACACCTCTCGTCGCTGACTCGATCCGCGAGACCAAGCGCAGAGATACGCCGGGGCTGTGTGCAGACGATATTGGCCGTAGCTCCCAGTTTGCGTTGGATGATGTCGTCCAGAACAAACTGCACCGACTGTGTGCTCTTTCCGCTGCCAGTCTCTCCGCTGATGATGACCACCTGCGCCTCGTTGACGGCCTTGACGATATCGTGCCGCGTCTCCCACGCCGGAAGCCGCATCCGTACCTCGATCATCTTTTTCTGCGCGGGAGTATTGAGTCGCGCCTCTGTAGCCTGCAGGATGTCCAGACTTTGCTTCGTACCCGGCGTCCAGTTGATCGGCCCCTTCCTGCAGGGCTTTCGTCGCCGCTTCTGCTGCACGGATGGCTCATCTTTCCTCTCGTCGCTGCCAGTAATCGCTGTAGCCACGTCTCGCAATCGGCCCGGGTTATCGACGATACGCAGGATCTCGTTCTCTAGCCAGTCGACGACGGCGAAGACCATCTGCTCGCCCTTGAGCGTTTCCGCGTACTCGGCGGTCTGTCGGACGATGCTCAAACGGACATGCGCTGGAAGTTTGCGCTCGCCTCCCATGAATACCGCAAAGGTGGGGACGGCCTCGGGATAGTGCATCGATCCAGAGTATTCTACCGGCTTTCGGATCTCCAGGACAATCGCTGGAAGATTCTTGGGACCCTGGTCTTGCATGTCGAGCGTTATTCTGGTCACACTGGGAGAGACGCACTTGAATCGCTCGGACCCGTAGATAGCCTCAAGTGACGCCATTTCCTCCTCCCAATCGTGATGTTCGGCGGCCGGAGCATCCACCTCTACCACTCCAATCGGAGATGACTGCTTCCCGTGCACGAGCATCTGCATCAGCGCTTCCGCAGCCCGGTGCTCATCCAGCGCATTCCGTTCCAGCACCTCTCGGCACAGGTCCAGCGAGTAGCCCATGGCTGCCAGCCGCTTCGTGGCATACTCGACGCCCAGGCTCTCGCCGGTCGACATCGTGATCCCCGCCGCGTTGTTCTCGGGCAAAAATCGCGGCGGCACTTCGTCCTCGGGCACATGCGTCAACAGCCATTCCAGTGCCTCTTCGCGATCCCTGGCCCAGTCGCACGCCTCTTCGACGTGCAGCTTCCTGAAGCCCAGCGCCGCCAGTTCCTCCACGATTTTCCGCCGCGCATCCTTTGACATGGCGACGCCTAGCGGGTTCCACACGTGGTACCGGCGAATCAGGCCTTCGGTCTCGAATCTTCGGTCCCGGCTCATGTCCACCACCGGCACGGCCTGCCAACCCTTCCCGCCGCTCAGCGAGAGCTTCGAGTCCTTGAACTTCTTCGTCGTCTCGCTCTGCTGCTGCGCCTCCCGTTTCTGCTCCTGCTTTGCCCTGGCCAGCTCGTGCTCCCTCTTGACCGCAAACGGATCCGCCTCGTAGCGCCACGCCTTGCCCGCCGCCTTCTCCTCCGCCCGGACGTCCTCCCACGCGCTCCAGAACCGTTTGTGCGTTGGCGGCAGCATGTGCTGGATGTTCTTCATGGAGCAGACGCGGTGGAGGGCGTACGTTGCGCAGAAGTGACGCGCCTCCAGAGCGGTAGGCTGCAGAACCCAGGGCAGGTCCGGCGGACGGAAGGCGATGCGTTCGACTTCGGCGCTGCGGGGATTCTTGAGCCCGACGTGCACGGTCGAGACGAAGCCGCCTTTCTCACGTTTCTTGACGGCCCGTCAGCACACCGCGGAACGAGACAGAGGGGGGAGGGGAGAGAGAGAGAGAGAGAGGAGAAACCGACATTGTCGTATTGCGGCTTCTCCCAGCCGTTTTTGACGCAGTGTTCGTAGCTGCCGTTCGAAGTCAGCACTCAGCCGAGCGCGGCTGCCGAAAGGGAACACCCACAACAGCGTCTGCGGTAGTTTCCCCGTCCATGACTTTCCGCCAATGATCTCCTGAACCGTCAGCACCTTCTTCTCTTCCGTCGGCACTGTTGCCGCGGTTGCAGGGGGATGCTTCTTTGCGGGTGGTGCAGAAGCTTTGTTGTGTGGTGGTGGCATGGTGGGGGGTTTGTAGTGGAAGGTACTTACAACTTATATACCCCTCCGACGAAGCCGTGTTGGCGTCAAGTAGGTGGCATCCCTGTCTGCCAAGCAATGCGGCTGAATATGTACTTAGTTACTGCAAGGGACCAGCTTAGCCGGTCCAGATTAGTTAAGTACATACTTACTTACTTTGTACTTTAACTACTTCTATATGTAGATACGCTGCCTGTGAACTCGTCTCTTTCGTCACAGAGCTCTCACACCCAACCCACTTTTCAGCCCACATCAGGCGCCATGCATTCACCAAAACGATGCTATCGACATATATGTATGCATACTAGTTACATAGCCATGCCTCACAACCGTTGGCTTCAAACTGTCCTCCGCCAACGCCCTCCACTCCGCTCCTCAGCCGGCCGTTCAAGCCGCCCAGAGAGGTCGCCATCCAGCACGACTGGCGCTTCCAGCCCAGTTCGTGCGTGCACTTCCCCACGCGCGCGTGTGTGTGTGTGTGTGTGTGTGTGTGTGTGTGTGTGTGTGTGTGTGTGTGCACGTACGCAACAGGCATTTCGGGCGGGACGTGGACTTGACGCGGATGATGCGTGCAGCCGCCGCTCCGTTTCGGTGCATCTACATACAACGGCGAGGACGTGACCGGAGGACTGCAGCCTAGTTGTGTGCCGCGCAGTGGCTTGTGGTCTAGATGGACCGTATCGCAGCCGAGTCGATCAGCGTATATATGATACTCCACGTCCGCCCCCGTGTCGGGGACTCGGTGTATCTAGCTAAGGTAACCCCGCGTGTGCCCCAACACAGCGGAGACGGCAAGACCGACGCAGAGTCTCGCGGAACGATGCCATTATGTAAGAATAGAATAATGATGCCTCGATGAACCAAACACAGCTACAGATAAGCATGCAAAACAGCAAAGCAGAGCAGAGCAAAAGCCAGATGATAACCGTGTCCCTCAAAACTCCCTCGACTTCGCCCGGCTAATCCCAACCTTTTTACTTTCCATGATGATGAAAACCCAGAATACATGATGTAACTACCGCCAGAAAGGAAAAAAGGAAAAACAAATCGCGGACGGGAAGACAAAAAAAACAAAAAAAAAACACTCTAGAGACTTTGGTGCCCGAAAGATGAGGTCATAGCCGCGATAAGCCCACGCAAACAAACACATAACTAACGAGAAACCTGGGAACAAAGGCACAAGGAAAGGTCGTGCATTCAAGGTGTATGATGTTACCGCTGAGCACACATAACACGGAGGAGATGGAGAGAGAAAACAACCAAGAAGGAAACCAAGCTTTTGAAGAAACACCCTCTTGTGACTGAGAGCCAGGAAAAAGTAAACTTGGAAACAAGGCTGAGGCCGGTTCTGAAACCAGTCTCACAACACAACACCTCTTTACACAAACAAACTTTACGTCCTCCTACCTATCCGTCGTGTCCTTTTTCTTTTTTCTTGTGCGATGCGTGATGGTTTAGCGGAACACCTACGGCCTGCCAGAGCCTCGACCTGCTCGCCTTGGTCCGGTAGCGACCATCCAACCATCATCGCCCTCCTGCTTCGGGTTCTCCGCGGAGCGATCTCGCCAGCTCGTCGAAGTCTTGGTGGCGGGCTTGCTGTCGGTTCGTCTCCTTTCCCCCTGGGGCCGTTCAGCAGCAGCCGGCTTCTCCCTTGCCTTCTCCTTTGATTCCTCCTCGGTGGTCTCGGCCGTCGCAACAGATCCGGAGCCGCGCCTGAGGTTGTCGAAGCTCTTGTTGGCAACTGGCGTTCCGGCTTCCGACGCCTTCTCCTGCGCCTCGCGAACAGCCCTTTTCTCCTCGCGCTCCTTCTCTTCCCGCGCTCTGCGGGCGGCGGTGGCGGCCGCCTGCTTCTCCTCGATCTCCTTCTCGCGCTGGGTGGTGTCGATGGGCCGAGCGCCGCCGAACGGGCTAGCCTTACCGTCACCGGCGGGAGAGGGTGCACCGGGGAGTATAGGAAGCTCCGATCGCTTCTTGAGCTCGAGCTTGGGGCGGCTCTGGGGGAGGACGGGAGAAGCCGGGGTGCTATGCTGGGGAGGGTCAGGACGAGCTGTTTTGCGCCACTCGTTGTCCTTTTCAGCGGCACTGGGCTGTCTCTCGATCTGTGGGCGCTCTCTGAAGGTGCGTTCCGGGCGCTCGCCGCCATCCGTGCTTGGGGCGGGCGAACGAAGATGGGACTCGCGGTCACCACGGGGACGGTCACTGACGGTGGCGGGAACGGGCAGGGGCTTACGTTCCCAGTTGTTCAAGTCTCGAACCTTGCCGTCGCTCTCGCGAAAGGAGTTCTGCCGACGGCCACCCTCCTCGCGGTCGCCACGCTCACTGCGCTCACCTCCGTGCCGCTCGTAGCTGCGACGCTGATTGGGCTCCGCCGAAGGCGGCGGGCCACTGCGACGCCATTCGCCAGTGGTGCGGTCATCACCACGGTCCTTGGCTATCGATTCTCCGTCAGTCATCGCGCCACCAATCTCCAATCACCGACTGGCGGGCACTCACGAGGCTCAGCAACACTAACCCTGACGGGCCTGCCAGCAATGGGGGAACCATTCAGGTCCAAAGCGCCCAAAAGACCTTCCTTGGTCCCGAACTCGACGTATCCGAATCCCTTGGGGCGATCCTGCTCCCTGTCACGGACGAGGCGGACGTTGGTGACATCACAGCTCGCGAAAAAGCTAGAGATCTCGCCCTCGGTGGCATCGAAGGAAAGGTTGCCAATGTGAGCGGTGTAGGGGGGTTTGTCCGGGACCGGAACGGCCGCACGTACGGGGCGGTCCGAGTCGCTGGCTGCACGCATGAATAGTCAACACGAAGCGCATTACAAGTCCGCACCCGTAGACATACCCTTCGAGTAGCCAGCGTAGCGGTCACTGCTACCGTCGGCACCACCGGAAGCGCTGCCGTAGTCGCGACGAGCGCTACCGTGCGATTCGCCGGTGCGGTCTGATGGAAGCGTTAGAGATCCGTCAGTGCACACGCACGACAGCTGGACGAGCGATGCAACATACCGGAAGCTAACGCACAAATGTCAGCTAGCTGTCAGGCGGGGGGGCCAGTGGACCGCGCTCAGGAGGTTGGGACATCTACGTACAGGGACGCATAGGCATATTATATGAGTCTTCCATCTCTTCGGCCCAGTTGATCTTGCCCATAGCTGCGAGCATAGATTAGCATATTGTCCGTTGCAAGTTCCGCCAGCAAGACATGTCCAAGAGCAAGCAGCGGTGGCAGTCTGGTACGGGCAATTGAGCGAGGTGGCTGCATACACTCGTCTGCGAGGAACACCGCTCCACTCATCTTCACTCCTTTCTTCGGTGCTACCCAAGACAAAGCTGGGTCAGTAACAACACGGCCCCGCGACCGGAGGGACTGCGGGCGGAGGGAGAGGGAGAGACTAACCCATGGTTGTGTAAGTGTGAAAACGCGTTTGAGCGGACGAGGCGTGATGTTCGGTGGTGGTGGTGGCGCGAGGAGTGGGAGGGGGAACGCTGAAGACTTTCTGCCTCGGCGGGAGGGAGGGAGGGGTAGTGTGTGAATGCAAGTGAGGGAGAGTGGGGTGGGGACAGGAAGCGATGGAGGGTGGAGTGCAAGAACCGACGGAGGATAAAGTTTGAGGGTTTAGTGGGTTGTGCGATGAGGACGGGTTGCCCTCTTGTTCTCGTTCAGCACTACAGCCGGGGGATGATGGTTGGCGGGTGGGTTGGTTGAAGTTGGTGCGGAAAAGTTAATCGGCGTAGATTATTATCGGCTTGTTGCGCTAGCGGGTGGATCCTTTCAGAAAAGGGAAGGGGAAAAAAAAATTGAAAGAAAAGAAAACTAAAAGAAAAAAAAAACCATGAGTTTTTGGCGCACGCACACAAAGCGGGGGACCAATGAGGGATGAGGATGGGCCGAACAGCCGCAAGCCGGCGAGGGAATTTCTTCCCCCCGTTGCATACATTGCCAAGCAGGCGGCAGACTGGCGTTCGAGTTCCACCAGCACCTTCGTCGTCTCTTTATCGACCGCTGCGAGCTACATAGCCTGGACGACATTCGCGCACGCCAACCACCACCACCACACCACCATCTCAAACGCCGACGGGTAGCCGCGATGCACTCTCCATCCGCGCCATCCAAGCGGGAGCCGATCCTGCTGCCGGCCCTGAAGGTGGGCGCCATCACAGGTGGGTCCGTGTTGACGGCATCGCCCGACCGCAGCTGACACATCTCTCGGCGGCAGGCAGCAGTGGCGTGGTTCTCGGCGGCATCGCGGCGGTGCTGCGCTCGACGCCGACAGTGGGGCTGTTTGCCGCCGGCACGGGGCTGAACTGCTTCGCGCTCGGGTCAACGTTCTACGGTACGGGCCGCCCCACGGAGGAGGACCGGCAGGACTGACGGCGCAACAGCCGTGCGAGCGTCGCTGCTCCGCGTTCTGCACGATCCCCGCGCCAGCGACAGGGTCGCCGTCAGCGGCGCGGCCGGCGCGCTGACGGGGTTCGCGCTCGGCCTGCTGATGCGTACGCCCCCCCCTCCCCGCTCCAACGGCGCCGACTAAAGCCGCAGCAGGAGGCCGCTCCAACGCGCTGCCGGGCGCGCTGGTGTGGGGCTTGGCTGGGCTCGGCGGACAGTACGCGTACGACGTCGCCGACGCGCGCCACACCGCGGCGGCGGCGGCGGTCACCCCCGCTGCGGGGACGCCCTCGCTGCTCGACCGTGCGTTCGCCGCCCCCTGGAACCCCGTCCGCAAGCTGTCCGACGCCGAGTACGAGGCCCTGCTGCGCGCCAGGCTGCTCGCCGTCGACGCCGAGATCGCCGTCACCGACGACGAGATCGCCGCGGTGCGCGCTCGCATCGATGCCCGCGGGAAGCAGTAGCTATGTAAGTACACGGCTTTGGTTGCTTCCGCTCGAGTTCGGCGAATGTGCGAGTGCCGGGTTCAGAGTGACGCGCTGCGAAAACATCCCGGAGTGGATACCACCATGCTCCCACGCTATATAAAAGACGGCATAGAATCCTCACGTCCCTTCGTAGTGTCCACCTACAAGTCGCTATCATCGTCGCTCGATGGCGACGAAAGGAACAGGAGTCACTCGCGGTCACTCGGATTGCGGCTCCGATCATGTGTACGCACGCAAGCACGTTCCAGGTGCTACCAAGGATAAGCGCTACGGATGATACCGTGTGACAGGCCAGTTTGGATGGGTGAGGCGGATGTGAGAGCGGGGGATGCAGCGTTCGCACGTCGTACGTACTCAAGCTCGTCACTACTTCGCAGCGCAGTTCGCTTCCATTGTCCCGTCATGCCATACGTGTTATCGACGCAAAAAGACAAGAAAATCAACGCCCCGAACGCCCCGTCTTTCTCCACCGACGCCCCCCCCCAGAAAGATGGTATGTCCCTACACCGCAAGCATCCGAAACAACGTACACCCCCAGATCGTGACAAGAGAATGACTGAAAATAAATCGTAGAATCGTAATCTTACACTACCACGTCCGCCTCTCGTCCATGCTCCGGACAGCCCGTCCGCCGGGCGTGAGCGGCGGTCGCCCGCGGGTAGAGCCGCTGGAACTATCGTCGTCGGTGTCGTCGCCCCCCGCCGCCCCCGCCAGCCGAGAGAAGTATCCTGCCAGACCTTCGTTGCTATCCACGACAGAGTCGTAGCGTGGTGGTGGGGTGACGAGCGGCAACTGGTCCGGATCGGCGCTGAACGGCGGCGGGCTCATGGTCGGATACCGCACTGCGGGCGGCCGCGAGATCGGAGAGAACGGAGGAGGCGGCGTCGCGGTGGGATTTCGCTGCAGCGCCGGCGTCTGGTGGACCGCGCGCGTCGAGTCGCGGCGCAACGGCCGGCACCTGCACGAGCCCGTCGCCGATGGCCCACCGGACTGGGGCTCATCGTAGGCTGGAAGGGTGGTGTTCGCGTGTGTCGCCTGGCACGAGAGCAAGTGGAAGGGCGAGTCGATCGAGATCTCAAAGTGGCGGCGCTTGCTCGGATCGACAGGGTCCTGCTTGCTGAGTCGCATGACAATCTGCAGCGGTTAGCTTTTCTGTGGACACGCCCGCGCGAGAGACGGTCAGACACACCTTGATCCAGTGGCGCACCTGGATGTTTCCGTAGGTGGTATCGAAATGGAGACGGTCCCGCTCCTTCGCGTGACACCCGGGCAGCTGCACGCTGACCTCCATCTCGGTGGGTCCGATGTTGAGCGCGCCGTGGAGATCCCCGAGCAAGCTGTCCGTCCCGTTGACCACGTCCTCGGCGCCCGTACCGCCGTGGGGAGTGACGCCTCCGCCAGAGGTGGTCCGAACCGACGAGCCCGGGAACGCCGACGTGGCCGGTGCCTCCGCCCGCTTGTCGAACAGCTGGACCCTCTTGACCGGATCGATACGGTGGACCTTCTTGTTCTTGCAGGAGTATTCGACGTTCTCGGTGATGAATATCTTGATCCGGTGGCAGCGAACCTTCGCCAGAGGGGTCAGTTTGAACGTGATCGGTATCGACGCGCCAAGCGGGAACGCTTTGCCCGAGATGACGATGCCGTAGTGCAGCTGGTCCTCCCAAGTCCTGCTGATCGCGATCGGCTCCGTCTGTTCCAGGTTCGCGTCCGACGGCACGCGCACCAGCACCACCTCTTTCCTTCCGCTCAGGTTCGGCCGGAAGGCGCCCGGCCTCTCGATTACACCCTCCAACTCGTACTTGACGGACCCCAAGTCGACGTTCGCCGTCTCCGGCAAGCAGCTGTCGAGCGGCAACTCAAAGTTGTAGGTGTAATCGCCGGGTATGAACTCCTTGTATCCGCGCTGCGCAACTGAGGGCTGTCGCTGTGGCAGCGACTCCCCCCGGGCTAGGCTCTGCGACTTTGTCATCCGCAGGGTGTTCTTGTGTTCCCCAGGGGTCACCGTCCACATGAAGCTACTCTTCGAGAAGCCTGTGCCACTTTCGGTGGACGCGCCTGACGTCGGTTTCCGCGGGGTGAACGAATCCGCGCAATGGCCCAGTTCGGCGGTAACGAACTGGGCGTTGAAGAAGGGCCACGTGTGCTGCATGATCTCCTTCTCCTCGAAGTATTCCGACTTGCGGGGCGGGATGCCTAGACAGCAGGTCAGCAACAACGGCGGGATCGCTCCATCGTCTCTATTCGACGTACCTTCCGGCCATTCCGTGCGAGCCCGTCCCCTGAACGTCAGTGTCACGGCCTTGATCTTTGCCGGCTTTGTCACGCGCAGGACCATGTTCCCGCGCAACATGGCGGCCCTCCGGACGGTCTCGCTGCCGTCCAGCCCCTGCAGGAACAAGATCGGCTCCGCGAGTTGGATGGTCATGGTCACCGCGCCGCCAGTCGACGAGGCCTGCGGCTTCTCGTACATGGGGGCGGGACCGGGATTGCTGACGCTCGTCATCGCCGGACGCTGTCTCGGCGTCGGCTCGGGCCCGACACTGCTGTTGACCGCGCCGACGGGGGTCGCGGACGATCCGAACGAATAACGGTTAGGCGCTGGACTGGGGGCCGTCGTCGAGACGCGGTGCGAGGGAATGCCGGAATTCCCTCCGCCGATCACCAGTGGCATCGTGGTGGTGTCCGGGGTGACGGGCAGACAGATGGTCCGTCTCCTCCGCGACGATCGGGCGGACGACGATATGGCCTGCTCGAAGAGTCTCTTCGCGACGTCCTTCGGTGTCCGGGACCTTCGTGCTGGGGCTTCTGATAGCGTGGACAGCGGCCGCGTCGCCTGGGCCGCGGGAAGGGACGCCGTGAAAATGGTGGTAGAGATTAGCGCCGCGCAAGCAGGAAGGGACGCGGCGGTTGTGGTAGTGGTAGACGAAGCTGCAAGGGAAGCGGACGGCGAGGTAGTGATGGAGGTATTGGAAGTGGTGTTGCTGTTGGTATCGGCGCTGGTAGCGGTGGTGACAGCGGTGTTGTTATCGGTACTGGTAGCGGTGTTGATATCGATGTCGGTGGCGGGCAGAGTCGGAGCAGAGGCGTTGGACACGGCGATGGAATGGCGCCTGGACGGTGGTGAGCCAGAAGGAGCAATGGAAAGTCGGAATGCAAAAGCAGCAGCAGCAGTGGAAGTAATATCGGCGACGCCGGCATCAGCGGCAGGTTGGGGCCGCTGAGCAGCAGATGTCATCATCATGCTTTAGAACGGGACTAACGCGAGCTGGTTATTTTTTTTTTATTTGTTTATTCTTTTGGGGGGGTTTAAATTTTCTTTTTCTCTTCGGCTATCCCCGCCACACCACTCCGATCCAGGAGGGAGCGAACGGAATATATAGCAAAGAAAAGAAAGGAGGAGGAGGGAAGAGGAAGCCGACAACGAAAGGCGTGCGTGCTTGCTTCGTCGTTGCTTTTGCCGTTGCGCAGCAATGAGGACGAAAGCGAGGGCCGACGCAGCGCACGACGGATGGCTGCAGCGGTAGGTGGCTATCCTATGTAGATGGGGCGGATCCGGGAATGAAACTCCCCACACCACGGTAGGATCGCCTGGGTGCAAGTTGCACAGGTGCCACTCTGGCAGCGGATGCGAGGGCGTGTTGGGGCGACGGGCGGACGGGCGGATTCCAGAAGCAGCGCTATGTGCAGAGTATGTACCGGGGCGACGCGAGACGGATCCGGGCAACGCGGTGCTGGCGAGGACGGACAACGCGGAAGTCGGACGAGCGAGCGCGACTATCCGCAGGAAGACGGCTGCACGGCAAGGCAGGAAGACGGCGGTTTCGCTTCCACCACGGCCATCCAGCGGACGGACACGCCTCCCCATATGTAGATTTCGCCAGGGGACAAAGACGATGTACACGCGTCCGACGGGCAAGGATGGCGTTCGGCAGCTGCCAGCTGTGAGGGAGGTTTCCGTCATAAAATAGATGGAGAGAGAGAGGCCGCGCCGCAGGGGGGCACGGAGCGGGCTAGCTGGGGTGTGAGCTTCGTCGAGGGCGAGGCAAGACAGCGTGATGGCGGGTCAATCGGATCGCGGTGAGGAGTCAATAGAGTTGCAATGACGAGCCAATACTCTGCTACATTCCAGGGCGCTGGTCGACACAGCACCGATCGGCGCGCAAGCTTTTGTGTTTGTGTGCCCCCGTTGCTGTGGTGATGGGCGCAGTTGAACCGCTTCAAGGGCGAGGAAGTCAACACTCGCTCTCTCGCGCCGCCGTATCCGCCCGTCCTACCTACATACGCGCGTGGCAGTGCTGCGGCCGGAGGAATGGCAATTGCGTCTCACGTCACGGACCCGGCGACGGTCGTCGACGCATTGTTCCGCAGAGAGCCACGAAGAACAAACAAGTCCGTCCATCGTCACCGACCGCAGCACGCGATGCCATCACGCCACCACCGCGGTCATCTCGTTCCGACGCACGACACCTGATTTTTTTTTTTATCTTATTTCTGTTTCCCATCGCACGGCACCTGGTTTTCTATTTTGTTTTTGTTTTTTTCGCCGATCGAACCGGATTCATCGACGTCTCCAGATCACACCAGCCACATCGTGCTCGCGAACCCCGGCCCTGGTCATCCACCTCCTCTGTGTCTCGTCGCGCCGTTTCATCACCCCACACACCCCGCCCTTTTTTTCCGCCCGGCCAACCACACCGCTCCTCTCCGGTCCCATGGTCGGACACCACCACCTCCACCACACATCTGGATTCTGCGCATGACGTCGGGAATCCGAGCGTACTCCGCATACATAGAGTACATATGTACAGCGCATCATCGCCGCCGGACGGACACAAATAGCCACCGTGGCAATCGCCTCTTCCAAGGTGGTGCCAGGAGACGGACGGGAAAAAGAAAAGAAAGAGCGAGGAAAAAAACTTGGATCGCTGTCGATTATTGGTCGTGGAGCGCACCCAGTCGCGAGACGACTCCGGAGAGGCGGCGGCGCAGCGAACTTGCACTTGCGCGGTGGTTTGGAGTGCGCCCTCGCCGCGGAGCGGAACGGATGGCGGGCTCCTCTGCTGTCGATGGGCGGCATCTCCAAGCGGGGGGACAGCACCGCCGCCGCCGCCGCCGCCGGGAAGAATGGCCCCTCCAGGGCCGCGCGTAGGAGTGGCGAGTGGCGAAGCACTTCCGTTTTCTCCGCTCTCTTTGAGGGGCGGCGAGGGCCACGTGTGTGCGAGATGACGCTTTTTTCCGAACAGCAGCTGCGCTCTGCAGGCACAGTGCCCGGCACGAGACATCCGAGAACTTGGCACGGCAGCGGCACCGCTGTCGGCACCACTCCGCTTGGGTTTCCTCCTCGTCCCAGCCGGACTCCAGCGCCCATCGCCCGGCTGGCACCAGCGGAAGAGGAAGCACAACGCGCGCACCAACGAACGTCGAGGGCCTCCACTGCGGCCGATGCCACGGCGACCGCTCCGCTCGGAACCTAACGCTGGAAGGAGCTTGCGGGCCGGCAGCCCAGCTTCGGCACGCATGCTCTCTCCGCAGGACAGTGGCTTCGGACGATGGCGGGCTTTCTGCAAGCGGCCGGCAATAGCTACTACACTTGCCCGTCCGGAGCGATGCCGCTCGGCGTTTGGGATGGCCGTCGTATGTAACCCGGAGACGAAATAGCAGCGGTAAGGGGTTTCTCCGACGTGTTTTCCTCCCCGTCTTTGGTCGGAATGCATGGCTGCGTTGAAGATGTGCTGAGGAGCGTGCGAGGAAAAGTTCTCATGTCATCTCCTGTATCTCCGTGCAGTTTACATAGATGGCACGTGTGTGCAAGGTGGCTGTTTCTTCCAAGCTTTGAACGGCATCAATCTCAAGCACCACTTCTCGCTCGTATAATTGTTTCGAGTTAGACCGGAAGCCGGCGTGAGACGACGTGATCCGACCGCACTCGACACTATATATATGTGCTGCGCCCAACGACACTGAAATCAGCCGCGCTCAGGGAAATTGCCGTTTCCGTGCGTGCCGTCGTCCGTGTCTGCACTCTTTGCCGTCCGGAGGGGGAGGCATAGTCTACCCACTCTCCTTCGTCGGATTAAGTGGGACCAACCGGACGAGAGCCGCTTTACACCGGAAATGACCGAGAAAAGGCTCCATATATATATGTATATCTAGATACCATACTTACTAACTATACCATGAAGTACAGGGGGTAAAATTTAATATACCATGAATACCATCGACAGGGTACAAGTTTCAGCACACAGTTCTTCATCACCGCTTTTGTTGTGGAGTGCGGGCAAAGAACCAATGAACGGGGAGAGCGGACACAGATTTGGGTGCAAAATCAATTGGTGTCGCCGCCAAAACAAAGAAGAGGAAAGTACTCTACATACTCAAGTAAATACACCCGTGTCCCCCGCCGTAATACCGACAGCAACTGAATATCTAGCTACAGCGACACGACAGGAAAGGAGTAAGTAAGGAAATGCTGTATTGTCGCAAGAGAAAGCAGAGCGTAATTCTAGTATCACCGACAAGAAAGCAAGAGTAAATACATCGTTGCTGCCGCGGAATCATAGAGAAATTCACGCAAAAAATAATAATGGAGGAGCTGAACCGCTGTTATTGGTGGTTTCCATATTCCTCGGTGCATTGTGATGGTTGGGGAAAGCGAATTACTGTGTTGCACGTGAAGCTTGCTCATTACACATCACTCGGGGTTTCCGAGTGACAAATGTAGAATTCACCCTTCAAGGCCATGCCTACCGTCGAACACGGCGATTTGGGCGTTGGAATCCGTCTCTACGATATCGGTATAGCTATTCTGCAAGTTTCAGCTGAATCCTGACTCCCTCTGCCCTGCCAACAGTTGGTATTCAACATTCTGGTTGGTCTTCGCGGCCCGAGTCCGGCGCCGAATTGCAATAACTAGCCTCCGACTCCGACTGTGTATGTACATAGTCATTCAAGGTGATTGACCCGTCATTCGATGTTTTTGGCATAGGCAGTCAATTTAACCGATTGACTTGCCAGTCATTGAAACTTATTGACAGGTCTCTCTCGGTGTAACTGACAAGTTGCTCGAAGCGAATGACTCTTCAGTTTCGGCCTTGTATGCGTTCGCACCTTCTTTGTGCTTCTATCTCATTCTCCTGTGGCGCCGCGAAACCTGGTGCGGCGACATCGCAGCTCCCTTTCCTCTAAGCCGTGACCAATTTTCGCAGTGGCGCGCGGCATCATATCTATCCTCCTCGCGACACCTAGTTATCACCGCAGCCCTCGATGCCACATCTATGTCCTCCCTGTAAATTCATACCCGCTCTTCATATTGGTTCTGCGCTCCCATTAACTTTCTCCCCATTAAATTCTGTGCCCACTCGCCCTATTCATTCTGCGCCCGCTCCCTATTAAGGCCCTGTTCGGCTCGCACCGTATTTCTTAGCTACCACACAAAATTGAGCTGACGTCAGTTTGTAAATACGCTGAGCGCTCGGCTCAACCGGAAATACGATAAGGTGGAACGAGCCACATCGTATTTTTTGCGTATTTCACTGAGCCACCACCAGAAAAAATAGGGTATGCTGGCTTTCATCACCAGACCCCCTTGAATCCGTGCAACAGCATCCACAATGGCCGGTTCCGGCCTCCTCCGCCAAGAAAATTGCTTGCCATTGCGACTCTTGTTGGCCAATACGAAACTCCTTTTTATGACAAAACTCCGTCTCATACCTCTGTATTGACTGGCTCCCCGCTATGTGGAAGAACTTCTATCCTCCAAAAATCATCAACGTATTCTCGATGTCTTTCGCATGCCTCTTGCCATATTTCTCGCTCTTCGAGACTGGTGTGTCGATCACGACTACCTCCAACCGACGCGGTATATGTCAGTGGAACAGCCGCTTGCGATATTTCTCGGCGAGAACGCGTCCAACCGCATGGCACAAGAACGATTTCAACAAAGCGGCGACACGATCAGCCGCGTCTTTAACAAAGTTCTCGACGCGATGGTAGAGCTTTACACTGCAATTGTCAAGCAGCCAGACGCCAGCCAGTTTACTCCTCTGGGATGAGGAGAAGGAGCTGACCGGCAAGAGATGCAGACTCATGAAAGGGTCGAGTAATGATGGTGGTGTAGCTCTGTCGTGTCGCCGTGTCTCTGTATTCATGTAATTGGTTCTCCTGATGGGCTGTGCGCGCCCTGTTACCAACTGTTACACCTTAGCTGGAAGTAATAGTAATTACAGAGGCTGTTGAGTTGTAAAATACGGAGAAAGTGGTGTTGCCGAACAGGTATTTGAGATGTCTGGGCGCCGGGATATACGGAGTAGTGTACCATATTTCCAAACTAAACGTCGCTTTACAAATACGGTGCGAGCCGAACAGGGCCTAAATCTCTGCCAACAAAAGCGGTGATGGAGAACTGTGCGGTGAAACTTGTACCCTGTCGATGACATTCATGGTATATTAAGCCTTACCCCCCCGCCCCCTATCCCAGGCGGAAACACTCTACGCTTCGTACATGCCGTGCAGGATCCTGGCCGCTTGTATTCCAGGCTGCGTGGCGTGCGATGTGGTCTTGTGCGGGAGTTGGAAAGCGACTCGCGCTTTGGTATGGGTGCTCCCCCGTGCAAAGAGTTGTCAAGTATGTAGCCTCCCGTCCGACCCGCAGAGAAAAATAAAGATTCGCACTCGCCCCCCCGCCCACCACCGCCGAGCCCACCACGGATCCCACGCCAGCGGAGATGCCACCCCCCCCCCCTCCGGCCGGCCGGCGACCGCATCCTCTTGGGACAGAAACGTGCTCCTCGATGGCCCGGCAAAGGGACAGCGGTCGGACCTCCTGGTGTGGCCCCCCGGCGGTCACTCGGAGAGTACATACGAGCCAGAGGACAATCCACACAACGGTTTTATCAGTCGATATTGCTACATAGGCAGCCGTAGCGCGTCGCAGCATCGAGCCAAGACGAAGCCAAGAACCACAGTCAGGGCCCATTACCACGCAGCCGTCCCGACGACGTAGTTACTAGCACACGGCCGGTTGAGCCACCCGGCAGAGATAGCGGGCACGGCCGGAGTTTCAGCGTCCGTGGTGCGTCGTTCTGCGAGCGCGGTCGCGAGCGAAGAGACGGCCAGTGGTAGATATCCGCGATATTCTCCCTGCCCGATGCTGACGCCCTCGATGTTACCCACCGAAAAACGATCTTCAGCATCGCACGTCCACCCTCTTGGCTCTGTTTCGGGGCTCAGATCGCGTTGTTTGGACCAGTGCGTGTGGCGAACGGGTGCGTCTTGTCGCCGACGCCTAGTTACATCTGATATCACTCGCTGGCTGGTGTGGCGCACCGCGCTCGCAGTTTTGGCGTCTGCTGGACAGAATGCCACATCTCCCCGCTGCTAGGACACGGAGGCTAAGACGTCGAATCAAACTTTTCTATGTAGGGTAGCCGGTGGTTGCCGAACCGTTCTCATCGGGCGAAAGCGAGTGAATCGGCACGGTGAATTTGGCGACGGCTGCAGCATCGGAGTTGGTGTCGTGAATCGGTCGCTGAATCCTCTTCGGCCGTGCACACACTCTCGGCGTCTCTGGAAAGTCTAATCTGACGTCTTAGCGCCCTGTGTCTTGCGGGCGTCTACATAGGTTCGGTATGCAGCGGACACAGCGTCACCGCTTCTCACGGGCTTGCTGGCGGCAGACGAGACCGTTGCGTGTGGCGCGGCACGGATGGCGGATGAAGCGTCGCTTCTCCATTTTTGCCTCCGTCGGTCGCAGGGCGGGAGAGCGGCTGCATTGCCGCCAACCGAGGAAACCGCGGCTGAGACACCGCGAAGGTCTTCGGCGGGTGACGTCACGTGCCCACCTTGCAACCCGGTTTCCCCACCGAGTTACCGCTCACCGCAAGCTGCTGAATGCGGACACGGCGGGAAGGAACACAGGCGGGGCAGCCTTCGCTTTGCCGCCCGACACGGGCTGGTCCGGCGGTAGATACGCTCCAGCGGATGAATTCCGGCTCCGTGCTGTCGACGGGTCGGTTCGTGGCGGTGGCACCCACCCCTGCGAGTCGGGAGGCCCGTGCTTGTCGGAAAAGGCTTGGTATGTAGCACCAACTATGGTTCCCATATTATTATGTATCTCCGCGCGAACCCAGCTCTGCGGTTGTCGGACAAGGTTGCCAGCTCCAGAGTTTAGGGGAAGGGATACTCACGAACACGGAACGCAGCAGTCGAGAACGAGAACGAGAGAAAGACCAACGCGAGAGAGTGAGAGAGAGAGGGAGAGAAAGAGAGAGAAAGAGGGAACGCTGCTTCCTGCATGTCACCTTCGCCGCCACCACACGCAACTGCATCAACATGTCGATGCCCGCACCCCCGATAGTCACAACGCTCGCAACGCTGCTCGTGGGCTCCTTCGCCGTCTCGGTCGTCTGCGCCTTCGTGGTCTTTGCCGTGCTCCGCGTCGCCACGGGAATCTCGATCCAGCGGCCCGGCTACCTCGCGGTGAAGCGCATCTCCTTCGAGCCGACGGACGGCGTCAAGCTGGAGCTCAGGAAGCTGGGCTTGCTGCTGCATTGGCCGACGTTCGCCCAGCCCACCTGGCTGTCGATCGTCGTCCAAGGGCCGCGCGTGACGCTCGACCTGCGGCAGAGGGACGGCGTGGCGGACGAGCGCGCGGACGGCAACAGCACGGCGCTGCGGGGCAGACGCGGCACCGCGCGGAGGAACGGCGACGGCGCGCCTGGCTCGGAGGAGACGGTCCGCAGACTGAAGGACGCGCTCAAGAAAGCACACAAGTGGATCGGCTGGATCCGGCTGGTCGACATCGTCGTCTCCGATGCCGTCGTGGCGATCGCCGAGGCCGGCAGCATCCAGGTGGGCTCGCTCGCGCTGATGGTCGACACGAGGAGCGGCGCCGCGAACAGGAACCCGATGTTCGACCGCACCGGCCTGAAGGACGGCCAGCAGCCGATCGAGTGGATCCTGGCGGCCAAGAGCGTCCTGTTCGTCGCCGGGAAGAAGAACCCGGTCGAGCTCCTGGACCACGCGACCGTCAACCTCTACGGCGTCGTCGAGACCGGCGTGGACGGCCTGAAGGACCTGGCCGTCGCGTTCAAGTTCGGGCGCGTTACCATACCCTGCGACGAGCTGCTGGCCTACGCCGAGAGACTCAAGACCCTCCGCAGCGCCGGCAGGAAGAGGAGCAAGCCGGCGGCGGCGGCGGCGATGGACACGCTCCCGGAAGAGCCGGAAGAGACGGAAGAGCCGGAAGTGCCCGGGAGTCGGACGCAGAGGGTGACGGAGGCTGTGATGGAGAATAGGGAGATTTTGGACAGTCTTCTGAAGGGCGTCAAGGAAATCCAGTTCGCCATCGGCTATCTCGTGGTCTCCAAGGAGATCCCCAACATCCAGCCGCTCGGACGGCCGTTGGTGGTCTCCCTCGGCCTGAAGGAACTCGGGATGGACGTGCACCAGTTGGACCAGAAGAGCCCGGCCCACCGAATGTACGTTCGCCTCGTGATTGCCGTTTCCTGGCCGTGTTGCTGATCCCCCCCCCCCCCGCAGGTACTTTTCACCCAACGACATCGCGCACCAGGCGCTTCTCGCCGCCATCGCGATCACCATCAGTCTCAACGATGGCGTTCGACAGGACAAGATCCTGTACATCCCGATCCTGACCATGACCTCGAGGACGACACTCTTCTGCAAGACGATGCAGATAATGGAGGCCCTGGAGTCCGACCGCAATGCGAACATCCTCTCCGCGAACCTTGTCGTCACTTCGCCGTCCATCGACCTGCAGCCTAGGCATCTGCCGCTTATCGTGGCATTCATCGAGTCCAGGCCGAAGCGCAAGTCCAAGGCGTCCGAAGGCCGTACGCACATCATCTCGCGACTCCTTCCCAAGGCAAGCGTCAAGCTATCCATCCAGGAGCCCGTCATGAGGATCGTGCTGCCGTCCGCCGACCCCGGAGTCCAGGACATGGACATGCTCATCTCGAGCATGTCATCCATCTCCGTCGACATGGAGGCCTCGCACGACGCGGAAGGCCAGACACGCTATTCGCTCGACGCGGCGCTGCGCATCACCTCCCACAGCCTGTACTATCAGGCAGCCTGCGGAATGCACCACGACCTCCTGCAGACCGAGACGTTCGATCTCAAAGCGCAACTCAATGCCTCGCCGGAAGTCCAGGTCATCTGCACTGCATACCTCTCGTCGTTCTCGCTGAGACTCGCCCGTCCGGAGATCGTCAGCGGACTCCGCCAGATGATGTCCCAGTTCCACGGCGACTACAAACCCGACAAACTCCGCCACCCAAATTCTCCGGAAACAAAGCAGAAGTTCCTGCGACGGATCCCGCTATGGCTCGAGCAGTTCAAGCTCGAGTGCAACGACTTCAACATCGAGGTGGCGGGTGTCGACGAGGAGATCTCCGAGTTTACGCGGGGGACCGCGTTGCAGATGGACAGTCTGACCATCGAATACAAGTGCAAGAGAGGGGACAACGATTACCGCCCGACTCCCCGACGCCGCGCCACCTCCAGAACGCTGTCCACCATGTCCAAAGAAGATCAGCACAAGCCCAAGCCGTCGAAACCGGCGGCCCCTTCCGGGCATATCACCGATGGCCGGAAGCTGAGTCTGCATCTTCGCGGGCTGGACGCTTTCATGGTCGACGGTCCGGACTCCTGGGAGCCGGAGCCATTCCTGCAAATCCCCCATTTCGACCTCGCGTTCGCCACTAGCAATGACGCCGAAGGCCCCGTGCTTCATATCAGCTCGTCCGCAAAGTCCTTTGTCCTCAACTACTCGATGTATCGCCACTACAGCGTCATCGTTGCCGCTCAGGTTCTGCGTGCATCCTTCGGAGGTATGGCGAGAGCTGCGGGCGTCGATGCTCGGTCAACGAAGCACGCTGCCGACGGCGAGCTCCACACTCGGCGGTACAGTGACAAGGAGCTCGTGGATGATTGTGAGGCGGAGAGCGAATTCGTCAGTGTCGATGTGAAACTGCAATACGTGAAGATCAAGACCAGCATGCCCAACGATCCTCCGATGATGTTGGAGATACACCAGCTGGACACCGGACGCCACAGGTGGGGATTCCCGTTCCTCAAGACAAAACACTGCCGCGTCTACGCCGAGTCTCCCAAGGTCAAGAGTTGCTGGACGAGGCTCATCAGCTTGAGGCACTTCCGGCTCGACCTACGTGAAGTCAAAAGGCGATCGGAGGAGAAGACCACGGACGAGAAATCGATCGACCTGTCCGCCGACGCCATCCGGATTGCGATCCCTCACCAGATGACGTTGTACCGAGTCACCGATAATGTCATCAACACCGTCAAAGCTTGCCAACAGATGCACCACCGCTTCAAGACCGGCACCAACGAATACATCCTGGAGAAGGAGCCCGAGGGCGCCAAGGCCGTGCCGAAAGTATCCCTCAAGACCAAGGCTCTGCTGCTGGAACTGGAGGACGATCCCTTCGAAGCCAAGCTTGGCTTGATCTACCGAGTTGGGCTGACCGAGCAGAAGAAGCGGCTCGCGAGAGAGGCGGCGTTCGAGGCCAAGGTCAAGAAGATGGAAGAAAGCGAGAAGAGGAGGTCCGGTGAAGCCAACCGAACTACCGCCCCCGCCGCTGCCGAATCGCACCGATTCCGAGGCAGAGCTCGGACTTGGAGGCAGGAGTCCACTCTCGCAAGCAGCCTGCGGCCGAAAAGCAGACAACAATCGGCAGCCCCTCCGCTCGGCGGCGGCATGAACATGCGCTACGACCCGGAAAGTGCGGCTGGCCCTTCCGGGAATGCGTCGGTGTCCATCGAAGACGCCTGGGAAAGGCTCCAGGAGCTTAGTTCCGTGGCATGGATCAAACGCATCAGGTTGGCTAAGGATCAGCAACGGGTTCGGATGGCCGAGGCGCGGGAAACATTTTGGGGCCACGACGAGCTACCGACGGACACTGCGGAGACCGAAACAATCCTTGGGCTGCCAATGCGACCGTCCCTGATGGCCGCATTCTTCAACGACGTGCACATCGGAGTGGATAAACCATCGTTCCCTCTCAGCGAGCTGCCCAAATTCTTGCACAGAGTCGGAAAAGGCCTACCGGAGGACACCTTGTTTGCCCTTCTGGTTCCGCTCAGTATCAAGTTGTCTTTCAACGAAGGACGAGTGCTGCTCAGGGACTATCCTCTCCCGTTCATCCATGTACCCCGCCCCCGTGTGGGGCAGCGAGGACCGGCGTGGATGCTACAGGCGGACTTCGTCATGGCCGAGGAGTTCCGGGGGCCCGAGTCGATGCGACACGCCCAGGTCAACATCGTCCCCCCGGTGAGAGACGACGGTGTCCTCCACGGTGGCTTTGCTATCGATGTGCGAAGGACAGTGTCGCCGGTCAAATCGTACTCCGACATCAAGGTCTCGATCAACACGAGTTACGCCACTCGTATCTGTTGGTGCACGGCATACCAGCCGGCCATCCAGGATATGATGATGGTCTTCGAAACGTTTACGAAGCCGCATGTCGATCCAAGCGAGCGAACCGGTTTTTGGGATAAAATCCGACTGATCCTGCACTCGCAGATATCGCTGGCGTGGGAAGGTGATGGCGACGTCCACCTAGCTCTGAAGGGTTCTAGGGATCCCTACAGCTTGGTTGGCGATGGCGCGGGATTCGTGATGTGCTGGAAGGGTGACGTCCGCTGGGATCTCAACGTACACGAGGACCCACGGAAGGTTATCCAGGTTGACAGCGAGCAGTTCGTCCTGGCTGTTCCGGACTTCACCAATCACATTTCGGAAGACATCGATATCGGTGTCCAGCCCGAGACGAGGAGCATCGCAAGCACGAGTAGCTACGACAATTTCGCGCAATTCACTAAGGTCATCATGAAGCTTTCGGGCCGGGTCAGATGGCTTGTGGGCTTGATGTTCGAGCAGGAGACTTCGTTCGAGGACGATTGGAAGTTGAGGAGCCGGTCTTTCGAGTTCAAACCGCATTACGAGGTCACACTGAAGGCCCCGGAGTACGCGAAGGCTCCTCCTGGCGAGGTGAGCACTCCAACTCCCCAGTCCGCTCGAGGAGCTAACGGTGGAAATAGGTATACGATGCGTTCCGCGGTTTCCGGAGCCACCATTTGCACCTGTCGCTGGCCATTGTGTCGCCGATAGAGAAGGACTGGTCGCCGGCCAGCGCCAGCTCGTCAACGAATTACAATACCATCCATCTCACCCCCAAGTTCTTCACGCATTTCTTCGCATGGTGGTCGTTGTTCTCCGGCGTCATGTCGTTGCCCATCAGGCAAGGACCGTTGTGGCCCGGCCCCGAGAAATCGAACAAGAAGTTCGGAAGGCATCTCGCGACCGTCAAGTACAAGTTGTGCCTTTCTCCTCTCTTCGTCAGTCACATCTACAAGTACCACGACAAAGATGAAGCCGGCAACGATATTGTCGCTGCTACTGGCCTGAAGGCAAAGCTAGATACCTTCCTCTTGGACATCCACATGCGTCGTGAGGAATCGGTTGTCATCCCGGGAAGCACAAGCATGAAGATCAATCAAGCAGAACTCGACTTCCACTCGGCGGACATCCGAGCAGTGCACGCCGTCATGCCGCGCGAGACGCTGGAGGAACACGTGGATCACGGTGCTGACGGGCCTTACTACGAGACCGACACGGGCAGGTGCGCTGGGGGCATGCCGCAACCCACAGTTTCCGGCAGCGGTTTCGACATAGATGATTTCGTCGAATTGGACTGGGAAATGCCGAAGGGAAGAAACCCCAAGACCAAGATCATGCCTCTTGCGTATGCTCCGCGATTCACGTACTTCCGACAGACGGACCATTCCGGCGAGGTCTCCCCGTTGAGTCCGTTCGGCAGCGAGGCGACGCACGACTGCATCATGGCGTTGAACAACGATCCGCGAGAGATCCAGTGCGCCCTCGTCCAGGCCAGGCTGGAGCGCGTAAACGAGCAGATGAGCAGGAACCAGGAGGCTATAGAGAGCCTGGCCCTGCACACCAAGTTGGATCCCGACGATCTGGACCTCAAGGCCGAGTCAGACAGGCTCATCCAGCAGAGCTCCATTCTTTTCAACATGCGAGAATTCCTGCAGACCATGCTGCGGAAGATATCGAGCAAGCTCGACGACGGAGAAAAAAGTACTGGGCACCCGGATTACGAGAGCTATGCCGATTCCGACTCGGAGTCGGAAGTGCTTGGCAACGACGGAGCGCCGTTTGCGGATTACGCCAGCGACTTCGACAACCGGTTTATCGTGCACAACATGCAGGCAAAGTGGAGCAACCCCCTGAGGAACGTAATTCTCAAGTACATCCATCAGGTTGGACAGAGGCGAGGTTTCATCTACTACATGTCGCGGAGGGCTATTAAGTTCATTCTGGACATCATAGAAGAACAGAAGAACAGCAGCCAGCCGGCTACCTCCGGGCGCACCGAGTTCAAAACGTCTGGTCCGTGCAATATGGACGGACCGAACGACAGTGCTACTTTGGAGAGTCGCATCCAGCAGCTCTTGAACGATGACACCAAAGTCGTCATGGCGGATGAGCGCCCGTTCAAACCCACCACCAGCCTTGACGAGGCCGCGACGGGGCTTGCTCGGGGCGACCTGGGAGGCGACGTGGCGGAGGAATATATTCCGCAGAACAGCTTCCATGTCCGACTCATCGCCCCTCAGATCCAGATGCAGAGCGGCAAGAACAAAGGTGCCGCCGTGCTTGTGGTCGCTCAAGGCATGCAGCTGAAGATTGTGTCGATCATGGACCGTGACAGGATTGGGGATGAGGTCAGCGGATTGGTTCAGCGGCGGTTCGCACTCAATCTGGAGAACACGCAGTTCTTCGTGTCGCACCACCGAGACTTCGCGTCGCAGTCGATGTCGCTGCATTCCGAGAATCGGTATGGCGCCCCCAGCGGCTCGTCGTGGCCCCCCTGGGTGCCGCTCGAGAGCATGTTCGATTTCCGACAGACCCCCGTGGGCTTCTCGCGTGTGGTCGAGCGGACATCCGCCACCTTGCGGTACGACAAGCACAATTCGCTGCGCCTAAAGTACAGCGATCAGGTCAGCGGCGTCGAGGCTGGAAAGTCTGGTACCAAGAGCGGGCCGCTGGAGGCCGAGCGTCGTGTCGACCATGTCTGGGTTGATTTCCCGCGCGTCGAGGCATCGTGCGATTCCAACCAGTACTTCGCTGTGTACATCATCATCATGGATTTGCTCCTGTACTCCGAACCGGCGCAGAAGGTCCGCAGCGAGAAGCTGGAGAAGATCATGCTGGCCTCGGATTTCAGCGACCTGACCGGTGCTCCCGAGATGGTCGAGTGTCTTCAGAACCGGATCCACCAGCTGAGCGAGATCAAGTCGCATTTCATGCTCAACTCTCAGAGCCTAGATCTCGAGGGCTGGAAGGGGAAGTTCAGCGTCGAAGAGGACCTAGCGAGCTGTGAGGAAGAGCTGTTCTTCATGATGAAGGCGATCACGACCGCCCAGCGAAAGTACGAGGACCGGTCAGCGCAGTCCAGCGGAATGGTCCGCTGGTACATCACGGCCTCCGAAATCATCTGGCACCTCCTCCGGGGCAAGTCGGATCCTCTCATGGACGTCATGCTGCAGAAGGCGGCATTCGAACGCATCGACAATGCCGACGGATCTAACCTCAACACCTTTGAGGTGGAGATGCTGAAGGGTTTCAATCTGCTGCCCGATGCTATCTATCCAGAGATGATCGCGCCATTCATGGACCATCCGGCTATGCCCGAGGTTCGCCACACCAAGGTGCTGCGAGTGTACTGGAACATGCTCGAGGCCATTGCTGGAATCCCGGTGTTGGACCATTTCGAGGTCAACCTGATCCCGCTCAAGATCCAGTTGGAGCGGGAGATTGGCGAAAAGCTCTTCGAGTACATCTTCCCTGAAGCTGGAAAGGGTGATGGCGAGGCCGACAGTGGCTTCTCGCCATTCCTGGTCCACTCCATGAAGCCGCTGCCGGACAGAGCCGAGGAGTCGGAAAGCGAGGTCGAGGTCGTCCGCGTCGTCGACACTCACCCACAGAACGACGATAGCTCCTCCACCAAGAGCTCCATCTCCGGCCACGGGGGAATGCGCCTGCCGCCGGCCGTGTCGCTGACAAACGACCAGCAGCGACCGCCAACATCCTACTCGGATATGATCCGACCGAAGACCTCGAGTGCGGCTTCGTTCTTTGGATATGGCGGTGGCAGTAGGCCCTTGACTCGCAAGTCGTCCGCCGATGATCTGTCCGTGATGTCGAGGAGGTCGGCCGAGGGGCGCGCTCCCAGCTTGTACGTGCCCGAAAAGGGTAGGAAGTTGCAGCTGTTCAGCAGGACGCCGACCACGAACGAGACGCTGGAACAGAGGTCGGACGAACTCTCGCAGATGATGTCCAGAGCGTCGAACTACATGACGCTGGCATACGTCAAAATCCCCAGTGTGGTATTGTGCTTGAGTTATAAGGTATTTTCTCCCACGAGTGCGAGCTAGCGGCGAGGATGTTCTGACACTTTGGCACCCAGGGACGCGGCGACAAAAACTTCGAAGATATCCACGAATTGGTCTTCAAGATGCCAATGCTGGAGTACCGCAACCGCACCTGGTCCAACCTCGATCTCGCCATGAGGTTGAAGAAGGACATCATGCTCGCTCTCATATCCCACACCGGTGCGATAATCCAGAACAAGCTCACGCACCACCGTCCAGAGAAGCCGCAGGGCAATCTGCTCCGGATGGTGCCCAGCGGCGGAGCGCAATCTAGCCGGCCAGGCACCGCTTTTGGCAACCCCCAGAGTGGCAGCGATGCCTTCAGCCTCATGCGACCGGCCACAGCCGCCCCGTCGAGAAGCGCACCGTCGATCTTTCGAAACGATTCTCTGAGCACGTCCGGCTTGACGATGTATGGGGCGAGCAGTGCACCTAGCATCCGTACCGCTACCGACGATGCAAGCATCTCCGAAGACACTGAGGTAATTACCATTTCCACCGGACCCAAGAACAACACATTTGCTAATTGACTCCTAGGGTGGGGGGTTCGCAAACGCCCTCGGACGCCACCTCACCAACTTGACCTACCACAGCACTTCTAGCCGACACGCCCACAGCAAAGACGACGATTCCGAAGAGAGCATCAAGAAGAAGAGCAGGCTGCTCCTAGGGAAGAAGGTCTTTGGCGGTCTATAGACCCTTTCATCCTATCTAACTCTGTGTTTCGTCTTTTCTTAATAACACTTGACTCGTCACACTTTGTATTGCCTCTATGCGTTATCTTCCTTTTTTTTTTGCGGGGGGGAGGGGGGAGGGCGTTTGTTTCGGTCATCCACAGCATATTTTTCCTTCATTTCTTTTTCCCCTGCATACAACGAGGGCGTTCGTAAACGTGGAAACATAGAGATTATCTGATTTAGGTGTTTTTTTTTCCCTGGTTCGAGTTGCATATAGGTAGATGAGAAAAGTGCCCAGAAGGAGCTAGACTGGATTTTGGGGGAGTGCTTTTGTAATATGTAGTTAGAATAATCTTTGCAATGATAGACGATGGTTTTTTATGATACCGTCGGATATAGACACAGATCCCGTGTCGTCTCTAATGTCCTATGTAGTTACTGCCAACAGAGCTCAGTACGCACCACTCAGAAATCTCACCGGTGGAGAGCAAGAGGCGGTGATGGAGGTGTTGGCAACCACGTGGTTCCTACCGCTATCGTCCATTCCTGGACTCTGTTTGCCTCCAGACGTGGCCTGGGGCCAGTCGAGTCAGTGGAATCTGGGCTCTCCTTGGCAGACCATTTGGCATTCCACGAGCTGACTATCTAGCGCCCGACTCCATGGGACATACATACATAAAGATACACTATCTGGAGCTTCCGCCAACTCTCAGTCCATCCCCACGTTTGTCCCACCTCGAGCATATTCCATCAACCGCAAGGAAAGGATGAAGCTCCTCCACCTCCTCCTCTTCCTCTCGGCAACAACAGCCTCCGCGCAGTTCTTCGGTGGGTCCTCGGGCAACCCCGCGCCGCAAGCCCGACACCTCAACATCACCGCGGACGTGTCCTTTCTGCCCCGCGCGGCCGAGCGCCCCGTGCCACGCGACGTCTCCGCGAAGCCGCGCCTCGTCAACGGCGTCGCGAACGCGGTCAACGTGTGCGTCGCGAACCTCGAAGCCGAGCCGATTGTCGTCGAGTTCATCGGCGCCAGCCTCGTCGACGTCGCCAGGAACGTGGTGGTCAAGAACTTCACTAGCGTCAAGGTCGGAAGGGCGGTCGGCCACGACCTGCAGCTGGACCAGCTGTACTCCTTCACCACCGACCTGGCCGAGCAGGAGCTCAACCTCGTCATCGCCGTCATCATCACCACGCCGGCCAACGAGGTCGTCAGCGTCCAGGCCTACAACGGCCCCGTGATCATCGCCGAGCCCGATGCGAGCATGTCCGACCCGCAGATGTTTGTCTCTCCCCCCCCCCCTCGGGGCGGCTCTTTCAGCGGCTAAATAGACCGGGCAGGCTTCTCCTGTACCGCCTCGCCGCCGGTTGCGCAGGGACCCTCGGGGCGACTCTCAGCGGCTAACTAGACCGTGCAGGCTTTTCCTGTACCTCCTCCTCGCCGCCGGTTGCGCCGGGGCACTCTACGCCGTGTGCAACGCGTGGATCGCCAGCGTCCGGCCGAAGCCGAGGAGGAAGTTCGACACGCCCAAGCCGGCCCCAGCCGTCGTTCTCGCGTCGACAACGGGCGCGCAGTACGACGAGGACTGGATCCCGCCACATCACCTGGGGAGGCTGAAGCCGAGGGCGAGGTCGAGGCCGTCGGGACCCGGTGGTGGAAAGAAGGGAAAGAAAACTGCCGAGTAGAGGGACGATGGCGATGGGAGGCACTGTGTCCTCTTGTGGTGCTCTACCTCTATGATGGGGCCCCTGTGGTGAACGGACAAGATTATGTGGGCTTCTGTGGGTCTGCTAGTTACGGTCTGCTTTGAATAACGATTGTACGGACTCGTGGGTGCGAATGGACCTGAACTACATATATAGGTGGGAAGTGATTCCTATTCCCTTCTCGGTTCTGCCATTCGGAGTAATCCGTGAAGAGACTTGACACTCGAGATCGTCCTCGCCCGTGAGGAAGTCTAAATATTGAGGCTCTTATCAGCCTTGGCCAAGTTACATGTCAAGATTATGATGGAGGTTTGATGGAACGATGAAGTCTTGTGTGTATTGTCTTGTCTTAGAGAGAAAGGCAGGAAAAGTGAAAAGTCTGAATACACGTATATGACGTGATTCTACACGACAAAGCAACATGACAAAGCAGAACGAGTGAGATATTGCAACACTACATATGTCGGTGCCGGAGAGTGACGGACTATGCGTGTCTTCCCATGGCCGCCCGTCTGAAAGCGCTCGGACCACACATGACCGCCGGATATCTGAAAAGCCTTCCCCCGACCTATGCTGCTCGAGTATGTGATGGCCAGCCTGCGTTGCTTGCGCAAGCTTGACCCAGGCATCGAGTGATACATACGCCTGCATCGTCAACAACGGAAACTTTGTGGTATGGACCCCATCCAGGG
>Ga0307508_10001021_pt1 | contig 32527 bp, 29 predicted proteins | sample 9_EM_MG_FD_203089 | JGI IMG/M metagenome (GOLD analysis project Ga0307508, IMG submission 203089) | Populus trichocarpa ectomycorrhiza microbial communities from riparian zone in the Pacific Northwest, United States - 9_EM | ecosystem: Host-associated > Plants > Roots > Unclassified | place...
CATGCCGATTTTTTATAAGATTATCTACGTAGCTAAGAAGGCCTCCCAACAGTCCATCATTTTTTCCAGTGAATGTAGGTTGCTGTATCCGTGGTTGAAAATGGGCTACCTTGGTCAAAGGAAAATTGCTTTGGTCACCCTACTTTGCATAAAATAATGATTTTTACAGGCTGAAAATTCCATTGAAGCTTTATTAGTATATATTCATGATGTATGCCAACTACTGAGACTTTCTAAATTGTGGTTGTGGGGATCGAGAAGGTTGAGTGAGGGCATCATGGGTAGTTGTACCTGGGTGTACGGAAACTTTTGGCCTAGTACTTTATTTCTCGAGGTTTCAGCTAAAAATAAAGCACTTTTTTTTTTTAAAATCCTTACGGGAGCAAAATATAACTTCTGCTCTTATGGGAGTTAGCGATGCTTACGGGAGCTACGGGAGCTATGGGAGCTCCCTAGGAATTCTCAAATTTTTTGCTGATGTGGGAAAGTCTTCTCTTCCTTTCGATATTCGGCTTTGCTGTGGCAGTATTCAGCTTCGCCCTAATCTCTTCACGTCTGACATGAAATCGTTACGGCATTCGGCTTTGATATGGCTGTATTCGGCTTTGCCCAAATCTCTTCACGCCCAGCATGGTATCGTTGAGGAATTCGGCTTCAATGTAGTGGTATTCAGCTTCGCTGTGGTGGTATTCTGCTTTGCCCTAATCCGTTCATGCCCAGTGTGGTATAGTTGCGGTATTCAGCTTTGCAGTGGTGGTATTCGGCTTTGCCCTAATCTCTTTATGCCTGGCGTGGTATTGTTTTGGTATTCAGCTTCGCTGTGGCAGTATTTAGCTTTGTCTTAATCTCTTATGGGTTCTTATGGATAGTAGTTGCAGCACCAGATTATGGAGGTAGAGAGATAGGTCTGTGGAGAGAGATAATATTCGATTTCGATCTATTGTGCTTTAACACTCCAGGTTTTGTGCACTCCTCCTTGCCGTACCACCCCCATAAGGCTCCCATCTTTCCCATCCACCAAAAGGAGTAAACGCATCAAGGAAATCGAAAGACAAAGTGTATATGACATAAGCAACGAGAAAAGAGTATGTTTATTGAAATCAGTCATGGTATCGTTAAGTTTGAACGGCTCCGGTATGATAGCCGTTGGAGAGGTGAAATGGCAGCAGACACCGGAGCGTGCGGCCACCATCAGGAAAAAAATATTTACGTTGGAACACAGTGCTGAGTTAGGTGCATTGGAAGCATTGGAACACATTCAATGCATTCGTCGTAATCCCTACGTAGAGCTTAGTACGTGCGGACATGATACCTGGCGTGCATCAACTATCCACCCAGGATCTCCGTTCGAACCCAACATCTCACGAAATGTCAACCCTCCATGCAGAGTATTCGTTTGAATGCTACTTTTGGCGAGGCGTCTACTATCTACAGAAAGTACTCTCGTAACTGGCGTTCGAATGGAACATTGAACAATCTACGCAGCATCTGTTCGAACACGACAGCTCGCAAGGCGTCAACTATCCACTCAGAGTATCTGTTCGAACACAACTTTTGGCAAGGCATCTACTATCCATGCAAAGTACTCTCGCAACTGGCGTTCGAACGGAACATCCACCAATCTACGTAGAGTATCCGTTCGAATGTAACCTCTAACAAGATGTCAACTGTCCATGCAGAGTATCCGTTTGAATGCTAGTTTTGGCGAGGCATCTACTATCCATGCAGAGTACTCTCGCAACAGGCATTCGAACGGAACATCCAACTATCTACGTAGCATATCTATTCAAATGCAACAGCTCGCAAGACGTCAACTATCCACTCAGAGTATCCGTTTGAACACTACATCTGGTGAGGTATCAACTATCCATGCAGAGTACTCTTGCAACTTGTGTTCTAATGCTACTACGTCTGGCAGTGCATTTATTTTTTCACAAAGGCTAGATTTTGCTGACAGTGTGAAATATGTCTATTAACTCAATGAAGTCAGAATGAACTAGATACACAAAAGGACATAACATAGCAGAGATTACTGAGAAATAATAGGACGAGAGTGACTTGAATGAACGCAGCAAATGAATCGATTGAGAGAATAGAGCGAGAGAATCCTGAGCGAATCCAGAGTAATTTAAGAGAGTGAATCCAGAGCAAATCCAGCGAGCAAATCCAGTGAGAAACCAGAACGAATCTATTGAGATCCAGCAAGAGAATCCTGAGCTAATCCAGAGTAATTCCAGAGAGTGAATCCTGAGCAAATCCAGCAAGGAAATCCAGTGAGAATCCGGAGCAAATCCATCGGCATCCAGCAAGCGAATCCAGCAAGTGAATCCAGCAAGCGAATCCAGCAAGCGGGTCGAGCGAGAGAATTCAGCGAGAGAATCAGCGAGAGAATCAGCAAGAGAATCGACGGGGGAATCCAGCAAGAGAATCGACAAGAGAATCAGTGAGTGAATCCAGCGAGAGAATCAGCGAGAGAAATGGCGAGAGAATTGATGAGAGAATCAGCAAGGGAATCTGTGAGAGAAACGGCGAGAGAATCAACAAGAGAATCAGCAAGCGAATCCAGCGAGAGAATCAGCAAGAGAATCGATGAGAGAATCAGTAAGTGAATCCAGCAACAGAATCAACAAGAGAATCAACAAGAGAATCGACGAGAGAAACAGCAAGATAATCGGCAAGCGAATCCGTCGAGCGAATCCTACAAGAGAATTCAAGGAGAGAATTCGGTGAGAGAATCCAGCAAGAGAGTGGACGAGAGAATCAGCGAGAGAATCGACAAGATAATCAGCGAGCGAATCCAGCAAGAGAATCGACGAGAGAATCAGCAAGAGAATCGATGTAAGAATTAGCAAGTGAATCCAGCAAGAGAATCGATGAGAGAATCAGCGAGTGAAACCAGCGAGAGAATCTGTGAGAGAAACGTCAAGAGAATCAACGAGAGAATCAGCGAACGAATCCAGTTAGAGAATCGGTGAGAGAATCAATCGACGAGAGAATCCAGCAAGAGAATTGACGAGAGAATCAGCAAGAGAATTGACGAGAGAATCAGCAAGTGAATTGGCGAGAGAATTGGCGAGAGAATCTGTTGGAATTGCTTCTCGCCGCTCCGGCATGGTGCGCCGATGGAAGTGATACTGTAGCAACGGCAGCAGCAGCAACGCTGTGGGGAGCAATGCCATAGCAATGGCAATGGCAAGGGGATCCTGGTAATGACGGCTTGGCATTCTTCCATAGCAGCATCTTTAGCATTCTTTCTTCTACACTCTTACATAATTCTACATAGCATTGAAAATGGATACTCATTACGTTTATCTCGAGCTACTTCATCACCCATCAACAATCAAATCATCTCGTTCTATCCCTCTCTCTTTTATCCCTCTCTCTTTCTCTGTACTTGTGAAGACTCTCAAAAGGAAAATTGTCATGATCCTACCTCGACTACTTCGTGTATCTCGACAGGCAACGTAGGCTTCGTTCTTGGTGGCGGGTGTCTCACACTGCCGGCATACTTACTAGCCGCTCGAACTTACACGCCTTGCGTGGGCTTGTTGTTCTCATGGTATCCAGCATGCCTGGCGTGCTCTCATCGTGGCCTTCTCACACGCCTTGCCTGGGCTCATTGTTTTTACGGCATCCATTACGCCCGGCATGCTCTCGTCGCAGCCTTCTCACACGCCTTGCGTGGGCTCGTTGTTCTCGCAGTATCCATCACGCCGGGTGTGCTCTCGTCGTAGTCTTCTCACACGTCTTGCATGAGCTCATTGTTAGTATCGGGGTTGGTGGTTGCAGTGCCGGTTCACGGGTAGAGAGAGGTAGGTCTGTTGTTACACCTTAGCAATTAGCTAGAGTACGTAGCAAGGGAGACTCATCACGGGCCTTCAGAAGGACACTAGTCGCCTTCTGAAGCACAGGTAATGATGTCAGAGAGTCTAGGCAAGAGATCGAGGAGACGGAGATTAGCTGTCGGCCGAGAAAACCGGACTTAGGCTAACTCCGGTGATGAGGGGGCAAGTGCAAACGAACGGATCTTTTCCAGAGAAAGATTGCGTCACCTCAGGGTGATCGACAGACTCTAGAACTTAGACCCCGCACGACTGCATGGCCCTCATGCAGTACGTAGCTCCCCAGGGAGCTCTCACCTCAGGGAGAGGCGGAGGACTCTGAGCCTAGGGTGCCGCAAGGTGCATGAAAACCTCATCTCCCCTTATCTACACCCTGCTATGACCAATGAATCACCCACGGGGTCCCCGCACCTCGGGGGGATCCAAGCCGGAGTCACCAGCGGTCACGCTGGTTCACCAGATCTCGCGCTATGGCCTCCACCATATAAAGAAAGAGCTTTCTCTCGGAAAACAGGAGAGAAATCAGCACGAACATCATCTACACCACTACCCCACCGAACCCACACACCAGATCTAAGATTATTCCATTGTGAATTATCGAAAAGTAGCCTGATTACCTTTGATTCTCCGAACACTCCAGTTACGAGACAACCCCAGTGTCACACTATAATCTTGATCTCAAAATCACTCTACTTTCATGCCCTCTTTCGAGCAAGATCAATTCTTCCTGCTCGGCTTGGCCATGATCCTCGAACCCCAGACAAGTTATCAATTCGACCACACCTTTGCATCAATCGATGAAGAAATAAGTTTCCTCATCAGCGACAAGTGGGACGAATATGCGGACGGCACGAAACCAGTCGAACTAGACGACATCACACCTTGGCACTGGTATACCCAATACTGGTCCACTTGTGCCCTGCTTCGACAAAGCGCCAATCTCAACGGACTCGAATTCCGAGAAATCTGCGAGTACGAGTTTCAAGACGACGAAACCATTTACACGGGACACTTTCTTGACCTATACTAAAAACCCGCGAAATGGCATCCACCGATTTCAACATGCTCCGCCTGGAAGCCCCCAGAAATGTACTACAAATTACCGACAGAACGGAACAAGCAGAAGAAACCCTAGAGGTCGCCAATCCCACTACATGGCTCCGCGCACTAGCCAGACAGCAAAAGCAAGCAGAACAGGACCTGGCGCAACTGGTCCACCTCTGTGGAAATACGGTCGATCACGCCAACCAAAGAATCCAGCAGATCGAGCAAGCTTACCGGGACTTATCTGACGGAACCAGGTACGTATATGACCGATTAAGTGCTAACCAAAGAATCACAGGAGAATGGATCCGGAGTGAATTAGCAGGCGCGGCCAGTGCCTACCAGGTCTTCACGCACAACGTCTGGAGCGCCATCATCGAACGAACCCAGGAGGCCGATCAAAAACAGGTCGGGCAGGCAACGCAACTGATGAGACTTAACGACTCAATATCATTCCTGGCGGAAGCAAATGTGGCAAGAAGCCAACATTTAGCAAACTTTCAAGGTAACGTAGAACTATGGGCAGAGGAACACCAAAAACGGGCGGACAAGCAACAGCAGCGGGTGGAATACCTGGAACATCAGCTACAGGAAGCCAGAGAGGAAGCTCGGTGACAAGCAGAGGCCCTACAGCTCCTGGCCGCTCGGATCCCAGCCCCGGAAACCCCCCAGCCTCCAGCACCAGCCTCGGAAAGTCCACCGCCAGAGCCGGCGCCATGGCGAAGCCCGGTCCGAGCAACCACGTCGAGCCTGGCCAATGCCCTCCAGCAGCTCCGAGCGGGGCCTTCGGGTAGCCCCAGCCCCGACACACAATGACCCCCGGTGCCGCCCCGGCCCGCAAGAAGAAACTGCCCGCCCGCGGTGTCACCAGCACCTGAAAGGAACCCCATGTTCGGTGGAGGAGGAATGCCACCACAGCCTCCGCGACGACCGCTACCACCCCCACCTTCGCCATCACTACCACCGACGCCCCGACCCGCACAAAGGACGTTGACCACCGAGGAACTCGCCCGAACCATAGCCAGGGCAGTGGCAGAAGGCGTAGCCGCCACCGCACCAGCAACCCCGGCACCAGCAGCGGCCAGAATCAACACCTCCCGGCTGAAGATGAAAAACCCCGAGCCATTCAACGGGAAAAACACCACCAATTTCAATCAGTGGTGGGAGTCGGTTACAATGTATCTGGGATTCTACCCAGAGACCGTGGACTGACAGAAAATAGCCTGGATAGGAACACTCCTAACGGATACGGCCCTGTCCTGGCACCTCCACCGTTATAGAGACCTAGGAGATACGGACACCTGGGTCAACTACTCAGCAGCGATTCGGGCTGAGTACCACAACGACCGCGAAGCGGCCGATGCTCAGCAAAAACTGGGACAACTCCGATACCAGGGGTGTATCCGGACATACATAACGGAACTCCGGTCGCTCAATAACTTCGCCCGGGCAAACGGAGAGAGCTTGCGGGAAAAAGTCGATCTAGCCATGACCGACGCAATCCTGGACATGAGGTTCAGTCAAAACGAAGGAGAATTCACTGATGACGACGACTTCCTGCACGCTACCTACAGAGCAGGTATCCAGGTGGAAAAGAGAAAAGCCCTCAGGGCAACCCGAGAACTTGTCCGAGCGGCAGCCCCGCCAAAAACCGAGGCACCCCGGAAGACCCCATCATCGAAACCCACGAATACGGAGGAAAAACCGAAGGACCACCCACAGAGGGGCGCTCCAAGAACGGACTGAAAAACCCAGTACAACCAGCCCGGTCACTGGGCATCAAAGGACGCAGCACTTACCGGCGTCCCAGCCAAAGAATGGGAGGAATACGGGTGAAGCAGCGATAACTGTTGGCGATGCGGCAAAGGCAGCCACCAGACGTATGAATGTTTCGCCGGAAATACCAAAAAAGGAACTGCGCTACCGCCGGCACCGTGGAGAGTCTCCGCTATAGCCATAACGGTACCGGAGAAACGAAAACGATCGGAAGAACCAGACGCCCCACCCGCCAAGCAGCAAAAGGTGGCGGCAGCGGATACCATGGACACAGACCCCGGGAAACTCTGGGAGGACTCGGAGGATTCGGATTTTTAAGGAACTCTTTCACCACACCGGAAAGAGTTTGTACGATGGTATGCGGCGTCACGAAGAGGAGGCCGGACGACCCCGATACGGGTCCCAGGAAGAAGAGGCGGAGAACCACCCGCCCAATAATCAACATGCTGCTCCACGTCGGAACAGAGAAAAAACCGGTAAAAGCGCTTTTGGACACAGGCTGCTCGATAGCCTTGATCAACCAACAAACGGTTAAACGATGGGGAATCCAAAAAAGAAGGCATAAGGAAGCTCGAACGATAGAAAGCTTTACGGGAGCCACGGTCCAAGGCGCCGGGCAACACTACACGGAACCCCTATGCCTACAACATCGAAAATACTTCACAAGGGAAGTTTTCGAAATATCACCAATGGAAGAAGGGATCGACGTCTTCCTTCCTTTCAAATGGATAGAGCGACATCCGCCTCAGGGAGCCTGGGATACGGAGGAAATACGGTTTAATAGCGCCGGATGCTTGGAAAACTGCAATAAGTTCGCAACAAACGACTTCTAACTGACATGGGACGACACCGTGGTTACAGATCCGGCAGCAAGCCTCATAGGCTACGTATCCGCGGTCTCCGACAACCCACTGGAGGACGTCCCAATGGAATTTCGCCAGTACCTAGGCATAATGGGCAAGGAAGCGGCAGACGCGCTTCCCGAGCACCGCCCATACGACTGCAAAATCGATCTCAAGGAGGGTGCCACCGCACCCTGGGGTCCCATCTACCCACTCTCGGAAATAGAGCTGCAAACACTTCGGGAATGGCTAAAAGAGATGGAAAGAACCGGGAAAATACGAAGGTCCACGTCGGCGGCGGGCTCATCCATCCTATTTGTCCCAAAACCAAACGGACGAGGCCTCCAGCTATGCGTGGACTATCGAGGATTAAACGCTGTCACCATTCCCAACCGGTACCCGCTCCCACTAATGCAGGAATTGCAGGACCGAGTACAGGGCTCTCGGTATTTCACAAAAATGGATCTCAAGAACGGATTCAACCTTATCCGAATTCGGGACGGAGACGAATGGAAAACGGCTTTCCGAACTCGTTACGGCTTATACGAATTCAACGTCATGCCATTCGGACTAACCAACGCCCCGTCAACCTTCCAAGATATGATGAACCACATTTTGTCGGACGTACTCGATATAGGAGTGCTGGCCTATATGGACGATATTCTGGTATACGCCCAAACGGAAGAAGAACACGACAGGCTCATTAAAAACGTCTTGGAAAGGCTGCAACAAAACGGGCTAGCCGTCTCACCAGAGAAATGCGTATGGAAAGCTGAGGAAGTGGAATTCCTGGGCTATATTATAGGACGCAACGGCATCAGCATGAGCCAAGACAAGGTGGAAGCGGTGCTAGCCTGGGAACGCCCCACCTTGATCAAGGAAGTACAGTCCTTTTTGGAGTTCGCCAACTTCTACCGACGCTTCATACAAGGCTATTCCCAGGTAGCTAAACCACTGACGGAACTTACCAAGAAAAAGGAGGAGGGCCAATGGAGATGGAACCCAGAAGCGGAAAAAGCCTTCGAAGAATTAAAAAAACGATTCACGACGGCACCGATCCTAAGCCATTTTAACCCAACACGGCCAGTAATTATCGAAACAGACGCATCGGATTTCGCCATCGGAGCAGTCCTCTCGCAGCGCGACGAAGAAAACCGACTGCATCCGATCGCCTTCCACTCAAGGAAGTTCTCCCCGGCAGAGATCAATTACGAAATCCACAACAAGGAGCTCCTTGCCGTGGTGGATGCGTTCAAACACTGGCGTCGATACTGCGAAGGAGCAGAGCATAAAATACAGGTGTTCTCAGACCACCAGAACTTGGAATACTTTACAACAACAAAAGTACTAAACAGACGCCAAGCTCGGTGGGCTCAGGAATTAGCCGGCATCGATTTTAGGATCTACTACCGACCAGGCACCCAAAACGGCAAGCCAGATGCGCTATCCAGGCATTCGGAGTACCGCCCTGAAAAGGGAGGGGTAGAAAACCAGCCAATAACGACGGTTTTGGGAGAAAAACACTTCGGAAACCTTGAGGCCAGAAGGGGGAGCTCGTTCATCGCCTCTTCGGCCAGGTTGGCGTCACTCCCAGAAAGGAAATGGAACCCAGTATTTCGGGAAAAGATCCAGAAAGCGGCGGAAAAAGATCGACAGTACCAAGAAGCAAGGGAACAAGAGGAAGAGGCGTTGGCAGAACCAGCGCCGAAGGACCGAAAGGTCAAGGAGCTAGAATGGAAAGGAGGGTTGTTATACCGGAAAAATAAGCTATGGATTCCGGAGGAAGTAGTTCAACAACTCATGGAATCCGAGCACGACACAAAAGTGGCAGGACACATGGGTCAGGACAAAACGGTTGAACTCATTCGGCGAAACTTTTGGTGGCCAAGAATGAATGAGCGAATCATCGACTTCGTCAGAAGCTGCCCGATATGTCAGAAGAATAAGGCGGCTCGTCACCAACCGTACGGATTATCCTCACCACTGGAACTACCATACGCCCCGTGGCAATCAATAGCTATGGACTTCATTACGGACCTCCCGACATCTGAAGGATGCGACCAGCTTTGGGTAATCATTGACCGATTCACAAAAATGGCGCACTTCCTACCACTAAAAGAAAAAACGGCAGCCGACCTAGCCAGAATATTCGCCAAAGAGGTATGGCGCTTCCATGGGCTACCCATGGACATCGTGTCGGACAGAGACTCACGATTCACATCGGAAACTTGGAAGGATCTGCTGCAGCTCTTAGGGATCCGGCCCCGGATGTCTACGGCATTCCACCCGCAGACGGACGGACAGACGGAACGGCTCAACCAGACAATCGAGGCCTACCTTCGGGCATTTGTGGGACACGAGCAGGATGACTGGGTAAGGTTGCTCCCGATGGCCGAGTTCGCTTACAATAATTCGGTCACAACGGGAAACGGAATCTCGCCCTTTTACGCCAACTACGGCTTCCACCCACAAACGCTGGATCCTCCAAACCCTGATGAGGAACCTATTAATCCCGCCAGTACCGTCTATGCCCACTGGATGAAAGCAGTGCAAGACGGAGCCCGACGGGGCTTGGAAGCAGCGCAGGAACGGATGCGACGATATGAGGACCCGAACCGAAAGCCTCCTCCGGCATACCAGGTAGGGGACCTTGTCATGCTTAACGGCCGAAATATCAAAACACGCCGCCCCTCGAAGAAAATGGATCACAAGAATCATGGTCCCTTCCAAATTGAGAGGATCATCTCCACCCTTGCGGTACAGCTGACGCTGCCCAGAAAATGGAAAATACACAACGTCTTCCATGTGTCACTACTTGAGCCTTATCGAACCAGTGAACACTGGACCCCGCCGGATCCGTCGAAAGTACTGCGAGAAGCCGACGACATCGAGCAATCAGAAGAATACGATGTCGAAGAAGTGATGTCATCCCGAAGGCAAGGACGACGAATTCTCTATCTCGTCAAATGGCTTGACTATCCAGATCAGAAAGACTGGACGGAAGAACCGTATGACAATTTCTCGGCAGGAGGATTAGAAAAACTCCGGGAATTCCATCGGCGGAATCCCGACATACCAAAAGACTATCGGCTCACCGAAACATAGTCCCACCACGAACGAACGGCTCCGACAGAATCAAACGCTGAGACCGTACAGGATAGACAACGAAAAAAGACGACGCTCGGCGCACCGCCTTCGCCCAACCATCCCATTCACCATCCCATTCACCATCCAATTCACCATCCAATTCACAACCTTGGCTACACCTTCACGACAAACCGTCGTAGGTTACGTCGGACTCGGACGGACAAGAGCCGTAGGCGCTCGGTACGGCACACCTCTGTATGTACACCTACGAGGGCAAGAAGGGCGCCCGGGCACGAACCCCGAGTCGAGAAGGTCACTCATTCCACGTGTCCCAGACCCAGAGAAGCGTCATATGCTCCTGTTCACGAGTGCCCGACGCAGCCAACGAACAAACCCACTCCGCGCTGGATAAATGGCTGTGGAAGACGAACCCACCGACAGGCAGCGGATCCTGGCAGCCGACGGACACCTCTGTGTGCACACCATTGGCTCGTTCGGCTTGCTCGGGCTTGGTCACTCCTTTCATGTGCCCCAGCTGAAGGTCGACAGGCTGCGCACTGAGAAAACAGGTGCGTTCGTCTTCACAAACACGGCGGCCCGGCGAAGAGACATCGACAGTATGAGTACGCCCCGGCCTACTCAGAGGGCCCAGCCATTCCGACGGATTACAGAGAATGATGCCCTGATCCGGTGGCTGGGAGGGCTGCAGGGGTGGAGGACTGCAGTCCGTGACGTTGAAAGGAACTCAGCGTTGAAAGAATCATACGATCAAAAAGAGATGGGCTACTCAAAGATAGTTAGCGCTCGGGACGAGACTATGGGAGAGGGAAGGTAGTGTTACACCTTAGCGATTAGCTAGAGTACGTAGCAAGGGAGACTCATCACGGGCCTTCAGAAGGACACTAGTTGTCTTCTGAAGCACAGGTAATGATGTCAGAGAGTCTAGGCAAGAGATTGAGGAGACGGAGATTAGCTGTCGGCCGAGAAAACCGGACTTAGGCTAACTCCGGTGATGAGGGGGCAAGTGCAAACGAACGGATCTTTTCCAGAGAAAGATTGCGTCACCTCAGGGTGATCAACAGACTCTAGAACTTAGACCCCGTACGACTGCATGGCCCTCATGCAGTACGTGGCTCCCCAGGGAGCTCTCACCTCAGGGAGAGGCGGAGGACTCTGAGCCTAGGGTGCCGCAAGGTGCATGAAAACCTCATCTCCCCTTATCTACACCCTGCTATGACCAATGAATCACCCACGGGGTCCCTGCACCTCGGGGGGATCCAAGCCGGAGTCACCAGCGGTCACGCTGGTTCACCAGATCTCACCCTATGGCCTCCACCATATAAAGAAAGAGGTTTCTCTCGGAAAACAGGAGAGAAATCAGCACGAACATCATCTACACCACTACCCCACCGAACCCACACACCAGATCTAAGATTATTCCGTTGTGAATTATCGAAAAGTAGCCTGATTACCTTTGATTCTCCGAACACTCCGGTTACAAGACAACCCCAGTGTCACATCTGTGGAGAGAGATAATATTCAATTTCGATCTATTGCGCTTTAACACTACAGGTTTTGTGCGCTCCTCCTTGCTGTACCGCCCCCATGGGGCTGCCATCTTTTCCGACCACCGAAGAAGTATACACACCAAGAAAAAGAACAAACAGGATAGGAATCAAGGACCGCAATGCATGACACAGAACAAGGAAACCAGGAAATGCTCTGACAGTACAAAAGAAAACCAATCGCCTCTGTCCTTCCTCCCGTTCATCATGTAGGTCATGGTATCGTTTACGGTTTGAAAGTACCGAACTCTAGCTTGGGGGAGTCTGAGTCGCTTGTATCGGTGCAGTCTGGTGTGTTGTGGTTTCCGTCGAATCGTATGAGTGCAGAGTATCTATCAGGAAAAAAAATAATTGGGTTCTGAGTGTCCAGACATACTAGACACACTGGACATTTCGGACAAAACCTGCTTAACTGAGGTGCAGATCGCCATGGCACCGTGCATCTGGACGCAGCTCACCACGGCATCTGCCTACTGGACAGAGTGTGGCAGGGCATTTTCCTTCTGGACGCAGCCGTGTCAGGGCATTTTCCTTCTGGACGCAGCCATGTCAAGGTATTTTCCTTCTGGACGCAGCCATGTCAGGGCATTTTCCTACTGGATGTATCCGGGTGACACATGTCATGGCACCACAGTCACACTGACTGTCAAGGCGTAGAACATCGCAGCAAATACTCGCTTCGCATTCGCAAACACGCAGCGGGTTCCAGGTATAGTGACTCAATCCAGGTCTATTCTCTATATCTAATGTACATCTATATATGCTACTACCACACTTCACGCTCCTAGCACAAGCACCCCGCATCACGCCCATCGCCGCGATCAAGTAGTAATGCTGTTTTGATGTGAGTAGCATTGCCCTGCGTGTTGGAAACAAAGGAAAGTTGGAAAATACGACATGACGCGATGAGCACATCAGGAAAAAAAATAATTGCGTCCTGAGCGTCCGGACGCACTAGACGCTCTGGACGATTCAGATGCAACCTGCTTAAGTCGGACGCAGTTCGCCATGGCACCGTGCATCCGGACACAGCTCGCCACGGCACCATGCGTCTGGATGCAGCTCGCCATGGCATCTGCTTACCGGACGGAGCGTGTCAGGGCATTTTCCTTCTGGACGCAGCTGTGTCAGTGCATTTTCTTTCTGGACGCAGCTGTGTCAGGGAATTTTCCTTCTGGATGCAGCCATGTCAGGGCAAATGGCATCTGGACGACGCATGTCATGGCACTGCGGTCACGCTGGCTGTCAAGACACGGAACATCGCAGCAAATACTCTTGTCGCATTCGCAAACATGCAGCGGGTTCCAGGCATAGTGACTCAGTCCAGTTCTATTCATTATATCTAATGTACATCTATATATGCTACTACCACACTTTGTGTGGAAACAAAGGAAAGTTGGCAAATACGACACGACGCGTTGAGCATGACGCGATGAGCACGACACGATGAGCACGACGCGATGAGCACGACGCGATGAGCACGACACGATGAGCAAGACACGATGAGCACGACACGATGAGTACGACACGATGAGCACGACACGATGAGCACGACACGATGAGCACGACATGATGAGCACTATACGATGAGCACGACGCGATGACCACGACAACTATGAGGAGGATGGCGATGAGCACGCCGCCAGCGGCGAGGACGATAGCAAGTAGGACGCGGCGAGTATGATTGCGATCTTTGTGACATGGTTAGTGCAGCTCTCAGAGTGTCAGATAGCGGGAAGTTGTACAATACAACGTGATGAGTACGATGTCAATGAGGGTGCCGGCGGCGAGAACGATAGTGGGTAGGATGCAGCGAGTATGATGTCAATGAGGGTGCTGGCGGTGAGAACGATAGCGGGTAGGACGCGGCGAGTGTGGCAGCGAGTAGGACGCGGCGGGTATGGGAGCGAGTAAGACGTGATGATTATGTGGCGAGCTTTGTGACATGGTTAGCGCAGCTCTCAGAGTGACAGAGACACTGGGAAGTTGTACAATACACAGTGAGGAGTACAATGTCAATGAGGGTGCCGGCGGCGAGAACAATAGCGAGTAGGCCGCGGCGAGTATGAGCGTGCGTAAGACGTGGAGAGTATGATGTCAATGAGGGTACCGGCGGCAAGGACGATAGCAAGTAGGACGCGGTGAGTATGATTGCAAGTAAGACGCGGCGAGCATGATGGCGAGCTTTGTGACATGGTTAGCGCAGCTCTCAGAGTGACAGACAGCAGGAAGTTGTACAATACAACATGATGAGTACGATGTCTATGAGGGTGCCGGTGGCGAGAATTATAGTGGGTAGGACGCGGCGAGTGTGGGCAAGGAGGATGCAGCAAGTATAAGAGCGAGAAAGACACGGCGAGTATGATAGCAAGAAAGGCGCAACGAGTAAAATGTCGATTAGGAAAATGTCGACGAGTAGGACAAGGTGAAAGGAGAAGAAAAAAGGGTTCTATCTATGAGTGATGAGCAAGCCGAACCTTGCGAAAGCGTAAGTGTTAGTAGTGGCTTGGCGCTTTCTATTGCCATCGTACTCATCGCGTCTTTCACGCCATCATACTCGCCGTGACTTACTCGCCACGTACTACTCGCTATCGTCCTCGCCGCTGACACCCTCATTGACATCGTACTCCTCACTGTATATTGTACAACTTCCCGGTGTCTCTGTCACTCTGAGAGCTGCGCTAACCTTGTCACAAAGCTCGCCATCATACTCGCCGCATCTTACATGCAATCATACTCGCCACGTCCTACTTGCTATCATCCTCGCCGCCGGCACCCTCATTGACATCATACTCGCCACGTCTTATGCGCACTCATACTCGCTGCATCTTACGCGCACTCATACTCGCCGCGGCCTAATCGCTATCGTCCTCGCCGCTGGCACCCTCATTGACATCGTACTCCTCACAGTGTATTGTACAACTTTCCGGTGTCTCTGTCACTCTCAGAGCTGCGCTAACAATGTCACAAAGCTCGCCACATAATCGTCGTGTCTTACTCGCTCCCATACCCACCGCGTCCTACTCGCTGCCACACTCGCCGCGTCCTACCCGCTATCGTTCTCGCCGCTGGAACCCTTATTGACATCGTACTCATCACGTTGTATTGTACAACTTCCCGCTGTCTGTCACTCTGAGAGCTGCGCTAACCATGTCACAAAGCTCGCAATCATACTCGCCGCGTCCTACTGACTATCATCCTCACCGCCGGTGGCGTGCTCATCGCCATCCTCCTCATAGTTGTCGTGCTCATCGCGTCGTGCTCATCGCGTCATGCTCATCGCATCGTGCTCATCGCGTCGTGCCCATCACGTCGTGCTCAACGTGTCGTGTCGTATTTGCTGTGAGACTGGAGTCCGGCGGGGCACTAGAGTCACGGTAGAGGCGAAGGATCACGTATCCGAATTCCAATAGTCAGGTTCTTTCGTCAATTCACAACAGAATAATCTCAAGGGTTTTGGTTCGGGGGTTTTCGGTAGATGTTCTCGATGCTGCCTTCCGTCTGTGACGCGAGCGCGGGTCATCTTATAGAACGGCTCCAGGTAGGCGCACTCAGAAGGAGTGAGGGTGAATCTTCCTGAGCAGACTTTCAGAGCAGTGCGTTGCCATTGAGAATGGCGAACGCCGCTCCTTCTTTGTTCGCCCACTTCGCCCTCTGATTCCCCGGGGCACTCGCGTTCCCGCCTCTGCCGACATTCCTGTCATTCCGGAATGGACTGCGTAACAGTGATACCGTCTGCGCCCGCGCCCCCATCCAACTCTCAGAAGGCATGGAGATTCCTCGGCGTGAGCACTCTGGCTCAAGAACTCTCGTCCTGGCCCGGCGGAGTGTGTTTGGATGCACCGCTACAATTCGGTTGTCCCGACATGGTGCGCTTGCCGTCCCACATTCCTCGACCCCGCGGCCTAGACTCTCATTCCCTTTCGGTGTTCTGTTTGCTCCGTTTCCGGTATGCAGTCTTTGTCTGCAGGAGCGCCTTTCTCTCGACGACAGCGTCTGCGCTTTCTCAGTTCTAGACCGATACTTGGCCCGGAATCGTCCGGTGGCATCGAGGGACAAGCGACACAGTGCCCGCTTGCAGTAGGCTAGCCGCTGCTGTGCTGCCTACGGCATGAGCTTTTTATCCACGAATCTTTACTCGAATCCTTCACTGCCATCCCCGCGCTACTGGGGTATGACACTATCTCCCCCATCTCCAGCTTCAACCTCGAAGCTTCAGCCCTGCTATCTCTATCTCGACAATACAAATAATGAGAGAAGTCCTCCAGCCCCTTCTCCCTACTACCGCTCGAGCGACGATGCCGATCCTTCCCGACCATAATACGCCTCACCTCTCTGTGAGCCGGTAGTCCCTCGGCGCATCCGGATTCGCTCGATGGAACTCCCGCAGCTTCTCCAGACCGCCTACTGAGAAGTTATCGAAAGGTTCCTTCGTCCAGTCCCGTCTGTCCGGGTAGTCGAGCCACTTCACGAGATAGAGCACTCGTCTTCCCTTTTTGATGCTTGCCATTACTTCGTCGACATCGTACTCCTCACTGTTTTCGATGTCGTCGGCTTCTCGGAGTACTTTTGACGGATCAGGTATCTCCCGTGGACCAACTCTGTAGGGTTCCACGAGTGAGACGTGGAAGTCGTCGTGGATATTCCATTTCCGTGGGAGAGTGAGCTTGACAGCTAAGGGTGACATGATTTTCTTGACTTGAAAGGGGCCGTGGTTCTTATGATCCAGCTTCCTTGATGGGCGACGTGTCTCGATGTTCTTCCCATTCAGCATCACTAGGTCTCCGACTCGATAGAGGGGAGGATCCTTCCGGTGGAGGTCTGCATAGCAGTGCGTGCGCTCTTGTGTTGCTTCCAGTGACTTGGTGACTTCCTCTTGCACCGAACGCATCCAGTGGGCGTATACCTTACTCGCTGGATTGAGTGGTCCGGTCGCTGATGGGTTCGCAGCGGTGGGGTGGAAGCCGTAGTTGGCGTAAAACAGCGATAGTCCTGTCACTGTGGTGACCGAATTGTTGTAGGCAAACTCTGCCATTGGTAGGAGGTTCACCCAGTCATCTTGCTCGTAATTGACAAAGGATCGGAGGTATGCCTCAATGGTTTGGTTGAGGCGTACCGTCTGCCCATCCGTTTGTGGGTGGAAAGCCGTTGACATTCGGGATCGAATTCCGGACAGCCGAAGGAACTCCTTCCATACTGCGGACGTAAAGCAGGAGTCTCGATCTGACACGATGTCCGCTGGTAGACCGTGGTATTTCCAGACCTCTCGTGCGAATATCCTTGCTAAGTCGGATGCCGTCTTGCCCTTCGTAGGGAGCGCGATGAAATGGGCCATTTTGGTGAATCTGTCGATGACTACCCACAACTGGTCGCATCCTTCTGAGAGCGGTAGATCTGTGATGAAATCCATGGCGATCAACTGCCACAGAGCGTAGGGAAGCTCCAGTGGGTTGAGTAGTCCGTAAGGTTGGTGGTGCGCTGCTTTATTCCTTTGGCATTCCGGGCAGCTGCGGACGAAGTCGATGATGTCCTCGGTCATCTTAGGCCACCAGAAGTTCCGGTGGATTAGTTCGATCGTTTTGTCCTGTCCCACATGTCCGGCAACCTTCGTGTCATGCTCCGATTCCAGAATCCCTTGCCACAGTCCCTTTCCCTCCGGTACCCACAACTTCTCCTTTCTATATACACAGCCCTCCCGGATCTCCAGGATCCCCTCCGTCCTTGTACTCCCCTCCGTCCTTGTCCTCCCCTCTGTCCTTGTCCTCCCCTCCATCCTTGTCAGCGCCATTACCTTACTATATTCCATGTCCTCCTTTGCCGCCTCTTTCACAAGCGTGAGGAAGTCCTCGCTCCATCTGATCGCTGCGATTGATTTCATTCGCGCGGCTGAGATGATAAAGCATTGGGCTGCTGCGGTGCTGTGTTTGAAATGCTTAGAGTGCAACACCATCGTGATCGGTTGATCTTCATCTCCCCCTTTCTGAGGGCGATACTCCGGACGCCTGGAGAGCGCATCTGGTTTGCCGTTCTTTACTCCAGGTCGATAGAAGATTTTGAAGTCGATACCCGCTAGCTCCTGTACCCAGCGTGCTTGGCAGCGGTTGAGCACCTTTGTGGTTGTAAAGTACTCCAGGTTCTGGTGGTCCGAGAACACTTGCACTTGATGTACCGCCCCTTCGAGGTACCGCCGCCAGTGCTTGAACAAGTCGACGATTGCCATCAACTCTTTGTCATGAATTTCGTAATTGATCTCGGCGGGGGAGAACTTTTTTGAGTAGAATGCCACAGGGTGTAGTCGGTTTTCATCGTCCCGCTGCAAGAGGACGGCGCCCAGTGCGAAGTCGGAGGCATAGGATTCGACAATTACTGGTCCAGTTGGGTCAAAATGGGCTAAGATCGGGGCCGTCGTAAAGCGATGCTTGAGCTCAGTGAATGCCTGTTCTACTTCGTTGGTCCAGGTCCAGCTTTTCCCGTCTCCTTTCGTGAGTTCCTTTCGGGGCCGGGCTATCCAGGAGTAGTCTCGGTGTTACACCTTAGCAATTAGCTAGAGTACGTAGCAAGGGAGACTCATCACGGGCCTTCAGAAAGGCACTAGTTGCCTTCGGAAGCACGGGTAATGATGTCAGAGAGTCTAGGCAAAGAGATCGAGGAGACGGAGATTAGCTGTCGGCCGAGAAAACCGGACCTAGGCTAACTCCGGAGATGAGGGGGCGAGTGCAAACGAACGGATCTTTCCCAGAGAAAAGATTGCGTCACCTCAGGGTGATCGACAGACTCTAGAACTTAGACCCCGCACGACTGCATGGCCCTCATGCCGTACGTGGCTCCCCAAGGGAGCACTCACCTCAGGGAGAGACGGAGGACTCTGAGCCTAGGGTGCCGCAAGGTGTATGAAACCTCATCTCCCCTTATCTACACCCTGCTATGACCAATGAATCACCCACGGGGTCTCTGCACCTCGGGGGAATCCAAGCCCGAGTCGTCAGCGCTCACGCTGGTTCATCAGATCTCACGCTATGACCTCAGCCATAAGAAGGAAGAGGTTTCTCTCGGAAACAGAAGAGAAACCAGCACGAACATCATCTACAACACTACCACACCAAACCCACACACAAGATCTAAGATTATTCCGTTGTGAATTATCGAAAGTAGCCTAATTACCTTTGATTCTACCTGCACTCCGGTTACGAGACAGCCCCAGTGTCACACTATAATCTTGATCTCAAATCACCCTACATAAGAAATTCAGCAACGAAAATGCCCCACCTCGATACATGACCTCATTCGAGCACGACCACTTCTACTTGCTCGAAATCTCCCACGTATTCGAACCCACATCTCAATACACACTCGACTACACCTTCTCCTCAATCGACAGCGAAATTTCAAGCTACGAAAAGTGGGACGAAGAGATCGACGGAGCGATACCCTCCGAAGCAATCAATTGCACCCCCGAAAACTGGTACACTCAGAACTGGTTCAACTGCGCGCTTAATGGTCTAAGCGCTGATCTCGACGGATACGAATTCCGAGAAATCTGCGACTACACATTTTACGACGACGAAACAATCTACACAGGACACTGTCTCGACCTATATTAAATGGCGTCTACCGACTTCAACATGCTCCGCCTGGAAGCCCCCAGAGATGTACTACAAATCACCGACGGTACGGAGCAGGCGGAAGAAACCTTGGAGATCGCCAACCCTGCCATGTGGCTCCGCGCCCTAGCCAAACAACAGAAGCAAGCAGAACAAGACCTGGCGCAACTGGTCCACCTCTGCGGAAATACGATCGATCACGCCGACCAGAGAATCCAGCAGGTCAAGCAAGCCTACCGAGACTTGTCGGATGGAACTAGGTACGTATATGACCGATTAAGCGCTAACGAGAGGATCACATGGGACTGGATCCGAAGTGAATTAGCAAGCGCGGCCAGCGCATATCAGGCCTTTGCGCACAACGTCTGGGGCACCATCATCGAACGAACCCAAGAGGCCGACCAAAAACAGGTAGGGCAGACTACGCAGCTAACGTGACTCAACGATTCCATATCATTCCTAGCGGAGGCAAATGTGGCAAGAAGCCAACACTTCGCAAACTTTCAAGGTAACGTGGAGTTATGGGCAGAGGAACACGAAAAGGGAGCGGACGAGCAGCAACGGCGGGTGGAATACCTGGAGCATCAGCTGCGGGAAGCCAGGGAAGAGGCTAGACGACAAGCAGAGGCCCTCCAGCTTCTAGCCGCTCGAATACCGGTCCCAGAGACCCCCCAGCCTCCGGCACCAGCCTCAGGAAGACCCTCGCCTGAGCCAGCGCCATGGCGAAGTCCGGTCCGAGCCACCACTTCGAGCTTGGTCGACGCCCTACAACAGCTCCGAGCGGGACCCTCGGGTAGCCCCAGCCCCAACCCACAACAACTCCCGGTGCCACCCCGGCCTGCAAGGAGAAACCGCCCACCCGCGTTGTCACCATCGCCCGAAAGAATCCCCATGTTCGGAGGAGGAGGAATGCCACCGCAACCTCCGCGTCGACCGCTGCCACCCCCACCTTCGCCATCACCGCCACCGTCGCCTCGACCCGCACAAAGAACGTTGACCACCGAGGAGCTTGCCCGGACAGTAGCCAGGGCAGTGGCAGAAGGCGTAGCCGCCGCCAAACAAACAACCCCGGCACCAGCCGTGGCCAGGATCAACACGTCCCGACTCAAGATGAAGAACCCCGACCCATTCGATGGGAAAAACACCACCAATTTCAATCAATGGTGGGAGTCGGTTACAATGTACCTAGGGTTCTACCCGGAAACCGTGGACCGGCAAAAAATTGCATGGATAGGAACCCTCCTAACGGACACGGCGAGCTGATTCGTCCTGGTCGCTGATGGCGACAAGGATGCATAGGCAGTCAGCTGTTTCATGCATAGTGTAATGTGTCCTGGCACCTCCTTCGTTATAGAGACCTGGGGGAGGCGGACACCTGGGTCAACTATTCAGCCGCGATTCGGGCTGAGTACCACAACAACCGCGAAGAAGCCGATGCTCAGCAAAAGCTGGGACAACTCCGATACCAGGGGTCTATCCGAGCGTACATAACGGAGCTCCGGTCGCTCAATAACTTCGCCTGGGCAAATGGAGAAAGTTTGCGGGAAAAAGTTGATCTAGCCATGACCGACGCAATCCTGGACATGAGGTTCAGTCAAAATGAAGGAGAGTTCATTGACGACGACGACTTCCTGCACGCCACCTACAGAGCGGGCATCCAGGTAGAGAAGAGGAAGGCCCTCAGGGCAACCCGAGAACTGGTCCGATCGGCAGCTCCACCAAAACCTGAGGCACCCCGGAAGACCCCCTCGTCAAAAACCCCGAACATGGAGGATAAACCGAGGGACCCCTAGCCGAGGGGCGCTCCAAGAACGGACCGGAAAACCCAGTACAACCAACCCGGTCACTGGGCATCAAAAGATGCCGCACTTACCGGCGTCCCAGCCAAAGAACGGGAGGAATACGGACGAAGTCAGGACGACTGTTGGCGATGCGGCAAAAGCGGCCATAGGACATACGAATGTTTCGCCGGAAGTACAAGAAAAGGGACCTCCCTACCTATGGCACCTTGGAAGGTCTCCGCAGTACACGGAGAAAAAAGGAAAAGATCGGAGGAACCCGAAACACCGATCCCGGCCAAACAGCAAAAGGTTGCAGCAGTAGAGACCATGGACACGGCCCCGCTCTGGGAAGAATCCGACTCGGATTTTTAAGAAACCCCGCCACGGCGCCCGGAGGGGTCAGAATCATTATATGCGGCGCCTCAAAACGACAACAAGGGGTCTCGAATAAGGAACAACCCGCGAAAAAACCTCGTGGCACACGACCGGTGATCGACATGCTGCTCCATGTCGGAACACAAAAGAAGCCAGTAAAAGTCCTATTGGACACAGGCTGCTCGATAGCCTTGATCAATCAAAAAACGGTCGACAAATGGGGAATCCAGAAAAGAAAGCACAAGGAAGCTCGGACGATAGAAAGCTTCACAGGAGCCACCGTCCAAGGCGCAGGGCAATATTATACGAAACCACTGCGCCTGCAACACCGAAAACACTTCTCCCAGGAAGTATTCGAAGTGTCGCCAATGGAAGAAGGCATTGACGTCTTTCTTCCATTCAAATGGATAGAGCAGCATCCGCCCCAGGGAGCATGGGAAACAGAGGAAATACGATTTAACAGCGCCAGGTGCCTGGAAAACTGCGATAAATTCGCAACCAACGACTTCTCGTTAACATGGGACGACACCGTAGTTACGAATCCAGAAGCTAGCCTCATAGGCTACGTATCCACTGCCTCCGACCAGCCACTGGAGGACGTCCCAATGGAATTCCGCCAGTACCTGGGAATAATGAGCAAGGAAGCGGCGGACACGCTCCCCGAGCACTGCCCCTATAACTGCAAAATTGATCTCAAGGAAGGCACCACAGCACCCTGGGGACCGATCTACCCGCTCTCAGAGATAGAGCTGCAGACGCTGCAGGAATGGCTAAAAGAGATGGAGAAAACAGGAAAGATACGGAGGTCTACGTCACCGGCAGGCTCACCCATTCTATTCGTCCCAAAACCAAACGGGTGGGGCCTCCGGCTATGTGTGGACTATCGAGGATTGAACGCTGTCACCATCCCCAACCGATACCCACTCCCGTTAATGCAGGAATTACAAGACCGAGTACAAGACGCTCGGTACTTCACGAAAATGGATCTTAAGAACGGCTTCAACCTTATCCGAATCAGGGACGGAGACGAATGGAAAACAGCCTTTCGAACTCGCTACGGCCTGTACGAATTCAACGTCATGCCATTCGGACTAACTAACGCCCCATCAACCTTCCAAGACATGATGAACCACATTCTGTCTGACATACTTGACATAGGAGTCCTAGTCTATATGGACGACATTCTGGTATACGCCAAAACAGAAAAAGAGCACGACACACTCGTCAAAACTGTCTTGGAAAGACTGCAACAAAACAGGCTAGCGGTTTCACCAGAAAAATGTGTCTGGAAGGCTGAAGAAGTGGAATTTCTGGGCTATATCATAGGACGCAACGGCGTCAGAATGAGTCAGGACAAGGTGGAAGCAGTATTATCATGGAACAGTCCCACGTCCGTCAAAGAAACGCAGTCCTTCCTGGGATTTGCTAACTTCTACCGGCGTTTCATCCAAGACGACTCCCGAATAGCGCGACCAATGACAGAGTTGACCAAAAAATCGGAAACGAAATGGGAATGGACGCCGGAAGCAGAAATAGCTTTCAGGGAACTCAAACGCCGATTCACCACTGCCCCCGTTCTCGGCCACTTCGACACAGCAAACCCGGTAATAATAGAAACCGACGCATCCGACTTTGCCATAGGAGTGGTCCTGTCGCAATGAGACAACGAGGGAAAAATGCATCCGGTCGCCTTTCACTCAAGAAAGTTCTCTCCCGCGGAAATCAACTACGAAATCCATGACAAAGAACTTCTCGCAATTGTTGACGCATTCAAACATTGGCGCCGGTATTGCGAAGGGGCGGAGCACCAGATACAGGTATTCACGGATCACCACAACCTGGAATACTTCACAACTTCCAAGGCGTTCAACCGACGGCAGGCTCGGTGGGCGGAGGAGTTGGCCGGCATAAACTTCCGAGTATATTACCGACCAGGAACACAAAACGGAAAAACCGATGCATTATCAAGACGCTCGGAGTACCGTCCAGAAAAGGGGGGGGTAGAAAACCAGCCGATCACGACGGTTTTGAAGGAAAGCCAGCTGGAGAAAAGACAGTCGCAGGTGTTCGTTGCCTCCTCAGCAAGGCTAACATCCCTCCCAGCAAAAAAAAGGAACCCGGACTTCATAAAAAAAGTAAGGAATGCAGCAGAAAAAGACGCAACCTACCAACAAGCATGGGAAAAAAGGGAAAAGGAGGAATTGGCAGGACAAGCGCCGAGAGAAATTGAAAAACTCGACGACTTGTTATATCAGAGGAAGCGGCTATGGGTCCCGGCGGAATTAGTCCCGCAGGTTATGGAATCCGAGCACGACACCAAGGTGGCCGGGTATATGGGGCAGGATAAGACCATCGAACTTATCCAACGAAACTTCTGGTGGCCCAAGATGAATGAACGAATCATGGATTTTGTCAGGAGCTGCCCAGAATGTCAGAGAAACAAGGCCTCGAGACACCAACCGTACGGATTATCCTCACCACGGGAACTACCATACGCCCCGTGGCAATCAATAGCTATGGACTTCATTACGGACCTCCCGACATCCGAAGGATGCGACCAGCTTTGGGTAATCATTGACCGATTCACAAAAATGGCGCACTTCCTACCACTAAAAGAAAAAACGGCAGCCGACCTAGCCAGAATATTCGCCAAAGAAATATGGCGCTTCCATGGGCTACCCACGGACATCGTATCGGACAGAGACTCACGATTCACATCGGAAACCTGGAAGGATCTGCTACGGCTCTTGGAGATCCGGCCCCGGATGTCTACGGCATTCCACCCACAAACGGACGGACAGACGGAGCAGCTCAACGAGACAATCGAGGCCTACCTCCGAGCATTTGTGGGACACGAGCAGGATGACTGGGTAAGGTTGCTCCCGATGGCCGAGTTCGCCTACAATAATTCGGTCACAACAGGAAACGGAATCTCGCCCTTTTACGCCAATTATGGCTTCCACCCACGAACGCTGGACCCCCCAAACCCTGACGAGGAACCTATTAATTCCGCCAGTACCGTCTATGCCCACTGGATGAAAGCAGTGCAAGACGGAGCCCGACGGGGCTTAGAAGCATCGCAAGAACGGATGCGACGTTATGAGGACCCAAACCGGAAGCCTCCCCCGGCATACCAGGTAGGGGACCTCGTCATGCTTAATGGCCGGAATATCAAAACACACCGCCCATCGAGGAAAATGGATCACAAGAATCATGGTCCCTTCCAAATTGAGAAAATCATCTCCCCCTTGACGGTACGACTGACGCTGCCCAGAAAATGGAAAATACACAGCGTTTTCCATGTGTCGCTACTCGAGCCTTATCGAACCAGCGAACACCGGGCCCCGCCAGATCCGTCAAAAGTACTGCGAGAAGCCGACGACATCGAGCAATCAGAAGAATACGATGTCGAAGAAGTGATGTCGTCCCGAAAGCAAGGATGACGAATTCTCTACCTCGTCAAATGGCTCGACTATCCGGAACGCAGGGACTGGACAGAAGAACTATTCGACAACTTTTCGGTAGGCGGTCTGGAGAAGCTGCGAGAGTTTCATCGACGGAATCCAGGCTCGCCGAGGGACTACCGGCTCACCAAGGGCTAAACCAGTTCCACCGAGGACCTGGCGGTAGTGGGCTGAAGGGGCGGAGGACTTCGGTACCAAAACCATAACGATCAACAAAAAGACCCGCTTCTCGGGCAACCACGAGAAGCCACCGACCGGGTGCCCGACGAGGAGTGCATGCGGCCGAAACCGTTGAGAGTCAGGAAAACCGTTCAGAACAGACGTATCGACCCCTCGGAGACCGCCTCGGACCGGCGGAACCGGCGCAGAAGGCACAAAAACGGTGAAGCGAGTCCCCAACAGCGCCGTCACTGCTCCAGCATACCAAGTCTCCCCCCGGAAGGACGTGGGAACGGTCACTGCCGAGTATACGGGTTACCAGCACGAAGGACACTATGCCTCACCCGCTTCCCTGGGCCGACTATGACCCCGGAACCCCACCGAGCCGGCCAAGCCTTGGCGCAGTGCGGCGGCGAGTACGACTCAATATGACACGACAGTATGCGTACGCACCGGCCTACGCAGAGGGCCCAGTCATACCGACGGATTACAGGTACGTTCTGAGGGAGGAACCCTGATCCGGTGACTGGGAGGGCTACAGGGGTCGAGGACTGCAGTCCGTGACGTTGAAGGGAACTCAGCGTTGAAAGAATCATACGATCAAGAAGAGACGGGCTACTCAAAGATAGTTAAGCGCTCGGGACGAGGCTAAGGGAGAGGGGAGGTAGTGTTACACCTTAGCAATTAGCTAGAGTACGTAGCAAGGGAGACTCATCACGGGCCTTCAGAAAGGCACTAGTTGCCTTCGGAAGCACGGGTAATGATGTCAGAGAGTCTAGGCAAAGAGATCGAGGAGACGGAGATTAGCTGTCGGCCGAGAAAACCGGACCTAGGCTAACTCCGGAGATGAGGGGGCGAGTGCAAACGAACGGATCTTTCCCAGAGAAAAGATTGCGTCACCTCAGGGTGATCGACAGACTCTAGAACTTAGACCCCGCACGACTGCATGGCCCTCATGCCGTACGTGGCTCCCCAAGGGAGCACTCACCTCAGGGAGAGACGGAGGACTCTGAGCCTAGGGTGCCGCAAGGTGTATGAAACCTCATCTCCCCTTATCTACACCCTGCTATGACCAATGAATCACCCACGGGGTCTCTGCACCTCGGGGGAATCCAAGCCCGAGTCGTCAGCGCTCACGCTGGTTCATCAGATCTCACGCTATGACCTCAGCCATAAGAAGGAAGAGGTTTCTCTCGGAAACAGAAGAGAAACCAGCACGAACATCATCTACAACACTACCACACCAAACCCACACACAAGATCTAAGATTATTCCGTTGTGAATTATCGAAAGTAGCCTGATAACCTTTGATTCTACCCGCACTCCGGTTACGAGACAGCCCCAGTGTCACACTTGGATAAAGCATCGGTAGTAGTTAGCGAATCCCAAGAACTGCTGGACTTCAACGAGTGATTTGGGGGACTTCCATTCCAGTACTCCTTCCACTTTTTCTTGTGACATTTTGATCCCATCTCGTCCTATTACGTATCCTAGGAATTCCACTTCTTCCTTGGCCCACTCACATTTCTCCGCGGATACCGCTAACCGGTTGTCTCGTAGCCGCTTAAGGACTTCGGTGACAATTTGGTCGTGCTGTTCTCTGGTACTGGCGTAGATCAACAGGTCGTCGATATAAACCACAAGGCCCTGGTCGAGTAGATCCTGGAAGATGTGGTTGATCATGTCCTGGAATGTGGCCGGTACGTTGCATAGGCCGAAGGGCATTACCAAAAATTCGTATAAGCCGTAGCGGGTTCGGAAGGCTGTTTTCCACTCGTCACCTACCTTGATTCGTACTAAGTGAAATCCGTTCTTGAGGTCGATTTTCGTGAAGAATTGGGCTCCCCGGATCCGGTCCTGAAGTTCCGACATTAAAGGCAGTGGGTAACGGTTTGCGATGGTAACCCGGTTCAATCCTCTATAATCCACGCAGAGCCGTAACCCGCAGCCATGCGGTTTGGGGATGAATAGAATCGGAGAGCTCACACTTGACATGGATCAGTGGATTTTCCCTGTCCGTAGCATTTCTTTCAGCCATTCTCGTAGGGTTTCCAACTCAGTTTCCGAGAGCGGGTAGATTGGCCCCCAAGGGGCAGTCTCTCCTTCCTTTAAATGGATCTCGTGGTCATAGGAGTGGTGTTCCGGTAGCGCATCGGCCGCTTCTTTTCCCATAATATCGAGGAAGGGTCGAAATTGTACTGGTACTCGTGCGATTTCATCGCCCTCGGTAGCTGCAGATACATACCCAATCACTCGCGCCTCGGGGTTTTCTAGGACGTCAGGGTCGAGCTGAAGTGCAAACGCCGATGCAGCTTCCTGGGTACAGTGCTGTCGGCAGCTGTCGCTATTGAACCGTAGAGCTGTACTATCCCATGCTCCTTGCGGGGCATGCTTGACAACCCACCAGAAGGTGAGGAATAGGTCGACACCTGGTTCCAAGGGGGCGATCTCAAAGACCTCCTTGGTGTAGTGTTGTTTGTGGCGTAATAGCAGCGGTACCGAGTACGCTTCTCCCGCGCCTTTGACGAGCTCCCTGGCGAAGTTGCGAAGACCTACCTTTTCTTCCCGGTGCACTCGTGGTATACGAAATCGGTCGGCGCAGTCTTGACTGAGCAACAGTGTTGTACAGCCTGTGTCCAGGAGGACATTCACTGTGAGGCAGTGGCTGCCGTCTTCCTCCCATTCGAGGATCATGGGGACGATCGGACGGTTGTCACAGTACGGTTCGTTGGACATTTTTGGGAGTTTTGTGGTTGGGGTTCCTTGCTGCATGGGTTCGCGTTTCCTAGATGCGCCACATATTATTGTGTCGGGCTGTAGCGGGTCCCGCATAGCTAAAAATCCTTCTCCTCCAAGTCCAGCTGCCAAAGGGGTACTTCCCTCTCTCTGTCATGCTGGATTGCTGCGGCAGTGGCACAGACAGCTTTCTCGGGGGGTGCTTCAACGGGGTCACTTGCCTTATGTTTCTGGACCTCTGCCGCTGAGATCGCCCCGGGGGCCAGTGGCAGTGCGGATCCTCCTGTTGTTGTCCTGGCGTAACATTCAGTGGAGTGGTGGTTGTCCCATCCACAGCGGAAGCAGCTAGCCTTGGCCGCTTTGTAGGCCGCCAGTTCCGCCGCAGGTACTCCCACGAGGGCTTCCTTCCAAGATGCGTATATTTTCTTACCATTGCCGGGAAAGGGAACCTTTGGGGGGCCATCTATGGTGCCTTCCTTACTGCTCCCCTTCCCCTCCTTGGGACCTGGTTTGCTTGGTCCGGTATTGGATCCGGCATGGTCCTTGTTGAACGTCGCCTTTTGCTGCGCCAGTTTCTTCAGGCTCTCGTAGTGTCGTCCTGCCTCGTACGTCGCGTTTAGGAATGGGCCGTCTTCCAGTAGCGGCCTGGGGTTCTGGTTGAATCTCATGCTGATGATTACCAATGGGAGCGCTAGGTCGACCATCTTACGCAGCGGTTGCCCGGTAATCTGAGCCTGGTGGTTTAGCGCTTCGAACGTCACAAGGTAAGCCTTAATGTCGCCCTTGTACCGCAGTGTCGCCAAAGTGTCGTAGGCCGTGGAGGCTTCTTCCTGGTCAAGCTATTGCTCCTGGATGGCTTCGGAATATGCGTTCCAGGTATCCTGTAGCCTCGTACGGAGTTCTCGGGCCAAATGCCATTCCCGGGCTTCGTTAGTCAGAAGGGAACCTACCCACGCTATATGCTGCGCATCCAGTGTGTTGGGGTAGCAGCGGAAGTAGGCTTCGACCATCCGCCACCAGGACCTGAAGTCGCTCTTTGTTTTGCTGTCGAACTCACCTGGATCCCTCATTTTGAAGCGGACAGTTAAGATGGCTTCTCCTTGGGCACGAGGGGCTCCTTGGGGGGCGGCGGCAACTGTCCTGGCAATGAGTTGCTCCAAGGTTTCTGGGTCTCCTGGAACCGTCCTTCCGGCCTCAGAGGGGCTGGCTGAGCCCGCAACAGGGGGTCCTCGGGGCAGGGCCGGTGGGGGCCGATTTCCTGATCCTCCTTCCGCTCCTTGCTGAGGGGTACACTGCAAGTCCGCCTGGGTTGCCTCGAGTTCTGTAGCCAGCCGGCGCTGCTCAACCGCCAGCTGGGTAGTGGTGTGTTCTTGACGTGCCGCCCAGTTTTCCACGTTGCTTTGGAAGGCGGCCTGTTGCTGATTCCGGTGGTGATTGGCACTTTGAAGCAAAGCTAACACGTCGTCCAGGTGGGTGAGTTGGACGGCCTGGTAGTGGTTTGCCCTGGGTATGTCTTCTGCGTGTATTGCCATTTCCTGCCATACATCCGTGGTGAAATCGCGGGCTGCATTGGCAACTTGAATAAGTTCGGTCTGTATCCAGTCCTGTGATATGCTTTGGTCCGCTTGTGCTTGCTGGTAGAGGTATCGGATGGCATCGGTCAACGCGTCGTAATTACACTCGATCGTCTGGATTTGGGCACTGCTGTGATCGTATGCTTCTCCAAGTAGGCGCTGGTACTGCAGGAGATCGTGTTGGGCTTGTCGGTACATGCCTGCCATTTGTCTGATCCAGGCTGGGGGATTAGGTAGATCCACCAACTGGTTATTGGCAGGGACATTGGTGACAAGGTCAGTAGCCCTTCTGGGGTATTCCAGGCGAAGCATATCGACACTAGAGGAGGTGCGTCCTGAGGCCGACATAGTTTCTCGAAGAAGGTGACTATTGTCCGTTGAGATTATAGTGTGAGACTGGAGTCCGGCAGGGCACTAGAGTCACGGTAGAGGCGAAGGATCACGTATCCGAATTCCGATAGTCAGGTTCTTGCGTCAATTCACAACAGAATAATCTCAAGGGTTTCGGTTCGGGGGTTTTCGGTAGATGTTCTCGATGCTGCCTTCCGTCTATGACGTGAGCGCAGGTCATCATATTGGCTGGCTCCGGGTAGGCGCGCGCCGAAGGGGCGAGGGCGAATCTTCCAGAGCAGACTTTCAGAGCAGTGCGTTGCCATTGAGAATGGCAAACACAGCTCCTTCTTTGTTCACCCGCTTCGCCCTCTCATTCCCCGGGGCACTCGCGTTCCCGCCTCCGCCAACATTCCTGTCATTCCGGAATGGACTGCATAACAGTGGTACCATCTGCGCCGGCGCCCCCATCCAAATCTCGGAAGGCATGGAGATTCCTCGGCATGAGTGCTCTGGCTCGAGAACTCTCGTCCTGGCCCGGACGGAGTGTGTTCGGATGCACCACTACAATTCGGTCGTCCCGACATGGTGTGCTTGCCGTCCCTCATTCCTCGACCCCACAGCCTAGACACTCATTCCCTTTCGGTGTTCTGTTTGCTCCGTTTCCTGTATGCAGTCTTTGTCTGCAGGAGCACCTTTCCCTCAACGACAGCGTCTGCGCTTTCTCAGTTCTAGACCGATACTTGGCCCGGAAGCGTCCCGTGGCGTCGAGGGACAAGCTACGCAGTGCGCGCTTGCAGTAGGCTAGCCGCTGCTGTACCGCCTACGGCGTGAGCTTTTTTGTTGGAATATATGGATCGATAAAAGGTGAAGATTGTGAATTGGTTGATTGATACAAAGTCGAAGGAGGAACATTCTCTCTATACACAACGCGCCTGAGGGACTCGCCAAGGGGAAAGGATGGAAGACTGTCTCCCGAACCGGTGCTCGGAGACTAAGGCTGCTGTCATCTCCGGACATGTTGCCTCTGGTCCGTCATCTCCGGATGCCGTCTCCGGTCCGTCATCTCCGGACGCCGTCTCCGGTCCGTCATCTCCGGACGCCCATTATTCTGACACTTCCCCTCGTACGGAAGATGCAAAGGAACACAGCAGAGGAGAAAACGAAACCGCCAGTATTGCAACAAACAGTTGCAGAGAAAAGAAACAAAAACAGTGAAACCCAGTATCCTCGGATGCCTCGTTAAAACTCATAACCGTGTAAAAAACCTCATGGGAAAACCACGGACATAGCAGAAAGAGTGCATCCACCAAAGAAAGAAAGGAGAGGGAAGGAAAACCTGTTCAGCCACCCGCCAAGTGCTTCACCGGAAGCTTCCCCTGGATACCAGGCCAATTTCCAGGCCGATCCATAAGAAAATCTGTCTATTGTCAGCATTGAGCGTAAATAGCAACTCCATCATAAGGCATGCGCGACTGCTCCGGTATGGGGACGCCACAGTAGCTCCCATATTCCCAAATGAACACAGCAATCACATCTTTGAGAGTGTACGACAGCTCCGGTGTGGGGTGCCGCAGCAGCTCCGTTATCACCAAGCGCGCACACAGCTCCCCCGAGCGCATGCGTCAGCTCCGGTGTGGGGCGCCGCAGCTGCTCCTCATCACCAAGCGCGCACACAGCTCCCCGAGCGCATACGTCAACTCCGGTGTGGGGCACCGCAGCTGCTCCGTCATCACCAAGGCGCATACACAGCTCTGGCCCCTCGAGAGTGCATGGCAGCTGCGGTGTGGGGTGCCGCAGCAACTCCATCATCACCGAGCGCGCACATAGCTCCTCCCCCTAATGTTTGTCGTAGGGAACGCCGACGATAATATCGAAAGATAGTGGTACGGCTCGAAAAGAAAGTGGCAAACGACGGTGGTATCCGAGATCGCTTCGTCGGTTCTGGCCAATTCCTGGCGAACGGCGAGTAGGCTCGAGATGTATTCAACGACCGAATATCGTAAAGGCAGAGTCGTATTCCTGGCCAAGAATTTCCCAGACGCGGGCTGCAGAATCGATTTCGTTCGCGGGAGGACTTTGGATGAAGGCTTGAATCGTGGGTTCAACCGATAGGTAGATCGTCGATGCGCGGTCGTCGCACTGATTGTAGTCACGGCCCTAGGCAGTACATCGTGTCAGAGTGCGACGGAATATTTTGTTGCGGGTAACAATCTTGAGGGCACTCAGCAGTAGGGAATGATCTCATGTCGTTCTCGAACGAGCGGTAGTTTCGGGCGTTGTAAAGGCTGGCTACTGCAAAGGTGACGCGTTGTCTGGTTGAGACCATCTTGGCGATGTCGTCGGACGCG
>Ga0307508_10001022_pt1 | contig 32527 bp, 39 predicted proteins | sample 9_EM_MG_FD_203089 | JGI IMG/M metagenome (GOLD analysis project Ga0307508, IMG submission 203089) | Populus trichocarpa ectomycorrhiza microbial communities from riparian zone in the Pacific Northwest, United States - 9_EM | ecosystem: Host-associated > Plants > Roots > Unclassified | place...
GTAAGTCAACGCCGATTTTCCTGTTTGATTGATTCTTCATTTTCTCCGTCAGATCTCGACATGGATTCTGATGATGAATCGGTCCTGGAGGAGTTGCGCAGCGGTTCTAATGGTGAGTTTGCCCCTCCCTATTGTTGGAATCCACTTTGATACCTCCATAATCAAGTTCCTCTTATTTTGCAAGGGGCTGTTTAGTTGAATAACCGCTGCCACCAATCCTTCATTTCATCCGCAACACACTTGTACTTCCAAAGCTTGCTCAAAGAAGCCCATTGTCCTCGCGCAGCGAAGAATGCGGGTATCATACTGAGCATCCGAATACCATTGTTTTGAAAAGTACAACCTTTCTGAAAATTAATTTTTCGTGTCATCTCCGTCAGTCTTCAGATATCTGCTGCAAAAGCCAAGATCTCAATCCATCTCGAATATATGGCCTCATTGTTCCAACACAATCTTCCAAAATGCGACTCGAACAAAGTCTTTGGTGGCCAGATGTCCATATCTTGTTTATCTTGTTTATGATCTTGTGCATGCAGGTCACGCTATCTTCCAACCCCTATAACACCGTAACTAAGCAATCGCTATTCAGTTATTGAGTTGAAGCAACGAAAAGAGTTATCTCACTAGTAGCAATTCACGTCGACATAAACAAGAGTTCCTTCTTTCAATGCTTCAGGGAGGTCCAATCGCGAAACTCGTTCATCCTCGGCATCAAACACTGACACTTGTTCAATGAATCGTGTCTTCGCTTGATCCAATGGCTTCACAGCGGATCGTACTTGGCGGCTTCAGAGCGGATGCGTTTGAAGACGGATTCTTCACGCGCTAAGTGGATGATTCAGAACTCGGTATGATGCGGACACAAAGATGCGATCAGGAAGGGGATTGCGCACCATCATTGGTTATCTTGAGTTGACACGGGGGTTACCAGAGCGGGCGTGTCAGTGTCGCTATTGCCCTTATCTTCTTCATCGTGTGTCACAATCACTGCTATCAGATTTATCAGAAGAGTTAGTTTTTAGAACTGCACCTGATAGATCAACAGTCGTGATAGTACTATAGTATTGCGTCCATAGCGAACCGAAGCAACAGTCTAGCCCTTTCCTTCCTCAGGTTAACGTTCTCGAGATCTCATATGTCTCCATAGTTTGTCCCATATATATAAGCGCATCCATCACTTAAAATTTAAACCTATTTTCCTGAGATTGAAAATGCCGACCACTTGGAAACTGAAACCGGAAAACCTGATTCCCCCAAACCAAAAACCTAATTCCCCGAATCCGAAAACCTGATTCTCCAAAACCGAAAACTGGATTCCCCAACTATGAACGCATCCATGCGCAAATATTATTGGGCAATAATGATTATGTGGTGGCGAGCAACTGCTGACCGTGTGAGATGTGCTCGTTCCGTGAGTATATTGCAAATAAGATCTCTTGGGGAAAGAAGTTATTATGTATTTGGTTGAAATAGTCCTTGACAAACCACGAGGAACCGTAATAATGAGTTCTGGTACAGAGGAAGGTTTACAACGGAGTACAGGGCAGCTACAAAAAAAAACCTCTGAGTCTGAGTCCAAAATGACGACAGCACAGGTATCACATATGCCAAGCAAATCAAGAAGAAAGGGCATGGGCGTCGCATACAGTGGCATCGCTGGTTCGGTTCAAGTTCGGTTCGGTTCGGCCACTGAGACATTTGGTTCGGTTCGAGTTCAGCCGAAGTACAATGGCACACAAACCGGTGCTGAACCGGTTTGAACCGGCAGGCACATCTATGCCTCGGCAAGTAAACGCCACAAGAGGGACCTGCACCACCAACGTCACTGAGCAATCGCACCGTCTGACCATACATAAATTGTCAGAAGCCTTGATTCGAAAACCCACGGCACAGCTGTGAGCACGCAATCAGGCGGTCATTAAGCAGGTGAAGAAGGCAAAGTCAGGGGCTGAGAGTTTGCGGGGGCATCTCTGATCAAGAACCGAGGAGAGCTCAACACTGACGAGAGTTGCGACGTTGGGCGTGACACGGGGTGGGTCAGACGTGAGACGCAGCCTGGGGAAGGCAGACTAAGTCGATGAGGCTGGCGGATTTCGTCGGCATATGCCGGCCAACCTCCGCGATAAATAAACCATAATTATCGCACTTTTAAATCGGTTGGGCGAAGAATCGCACGCGGGATGTCTCGTGCATCTGACGAACGTGCGTTTTAATTATCCCCCATAATGTACGCCTTCGACCAAAAAGGCGCAAACCAGACATGAAAAACGCCCTTTAGGTGTGACTGACTCGTCTGGTTGTCTGGTTGATGTGGTGGCCTAGATGTACGTACAGCATGAGTCACTTGGAGGATCCAGCGTAGGAGCCACAATGGAGTTGAGCGTTGATTGGATTGCTTATCTCATTCAAGCTTCTTCGCTCGGCATCCTGAAAATAGAATGGGTCCCCACGAAGTGAGAAGTGTCCGAGCACATGATTCGATGACTGTGCACGTTCCTTAACGGCGACGCGAAGCGACCCCCTAACCGCTTCCCGACCTACAGCCCTTTGCGTTGTCAGAAACAGACAAAACATTATAAGAAATGCTTACCCCCGTCTTGGCGCTTTCAAGCTTATTTTTTTCGGGCCTGCTTCTGCTTGCGCGCGCAGATGTTCCCGAACTTCCCTCTATTCCTCTGGACAAGAGCACACCAGTTCAACAGCGTTTGGGTTACCATGGCGCAACGAGTAAGCTCCGTCCTCTCCAGGCCCCCTAGTCTCCGTTTCCAATCCTCGATGCCTTACCTCGTTCGCGGGCTCGCGTTCAGAAATGGCTGTCGGCTGGAACACATTCCAATATGTCAACAACCCCACAGTGTATTATGGCCTTACTCCCGACAACCTCCGATTCAAAACAACATCGCATTCGAGCATCACCTATCCTACGTCGCGAACGTGGGCGAATACTGTTCTCATCGAGAATCTCTTGCCTTCCACCACATACTGTCAGTGTTTTCCCCTTTTCTTCCCCCCATTCTCCGGTCTCAAAAATTAATACGCCCTTTGCGTTGTTGTTCTTCCGCGTTATAGACTACAAAATTGAGTCCACCAATTCTTCTATCGACTCTTTCAAAACTGGTCGAGTCTCAGGCGATTTCACCCCTTTTGGTGTTGCTCTTGTTATCGATATGGGCGTATTTGGCAAATATGGGCTCACTATCGATGAAATGAAACGCGATAACATCCCTATCGCACCTGAGCTTAAACATACGACGATTGACCGGTTGGTGCAGATTGCGAACCAGTATGACTTTGTGGTGAGTGACATTTTGGTCATATACACATATCGCCACAGAGACGACAAGGGCTGATATGTGGGGAATAATCGCGTAGTTACATCCGGGAGATTTCGCCTATGCCGGCAAGTGTGACCAATACTTGGTATAACATCATCCTTCCCGGCGATTCACTTATTCAACCTCAACTTTCTCTCAGACCAATGGATTGACGGAGAGACAAAGGGGATCGACCCAGGCAACATCACGGACGGTGTTGAGATCTGTTCGTTTTCTTATTCATTTCTCATCCGCCGCATTGACAAAGCCCCTTCGCGCCATCTTCTCATAGACGAGGGGTTGATCGAACAATTCTACGATCAACTTTCCGTGGTGTCACGTATGAAACCATACATGGTCGGGCCTGGAAATCATGAAGGTATGCAGTTGCTTTTGCCTCCCGAACTTAAATGCCGCCGCCGCTTACCAACCAACAACATTCCACTTTCTGCCACAATGAATCAAACATACAAAAGCCGATTGCAACGAGGACTCATCAAAGCAATACCTTTGCCCAATCGGTCAAACTAACTTTACTGGGTATATCAACCGCTTTGAGTTGATCATGCCCACCGCACCTTCTCAACACCATTTTGATCTCCGTTGGGATAAACTGTCAAACGCGGCTTTTGCAAGGGATAATGCTATTCCCCGTCGAAGCGGCGCCCGTCGTGTCCCTGCCGGTTCCAGGAAGGCTGGTGATTTCAGCAAGAGAAGCCCTGCTAGCTTGGCTAAACCGCCTTTCTGGTACTCGTTTGGTACGTTTGTCTGGTGATCCACCTTTCTGCCTCTCTTGACCTCCCCTGTCGCTGTCACCCAATCTTCTTACTGTGTGTTTATGCATCATCGACAGAGTATGGCATGGCGCACTTTGTCGTCTTCAACACCGAAACCGACTTTGGGAATGGCCTTGTGGGCCCTGAGGAGCATGATGGCGCATCCGGTCTCGACAACGGTCCATTTGGGCGCACAATGAACGAACAGATCGAGTTTTTGAAGAAAGATCTTGCAGGCATTGATCGCAAGAAGACGCGTGAGCAGTCATCCCGCGCCTTTTCGCCTCACAGGAGTTGCGCAGGGTTCTAACTTTTAGTATTTTCCTCTGTACACACGCAGCTTGGGTAATCGCTTCTGGACATCGCCCGTGGGTATACCCGTTGGGGGAATCTCGGGCTCGTCATGTCTTCTGATCTGATGTACATCCGTTGTGTGGGTAGGTGGTACACTGTTGGTGGTGGGTGCGCGCTTTGCCAACAGGCATTCGAGCCCATCCTCACTGAGTACGGCGTCGATCTCGTCGTTATGGGTGAGTTACCAATAGCTCTCTATTGGTTCTGGTATGGGATCCCCGTGAATATTCATGTCAAATGCTCGGCAATGCCGCCGGAGCACAGGTCATGTCCATAACATGCAGCGTCATGTACCTATCGCGAACAACAAGACGGATCCAGCGGGTCTGAATAACCCGACTGCTCCGTGGTACAGTGCGTAATACTGGTTCTACCTTCGTTGTTCCCAGCTCATCGTTACATCCTTTTATATCCCACCACTTCCCTTCGCGTTTTTTCAAGTCGTCACCGGCGCGGCAGGCAATCTCGAAGGGCGTGCACCACTTGAAAATACCTCTGACTTCCCAGACTACGTTGCCTGGGCGTCCGACGCCTATTATGGATTTTCACTCCTCAATTTCATCGACCGACAACATATCGAAGTTCAGTTTATCCGGAGCGATAATGGCGATATCTTGGATTCGGCAACCCTTTATAAGGAACATTAGTGTGCAGCTTCAAGCTGTTCAAAGATCATGTTTGGGAGAATTTTTTCCTGATTTTACGAAGAGACGATATTATGATCAGCGCTGAGATTATGACAAATGTCTCAATGGAGACTCGCCATTTCTGAGTGAATAGTTGCCAGCCTGAACGGCAGACGAGTGTGTCACGGTAGAGTCACAGTTGATGTTCGACCAATTGCCACAACTGCTCTCGCTATGTCCGCCTCCTCTGATACACATCCACGATCCACATCAACATCTACCATATAGCCCATTACTCGATGGCATACAGACCGCCCAGAAATCTTTTGTTTCAATAGATTGCACTGAGTGTATCTCGCATCGCGTCCTGTTCGTGCGTATCATCAATGGTCTGGCGAATTGGACGCCCAGCTGGTCGGATGCTGGTGAATGTTGGGGAGGCGATGCGTTAGGTAACTGGGACGCGTCATTCGATACGTTTTCTAAGGCGTTTGAAGCCCTTTGGCATTTGATTGTGGATGGGAGAACTGGAGAGGAAGAAAAGGGAGAGGGTAACGAAGGAGAAGGAGAAGACAGCGGTGGCGGCACAGACGGCGTTGTCATCATGCTCTTGAACTCTGAGCGTCTGAAGGATTTTCTTCCAACTTTGTTTGTACCGTTGACGCGTTTATCTGAGCTGGTGAGCTTGCATATGTTTATCTTCACCGTCTCAGCATATCTCAACTACCCTAACTTAATTCTCTTACTGTATGTCTAGACGGGCGTTCCTGCTTGCGTGATATTTGTCAGTCAATGCTCTTGGATTTCCCTTCGTCCCGCACTCGGCGCTTCCCCAAACCCTTTTCTGTGCACTGTTCCCGCTTTAACATCCGCCCAAATCACCAACTACCTTCTTTCAAAATTCCCCGCACATCACTTAAAATACCCCATTCACCCTAATAATCCTCGACTAAAACCACTTTACGAACAATTCATCCAAGCTCTTTATGCAGCGTGCTCCCCGACCACAAATGACCCTGCCCAACTTGCGTACGTCGCATCTGCCTGTTGGCCTGGGTTTGTCACACCTCTATTGAACGATTGGAGAGCTATCGAGTCGTCGCAGCTCGATGACAATGGAGATGTGACTCTCGATACAAATGACGACGAACGATTCCCAGTTCCGAATGCGGAAGACACGCTACGCCTGTTACACACTTTTAAACCAACGTTCCTTCCGGCACTCAACGCCTTACTCCCTCGTCTTACAACAGCCCAGGCATGGAGCGACGCAAACATACCTCCGCCTTCCGTTCGACTCTCGCAACCCCTCACATTATCATTGCCCTCAATTACTTCGAGTAATTTTGCGAGCACAGCGGAACAGGTAGAAACGCGGCTGAGAGGGTTTACGACTCGTACCCGTATTCTGCTGTTAGCGAGCTATGTAGCAAGCTTTAATCCTGCTAGGACAGACGCCAGCATGTTTGAGAGGACAAGTGAGGGTGTGGCAAAAAGAGCGAAGCGGAAGAGAAAGGCCACTGCACTGGCTAGTCCGAAGAAAACTCCTGCGAAATCTAGCGGTCCTGCCAAGGTGGGTTTCTTCCTCATTTTCTGATGCTCAAAATTGTTGTAGTAGAATGGGAGTGACTGATCTTACCACCTTAGTTATCCCGCGCTCTTACGGGTCCTTCGGCTTTTCCACTCGAACGCTTACTCGCGATATACGAAGCGCTCTTGATTGAGCACATTGGCGATGAAGTCGATGCATTAGAGGGCGAGGAACGAGGGAAGGCGGTGGATGACTGGGCGAAAGAGGTAGGGAGAGTACAACTGGCCGGAACGGTTGGTCATCTTTCGTTTGTTGCTTTCGCTTTCGCCACTCCTTACGAAATCAAATCGGCCAACGCGCTTATAGGTATCGCAGCTGGTACAGACGCAGCTTTTACGGCGTACTTCTGCCGCAAGCGAGGCATTAGATGGTAATACTCAATTTAAAAGCAATGTTTCGTACGAACTTGCAGTTCGCATTGCCAAGAGTTTGAAACTTGACCTCGCTGACATATTATGGGATGTGGAACGACTGTGAACACGGGTGGGACGTCAACGTATTGATCCTTTGTGACGAGCAAAATCGTCTAATTGTATGTATCTACAAAACGAACTTAGGCATGCTAATTCTTCGAGAGTACATCATATTGTGATCGCTCGTCAGCCTGATCACTCCCACTTACGATTAGAGAACAAGAGTCCAAAAAGTTTACGTTTCAACTTGGCGCCGACGATCCTCCGCTCCTCCACCGCCCCTCCGTCGCCGCCGAGCACAGTTTTATTCTCGATGGCACGGCGAGCAAGATACGGAATGACCTATCATTTCGCATACCTGAGCGTCTAAACATATACCCACGCATGCTTCGGGTGACGTACATCCTCTAGTGAACCGTAAGGCACATATCTGACGATGAACATTTGTGAGAAGGCGGTGTTTCGTGAGGCTGTGTTGTTCACGCTTACTTCATTGTCACAGGCAATGAGGCGGTCAACCTGTTTGCTAATGATGTTGTCAGATCGTCGCGCATGCCTAGATGCACATGCAAATTCCTCGGTGTTCGGTGGCCGCCGGAATGACGAGCAGCTTACCATAGAGCTGGGCAAGGGTGACACGGCCAGCAAATATGTCATTCAAGCGGAGTTTCGTCGCTACCGCAGACTCTGCGGCGTCCTTCCCCGACGAAGGGGTAGCAAGCCCGTCGTCGCTCAGGAGTTTCACAACAAGTTCCATGCTCTGTAACAGCCACGCAAAGGCAATACGTTATGTTTGATCAAAGCAATTGGACGAATGAAAGAGTGGCTTGCTTCGACATTATGGGTACCGAACATAACGCCCATGACAGGGATATCTCCTTTCAGGCGGTCATTCTTCAGACTAGACACTAATAATCTCACAGACTAGACATCGCGTGAAGAGGAGTCAGCAACGGTGCCTCGGGTATGCGATTGATAGGGACCTTATTGTAAGTCTCGTCAGTCTCCGATTTAATAGTCCATACAGGAGGTTCAGAGCCATCAAACCACGTCCCTTTCGCTACTCGTTTCTCGTAAACCGAGAGTTCCAAAGATTGATAAGCTCCGCGCACAAGCTTCACTCCGAGCATATATCCTTCTCGTTTGGCGTCGGCGATACAAGCTTGAAGATGAGGCACGCCACGTCGAAGGTAAGATTGATATGTGCCGTAGACAAGTGGGGTAGAAGAAGGTGAACTGGGACGGTTGAACTCCCGGGTCAGCGCCAGAACGATGGCATCAATTGCGGGCTATGGCGAGGATTGGATGAGGGCCAGGGTTTAAACGTCACTGAATGAGGGGATGCTCACAGTGTGCCTATTTATTTGTGAGCCTTGCGCGTTGAAAGCTTGCAACAAAATTTGAGTGCGTACCATGAGTGCTCAGCGTCAAAAACCAGCGTCACACCCTTGTCACGAGCTCTTGAGCAAAGTGTTCTGAGCTCTTTATAAAGATCCTTGACAGATTCGAGATCTTCTTGGGTTAGCGGTGCTGGGGCGGCACCAGTAGCGAGGACACGAAGGTCTTTCGATTGGGGCGAGTATGGGAATGGAACGCCCCCCGGAGATTTATGGGCTCTAGTACTGGATATATAACGGGAATATCGCTCGATGCTGCCTGCGTCGGGCAGTAGGGCTGTAAGTTTGACGGCAGCCCATGTCTTGCTAGGGGATGCGCCAATGGTCACGTTATGTGCTTCGAATTCCGCAGCAGCATCTATAGACCGCATAATTTCCTCTATATGTATTTTGTGCGCTGGAATGTGGCCGCCGATGGCTTCACCGTCCTGCTCACGCACCTCCACGCTGTAAGCCAAGAGCGTGCCCGTGCCTTGATTACGAAGCTTTTCAAGAATTGGGAATGTGTCACGGGCTGTCCTTCCGCCAACAAACTATTCGATGCCCCTATATGTCAGAATATTATTGCAGACCAAAACAGCGTGCAGTGCCTACTTGGTCGAAGAACGTGTATTCAACAATTAATCTGGATATTTGCCTCATGACGGGGATGGTTTGAACAGTTGAAAAGATCCTTGGAGAACTATCGATTAAAGATGGAATGGCGCAAGCGGTGTAAACAGCGTAGGCACGGAGCAATTTTAGCAGGGACTCGTCAGAGGTGTTTGAACTCCCGTCATGTTGCTGCGATGGCGTTTCGAGGCGCGTTGGACTTGACATAAATGCAAGAGAGGACGCTCCAGCAAGTCCGCCCCCCAAAGCGATCAGCAAACGCCGGTTACGGGCTGGCCACCGAGGCTGGATCGAATGAAAACGAACTGGCTTGAGCAACGAAAGGGTTTTCCGCACTCGTAAACATAGCGTCGCCATAAGACAGGCTGATGGTGGGAGGGAAGTGGCTCAGCCACCCCTGACGATGGTCAGGCGGGCCATCGAGTTCCTATCGGTCCTGTCCCGACGAGAGCACGTGCTCGCTCGCTATATTACGTAATCCGGCGCGCAGCGGTCCAACATCATCTCGCTTAGCTCCCTCTCAAGCATTGTCGTGGCGGTGACGGCAGGCGACATCCCTTGCTTGTGAACAATCAACTCTACGGTTTAGCAAGTGTTATGCAGGGTCGGGCATCCTTCATGCTGCTCAACCCCGGGTGACACATGTTGCCTGTCCAAGCGTGCAGAACGCTTGAGGGGGTTGAGTAACTTGAAGCCTGCGACGTTGGTGAGATCAATAACCCCAACGTCTCATCCGCGCGCCGCTACCGTGCATGTGGTCCTGTGGGCAAGGGGTCGGCTGCTTGCGATGTCTTCGGTGCCATGTTGGGGATTGCTGGCAGAATTCAGTGTCCTGCGTGCACGCTTGACGATGTGGAGGCATTAACACAGGTATCGGGGGAACTGTGCAACGCGCCATGGGGCACGGGGATGGCTGAAGAGGATTCATGCGTTCAGTTCCTCGTCAACGTCGTGATTATAAGGTTTAATTGCTATTGCGACCATGATTCGGGGCAATCCAGCCTTCGCCTAATCGTACGCCTTAACTCAACGTCGTTCTCATATTATCTTGTCACCATGCGTCCGGCTCTCCCCAATTGAGAGATTGAGGACGAACGCATGCTACAACGTATTGTTAATCTCGCGGATTGGTGTTCGGTTCTTTCCTGAGGCGTGAAACTACGTGTTGTTCTAGAATAAGTGGGTGAATCTAATTCGTACGAGCCCTTCTCACATCAGACCTTGATTGCACACGATTCTCCTTGTCCCACAGGGGCTGAGGGATTTAATCCGTAAACTTGGAGCCCCCCGCATGTGATATTGATGTGATGGCCCTGTTCATGAATCCCCATTGATAGCGATCCTGTTAGGGCGCTACTGTGGGGCTTGTAGCCTGGATCACAGCAGTCAGGAGACGCCCGGTGACCGAGCTTAGCGCAAACTCACAGACAATACGAGCGACTCATATGTCCTTTCCCAGCGAAATGCGTTGCTTTGCATAGCAATCGCTATAGACGCTAAGCGAGGTTGTTTATTTGCTTATATTTGTCGACGAAATTCCAAATTCCAACAACACAGATTCACGCTTAACGTATCTCACAATGCCGCCAAAGAAGGCTACCATTACAACTGAGGGCACGCGTCGCAGTGCGCGTGTCGCTTCAACGTCCGCCAATGCCGTCGCTAAGAAAGCCGCTCCAGAGAATGGCGCTGCGGGTAAGAAGAAGCGAACGAAGGTGGATGCGGGATCAGCAGATGAGAATGAAAGCAGCGGTGACGAAGGAACGGAGAAACCCAAAACTAAAAAGGTTTGCCTGAAGCTGCTCCTACATAGTTTGTGATGACAAGTTGGCGTTTGTTCGCCGACAGCTGAAGGTCACGTCCAAGGCGAGAGCCACGGCAACAAAGAAAGAAGATACCTCAAGTGGCGGGCTTCAGATTGGCGACATTATTCCAGATACGACGCTCCAAAATGAGAAAGAAGAAGACGTCGACGTGAAGCAACTTGCAGAAGATGGCCTTGTGATCTTTGTCGTCCCAAAAGCTGATACTCGTAAACAGAACCCTCACTGCCTTGATTCTGTGGAACCTATTGATATCCCAACTCTTCATCAGCTGGCTGTACCAACCAAGCCTGTGCATTTCGGGATGCATACGCAGAATTCTCAAAGGAAGGGTATGCTGTGTTTTGCTTGAGTAATGACAAGAGTGGCGCCCAAGCCAGATGGCAGACAAAGGCATGTAGCATGACTTCCATTCCTAGCAGCGCCTTAGACTAACAAAAGTTTTCTAACAGAAAGGGCTCCCGTATTCTCTCCTGTCGGACCCTACACGCGCATTTATCAGTGCCATCGGTGCAGGGAGCGCCACCAAGACCATTCGTAGCCATTTCATTTTTGAGAAGGGCACAGGCAAGCTCATAGATAAGAAAGTGCCAGTTTCAGCGAAACAGAGGTCAGCCCTGGTGCTCAACCCCAATATGTGCAGCAAGCTTTGACAACGACTTTTGCGTAAAACGACCGACCTTCCAGCTCACAACTTGCACTTGAGTTTATCCAGAGTTTAAAGGGCAAAGCTGGCGAAGAATGAGAGCTATGCCCGGCTCCTGTGGGCATCCCACAATACGGCAATGGGGCCCCGTTCCCGAACCTAACTGTTCTCTTCATCGCGCGAGATCCGGTACACTCGCACCCTCATGTACGCCATGTTCAGTCCTTGTCTCCTTGGTCATGTGTTCGATGTGTAAATGTGGTGTTGCGTAGCCATTGGATGTATGCCAGTGTTCAACTTTCTTGGATATGTATAGCCTTAGAATGGGCGTCTGTGGTCCTAAGTCTGTGCATTCAAATCGGCAAGAAGAAACCCTCACCCTGCTAAGACTAACACTTGCAAAGTCCCTTACGTGTCAGGCCAGTGATCACCCAAAGAATGAACCCCCGACATAGAATAGCTGGCAATCAACGCGAGGTATGTACAAGCAGATTCTCAGTCCATTCGGCCCTTTAGTGTCCGAGTGATGATGCGATCCGGACAACTGTGACATAAAAGTTGACATCGGTCCGTGATCAATTGACAGCTGTTCCGGGCTGTAGTGAGTAAAAAGAAACACGTACATCACATGCACGACGGCGCCCCAGCCAGAGAATGCGTCACGATCCACAGCATTCATGAGAGTCTGCGATATCGTCTCAAACAATTCCTCCGGCCCCTGCAAAAATCACATATGTAATAGGAGTCAGTATGCCACATCGTCTGCGGAACCGCAGGCACGGTTCGAAGTCCCCTAGCACGGACCAGATCGGGTTCCCAGAGCGATTCTGCAATGCCAAAAAGTTTGTCGCTCGCAGTTCCAGAAACGACAAAATCTTTAGGCAAAGTCAGGCAGCCAATAAGATCCGTACAAGCAATGTACGGTTTGCTGCCTTCGGATGCCTTCGTTAGCCCCGCGACAACAGGCTCAACGAAAAATGGCCCGAATCTGCTCTGCAAGTCGTAAACGACAATCCACGAGAAGTAAAGAGACATAAATGACCTGCGCTCATACAGAGTGGAACTGACAAGATGCGCAAAGGTTTCTGGCTCTATATCGCGCCCCTCCTTGATAGTATACATATTGACGCGGTATCGAAACCGTTCTTTCCTGCACATAATTCAGCTCTCGGTTGGCGGGAGACGCGCGCAAACGTGACCATACAAAGTGATCACGTCCGTAGCAAGCCCAGGTAAGCCGACGTAGATGCGATCAGTGACTGGGAACGTCTGCACACGATGCGGTTTTAGCGTATTGGACATTTGGGGCACTTCATCTAGGACCGGCACAGACGCGCCTTCTCAAAGTTTGTAGCAATGGTAAGCGCCTGGTTTCCGAGACGAAGGTCTGACGCGATGGCTACACAGTTCTTCCCTGTCATGGCCACAACGGACCCACCGTTCAATTCCATGATCGACTGTAAACAATACTCGTGTTTCACACACTGGTATATACCAGGCATGGCGGTCAATCTCACCATATTGATAGACTTTCGGAAATACTGGTCAAAATGCTGCAGATGTTCAATGAGGAGTATACGCGTAAGCGCGTCTACTTGTACTACTTGTATGCGTCGGGGATACCGTGTGAAGCTTTCTCGTGATCTGAGCGCTTCGCGGCCCGCAACGTGTTTCCAAGCCCAACTCGAACGTTGATAGCTGGGCTCGATCAGCTACTAGCTGGATGGAATGATCGAGTATTCCCGCGTAACTATACGCCGCCTCGATGTCTCTTGTCGTGCGCGCTTCTGCCGTGCTCGCCCTGCACAGGTAGGGCATGTTTGCATCTTCATGCACGTCTGAAAATGGTCTGCTCGTTCTCCTGTTATGAGCCCGTTTATCTGCTCGTCTTCCCGGAGAGGGTAAACCGCTGCCAACTCATTGTCGGTCCTCAGGCCGGTGTCCCTCAACACCGCCGCTCTCTGCTAAGATTCTCTGCCTGACATATTCGCGGAAGTCCATTCCTAGGCGTTAGAAAGTGTGCATAAGCCGGCATTTAAACGAGGTCTCGAGCGTGGGGAATTTATTCTCCTGTTTGCGTCGGTGCAGTGTATCGGCCAACGTCCGCCGCTTCTGTGGAGACGGGAATGGCACCGATCTTCAATACTATCGGTTTTATAAGTTCCGATGTTGTCTCGGCCGCATTATTAGCTCTGGTTATGATGTCTTTCAGGAGCAATGGGATGACTGGTGCACCGCTGCCGTCGCTGCCCGTGCCCCACTATCATTGTGGCTAACTCCTGTTCCTTGGCCCTGGTTTGACTCTGAGAAACCTTCTTTCCGCGGCGCCTTTGTCACTTCCCGTGATGTCGAACTTATTCCCCTAAACAATCTCTACCACAAGGCGAAGCTGAACACACTCGCCATCACATTGTTCACTTCGCCCTAGGTTCCAGTACCTCCTGTCACGACCCCGATGAGTCGTGCAGAGTGACTTAGTTGCCCCTTTTATTTCTCTACCTCGAATATTCGATGCGAAATACTTCTGGGATCGAGCGGTGCCGTCGGGGAGTCGGGCTGCAGCTATAAGGCACGCTCGACTCACTGATGGGGACGTGTACGTAGTTCTCCTGAGGTTGTTTCCGCACAACCAGAATGGAATTTGATGTCGAATGGTTCATCGCACCTCCGTTTCCAGGATGGATAAATTCAACAATGCGAATCGGCTCTCAATCACACTCTTCCCCCACCCTTCACCAGATGTCTAGCGCAACCCTTCATCCAGGCCGAGCGTCAGTCGCCTTGGTAGCATTTTATTTCTGCTCGTTCTCATGAACATTGTGCGTTCTAGATGTCTTGCATGCAGACGACGAAAAACCAAGTGTGATGGTGTCAAACCTGTCTGCCAGAGGTGCGCGAGACTTGGCGGCGAATGTATTTACGACCCTCCCGAGCGCACACCTCAGACTGTGCGCCTTCAAACGAGGCTTCGCAAGCTCGAAAATGAGCTTCGTAGCCTTTCGCAGCGGCCTTCTCGTATTTCTCAACGACTCCAAGAGTATCTCTCAGGGGAAGCACTGCCTCGCCAGCGAGCAGTGCCGCCGTTCATTCCGTTATTCCCAGACGGGTCTTCACCATCAAACACGACGGCCTCCTCAAGATCGGCTGGGTCCATTGTCGAGCTCGATTTGCTTGAGGGCTACGGCACGAGTTTGCCACGCGATGAATTAGAGTCAGCGCTTCGGCGATGGAACATGCAAGATGCCATTCCCCCTGTGCTCAGCGACTACCTGTGAGCATCGCGTGTTGAACCCTACTGTAGGCTTATCTTGGTGCGCTAATGTCTCTTCCGCGGACCGAAGAATCCGCATTTTTCTGGCATTTCGCCCACACTTTCATTTCTACATGCACATTCCCACTTTCCTCTACAACTCTCGCGTTCCGTCCTCACATCCTGGTGCTATTCATCCAGCGCTCATGAATGCTGTGTATCTTGCTGCCTGTTCCTGCGCAGGAGGTATTTTTTGGGAACTGGAGTCGGTGTTCCTGGAGCGCACTCGTCGCCAGCTAGAAGAAGCCCTGGCGTTCGCGGATCGGCTGACGCATTTTCTCTGGGGAAACGTCATTTTAACATCATATTATCTTCGCTACGGTCGGTCTGTTGAAGCCCAGTGAGTCGTGCTGTCAATATGCCGTTTGTCTCGTCATTCTGATCATTCTGATCAGAGTTACGGTTTCATCCGTCGTGCGAATGGCTGTGGCTGCAGGCTTACACCTCGACGAAAATAGTGGTTATGCACAGGCGTCTATTACCCTTCCACCTCCCGATCAGATCGAGGCGCAAGAACGAAAGAAGCTTTGGCATGCCATCCACATGGTGGATCTCACCGTCGCCAGTGTCTGCGGCTCATCTTTCCAAGTGCCAGCAAATGTAAGGAAGGGTGAACGATGTGCAGTTTTGATATCCCTTTGCTCACCCGTCTTTGAGCAGAATCTTGCTTCGTTTGATAATGTGGTCGCGATTGTCCAGACAGTGCGTCCTCCATATATTCGCATACGAAGGATCGCCTGACACCGATTCTCAGCCCACTGCTATCCCCTCCTCAGCTATGATGCTCCGATCCATGTCAAATTGTCTCTTTCATGCGGCGCGGACGTTTACTGGGCAATTTCGCAGTACGTCCCAATCGCATCACAATCAGAGCTGTCACTTCAAAACTTTTGTCGCTTATAACCGCCCAATCACTTGCAGCGATGCCGCCACATCTCCGTACCGATGGAGTCTGGGCTCAATTTACGACCATTTCTAATGCCGTCCTTGCCCTCCGCCGTGCACTACCCGCTCCATCTGACCCTCGTGGTACCGAGCCTTTGGAGACGATCGGACGAGCAAATCCCGGGATCGCACACGCACACATAGAACTGCAAGCCGCCACTATACTCCTCTCTAATGCCGTGATGGACGTGCCCGACTTTCCATACAGCAACGAGATGGCTCTCGAAGCTGCGTCGGGCTCTGCGGCCGTAATGAAGCAGGCGACGGGTGAAGGTGGCGTCTTGCCTGCCATGCAGGCACCCGTTTCGCTCTTGGTATGTCTCCGCAGTCAACTTTCGGCCATTTCACCAGAGGCTGATTGATCTGTGACTGGATATTATTTTGGGCTGAATAGCCCTGTTTGTACATCGCTTGTGAGACCCTGGTCCGTGACATTGGGAGTCGGAGTAGTTCTCCCTCGGCGCAGGAACACACGTTTCGACAGGCCTCAGCCGAGCAAAATCTTGAGACCCTGGTAGACGTCCTGCTCGAGGTAACAGCATTTTACCCCGCCTGGAGTGAGTGACTTTCTCATGATGATGCCCTTTTCGACGTTAATGTACTTTGTACTAAGTTGGTTGGGCTCAAAAATTGCGGGATCTTGTTCAAAGTGTCGATTCATTTGCGGCATAGAAGCATGCCTAAGAAACATAGGCGGGAAGACTATCAGGCCAATAGACGGTATTTTACAGCTCTATAATCTGCAGCATGCATCATTCATACAAACAATTCCATATTAATGTTGCGATCAAGCCAATAGATACTACTTTAGAGCTCTATAATCTGCACTATACATGTACATCATTCGTACAAACAATTCTATATTAATGTAGCATCGTCAGAACAGATCTGCGTCAGGACATTAACGTGAAGACTTCGAATGAGCATCAGAAATGCGCTGCGCCCCAGCGCCGAGCGTGAAACATCAACAGTTCAGAAATGAACACGAAACAGGTGTGAGAGTAGGTGGTGCCCAGTCATACATGGATGTGGAATGCGTTTCCATCCGCATCCGAAGGATGCAGCCGGATTCCGGGTTCCGATCCACCGGGAGCCATATAAGTCTTGGCATATTCCGGCTAAACAGCATAGTGCCTGGGACCTTCACATGAATCAAACATTTGATAGAATCAGATGAAGGCACACCATTGATTTCGCGTATGCATAGATGCGATGGCGTTCATCCCCGATCTGCTTGGCGAGCATGGTGGCAGTCGGGTCCTCAACAACATGGTTTCGAAATGACGCGTCGTTGGAAACTGGACTATTGAGAATCACATGGCCTCTGCCAAACGGAGCGTGTGCCCGCAAAAGGTGGAAATTTGTTTGGCAACCACTCCAAGGGTCGAGTGTCGGATAGAATATGGGATCACAAAGCCGCTAGATCACAATCAAGAGACTCCCTTTCGTGTCTAGCAGCACATGGTGCAATGCGAGTACTTTTCGCCCTCGGCTTGTTGTTGGCCGGATGATTCACGAGGACTGTACGAGTTTGCGTTCTCGGGCCTCATGCGTAGAACATGCATCTCGACGGTTCATTCGTTATTGCGAACAAACGTCCGCGTGCCTGAGAAATACTGGGACGACTACTAGCCAATTATTATTCCAATATAATGTGACAGAGGAATTTGCCACGGCCAGCGCTGGCGCGCTTCACCCACTAGGCTCAATGACGCTGCTCACAAGCTGCCTATTCCGAATCACAGTTCTAAGCATCTCTGGCATGGCCTTCTCCACGAATAAACCTTCCTCTTCCTCGCCTTTCTCGTTCTTGTCGGGTAGACTCACGTTGATAGCACTGCATTTCGCAGATGTGATCTCCACTTCAGCCGCCGACGCCGCTGAAAGATAGATTTGGCCGCCGTCGGTGCTGTCTAGTTGGATGGTCGGCGCCTTCCCTGTTACTTGAACCGTGAAGGAGGGCGAGGATGTGATGCTGATAGAGGAGACGACGTTCTCTACCAGAACTGAAGTCTTGGAGCAATTAACTACAATCGGAATCATGCGTAAGTATAGGGCTAGAATCGATGATCTCGTTCATACCGAGGGTCACGGCATTTACTTTGCCGCGAATTTGAAGCGTCGAGTTCTTGCATCCGAACAGGTTCACAGATTGACTGATTTCGCCATGATCAATCACCAGATTCCTTTCGTTTTCGAAGAATTCCTAATAAGTATTGACCACAACGAATAAGATTCCTTGACGAGAAATCGTCACGAAATTGACGTACGACGATCCACTTGTTTCCTTCAAGTGCCAATTTGGTAGGTTTCTTCCCAGCTAGCGAACTTGGCTTCGCTGGCCTCGCGGGTTTCTTCCCCGAAACGGGACTAGCCGTTGGACTGGTCTTACTCGCGCTCGCGGGAACGATCCCGCTGGCTCGCAACTCGGGATTCTTATGGGTCATCTGGTCTTTCGTGACATGCCGCAAACCCTTCGTGACATCGGAACCTTTGTTGATCTCTGCAAACACTGCGGCAGCCCCTCCTGCCGCTAGAGTCGCTGCGGCACCGGCTGGTGGCGGTGGAGGAGCTGCGGGAGCTGCGGGAGGGGGAGGTGGTGGTGGAGGGGGGGCTCCGCTTGCGGGGGGCGCAGATGTTGCCGAAGACGATGCGATGTACTTTGTGGGATCTCGTCCCTATCAGCCGGGCAACGCGGGTTTAAACGCACAGCTTCACCATCGGTAGGGATAACGCACCTTGGGGTGCCAAGCTAGCCCCGTGGTGTGGTGATCAAAAACATATTTCCGAAGAGATTCGAGGAGAGCATCGAAGCTACGAGTCCATTCGACGTGCCTTTTGTCTCTGAACACGAGGAATGAGTTCAAATATTAAGACCGTCGCGCATTCCTTAACTTGTCTTTGAAATCCTTCATGACTCTATTTGAGTAAAATTGAGCCGCATTTTTCATTTCAGCAATGAATGGAGCGGGTTTAGGGGACTGTGTCATTAGAAGGTATGCATATCAGCAGCCCGGTAGACCACTCGACGCTGTAGAGCCGAATTCACCTGCGTGAGCCAAGCTAAGGCTGGTATCCCCTCTGCTACTGCGCTCAAGTGATTAAACAAATCACGGTTTCGGCGATTGTTGTCCTTCAGAGCGTTCACTTCCCCAATTCCCTTGGCGACAGGTTCTAGGATGCCTTGGAATATGGCGTCGGTTGCGGGTTTGCTGCAAGCAGTTGCTTGCACAATGATGGCGCGCTGTGCAGCGAACAACGATTGGACAAGGATGGCCTTTGAAAATGCACTGTCAGCTCGGGTCACTTGCGACAGGGCGAAATGTGGAACGCTGTTGAAAAAAAATATTGATCGACTACGCACCTGTTCTTTGAGTAGGGGATCTAATTCCCCGCTGAGTTTGACGAATGCTTCTACATGTGGAACAACATCCGCGTCGTATGCCTGAATCACCGCAGGATCCTCTGGCGGTGGTGGTGGAGGCGCCGGGGGAGCAGAGCTGATGTGCGCGCTCGACTGTGCGGTGGTTGCAGTTGATGGAGCTGCCTTGGCCAAGGCTTGCACTTCGGCGATATCCTCGAGACGCGACGTGGCCGCTTCTAATCTGCATCAAGGATTTGGCGTAGAACATTGCAAGAAGTATTGTAAGATAATAGCACATATGTCGCACCTCTTGATGATTGTCGCGAGGGAGTTCAAGCCCTGGTTCGATGCCATCTGGAGCCGAACTGCACCCTAAGACTGGATCCCATGAATATTGAAACTATTGTTGCTAGACCCAAGCATGGCCGAGTGATATTAACATCTTAACACTTGCACTCACCTCTGTGGCAGAGCAGAATGTCACGTGGCTTCCCGAACGCACCAAGGCCGCTCGCTCGCTCGTTTCCGGTGATTCCAGGCTACAAAGTATTGGCGATTTGGCTTGATTATGGAACAGCCATCGCTAGGCGCCTCCTCCTCATCTGCGCACTCATCGTCTGGCATAGCTTCTTCCTCAACCAGCTCGCCTGTTGGACCATCTACCGTAGCCGTACCATTTGCCCCCAGTCCGCGTCCTATTGTTCCGACCCAGCCAGGGAAGCCCATACTTAAGACGCCTCCCCCTCCGCCACGCTCGTTCTTTTCTCTCGGCACTCTCAGCAATAGTCTAGCAGGGCCTTTGTCCCGATTCATTCCTTCAACACCATCTAACTCGTCGAGTACTACGCATACTCATGCGAGTCCTCCCGTCGCGCCTCGACCGTCTCATAAAGCCGATCATGGTGGCATTGCGAGTCAACCCAGTCCGCTGTTGCCGTCCGCCGTTCCTTACGACGACGACGATCACAATTCAGCCACAGCCAATGCTGAGCCTAAATCCAGAACAGGTCCCTCTACTAACTCGGATTCTACTTCCCCTGTGGACCCCGCACTCAAGCGTGTGCATTTTATCCTCCCACACCTGTCCACTGTTTACCCCTTTTCTTCCAATGCCCCGCCATCCAGTCAGGAATTAACGGCGACCCGCGCTGAAATCGATGCTCGTGCTCGAGCTCAACGTGAGAAGGAGAAAGAAGAAGGCGCGGGTGCTTGGAGTCTTGGTCGCATAGAAGACTTCTACCGTGAATGTTGCCGATTAAGAGACGAGCAGCCCCTTGGGGGTGTTGTTGGTGCTTTGAGGGTAAGTGATCGCGTCATTTTGTTTCAGATCCTCCCCTCGTCTGCGTTTATAGCACTCGCGCGAGAGTGAGCCAGCAGTTCCCTGATGCTGGGTTGCCTTGCTCTTTATCATGAGCAAATTATTGACTATGCTTGCTGACTGCTTTTTATTTTTCGGATAATGTCATGGTTCTTGACACCCAAATGAATGACAGCAAGCAAACATAATAGCGCCACGCACGCTGGACCTTACTGCCGTTAAGCTCACTATCGATGCGGCCGCTGCACTTGCCGACGCACTAGTGATTGAGTGGGGACTCCGCAAGCTCATACTGCGTGATTGTGACTTGGATGATACTGTGCGTACTCCCTCGTAAGCTGGCGTCTCGGAATCTGAAACATTGCAAACTTGCGCTATCGCTTCTCTCTTGACATTTTTCCTTCGGGCGGATCTGATTTTTTCATGCACTGGTCACAAAATCTGCCTTTGTTTCCGATCCATATGAAATGGCTTGCAACATTGAAACCAAATCTCGCGAACAGAGCCTAAAACACATCATGCATGCACTCCTCATACCTTCCACACTGGCCTCACTTTCGCTTTCGTCCAACCGCAGGATGAAACAAGGTGCCTTCAAACTGATTGGAGCATACATATCTGCGGTTAGTTGATCTTGCCGTTAAAGTGACTTGTGTTTCCGTCCTCGTTGCTAATCTTTTGTCGAATACTCCTTGATGTGGTGCCAATTGTTGGATCTCCAGAGCGACACCCTAGAGTTTATTGATCTTTCCCAGAACTCACCGGATAAACGAGCCATTGAATACATCGTCCAGTCTATCCAACCAGTGCCTCCCTCAGACGGCAAGCCGACGTCTCCCACTGTGAATGGGCTGAGCCATCGTGGGTCTCAGTGTCTCGCCCGTAGTACATCGCGCTGACAGACGCTATATTTTATCAATGGAACGCGCCGAAAACATTCCGCTGGAACGTTATATCTAAAGCTCGCTCACCGCTCGCATCCCCAATATTTACCTCGATAAGCTCTCCTTCTACTTATTTCCCGCCACTGCTTTCTGAGATGGTTGCGGGAGATGGTGCAAACAGTAACCTACCTTCGCGAACACGGTCAGGACAGGTACTCGGAGACAAGGTTGAAGTCCCCCTTCTCAGCTTGAGACTTGATGAATGCAATCTCAGAGGTGGGGCATTGGATGTCCTGGGTAATTTGTCAATGCCAGCTTGCGGCGAGGGATCGATGTCTGACGGACAATCTACCCTTTTAGCTCACTCGATACGTACTTCTGCGGTGCGGCACCTTTCGCTTCGCGGAAACAAAATGGGCCCTGCCAGTGCTGTCGCACTTGCCCTGATGATCCGCGACTACCCTGATTCAGTGCCACTTACATCCTCACCCCCACCCTCCCTGTCCTCCTTCAGCAACGCGTCATCCGGCCTCAATTCTCCCTCGCAGCTCTCATTTGACGTCTCTTCACGGACAGGGACGCCGTCTTCGACTAGCATCAGGAGTTCCTTGTCAGCGCTTGGCACGATGGCCACTGCAGCTTATGGGAGGACGTCAGGCGCTTCGTCACCCGCTACGCTGCCTTCCCCTCCCGCAACTCCCCCTCCCCGTTCACTCTCTTTATCCATCCCCGCTAATTTACCAATGGACCGCTCAACTCCGCTACCTCCGCCTCCTCGCCACCCGGGCGTCTTCAATGCCAAGCCCGTCGCTTCTCAACCTCAGGCCGTTGTGGCGACAACTTACACTCCGTATATACCCCGGTCGAAAAGAAATGCAATGATTGCCAACTCTGCCGCGGTGTCATCTCACCTGGTAACTGCCTCGGCGCCGACATCTCCCCCAATATTCCAATCGTCGCGGGCGGGCGGCGTGACTGCGCGCGTAACACCACCTCTCATGTCCGCGTCGCTCTCTGGTGCCGCGAGACCAGGGAACGCGGGTGGTAGGTTGGGACTGGACGTAAGGCTTGCTTCCGCTAGTGGACTGGCTGGTGCTACAAGCCAGCAACAGAAGCCTGGCGCGTTAGATAGTCATTCAGCCGCATTGCTGGATAATATCCGCAGCTTGAATAACCTGCCCAGATTGGGGAGTCTGACTACTTTGGATCTCCGCGGCAATGGTTTGCGTGTAAGTATCTTTTGGCTTCAGCAGCTGCAACTGAACCAAGTAACCCATTGCAATCGGACAGAACGGCGTACAATATATCGCCCAGGTCCTGAAGCGGAATCGGACTTTGAAAGTACTAAGCTTGGCTGATAACAGGATAGATGTTTCAGGCTTTGTCTACATCGCTGAGGCATTGGTGAGTCACGACACTAGATGCTATTTTCATATGTGAACGCGTAATTGCCTTGCAGAAATACAATTCGACATTGGAAACCCTCGACATGAGCAATAATCCTTGTTGCGGTACCACGCTAGAAGGAGTAAATGCGTCTTCTTGAAGATTATCTGGAAACTAATGTGCCATTATCCAGATTACGTCCCTTCGCACAGCATTTACGATAAATACCGCACTCAAGCGATTATATCTGTCCTCGACTGGGCTAACCTCAGTTGGAGCGATTGCTCTCGCGGAGTTCCTCCCGGATGCTCAATGTCTGCTACACCTCGACCTCACCCATAACAAACTCGATTTTGCCGGCGTCCTGGCACTAAGCACCGGGCTCAAAGTGAACCGCGTTCTTCGTTGTCTTGACGTAAATGTCCCGCCAAACGACTCCGAAATGGCGAGGTTGAGCCGGGAGATCCTCCGTTGTTGTGTACGAAATACTGAGATTGTCGCAAACGGAAGGACGCCAGCCGCTACCAAGGATGAAGATGAGAAGGGCGCGTCATCACTCTCAATGTCCAAAGACCTCGACATTCTCTTTGGAAATGGCGCTCGCGGTGGTGTATGGGGTCTCATCGAGCGTAGCGAGTTGGCGCGGGGCGTTAGGCAAGATGTTGAACGTGAACGCGTTGGGCTCGAGCGTCAGGCCATGAACCAACCAGCCGGCAAAGTGCAACTCGAGATATGGAAGAAGACGCCCGAGGAACTCGTGAAAATGGGGCGCGACCTTGTGAGCTGAGAATGGTCATGCCTCTATCACCTTGATCTTTAACCACTCTTTTCTTAGCTGAAAGAGGCACAGGGATCGCCAGAAACAGTCGATTCCGAGCTGCTTCTTAGTCGCTCTCAAGTCCTGGTAAACTCTGTGGCCGAGATGGTCCAGATTGAAAAGGATCCTTCACGTCTGGAGGAACTTCTCGAGCTCAATGACCGTTTTAACGGCCTTACCAAGGACCTGGTACGCTACTTTGACGCAAATGGTTTGGCAAGCCCTCATGGTGCGACTCTATTTCACAGAAATCCGGGCGAGCCCCGTATGGCGCCGAGAGATTAGCAGTGCGTCGGAACTCGAAGGGGAAAGAGAAAGCTGCAGAATCGGCAGCTCTCGACTTCCCCCCACCTTCCTTTTCTATTACCGGTTCGGACGATGAAGCGGACCAAAACGAGCCTATCCAGCACGCACCTTCTCCGGATCCTCTCGTTCCTACCTCTGGCAGCCTTGCAGACGAAGAGTCTCAAGCTACCACATTGAGCAAGAGCTGGGTGGAGGAAGAAGGCGAAGTGTTCAGGAAAGGCCATGTTCTGCTCGGGCCGCAAGAACTCGGTGAGGAAGGTGCTGCTATTGACAGCGAAGAGCTTAAACGCGAGGTGCGTCTTGAACAAGCCGACATTAGAATTCAACAAAAGTAATATGCCGCATTTCTTAGCTCCTCGAGGCCCAAGTCGAACGGAAACCACGACACGAGGAGCATGAAGACGATACTGCCAATACCTAAGTGACTTGGGAGATGCACTGCTTCTATACCATCGAGTGGGACTCCGGATTGTATTGCTTGCAAATACCCCCGACGAATGCTAGCTTGTTGATCGTGTGCCTATGTTGGGACATACATGTATGAATCAATCACTGTCAGGATCCTCAAGCGGCAAAATGCGGAATCGATTGCGTCAACGAAAATTTGCAAAGATCAGTGCTGTCGGTGCAGCCAAATGCCGAACAGTGAATTGTATACAAGTATGGTGCGCCTATAGTTGCCAAACATGATGAACGAGTCTCCGTGTGCAATGTAACAGTAGTGCATAGCAAAGTCTCAGGTTGGAGGATGTGCCACGAAATGGAAATGTAGCAAAGAAGGAAATTATAATGTAGATATAAACCAAAGACAAACACATGGACTGCGGGTGCTGTCCACATGGGGGAGGAAACATGGCGCAAGGAACGAGGGAGGGAAGCAACCCGGGGTAGAAAGTATGTGCTAATAAGCGGCTGCTGTCCCACGCACGGACCGCCGGGCTAATCTGTGTACACCGGCAGGTACGGGCGGGGAACCAGATTCGCTCACACCTAACGTAGGAACACTAACAGGAGACTGAGCATCCTGCGTAGACGAATACGAAGCGGAGTGTGTAGGATGTGGTCTGAGAGGTGCAATAGCCGACGGAGCCACCAATCCACGCGCAGTGGCGGGGCCATCAGCGCCCCTCACGTAATTATGTGCTGGTTTGGGTCCAAATAAGAGTGATGATGGTGTCATACGAGAATGCGTGGGTGGCTTCTCATCAGCCGGCACTGCCAACATCGAAGAGCCCGCGGAAGAAAGGGCGAGACTCGCGCCAGGCGTTATGAACCCTTCCACAGAGTCAGTAACACAGCTGGAACCGGTAAAACGTCGGGGGCGCTGTCGCCCAGCTGCTATTTCAGAATCGGGTTTAGGGTCACTCGCTCTCACAACCGAAGGCTGGAACTGCGGAGAGGGTCGAACCAAACGCGACTTGCCGAATTCGACCGCTGATGAATTCGTCTCCCTCTCTGGATGGCCGGTGGAAGCAGCAGACGCTGATGAAGTTGCGCGGGCGTTCGTACGCGGAAGTGCAACAGAAGAGGATGAGGACGAGGATAATGTTGAGAATGTTGCAGCATAGGGAGTTGTAGGGCTTGTCGATATCGAGCTCGGAGGAGAGTTCTTGGATTTCCCGCCGAACATCTTCGGAAGTTTCAGCTTAGAAGCGAAGCGACGCCGGTCTTTCTTTCCGACGTGTTGTTCATCATCCTTAGAAGGCTGCATTCTTCCTGCTATCTTTGAATCGCTGCCGCCAGAGTGGAACTTGAGCGGCGTGATTGTCGCGCTGCCACCAGACGCCGAAGAGACAGACACGCTCGATGAAACGACACCAACCCGGACGCCTCCTGTATGTGGTGCGGATACCAAGGCAGAAGCAGGTGGAGCCTTTCTTGTCCTCCCGGAACTGGTTGATGACGCGAATGAGTTCTGGTACTTGTCAACACGGCCAGTAGATGCAGCAGCGAATGGGTGGAGCGACGCAATGCTATCCCTAGTTGTTCTCGATGAATCCGCCAGATGATTATCGAGCGATGGCCCGCTTGTCATCGTGGAAGCTTGTGCATCAGGCGGTGGGCCGGCGCCCTTCATACTTTTCGGTAGGGGAGATGACACGGTAGGAGCGGCCTGGTTGGAAGTCAGGGGCTTTGGCGGAGGTGGGGGAGGTCGAGGTGGCGGGGGGCGAGGGCCTGGAGCCATGGTCGTGCTTGTCCGGTCGCCCGCAGCGCCAGAATTAGCTCGTGCGCTACCAGCATGATTAACAGCCGACACAGGAGCGGGAACGGGAACAGGACTTGAACCAGGCGGGGGGGCTCCTCGCGCTAGTGATCGTTTCGGTATTGGTGGGAATTGAGATAATGCTTGCGTGTGGACAGGACTTATTGGCGCCTGCGGACTTGGACTCGAAGACGCCGACCTCAAACGCTGAAACTTTGGTAATGTCCTAGCAGCTCCGCCATCTTCCTCGTCACTCCCTCCTTCTGCAGGGCTATGAGGAGCAACGGGGCTGTCAAAGCGGGCTCCTGGAGGGGAGGCTTGGAGGTTAACGCTCGCTGTTTGTTGCTGTCGCCATCGTCCCAACGGCGAAAAATGCGGGGATGATGCCAGGCTCTGCCCGCCACAAGTTGTATTAGTGGTAGGGTTTGTAAGAGGCTGACCGCCAGCACCAGGACCTGTCCCGCTAGACCGTGTTCGTGGTCTCGGGTTCAGGCTCTGATCCGAAGCAGGGGAACCAGAAGTCGATGGGGGCGACGCATTGCGTGCCCCACCGCCCTCGGGAATTGTACCTGGTGGAAATATCGGATGAAAGTATCGATTGGGCTTCTGGTGTTGCTTCGGCCGCCCCGCTCCCACTCGTTCACTTAGGTGCAATGAATTAGCTCCAGCTTTCGAACTTTTTGCAGTCTCCGTCTCGACATCACTCGAAAACTTAGGTGGGTCGGAAATTGGGCCAAGGCTAGGCCGCCGTGAACGCGAATCTGAGTGGGAGCGCAACAACAACGAACTGCGTCCATTGGCATTCCTACGTTTACCTGCAGCGTTCACGCCCAAAGCGTCCAATCCGTACTGCCCCGGCACGAAGGGCGACTCTCTATACGTCGGCGGCGTATATGATCGATGTCCATTTTCGTCAATGTCCCGTCGCTGCTGTTGTTGACGCTGGGTATCCTCGTCGAGAAGCGTCGAGCCAGATCGTTTCAGAGGCGGCTTTGGCTCCCGAACAATGATTGTTTTGTCTGAATTACTCAGGGCCATTGGCGCGGATGTGGAGAAGTTCCCATTCACAATCACATTGGCGGGAGTTGCCAAATCGGGGTTGCGCATTGTTTCATGCGGAGTGAATGATGATGAATGCGGGGCAGGTGTTGTCTCTGCTTCCGCTGCTGAAGGAGAAGTGGCTGCAGTGAGGACGTCGGAGAACAGCAACATAGAGCGGGTTTTCGGAGGATCCTTGCGATCACCGCTCTTAGCCGTGACGGTCACTGAAGTTGGGGGTGTAGATGACAATCGGTTTTGCAGTGATAAGCGAGAACGAGGAGGGGCGGGGAGTGGTTCGGAAGTATTGAAATTCAATCTGGAGAAGGAGGGAATTGGGGGTTGCGTGACTGTTTGTGAATTCCCAGGGGTTCGGGGAGCGTAGGTAGGTGGACCATTGTTGCCGCGAAGCATGACCACGCGCGCGTTTTGAAGGGGGTCGGAGTGGGAGGAGCAAGAGGTCGGAGTGGTGAAAGAGGTTGACGATGAAGAAAGTGGGAATGACGAACCTGACGGCACCGAATCAGAGGGTGCCGACGAAGTCGATGTCGTGGGTGAACTCAGAAAATTCCCTTGGCGGGAGTTCGTGTGCCCCAGTGTCTCGTGAGCATAAGCAGCGGCATAGGATTCATCGCTGGCACGATCTTTCGCGCTTCGAAAAGAGGAGAATGATAGCCCATGCGGGCGAGTGCCGATCCAGTCCGAGGCTGGGTGATTATTCAAGGAGCCTATGGCATGTGACATCTCTGGAGATGTGGACACATCTGTGTCATCATCATCGAGTACAAGGAACGAAATCGCCCCCTCTGAAGGTTGTTCTAGCGGAAATTAGGAAGATTGACACCCAAAATCAGATTCCTCATTGACCTATCGGTTGTTGCGAAAAGAAATGCACATACCCCACATGAGAGATCCCCGGTTCACGCAGGTCGTGCGACCAGGTCGACGAATGTGCGGAATGTCTCAGCCGCAGAAGATTCAAGGGGCAGCAATGAGTGAGCGTGAACTATTCAGATTGGCGGGGCACAAATATATCGAGAGAAGCCAGATATTTGAGGACCAGCAGGGGGAGAGGATGGTGGGGGGGGGGAGGTTAGGCACAGCGGGTGTTGGCCTTTGTTTCCAAGGAAAAATACCAACAAGAGGGTGGAAGAAGGAATCACGGCGACGATCGGTGACAACTGGCGAGCCGCAATAGCGGCTATGGAGCGTCAGCAAATGGACCGAGAGACAGGCCGTAGGGTACTTTCGACAAGGTTGCAAGTCGCTGCTTCGTTTATGTTTGGAGAAAATTCTCGGAGAGAAAAAATGGGTATGTCCTCCATTGAGTTCATGCCAACTCTTCGCACGAACTTAGGCAGCTCTGGGTGCCTCAAAGCTGTTTCATGTCCCCATATTTGGCTCTATATCTTGACACAAGTTAACAAACGAGTATTCAGGGGCTTGGCAATGCTTGTATCAGCCTTATTGCTGCCTCGCAGGCAGCGAGAGCGACCCAAACTTGGCGAGCCGCGGATTCGGCACAAACAATACCACACTTTGATCCGCGCACTCATTTAGCGATGCTTGTCTGCTCTCGGAAAAATGTTCTGATTGTCCAATTTGGCCGTCCCGCCCAAATTACGCATCCGCTTCAACGTGACCTAAGCCCCCATCATACTCATCACAAATTTTCATCTCCAGAATTTGAGTTTCACATTATTATTTTTTTTTCCAATTTGATGCCTTTACCTCGAGGCCAATCATGTTCGTCGCCGACAACAGCCATCGTTGATTGGTGAAATCCGAAAGACACCGCGACTCCAACCAACCCTGTTTCGCACGTTTTGGATTTCGGTTGTCAAACATGTCATATGTATACAACCAGCGCAGCATGGGAAAGGTGTTGTCCTCCGAAACATTGACATTTGGGGGCCGGGCGGCCCGCGACGGTCCCAACTGAAACAATGCTAGCTAAACGAGCTATTTTTGAACCACAAGGTCGTAGCAATAATGCATGGATGCGGATGCACGACTTCCTTCGTTTGCCCCATGACCAGAACAATCTTCCCGCCACGGTTGGAGCTGCGATCGCCGCCTCGCGCCTCGTGGTAAAAATGCCACCCGTCCTTGTAGCGTACTGGTATCATACTGTAAGTGTAAAATCGAGTGGAAACGTGAGGTGGGGAATGCGCAACAATAGATATCAACAAGAACAAGGGCATGACGGGCGCTTAAGGGTGTTGATGAATATGAAATGATAAGCGCCGTACCGCTTTTGGTGTTTGACACATTCGGCGCCTCGGAGATAGAGGCACTCCACGCCATCAAATCACAACAGGAATCTTTTTCTGTCCTCTCCATCGTAGCAATATCATGATTGGGATAGAGTTTGACTCGCAATAACACTTGGAAGCCCTTCCAGTCTTAGGATCCCTGCATTTATCGAGCCTGGGGAGTCTACTCCAGGGAAGCAGTTCACGACCTAGCTTCCCTGTTGCGTAATGGGCAACCCGCGTGCCCGAGCGCTGGTCCAGAAGCAGGCACCTTCAGGTCTTATTGACCATCGTGATTCCTTTGTCTCTGCCCAAGTGAATGGGTTCTCGGTATACCCCATGTATACTGGTATCCCCTGCGTAATTCTGTGCACACGACAGATTTCAAGATCGATCGTGTTGACTGGACTACCGGAATTATGTTTGAGTAGGTTGTGCTCTTGGCCGCTTCAGATGCGCGAATATTCACAACCTGCACCGTGTGGTATCGCTGCGCCAACGGTCATCGCGTTAAAAAGTGTCGAAATAACACAAAGAGTCGAAGACCCACAGATTTCTGCACCACATTCTTCACCCGCTTGATTGTATGCTCTACCCAAGCAAGTGGATAGAGACCTTTGCGGATGATTTATGCTCGCGTGCTACGTGCAGCGAACTGTATTCCCGAAAGATCCACATTCAACCGTCTAATTGTCTGCGCCTTCTTCAAGCTATATGGACGGCGGGAAAGGGTCCTAAATGCCACGATTGTTATTGCGAAGAAGCATAGTAGGCGATCTTTTTGCCCCCACATGAGGGATTTTTGTCCCTTTTCGCCTAGGTTCGCTACCCCGGCAGCGTCATGTTTTCTCCCTCGAGAAATACACTAGCTTTAATTCGCGGCTTCAAAAAACTCACGTTTATAGACGACGTCACGCATAGGAGCCGATGTAGCGGCGAAATACATGTCCCTGCGGCCAATTTCAGATTGGCAGTCTATCAATAATTGCTGCTGCGTATTTAGATTGGGCTAAATCGTATAGTCGGGGAAGTATGCATGCGCGAATGTAGAAATCGGGTTCACGACTTTCGAGTAATGGGGAGCAGTTCGTAGTCATACTAGCAACACACCTACCATGCAAATGAGTAATTGTTGGATCGGATGCTGCCATCAAACATAGTCCTACCTTCCAAAGATGCCGCGGAATTTCTCGCTTGCCGTATAGTAAGCATCAAATCAATAGAGGGCCTGGCCAGGGTGGGTGATACCAGAGGAACGGAATACTATCAGACCACGTAGCGCTTGGGGTACACGCCTTAGTCGCCTGTCTACTGAGCACTGAGGGAAAGGAACCCGGAAAAAAATCCCGGAAACGTCTCGGCCCATGATATGGTACTGGACTTTCCGTGCCAAGATTCCGGGCTGTCGCGGGTCACCGTGATTTTTATCGTCTGGGCAAGGTATGCCAGTTTTCAACCCGAGGTTTTCCATGACATTTCTACAAAATCTTAGGATTCTATCCATACATATGTATGCAAAGTTGTAATTATCATGCAGCATCCCCCATGTCCGTTTCCTTAAATGTCGTGCGTGCCCAGTCGTCGGTCCGATCAACAATGCCCCACCTACGCTGGGTACACCGTCAATGACAACTTGCTGTGAACGGAGGGAACGGTAATGTTGACTGTCGAAGACGTCTGATATATTTGATGTTGAAAGGTCGTAGTTGCCTCGGTAGTCCATAGTGTCTGCAAGCTTTCGGTTCAAGAAAAGAGACTGAAGTCAGGGTGTGAGCGGGGTATATCGGAACTGTTGACGAGGGCGGTTCCAATGGGGACACTGTTCAAGGGGCCCAAGATCTCCAGTATATGCGCAGCAACTGTTTATGCAGCAGTCATAGATTTCCTGTTCAACATAGGCGAGTTTGGAGATTTCTTGTAGGAGCATGTGATATGTGTGTGACGGTAGCCGATGGCCCAGCAATCGTAGCATGCGATTAGTATCTCGCATGTCTATTGTCAAATGCGTATCTATGCGAGGAGAGGAATGACGTTTGTTCAATAATTGACATTGAGGAAAAGTCAAACGCCACCGGATGAATGCGGCATACCTGGATCGTGTAGCATCTTCACCTCGAACCCCTGCTCACATTCATCTAGAAGTGCTTCCCATTCATCATCTGCCTCGGCAGAGCGCTCGCCTTCTTCAGGAACACCAGCCGACACCATACTCGATAACAGATCGTTGTCACCAGATTCACTGGGCTCGCTGGTTGAGGCATCAGACTCATAGTTGATGGGTGTGTCGTGCAAGGAGTCGTGCCGATCACTCAAATTCTCGGCGCGTAATGGCAAAGGCAAATCGGGAATTAATATCGCGGCTGCGGGGCTTGTGAATGTGAGAGCAAATAAACCAAATTTAGCACACATTCACCAACAGTTGTCATCTTGTGGGTCATCAATAGGCCGTGGCATCTGTTCATGCCCTCCGAGATTACTAGAGTGAGAGTTGGAATGAGTGCGTGAACTTTGAGTATGAGCAGAATGAGGCAAGCACAGAGCACGCTGAATTTGTTTAGCACGGTATCTCCGAATAGTTCGACGCGACCTAGCATTACCAGAGTTTATTGCAACGAGACGCGGTCTGCCCATCGTGCCTTTGAGGTGCGGAACCGGCCCTTGCCGAAGCGTGACTCTTCCTTCCAATTTTGAACTTCGCCCCCCTCACGATGACGAAGCATCGAGATACTCGCAGCCACATGTATCAACTAACCGAAACCCTTTCAGGACTGTCGGAGACGCAGCTGGAGAGGCTGAATGAGCTTGCTGATCAAATGAAAGGTCAGCTTTGTTCCGATTGTTAAACAAGACAGACATGCTAATTCCTCAATACCACCCTGCCAACGCAGCTAAAAAGCCGGCCCCTAAAGGCTCTCGACTGGCTGCCACGTAATCGACGCGTAAAAACACGCATGCACCGCAGGATCGATCGATCGGGATCTCCAGTCCCAGATTGGCATCCGAAAAGGACAACGACAACGATGATGACAACAATGATGACAACAATGATGACGACGACAACTTTCTGGACAATGATCCCTCTATAAGTGACGACGGTGGCTTGGTGGATGGGGGATCCGATGGTGACGAACCCCGATGCAAGGGCAGCC
>Ga0307508_10001023_pt1 | contig 32508 bp, 27 predicted proteins | sample 9_EM_MG_FD_203089 | JGI IMG/M metagenome (GOLD analysis project Ga0307508, IMG submission 203089) | Populus trichocarpa ectomycorrhiza microbial communities from riparian zone in the Pacific Northwest, United States - 9_EM | ecosystem: Host-associated > Plants > Roots > Unclassified | place...
CCAAGCGGCGTGGACGGGGGAACGAATCGGGCGGGGCAGCGAACTGATCTGCGGCGTCGGTTGCGCGCCGGCGTCAACCTGTTGTGGCCAGTGCAGCGCGCTGGCCGGCCAGCCAGACCAGCGGCGAAGTGGCGCTTGCCGTCGTCGTCGCACAGCGGACGTTCAGGACGCGGCCGACGAACAACGTGTGTGTGCCGTACTCGGTGGCCAGATCCACAGCGCACTCGACGATGGCCGGTGCGTCGGGAAGCCAGGGCAGGTGCCCGGTGTCGTTCGTCCATGCGTCGCACCAGTCGTCGGAGCGAAAGCGCTGCGAGCGCAGCGCGGCCTGGGAAAACGGAGCCAGCAGGTGGTGCTGGTGGTCGGCCAACAGGTTGACGCAGAAGCTGCGGCTTTGCAGCAGCACGGGATGCAGGCTCGCGTCGCGATTGACTGCCACCAGCATCGACGGCGGATCCATCGACACCGGGATGACCGAGGAGGCCACCATGCCATGTGGCTGGCCCTCCAGATCACGGCCGGTCACGATCATGACCGAGGCGGCCAGCCTTCGCATGGCCTCGCGAAACCCCGCCGGCATCGGCACCTCAAATTCTTTTGCTGTAGCGATTGAAGGCATCGATCTGTCTCCTGAAGGTCGGCCGGGCTCTTGGGCCCGAAGCCTTGTTCTTGGAGACTGCGAATGGCGTGCCAAAGCCGCAGCTTGAGAAGAATCAACCACTTGCGGAGAATCGATGTGTCTCACCGAATGTCGCCTGCGACACCTCGGTGTCGCACGTTGGGGGGTGATGCGACATGCGCGTTCTTGGATCGCTCGGCGCCCACGTCCGCGCGGTCTTGCGCGCCGCGGCTGTGACGCGCCATCGAACGGGTTTTCCCTCTGGGCGCTGAACATGGATTGCCGAAAGATGGCGCCGCGCAACTGGCGCAACTAGGAAGCTGATGAACGCTCACGCGCACAACGTCATGGCAGCGCTTGACGGTCGCCAGGCCGCACTGGCCGCAAACGTCGACGACGTGTTGCGAGCGTCGTGGGTTCGCAGCGTGACGGAGCATGGTCTGGAGCCGGATCGCATCGTCGAGCCCGACGTGCTGACGCGCTCCGAACTGCTCGAACACCGTGCGCCAGTGGAAGAACTGAGCGCACTTTCGAGTCCCGAGATCGATCGCCTGTATCAACGTCTGTTCGAGCACGCAGAGGTCGTGATGCTGACGGACGCGCAGGGTGTCGTCGTGCACTTTCGAAGCGCTGCCGCGGTGGTGGATCGCTGCAGCAATCTCCGTGTCCTGCCGGGATCGATCTGGACCGAGGACCGCCAGGGCACCACCGGCGTGGGCCTGTGTCTGCGGGAGCAGAAGGCGCTGTCGGTTGTCATGGGCGAGCACTTCGCGACCAAGCTCACAGCGCTGAGTTGCACGGTGGCGCCGATCTTCGGCGCCGAGGGTCGGCTGGCGGGCGTCCTGAACGTGACGTCGATGCAGGACACCAACCATGCCTTGCAGGCCGTCGTGCGCGAGCTGGTCGCGAGTTCGGCGCGCCGCATCGAGAACGTGTACTTCGACCGTCGCCACGCGAAGGCCCGCGTGCTTCGGCTGTCACGACACAACGACTTCTGTGACGGTGCGGCCGAGGCAAGGATCGCGCTGGACGATGGCGGTCGCATCATCGATGCGACGCCACCCGCGCAACGCTTGCTGGCAAGTGGCGCAACGCTCGACGGGTCGACGCACCTCATCGGGCGCAAGCTGAGTTCGGTCGCGGGAGTCTCGAGCGTCGATCGACTGCTGGACAACCGGGCACCGGCCATCGAAGTTGCGCAGGGCATCGTCCACGTCCGCGTCACCGAGCCTCTGCGTCGAGCGACCTCGGGGACATCGCACTCCGCGATCCGAGCCGCCCCTGCGGCCCGCGCAGGTCACGGAAGTGCCCATGCCACGTGGCAATCTCTGTCTCTCGAGGAGATCGTCGGCAGCGATCCCGTGATGGTCGGCCGACTGCAATTGGCACAGCGCCTGTACGCCAGCGGTTTGCCACTGCTGTTGCAAGGCGAAAGCGGCAGCGGCAAGACCCAGCTCGCACGCGCATTGCACGAGGCGGGGCCGCACCGGTCGGGCGGCTTCGTGGCGATCAATTGCGCCGCCATTCCGGCAGAACTGATCGAGAGCGAGTTGTTCGGCCATCGGGCCGGGGCCTTCACGGGGGCGACCAAGCTGGGTGCACCTGGCCGGCTGCTGTCGGCCGATGGCGGAACGTTGTTCCTGGACGAGATCGGAGACATGCCCTTCGCCCTGCAGGCGCGCCTTCTCCAGGTGCTGTCGGAAGGGGAGTTCGTGCCCGTCGGCGCGGCCGAGCCGGTCCGTGTCCACTTCGCCCTCGTGTCGGCGAGCTTGCGGGACCTCCAGGTCCTGGTTCGCGAAAGGCGTTTCCGCGAGGATCTGTACTACCGTCTGGCGGGTGCGAAGCTGGTCATGCCGGCGCTGCGCGAACGAGTCGACCGCGATGAACTGGTGGAGCGAGCCTTCATTCGTGCTGCGGCCGAAGCGAATATTGCCGGCTTGACGCTGACCGTCGCCACCCGCCGCGCCCTGGCGCGCTATGCATGGCCGGGCAACATGCGTGAGCTGCAGCATGTCGCGCAGTTCGCCGTGGCCGCCAGCGAATCGTCGAGCATCGATTTGCAATCGCTGCCACCGCCGATCGGATTCGGCGACAAGCAGGCGCCGACAACGGGCGCCGCCAATGAGACCGTGGGGCGGTCGGCGACGGATTCGGCGGCGATCGCCGATGCCTTGCGTCGCACCGCCTGGAATGTCTCGGGTGCGGCCGCGCTGCTGGGCATTTCGCGCGCAACGCTACACCGCCGGTTGAACGAGTTCAATCTGAAGCGACCGCACACGGGATGAAACGTCGCCGGTCGCCGAGCGCCGGGTGATGTGCCGATGGACGGACCATGCGTTCGTCCCGAATCTCCACCGCGCCTTGAGAGGGTTGTGTCTGGCGCCGGTCCGTCCACGATCCCGTAGGCCGATTTCCCCATTGCTCTGACCTTCGCCTCCGCGAACGAGGGCCGGATGCTCATCCGGCAGATGCCGATCCCTGGGTTGCGGGAACAGGCCTCGTCCCGCTTTGCGAGGTGCCGCAAGGACGTATCCACGCGAACGCTGAAGGAACAAGACCGATCCCGGCAAGGCTTGGAGCATCGAGTCGGAACCGGCGCTCGAAGAGGCCAGGTGTCGCATTGCATTCCGAACATGCGACAAGCAGTGTTTCATCGCCACGCCTTGCGACATGCCCACCGCGCACAAGTGATTGATTTCACTGGACGGGGCACTCGGGCATGAACTTGGCAGTGTGGAATTGTCGCCATGCGCGAACAGGTTCCAGGCATACCAAGGAGACGAGATGGCTTTCGATCGGATCGAAGATGCGCTGCAGGCGATGGCCCGCGGCGAAATGGTGGTGGTGGTCGACAACGAGGACAGGGAGAACGAGGGCGACCTGATCCTGGCGGCCGAGCATGCGACGGCCGAGGCTGTTGCCTTCATGGTGAGGTACACGAGTGGAATGCTTTGCGTAGCACTGCCGGGCGGCCGGCTGGACCAACTCGAGCTTCCGCTGATGGTCGAGCGCAACACAGAATCGCTTCGAACCGCCTACACCGTCACCGTGGACTTCCGCCACGGCACGAGCACCGGCATCTCGGCAGCCGATCGTGCCGCGACCATTCGCGCGCTGGTTGATCCAGAAGTGACAGCGCAGGACTTCAACCGTCCGGGCCATGTGTTTCCCCTGCGCGCGGTGCCCGGTGGCGTCCTGCATCGACCTGGCCACACGGAGGCTGCAGTGGACCTGGCGCGCCTGGCGGGCTTGCGACCTGGCGGTGTGCTCGCGGAGATCGTCAATGACGATGGCAGCATGGCACGGCGGCCGCAACTCGAGGTGTTTGCGCGCGAGCACGGGCTCGCGATCATCTCGATCCACGATCTGATTGCCTATCGGCGCCGCCAGATTGACGTCAAGAAGGAGTCCGAGGCACGACTGCCCACGCGTCACGGTGTGTTCAAGGCGTGCGTCTACAAGGAGCCCAACAGCATCCACGAGCACCTCGCCATGGTCATGGGCGATGTCGAAGGTGCGGAAGAGGTCCTCGTGCGGGTGCACTCCGAATGCCTGACAGGAGACACCTTTGGCTCGTTGCGCTGCGATTGCCGACACCAGTTGGAAGCGTCGCTCGCAGCGGTGGGCCGGGCGGGCAGAGGCGTCGTGCTGTACCTGCGCGGACACGAAGGCCGCGGTATCGGCTTGACCCACAAGCTACGCGCGTACGCGTTGCAGGATGCGGGTCTCGACACCGTCGATGCCAATCTCGAACTCGGGCTGTCGGTCGATGCGCGCGACTACAGCGTCGGTGCAAAGATCCTGCAGGATCTCGGCATCACGAGCATGCGGCTGCTCACGAACAACCCGGCCAAATACCGGGGCATTGCGGATTTCGGTCTGCACATCGTGCACCGGGTGCCGCTTCATACGGCGCCTACCGCAGAGAATCGAACCTATCTGTTGACCAAGCAGCGGCGCTTGGGGCATTCCCTGGGAGTCGCGAGCGAGGAGGCGACGAATTGATGGGGTCGCAGGGTGCAACACGATTCGGCGATTGACCGCGCCGGCCGGTATGCGGGCGGGGTGGTCGGCCAGGCTCGTAGCAGTCGCTTCAGCCACGACTCGTGGCTTGCGGTGCCTTTGACTTGGCCGGGTGAACTTTCAGTCGATGTGCACATGTCCGCACTTTGCTAAGGCAGGAAACCGTGCATGTCTCCCTATCGTTCCATTGTCCTGAAGCGCGGAACAAACTGTGCCGAATGGGGTTGTTTATCACTCGCTGATTGGCGAATAAAGTCTGTTGCAGACCAACCAGAGCATTTCCGCCAATGGATTTCGTACGCGCGCTGCGCACCTTTATGAGGGTCGTGGAATCCGGCAGCTTCAGCCAGGCTGCCGAGCAGCTGTCCACCTCGAGCGCTGCGGTGTCGCGGCAGGTGGCGGCATTGGAGCGGCACCTGGCCGTGCGCCTGCTGAACCGCACCACGCGCAAGGTCTCGTTGACATCGTCTGGGAAGGCATTCGCCGTCAGGGCCGGTCCCCTTCTCAACGAGATCGAGGACGCCGAGAGCTTCGCTGGTGGAACGCAGCATGCCGTGTCCGGTACCTTGCGCATCGCGGCTCCGCTTTCGTTTGGGGTCGCGCAGCTGCCGCCTCTGCTTGCCGGGTTCAGGCACAAGCAACCTCACGTCAAGCTCGATGTCGATTTGTCCGACAGGGTGGTGGATCTGGCAGCCGATGGGTTTGACCTCGCGCTGCGCATCGCGCGCGAGCCCAGTCAGCACCTCGTCGTGCGTCGTCTGGCTCGAGTCGGCCTGGTGCTTTGCGCGGCACCCTCGTACCTTCGCGCGCGCGGCTACCCCTCATCGCCTTCGGAGCTTTCCCACCATCAGATCTTGAGCTACAGCTACTTGTCGTTCGGCCGTGTCTGGCCATTCACCGATCGCAAGGGGCGTGCCGAGCTCGTGCGGATCGATCCGATCGTTTCGGCGACGAACGGTGACATCTTGCGAGATCTCGCCGTGAGTGGGGCGGGAATCATCCTGCAACCGACCTTCATCGTGCGGCACGCGTTGGCGCGTGGCAGTCTTGTGCGACTCTTGCCTGAGTGGAGCGTGCCGGAGCTCAGCCTGTATGCCGCCTACCTGAGCCACCGGCACTTGTCTCCCAAGGTGCGTGCCTTCGTGGATCACCTGGTGCAAGCGATCGGCGCAGACCCCGAGTGGGAAGTATGGGAGCCCGCCGACGACTTGCCAGTCCGCCAGCGAGCCCTGCGAAAGGGAGCGACGACGGTGCCTGATCCCGCGGATGTGAACGCCTGACTTGACGCGATCAAGCGTTTCGCCAACGGATGGGAGACCGAGCTTGACTGAATCGGGTGAGCGACGAATGCTTGGGTGCGGTCCGAAGCCACTCATCGCCTCGACGCAATCGCCTCGTGTTGGCCGCTCAAGCGACTCGTGGCACGACGGTGAGAACGCGCACGACGAATGCATGCAACTCCGCCATGTAATTCTGCAGGAACTGCTTTGTGCTCGCGTCGGTGACCTCGCCCTCGGCGCTGATGAGGCCGGGCTTGAATTGGATGTAGGCCTCGACCGTGTTCATCAGCGGCGAATTGCAGAAGCACAGAACGCCGCGCAGACTCTGCTGCGCGAGCGCGGTGCCGATGGCGCCGGGCGAGGTCCCGATGAGACCAGAAGGCTTGCGTGCGAAGGAGTTCTTGCCCCAAGGGCGGCTGGCCCAGTCGATCGCGTTCTTGAGACCACCTGGGATCGAGCGGTTGTATTCCGGCGTCACGAACAGCACGGCATCGACATCGGCGATCGCCTGCTTGAAGGCGCGTGCCACCGGCGGATAGTCGGCGTCGTAGTCGGCGCTGTACAGAGGAAGATCCTTGATCGGGATCTCGCTCAGTACCAGTCCGGGAGGAGCGAGTCGGACCAGCGCCTTGGCGAGCAGGCGGTTGATCGATGTCGAGGACAGGCTGCCGACGAAGTAGCCGACCGTGTAGGTGGTCATGCGATGCTCCTTGGGAGTTTGAGGTGAGGCCTCAGAAGACAACCACGGGTTTGACGACGTCGCCAGATTCCGAGTCTGCGAACGCCTGGTTGATTTCGTCGAATCGGTACTGACGCGTGAGCCGCTCCACTGGGAAGCGTCCCTGCTGCCAGAGGGAGACGAGCCTTGGAATGAATACCTGAGGGACGGAACTGCCCTGGACGATGGTCTTGAATGTCCAACCGCGCACGAGCGACTGGCCGATTTCGAACGGGGCTTCGGTTCCCGGACGCGCCGCTCCCACCAGTGCGAGCGTGCCCCGGATGCTCAGTGCCGTGGCCAGATTGGAAAGCACCTTCGGAACTGCCGTGGTGTCGAGGATGTAGTTGACGCCACGTCCCCCAGTGATGCCCAAGAGCTCCTGCACGGTGTCCGCCGAACGGGCGTTGATGGTGTGCGTCGCGCCGATGTCCTTGGCAAGCGCGAGTCGAGAGTCGTGTAGATCGATGGCGACGATCGTCGTGGCGCCTGCGACGCGCGCGGCCATGACGGCGGCGAGGCCGACGGCGCCTGCACCAGAGATGGCGACCGAAGATCCCGCAGGAGGACGCAGATCATTCAGGATGGACCCGGCGCCAGTTTGCATCCCGCATCCGAGGAAGGCGATCGTCTCGAGTGGCACGTCCATCGGCACCGGAATGAGGGAGCTCTCCACGACGTTCGAGTGCGTGGCGAACGACGACTGGCCGAAGAAGTGTGAGGATACCGGCTCGCCTGCTGATGTCCTCAGCGACGTCGTTCCATCGCTGGTGCGCTTGCCCCCGAAATCCTCGGCGAAGATGTTCTCGCAATAGGCGACGAAGCCCGCCCTGCACTGCAGGCAATGTGTGCAGTAGGCGGCCGACATGATCACGTGATCCCCCGGCTTGACCGTTGTGACGGCGCTTCCAACCTGCTCCACGATGCCCGCACCCTCATGGCCGAGCACCGCAGGCAGCGGCGTGGGGTAGATGCCATCTCTCACGACGGCGTCCGTGTGGCAGACGCCGGTGGCGACCAGTCGCACACGTGCTTCATTCGGGCGAATGTCGTCGAGCTGGAGGTTCTCGAGCACGAGCGGCGCCTTGTGGACGCGTGCAACTGCGGCTGTGACTTGGATCGGCATGGACTGGCCCCACGTGTGTTTGTTGAGTGCAAATCACTGTAGGTGGAACAGTCGAAACTGGAGCGTACAAAGAGTGAAATGCACTTCTGCGGTGTGCGTAACAATGAGGCCGCACCGATCGAAGGGCGAGGGCTCGAGCGTGATGCGCGTGGAACGTGCAATCCGAACACGACTGGCGCGTACGCGGTCAGCATCGTGCAGAACCCGACCAAGTCGCTGGCCGAGGACGTCGAGTTCACGCGACGCGTGATCGACCCGCAGGACAAGCCGATCATTCTGGTCGGACACTCTTATGGCGGCGTCGTGGTCACGGAGCCTGAGGCGGCTTGGATGACCCCGCCACCGCTCTAGAGGAGAGCCTCAATGTTCTTCATCTCGCCGTCCACCGATGCGGTAGCAGTTCTTCGATGAGGTTGTTCGGATGCAAGGGCACCGTCCTGTCAGAATGTTCGTGTGTTGGCGGCATCTGGGAGTGGCGACATGCAGCAATCAGACCTTGACGGAATCGAGCGCAGCGGAGCTCTGGCCCGCACCCGTTGCTTCTCCTACTTCGACAATCCTTGGCTTCTCAGCGATCTGCCATATGGAGACGTATGGGAGACCGCTGTGAGCGCCTGGTGGGCCGGCTGGATGCGTGAGGACGCCGGGCGCGACAAATCGCTTGCGCAGCTCATGCGTCTGCCGATGTGGTGATAGTCACCCTTGCGTCAACGAGGCCTGACCCAAATGTCGGAAGACGAGCAGACCGCCATGGTTCCAATCAGCGCGAGGGCGCGGTCCGGCTGCTGTTCGTTAGCGCCCTCCGCTGCGATCGCCTCTTTGTTGTCCATCGTTTGCCTCCCACGTATCGAGGCAGACAGTGTAGAGACGGCCGGCGCGCACTTCGATGGTCACGGGTGTGCGATTTCCGGGAGAAGGCCTGTTTGCTTCGGCCGAGCCCTGCCGACAGTGGTCGCTTCAGCGATGGCTCTCGGCTAACCCTGGCTGTCACTCCGTTGCTGAGCGCGAGAACGAAAGAAAGGTCAGACAAAAAGCTCCCATACTTGATACGTTATCGCGCTTGGCGAGACATCTGCTGCTACGAGCCTCCCTCTGCCTTGAGGGTGACTCTCGCCGGAGCCCCTACTTGCTTGCGCTCGCGCGAACCTTGGCCCTCAACGGCACGACGCCTTGAGCGTTATCCGCAAAGTAACAGTCACCTACCGAGAATGCCAACGTGGTTGCCCCCTGTGGCACGTCGACACGCACCATTTGAGCCTGGGGAAGGCCAAAGTCCTCAGGAGTGTCTCCGGCCTGGTAATCGGCCGTGCTGCCGCATGGAGGGGTGACCACCGGCCCGGTACCGATGGCGTTCGCAAAGTTCGGCAAAATTACCCCACCTGATGCTCCTCTAAAGATCGCCGAAGCACCAGTTCCAATGGACCCGCGAGTATCGTAGGCAAAACTCCCGCTACTTCGGATCTCGACTGCGCCGTTTACCACGTAGCCTGGCAACTGCGACAGGGTAAGCGTGGCAGCCGCCTTTGGGACGTCAGCTCGCCCAAGCGGAACAAAAGAGCCGCTTGGATCGATCGTCACTTCAAGTCCGCAGCTGGGGCCGAAGCCAACCGCATAGTCACGAAGCTCTTCCGTGAGACGAAACAGCTCGTAGGCTTGGCGACTCTTGCCGAGGAATGCCGCATAGACCGATACGTTTGCGCGCCAATCGGTTGCGACCTTCAAGCAGAGATCTGGCTCAAGGTTCGCTTGTTCCCAGGTACCAGCAGTGAAGGTTGGGCCGGCTTGGAAGGTTCCTTTCCCTCCGGCTCCAAGCTGCACTTGTCCACCCAAGCCAGTAATGCTGAGCATGTTTAATTGAACACCCGTCTCGAGATAGGCAGCCAAGTTGATGTTGGCAGCTGGGCCACCGGTTGCTGACGTTGCGTCAATTTTCTCGTTGACATGACTGGCAGGTGCATCGCTATCGAGCGTTGTCACCGATGCCGTCGGCGTTGCCAGACCGCTTCTAGCAACGATCACATGCCAAGCGCGTTTGTAGTGCAAAAGCTCGACGCTCAGATTGCCGTCGACTTCCATCGCAATGCAAACAGGAATCTCTACTATCGTCCCCGGTACCGAAGTCGGAACTCGGAACGAACCAATGTGATATCTCAAGCCGCCAGTCGATGCCGGCCCGACGCAAATCCCAGGGCTAGGTGCCGCGACCAAGGCTGCCATCTGAACGACCGCCTCTAGCTCGAGAGTCAGATCGATGGTCGATTTCCCGCCGCGGCCTGCCGCCGACCATTTTTGATTCGAGAGTTTGCCCGCAACGAACGTCTTTATGTTCGCCTGTAGGCCAGTCGATGTACTGTCGCCGATCGTCACAGAGTTCGCCACACCGGTGAATCCACGCCGTGTCTCAACTGTGAATGTGCTTTTGAAGGGCACCGCGCTTCCAGCCTGCGCCGTTGATCGACCAGCCGTAGAAAGAGCCGCTGCGGGAACGAATTCGGCATTTGCGAGGTCCGCATCGCCATTCAGAACGACATCGTCAACGACGTCTTCGAGTACCGGCTTCTCGACGGTCACCGTTGTCGACCCCGCTGCGCTCGTGATCGACAACGCCCTTAGCGCGCTGCCTTGAACCAGGAAAATGTCGCCAATCGCCAGAGGTGGGCTACCGTTGAACGCTACGGTAGAGTCAGTTTTGCTCGAAACCTGCGTGTCCCAGGCGCTGCGTAGATCTCGAACCCCGGCTTGGTAGGAGACGTCGGCTGTCACCTGCGCAGCAGGAGCTGGCGGCTGTGTTCCAGAAGCCGAATCAGACGAGCCGCCGCCTCCGCCGCCGCAGGCAGACAAGAAGACGGAGACGGCAACCGTGACGGCGCGCGCATTTCGACTGAGCAGCATGTTGCCCTCCCTTGCGGCGGACGATAGCGGCACAGGGTGTTCGGGCAATCCCCAAACTGTGGGAGCGAGGACTCAGCCTCGACCGGCGCGGGCGAGCATGACCTGCGAACACTTTGAGACCGCCGTGGCGACTGCGAAGGACACCGCGGGCTGAGGGCTAGCGCTTTCGCGCCGGTGATGTCGGCCGAGGCGTGACTGGCGGATTCCAGCCCCGGTTTGCATCACCGCCCCCTGGGCGCGGAGGTTGCGCTGGAGGCGGGGGTTGCAATGGCTGCGCGCGCTGCGACGCTCCGACCCACGCCCAACCAGCCTATCCCCTCGGTCGGGCGAATCGTTGCGACCCCGCTAGTGGCCGCCGGCGCCGAAAGGTCGATCTGAGTTGCCCAAAGAGTCCCGCGGCGGCCCCCGTAGTCACCTTCGGCCCAGAAGGCGAGCGCCTTGCCAGCAACCGGGTTCGAAAGACCCAAGTTCAGCGCGACATCATCTAGCGTTGAAATTGTCTTCGGAGTTGCCCAGCAATAGGAGGCCCTATGAGCGCCGAATACGTTGCTGACCTGCTGTTGATGCCGGAGCACTATCTCCGGCTTGGCAGTCAGCTCCCGATAGGAGATCCGCTTGACAGAGAGGTGCTGCGTATCGCAGCGATCCTTGGGAGCTTTGCCGCAAACCAACCCCCGTCGGCTTTGGAATAGGCCTCGCGCAACCCGCACAGATACTGCATCGAATTTGCAGACTTTGGAATATCGAATGGGCTCCAGGCTACGCCGTTGCTCACCTCGTGCACCGGCCTGTCACGCCGGGGGTCGCGGGTTCGAGCCCCGTCCACTCCGCCAACATCTAAGGAAAACGGGCCCTCGCGGCCCGTTTTTTCTTTCTACCCCCTTTGCACCCCCTCGCATCTTTGGCGAGTCAGGCAGCGACAGGGCGCGACAAGTCACACCTGCAAGGCGTGCGGCTTGTTCAGTTCTTCTTCGCGAGTGCGCACCGCGTCTAGTACTTGGTCCGCATGTATACGCCTGTCCGACCGGCGCATTGATAGCCCTTCGGGTTCTTGTGGGCGTTGAGCGTACTGTCCATCGACCGGCGATCGAACGACTTGCCGCAAATCGGGCAGCGATAGACGTAGACCGGACCATTGCTTGCGCTGCGGGTCGCGCGTGGGCGGGCAGCGGGTCGTGCGCGCGCTGATGTCCGTCTGATCCCTTCTTCCGAACCCGACTCGGCGGGCGGCGCGAGCGCGCCAACCGCCGCCACCGGTCATCACAGCGCCGGTGATGTCCGTGTGACGCTGCCGTGATGGCCGCGTGATGGCGGGTCGCGACACTGCGGCTCATACCGAGGAACGCTGTCCCCCCGCCTTCACCGTCATGACCGAGCCGACGCCATGCCCTTGTTCGAAGACCGCAGTGCGTCGTTCATCGTGCGGGTGTGGTGCGAGAGCGGTGATGGCGAGCCCGGTTCGGTACGGGCCTGGCGCGGTTCGATCGAGCACGTGCCCTCGGGCCAGCGAGCCTTCTTTCAGGAGCTTGATGCTGTGATTGCGTTCATGAAGCCGCACCTCTTCGCGCTCGGCATCGAAGAACCCGATCGTTTCTGGGAGCGCATGGATGACTCCGCATCTCCGCCGCCACAACCACCCCTCGCACTCGCCGTCGGCCCGCCGCGCAGCCGGCGCGTACCCGGCGTCAAGCTGACACGGCGCGGCCGCTGACCGCGCGACCCCGATCTCACGCCATCCGCGTCACCCAGGAGAGCGACATGCCCCGCATCCAAGCCAACCGCGACACCATCGACGACCGCTTTAGCGTGCTCGGCTTCACCGTGCGCACCGAGAGCCCACTCTTCGAGGTCGCGGTCGCGACCGACCCGAACCTGTTCAAGCCCGAGAACCGCGCGCGGCGCGCGCGCTCGAACTTCTTCTCGAGCCGCGCGCAGGGCGTGACACGCGCCCGCCGCGGTGAGGCCGTGTACCTCGTGCCGCCCGACGTGCTCGCCAGCTTTGTCGGCCAGCCGCGCCTCTACTTCGGCCTCGCGACCTACCGCGAGAACTCGCGCGGCGCGCCCGACTACGTGCAGGCGCCGACCGACGGCTCAATGTACGTCGGCATGGGCCAACTCACCGAGCGCGGTCTCCGCCGCTCGGCCAGCGCGCAGACCTCGCTGACCTATGGCAACGTGGGCGGCCGCGACACCAGCCTCGACTGGGGCGGCGACGCCTCTCGCGAAGCCGCCGCCGCCGCGCCCGCGGCTGCCCACAGCGCCACCGCGACCGCGCCGACGCCGACGGTTGCGGTCGCTGCCGGCTACGACGACGGCTTCGGCGCCTTCCCCGAAGAACCGCCGCCTGCCGCCGCGCTGGATCGCGCCGGCTACGTCGAGGCCGACGAGCCGCTCGTGCGCCCTCAGGAAGTGCTGCTGCGCTCCTACGACGGCGATCTCGCCTCGCAGATCCGCCTGTTCGCCGAGACCGCGGCCTGGATCGCCGGCGTCTCCGACACCTCGCGCCTGCCGCACTCGGCCATCTGCCACGTGCTGGTCTACAGCGGCGAGACCTTGAAGGGCCGCGCCACCGCGTTCTACATCGGCCGCAACCTGCTGATGACGAACGCGCACGTCGTCAAGGGCCACACCAGGCTGGTCGTGATCCCCGGCAAGAACGGCGCCGGTACCGACACTGCGCACGAACCCTTCGGCCGCTTCAGCGTCGACCTGACAACCGCGACGAGCCGCCCGCACCCGAGCTACGACGGCGGCCGCGCGCACGACATGGCGATCGTCAAGGTGCCGCGCGCGGCACCGGGCGGCCGCTGGCTCAGCCCGATCGAAGAGTTGCGGCAATCGCGGCCCGAGGGCGTCGCGGTCTGCGGCTACTCGGCGCATTCGCGCCGCGGCGACCTGGTCGCGACCATCGTGCACGCCACGCTCGACCCCGAAAAGCAGCATGTGCACCGCGGCTACGTGCGCACCGTCGCCGACGATTCGTTCACCTACGATGTGCAGGAGCTCGCCGGTTCGAGCGGCTCGCCGGTCTACTGGATCGAGGGCGGCGCGGCGCCGCGGGTGCACGTGGTCGGGGTCAACGCCGGCCCGCGTGACGACACCACCAACGAGGGCTGCCGACTGACCGACGCGAAGGTCGCGTGGATCCGCGGCATCGCCACCGAGTGGGGCGTCGCGAACGCCATGGAGGTCGACGAACGCGACGAGGCCGCGCAGGCGCTCGAGATCCCGCTCGACCCGGGCGCAGGCGGCCGCTCGATCGGCGTCGCCGCACTGCGCGCCGGTGACATCGTCGTCTCGACGACGCGCGCGTTCGCCTCGCGCATCATCCGGCTCGGCACGCTCTCGCCGGTCAGCCACGTGATGCTGTATGTCGGTGACGGCAAGGTGATCGAAGCGATTGGCTCGGGCGTGCGCGAGACCACGCTCGACGGCGCGATCGCCGATGCGATCCTCGCCGTCGCATACCGGCATCCGCAGCTCGACGCGACGCGTGCCGCCGCGGTCGTCGCGCATGCGCGTTCGCGCGTCGGCAACCCGTACAACATCGCCGGTGCCGCGTTCCAAGGTTACCGCATCCTGAACCCGCTGCCGGCGAGCGTGATCGAGGCGGTCGGCCGGCGCCTCGGCGTCGAGCCGGGGCAGGCCGGTGCGGCCTATTGCTCCGAGCTCGTGCTCGAGTGCTTCGAGCGCGCCGGCGTGCCGCTGACGACCGGCAGCCGGCCGGCGCAGAGCACGCCGGATCAGGTCGTGCAGTTCGCGCGCAGCAGCCTCGGCTATGTCGGCCACCTGAAGGCGGAAAACGTGCCGCTGGGCATCCAGCTCGGCCTCGCCGATGCGTTCGACACGCCGCTCGGCCAGGCGTTCTCGGTGCACTGGAGCGACGTGCCGCTGCTCTCGCAAACAAGCCAGGCCTCGTGCTGGGCGGCCGCCGCGGCGATGGTGGTCGGCTGGCGCGACCAGGTCTCGATCTCCGACGACGCGATCGCGCGCCACGTGCCGGTGCTCGATGCCTACAAGCGCGGGCTGTTCCCCGCCGAACGGCGGCCGCTCGCCGACGCGTGGAATCTCGTGCCCGAACCACCGGCGTCGTACACGATCCAGCGCTGGTGCCAGATGCTCAGCGACAGCGGCCCGCTCTACATCGACATGAACTGGTCGCCCGGCGCCGGCGGCCATGCCCGCGTGCTGATCGGCATGACGAGCTCGGGCGCCGCCGACGGCTCCGACACGATGATGTACCTGCACGACCCGTGGCCGGGCACGGCCGGGCGCATCCGGCTGCCGTTCAACGAGTTCCTCAAGCTCTACGAAGGGCGGGTCGGCAACTCGGGGAACAACCTGCAGTACCAGATCCTGCATGCCGCCGCGGTGCCCGCCGGCCGCCGCACCACGCGTGCCGCGCCGTTCGCGCTGATGCTGGCGCACGAGGCCGAGCCGCCCATCGACAAGCCCGCGGAAGAGCGCACCGATCCGCCCACCGAGACCCGGCTCGTCGCGGCACAGGCCGCTGAGCCGGCCCTGCCGGCGGCGCCGCCTGCGCTGATCCAGCAGCCGCTCGAACTCGATGCACCGGTCGCCGAGGCGCAGGCCGTGCCGGTGATCATCCCGATCGCCGCCGCGGTGATCGGCGCGGTGTTCACGCGCCTGCTGTCGAACTCGGGCGATGTGTCGTGGGAGCTCGACCAGATGAGCGGCCTGAAGCACCCGAACGACCAGCTGCCGAACCCGCTGCCCGCGTTCCGTGACGGCACCGTGATCCGCCTGACCGACTGGCCCTCGACCGGGGGCCTGGGCTCGATCTCGGCCGGCTTCGAAATCCGCTGGCAGCACAACGGCCAGTCGCTCGGCAACGTGCAGATCAACAACGTCGCGTCGCAAGACGCCGCGCTGTGGGGCCTCGAGGTGAAGGCGCGGATCATGAACGACAGCATCGTCTACCCGCGCAACGCGCCGCGCTTCGCGGCGATCAAGGTGCGCATCGAGTACCGGTTCACGCACTCGGTGTTCTCCGACCGGCTCGCCTACCGCGAGATCCACCTTTTCGGCGACGGCACCTACAACCTCACCGGTGACTGGACGCAGCACACGTTCTTCTGACGCGCGCTGCTCACTGTCCACCGCCCACCGACGCACTCGCCATGACCGCGCCCCTTCCGCTGCCACCGCCCGCACACATCGGCAACGCCGACGCGCTGGTGCCGGTGCCGGTCCAGGCGCTCGCCGGCTTGCCGGGCAGCTTGCCGGGCCTGCCGGGCGGTGCGCGGCCAGGTGCGCCGGTGGGGGCAAACCTGGCGAATCCGGCGCAACCGGCCGCGGCGGCCCCCACGGGGCCGAAGACCGCGCCGTCGACCGAGACCGTCGCGCGGCGCACCGGTGCGCTCGTCAACGAGGTCAACTTCCCCGGCTTCGTCGCGCAGCTCGTGCACGGCACCTTCGATGCGATCGTCGACGCCTCGATCCGCCAGATGGAGAGCTACGCCGACCTGCTCGCCGCGGTTGCGAAGACGACCGAGCAGTTCACCGCCGAGAACGTCAGCCCAGACCAGGCGCGCGACTGGCTTGCCCAGCGCTACCCGCGCGACGTTGCGCTGCAACTGCCGCGCGGCACCGACGAGCTCGCGGCCGGCGCGCAACTCGCGCCACGCGCCGAAGGTGCGAGCCCGACTTGGCTCGCCGAGTTCGGCCTCGACGGCCAGGAGCTCAGCGCCGAGCTGCTCGAACAGCAACTGCTGCCGCAGGTGCGCCAGAAGATCGGCGCCGAGCGGCACCAGCTGCTCGCGACCATGGTCACGCTCGGCCTGAACCGGGTCGCGGTGAAGGACGGCTCGGTCAGCGCGAAGGTGATGTTCCGCGCCGCCGCGAAAGACGCCTCGACCGTGCAGTTCGCGCAGAACCCCGACCCCGATGCCGGCGGTGGCGGCGGCCAGTGGGGCACGCGTGGCAACAACCAGTACGCCGGCGTCTCGACGCTGGTGCAGACCGTCAACGTCAACGCGCAGAGCGAGACCACACTGCGCGCCGACCTGTTCGGCGAGGTCAAGCTCAACTTCGTCACCGAGACGCTGCCGCTCGACAAGCTGACCGACCCCGGCCGCCTGAACCTGATCCAGCGCCACGCCGTGCTCGGCGCTGCCCCGGTCGCCCCGGCCGCCGTGGCGCACATCGTGCCCGTTGATCCATCGGGAGCCCGCTGATGCTGCGCGAACTGCACCAGTCGCTGGCCGAGCTGCAAGACAGCATCGCGCCGCTCGCCAGCGCCGCGCAGGCCGGCGTGCGCATCAGCACGCTCGCGCTGACCTTGCCGCTCGACATGGCCGTGGTGCTGCGCGACGGCGGCTGCGTGCTGCTCGGCGACTTCGCGCGCAACAGCGCCGACGCGAGCTGGTGCGAGGCGCCGACGCGACTGCACCTGACGCTCGAAGCGCGGCCGGTCGAAGAGGCTGTGTCATGAGCTCGCCGGGCCGCCCCAAGGGCGAATACCGGAGTGCGGAGCACGAAGGTACGCCAGTGACCACGACCCTGAACCCGATCGCCGGCACCCAGGCGCTGCCGCCGCTGGTGCAGACCGCCGGCGTGCCGTTCGACCTGTTCATCCAGGCGCTGACCGAGCAGCTCGACAAGGCGCAGGCCTCGATGGCGCTGAAGGCGCGTTTCGGCAAGCTGCCGATGACCTTCGCGGTTAAGGATGTCTCGCTCGACCTGCGCGCATTCGTGCAGATCATCGACGACGACGTCTACGTGCGCCCGGCCGGCCCCGGCGACTCCGCGGCCAGCAGCATCAAGCTCGCGCTGACGACGATCACACGGTCGATGATCGAAGAGAACGCGATGAGCTTTCACACCGAAGACCCGAAGTTCTCGCTGCGCGAGGCGCTCGGCGACCGCATCAACGACGACGAGCAGCGCCGCCTCGAACGCATCGGCGTGCGCTCGATCGGCCAGCTCAACGAGCTGCGCCAGGCCGCCGGCGCAGACGTGGTCGCGCGGCTCGCGCGCATGCCGGTGAACCGGCTGCAGCAGGCGATGCTGGCGGCGGCAGCGCCTCGCGTCACGCACGTCACGCAAGATGAAGCCGACCTGCGCGGCGCGTTGCCGGGCGCAGCCGTCGCGGCGCGCCCGCAGCCGTCGCGCGTGCACCTCGAGGCGCCGATGCTGCGCAGTGGCAGCGTGCCGACGATCCGCGCCGCCGGCATGCCGGTGCCGGTGGTGCGCGCGCAAGACCAGAGCCTCGTGCTGCAGCCGCTCGCGCACCAGCTCGGCTGCATGGCCGAGGTCGATTTCGGCGACGGCCAGGTCGCGTCGGTGCGTCTCACCGGGGGCAGCGTCGGCGCTTGGCACGACGTGGTCGCGGAGGGTCAGTCATGAGCCGGCAGGCCGCATTGCCGGTGCTCGCGCAATCGCTCGCCGAGGGCGGCGCCGCGCGCGTGCCGCGCCGGCTCCTGGTCACGCTGCGGCTCGGCGAAATGCCCGAGCACATTCCGGCCTGGCGCGCGGTCACGCACCACGGCATCGCGCCGGCCGAGCGCATCGACGGCGGCGTGATCGACCGTCTGCTGCGCCACCACGGCGGCGCCGCGCGCTGCGCCCGCGTGCACAGCGCGCGCAAGCCGCGCAACACCGCGATCAGCGGCGCGCGGCGCTTCGACGAAGTCGAGCAACTGAGCGGCGTTGCGCGCGTGCTGCGCATCGAGCTCGCGCAGGACGATTCGCTGCACGAGCTCGTCGCCGCGCTGCGCCAGGTGCCGACGGTGGATAGCGCGCTCGCCGAACACCTGAGCTTCGCGCCGCTCGATGCCGGTCGCGCGCTCGCACAAGCCGCGCCGGTGTACGACCCGCACGAGGCCTGGGCCGCGCGCGAGCTGATCCGCCTGCCGCAGGCGCTCGGCTACACGCGCGGCGATGCGACCGTGATCGTCGGCCTGGTCGACACCGGAGTCTTCACCGAGCACCGCGCGCTGCCGGCGTCGGCGCTGCGGCGCGGCTTCGACACGGTCGACCTCGACCCAGCCACGCTCGGCGGGCTCGAACTCATCGGCGACAACCGCGGCAGGGACGAAGACCCGAGCGACGAGGTCGGCCACGGCACCGGCTGCGCCGGCATTCTGCGCGCCGACGGGCTCGACCTGCCACCCGGCGCGGCGGGCCTGTGCAGCCTGCTGCCGGTGCGCGTGCTCGGCGCGGCGCTCTCGGGTACGCGGCGCGTCGGCGTCGGCTCGATCGCGAACATCGACGCGGGCATGAAGCGGCTCGTCGACCTCGGCGTGAAGGTCATCAACATGAGCTTCGGCACCGCCGAGAGCCAGCTCTCGCCAGGCGGCGCGCTGCCGCACCTCGAAGCGGTGCGTTATGCGCTAGCGCGCGGCGTGATCCTGGTCGCGGCGAGCGGCAACAGCGGCTTGACCGAGCGCTACTTCCCGGCCGCGCACGAGGGCGTGATCGCGGTCGGCGCGGTCAACGCGCGCGCCGAGGCGGCGAAGTTCTCCACCCGTGGTGCGCACGTCGCGCTGTGCGCGCCCGGCGAAGGCATCTGGACCTGCGGCCTCGGCGACACGCTGCAGCGCGCCAGCGGCACCAGCTTTGCCGCACCGTTCGTCAGCGCGGCCTGCGCGCTGATCGTCGCGCGCGCCGATGCACGTGCCTGGCCGCTGAACGCCGAGTCCGTGCGCGGCCTATTGACCGAGAGTTGCCAACCGCATGTGCGCGCCGATACCGAGGGCTGCGGCGCCGGCGTGCTCGACGTGTGGAGCGCGCTGCGTGCGCTCGACACCGCGATCGACCGCGATTCCGACGATGCCCCCGACGCACCCGATGCCGCGTGAACGCAAACAGACGAAGGAGCTTTCATGGTCACCAAGAAAAACCCCACCCCCACGCCAACTCCCACGCCACAAGCGCGCAAACGCAAGGCCGTCGGCCCTGCGGTCGCCTTCTCAACCGCCTTCCCGCCCCAAGGAGCCCTCGCCATGAAACGCATCCTGTTGATCGACCTCGCCGAACGTGAAGTGCAGGCCCGCGCCCTGATGACGGTGCAGGTCGATGCGCTGGAGAAAACGAAACGACGCCCCGAGTCCGGCGGGCTGACGCTGGAGCAGCAGAAGCAGCTCGACGACCTGCTCGCGGCACTCGATTCGGACGTGACCGTCGACACCTTCTACCGCAGCGTCGCGGAGCAGGTCTCGCGCACGCCGTGGGAGACCCTCGAGAAAGGCCAGAACCCGCAGTACGTGTTGAAGTACGGCCTGTTCGGCTCGCAGCAAATGGCGCAGCCGATGGGCGACCTCGGCCTGCACGAGCGCGAGATCGGCTTCGTCTGCGGCCTGCTGCAGCTCGACAACCGCACCGACCCGACCCACGTCCGCTTCGTGCGCAACATCACCGAGGCACAGGGCGAGTTCCAGCAGAACGTGGCGCTGTTCAACGCAGCCTACAGCCTGTTCCGACAGCACTCGGTCGTCACCGTGCAAGAGCAGATCAGCGCAGGCCGGCTGAGCGCATCGATCGTCGGTTGCATCCGTCCCGACGCATCGATCGGGGGCCGCACCGGGGTCGCCGCAGGCGGCCAGCTGTCGTCGACGCAAGCGTGGGAACCAGGCCCGACCGACGAGATGTACGCGCTTTCGACGCGCACCATCGCGCAGATCGTGCGCCGCCTCGTCGCCGATGGCGTGAAGGCCAACGACACCTGGCTCGCGAGCCGGCTCGAGAGCGCCTTCAACCTGCTGACGGGCTCGACCGAAGGCGCGCCGCCCTCGTCGCTCGAGATCGACCTGCCGAACCTCGAAGACGATGTCGACATCGAGATTGTGAAGGAGAATTTGAACGCGGTGCAGGCGATCTACTTCTCGTACCAGCTGGAAGAGATGCGCATGTACCAGGTGGTCGAGCGCATCGTCGAACTGTTCCGCCAGGGCCTGCTACCGCTGAGCCGCGGCCGCGTCGGCGACTACCTCTACAAGTACTACCAGAAGGCCGCCGAGCGCATCACCGAGAGCGAGCGCCGCGACCTTTACTTCCGATGCTTCGGCGCGCCCGGCGGCAACCCGAACGGCGGTGAGCCGAACCGCGACTTCAACGAGCTCTGGCTGCGCTTCGTCTCGGCCGTCTCGAGCTTCGCGCGCCAGCTCACGGTCGATCGGCTGCTGCGCACCAACGTGCCGATGTCGGTCTCGCAGGAGCAGGTGCGCAAGGCCGGGCGTGACCTCGGCGCGAACCTCTCGCGCAACGGCTACGGCATCGCGTACTTCGCGGCGACCGAGATGCAGAAATCGATCATCGAGTTCCGCGATGTTCTGACCGATGCAGACCTGCGCAACGTGTTTGGCGCGCGCGACATGTGGCAGGTGATCGAGATCGTCAACGCCAACTACCTGGGCGGGCCGAAAAACACGCATCGCTTCCGCACCCAATCGCGCGCCGGCGCGGTCATCATTCGCTGGATCGCCAACCACGTGCAGCGGTTGTCGAACGTCTCCGGCGAGGTACTCAATACCGACGAGATCGCGAACCCGACGCTGCGAGCGCTCAATGGCGATCGCAAGGCGACGCTCGACCCGAGCGACTGGGATCTCGTCCAGGCCTGTGAGCAATGGCTCGCCGTCGGCGGCGTGCAGGACGCGAGTGTCGAGCAGTATTCGCAGCCGATCGAATCGCCGATCGGCGGCAGCCGGCCGATCGGCGGCATGCCGCAGATGGCGCGCGATGCGCTCGAGTCGGCCGGCATCAGCCTGCCGGCGTGATGCCCCCGCCCACTGCAGGAGAGTCATCATGAGAACCGATCGAAGCACCACGCCGATGTCGCAGCACGTGCTGGACTCGCTGCACGCTGCCGCGGACGCGTTGGGCACGCGCGACCCCGCGCCTTTTCTCGAGGGCCTGATCAAGCGCAGCTTCTCGCAGCCCGACGACGACGTGCGCTACGCCTACAACCGGCTCGCGCCGGGCGCGGTGCCGTACGAGCCGTCGTTCTCCGAAGGCGAGCCCGGCGCGCTGCGCTTCACGATCGAGCCGCTCGGCCCCGAGGCTTCCCCGGTGGCGCGGCGTGACGAAGCGACGCGTGAGATGCGGCGCCTGATCTCGCCGCTCTTCGGTCGCGATTCGCTGCGCTGGTTCGATGCGCGCAGCGAAGCATGGCGCGGCTTCTCCGGCATGGGCTGGATGAACTTCGGCGCCTGGTTCGGCAGCGCCTTCGACGAAGACGGCCTGTACGCGACGAAGATCTATTACGAGCTCGCACCGCAGCAGATCGAGGCGCTCGCGCCATCGCTCGCGCGGCTCACGCGCGAGGCGATGGAGATCATGCCCGGCCTCGCGCCGATCTTCACCTCGATCGGTTGCAAGCGCGACACCGGCAGCCAGCGCGTGACCTTCATGCACCGTGGCGCGTTGAACCTAAACGGGCTCGGGCCGCTGATGAACCACCTCGGCGTCGGCCACCAGCTGCCGAGCCTGATGCGCACCGTCGGCGTGGCGCTCGGCGGGCGCTTCGAGTTGCCGCAGGGCGCGGTGCTGCTGGGTCTGCGCGAGACGCAGAGCGGTGTCGAGCTCAAGCTCGAGGTGCTGCTCGCGGTCTTGCCCGATCTGCCGGCGCGCTTTCTCGACCTGTTGCGCCTCGGCCTGGCCGAGCGGCCGCGCCAGCTCGCCGCGCTGGAGCGCTGGCTGGTGGCCTTCGGCGTCGACGATGCGCAGGACGGCGGCAATTTCTCCGTGCTGTCGGTGCGCGTCACGCCCAAGTCGGCGGCGCGCATCAGCCTCTACGTGCGGCCGATCGAGTTCGAGCTGCGCGACACGATCGCGCAGCGCGAGACCTTCGCGCTGCGCGACGCCGCCTGATACGCATCAAGGAGAACGCGATGTCGACGAACACGCCCCCGGTCAGCGCCGAGACCCTGATCGCCGCGCGCGCCACTGTGCGCTCGCTGCTCGAAAGCAGCCCCGCCTACGCCGAGTTGCCCGAGGACAAGCGCAAGCAGCTCGCCCGTGATCTGGTGCAGGTCGGCGCGTTCCTCGCCGAGCCCGGCATGCGCGTGGCGCCCAAGCACATGAGCAACGACGTGCTCGCGCTCGCGCAGGCCACGCCGGGCTCGACGCTGGTGCAGGACGCACCGAAGTTCGGCACCGCAGTGCGCGCCGGCGTCGAGCAAGCGATCGCGCTGATCCAGGGCGTGAACTTCCCCGGCTTCGTCAGCGGGCTGATCGAAGGCGTGTTCCATTCGATCGTGAAGAGTTCGATCGAACAGATGGAGGCCTACGGCAAACTCGTGGCCGACGTGTCGAAGAGCCTGAACCAGTTTCGCGACGACAACACCACCGCGAACCAGGGCCGCGACCACCTGGTCGAGCAGTTCCCCGACCTGTTCCAGATCCAGATGCCGGGCGAGGACGATCCGTTCGGCGGCTTCGGCGGCGACGGCGCGCCGCCGGGGCCGCGCGTGACGCTGCGCGAGGGCGTGGACGAGCGCAGCGCTGCCGCACGCGTGAGCGCGAGCATGCCGCTCGACAAGCCGATCACCAAGCTCGACGACGAGATGGTCGAGGCGCTGCTCGTGCCGGCCGCGCGCACCCAACTCGCGACCGGCCGCCAGCAGCTACTCGCGACGATGGTGATGATGGGCATCAACCGCATCGTCGTGACCGACGGCAAGATCCAGGCGAAGGTGATGTTCGACTTCCAGGCGCGCGACAACCGTCGCTACCAGGCGAGCGCGACCCAGTTCGACTACGCGAAGGACGCGGCAGGCAACCTCGCGATGACGCGCGGCGCCACCTGGGAGCACGAGGGCACTTCCAAGGGCGGCAGCTACACGCGCGACAAGGATGGCGCGGTCAGCCAGGAAGGCGCCGATCGCTACAGCAAGGGCACCTACAAGTACTCCGAGCAGCCGGTCATCAGCCTGATGAGCACCTCGCGGCTCGCCGACGATTCATCGCTGCAATCGAAGGCTTCGCTGCTCGGCAACGTCGAGGTCAACTTCAAGAGCGACTACCTGCCGCTCGAGAAGATGGCCTCGCCGGAGAACATCGCCGCGATTCAGATGAACGCGCAGCCCGGCATGGTCAAGACGATGGCGGGCCGCCCACAGCGCCCGGCCGCTGCCGCGCCCGCGCCTGCGCCGGGCGCACCGGCCGCGCCGGCTCCCGCACCCGCGACGGCCTGAGCCCGCGCACGCCGGGCGCTCGGGGGAACGATGATGACCGCCGCGAACAGCGTCGACGCCACCACGCTGGGCGCGGTGCGCCCGCCGGTGCGCGCGCTGCTCGAACAGGCGCCGGGCTTTCGCGCGCTGCCGGTCGAGGCACAGCGCGAGATCGCGCAGACGATGGTGCGCGTGGCCGCGTTCATGGCGAACCCGCAAGGCCTGGCGAGCGAGGAGTTCGCGAACCCGCAACTCGCGAAGGAACTCGTACTGCCGGGCGGTGACGCGCCGCCACCCGCGCAGGCGCTGGCCGGCGCGGTCGACGACGCGAAGGGCAAGGCCTCGGGAAAGCTCGGCACCTTCGCGGGCGCCGACTTCAAGGCGGGCGCGTTGCAGCAGGGCACGGCGGAGTTCAAGAACCTGGTCGGCGCGGTCGACTTCCCGGCCTTCGTCGGTGGCCTGATCCAGAACGTGTTCCAGGCCATCGTGACCGCCTCGATGCAGCAGATGGAGGCCTACGGCAAGCTGCTCAAGTCGGTCGCGCAGACGGTCGACCAGTTCGCGCAGGACAACATCAGCCACAACAACGCACGCGACTGGCTCTCGGACAAATACCCCGAGCTGCTCGAGATCGACATGCAGGGCGGCGAGGAGGGCGCAGGCCCGATGCTGAAGGCGCGCGGCGAAGACAGCGAGGCCGGCCTCGCGCGCATCAGCCGCGAGCAGCAGCTGCTCAAGCCCGTCACCGACCTTTCCGATCCCGAACAGGAAGCGCGGCTGGTCGGTGCGGCGCGCACGCAGATGGCGCGCATGCGCCAGCAGATGCTGTCGTCGATGGTGCTGCTGGGCATCAACCGCATCGTCGTCACCGACGGGCTGATCAACGCGAAGGTGATGTTCGACTTCCGCGCCAGCGATCAGGCGCGGCGGCGCGCGCGTGCCTCGCTCTACGACAGCGAAGAGAGCCGCAACAAGAACACGACCGGCGGCGGCTTCGTGATGCCCTGGGGCGGCGCGGCGAGCGTCAACGAGAACGAGCAAAGCCACGTGACGACGGTGCAATCGTCGGTCGACGAGAACAGCGAGTCGAAGGCCGAGCTGAAGGCCAAGCTGACCGGGGAGGTGAGGGTGAACTTCAAGAGTGACTACTTCCCGATGGAAAAGCTCGCGTCGCCGGGGATGATCGCGTCGATCCAGGGCAACGCGACGCCGTTCGATCCGAACCCGCCACGCCCCGCCGCGCCGGGTGCGCCCGCTGTGGCGCCAGCGCCGGCACGTGCCACGGCATGAGAGGCCGGCGATGGAGGCGGTGGCGACCCTCGTTCCGCTCGACTGCGCGCCGGCCGCCGCGCCGCCTGTGACCGAGCCGCCGGCGGCCGGGGTCGTGGTCGATCGCGCGGTCGACACCACCGCCTTCGCGCTCGAACTCGCGCTGTACGACGCGCAAGGATGGCGGCCGCAGATCGTCGCGCTCGCGCTCGCCTCGCTCGGCGACATCCGCCTGCCCGAGCCGGCGCTGCCACCGCGCGATGCCGGCGTGCTCGGCGCGCTGCCGACGCTCTACTGGGTGCACGGTCTCGACCAGGCCGGCCTGCTGCGCGCGGCCGACCGGGTCGCGGGCCTGTGGGCGAGCGGCGCGATCAACGTGCCGCTGCCCGACCGCGGCCAGGCGCTGCAGCAGTACTGGCGCACGCGCCGCGAGCGCCTGAGCGCCGACGAGCGCGCGCACCTGCTCGGCCTGGTGTTCGACGCGCGCGATTTCGAGCCGGCGCTGCGGCGGCTCTGCGAGGCGCTCGTCGCGCTGGCAGACAACGCGGGCCAGCGTGACATCCGCGAAGAGGTCGGGCTCGAACAGGCGGCCACCGCGCTGCTCGAGCTGTGCGCGAGCCGCCTCGAAGGCGCGCCGTTGCTCGCCGCGAGCGACCTGCTCGCGCAGGCGCGCAGCGCGGTGCAGCTGCTCTCGCAACGCGCGCTGCAGACCGCGTTCGCGGTGCGTGACTTCTATGCACTGATCGAGCTCGGCGAAGCGGTGGGCGGCGGCAGCGCGCCACCACGCGCGCGCCACGGCGCCGAGCGCGCGCAGGCCGGCGCCGAAGTGCTGCGCTGGCTGGCGCAGGCCGCAGCGCGGCGCTTCGCGATCGACCCGCGCGCCGCAGCGCTGCGGCCGCTCATCGAAGCGGCGCAGCGCTGGCTGATGAGTGCACACGATGAACGCGCTGGCACCGGCGCGGCCTAGCGTCGCGGCGCCGCCGCTGACCGGCCGCGGCCTCTCGCCCGGGTCGCCTGGGCCGCCCGTGGGCGACCCGCCGCCGTGGCTGCGCGTTGCGGTGCGTGACGTGCTGGCCGGCGCGCGCAGCTACCACGACCTCGATGTGCAGGACCGCCGCGGCCTCGCGCAGGCGATGGTGCGTGTCGCGCAGCTCGCGGCCGACTGCATCGCCGACGAACGCGATGCGCAACAGGCGATCGACAGCGCCGCGGCACCGACCCCCACGGCACCGACCGCACGCGCTCTCGCCGACGCCTCCGACTTCGGCACCGCGACCCGCATGATCGGCCAGACCACGCGCGACACGCTCGAGGCGATCTCGTTCCCGCGCTTCGTCACCGACCTGCTGAACGGTGTGTTCAAGGCGATGAACGATTCGAGCCAGGCGCAGATGCAGCAGTTCCTGCAGCTGCTCAACGCGGTCTCGAGCACGGCCGCGGGTTTCGAGCAGACGCAGACGAGCGAGCTCCAGGTGCGTGCCTGGCTCGTCGACCACTTTCCCGAGGCGTTCGAGATGGACCTGCCCGAGCCGCCCGAACCCGGCGAGCCGCCGCCCGACCCGGAAGACGTGGAGCCACCGCGGCTGCGCCTGAAGGCCGGCGCGAGCATGCCGCCGGCCGATGGGTTGCGCGCTGCGCTCGGCGTCGGCCCACAGGAGGAATTCAACGCTGCGAACCCCGAGGCGCTGGTGCCGCTGGCACGGCGCCAGCTCGCGCGCCAGCGCCAGCAAATGCTCGCGACGATGGTGCAGATGGGCATGCAGCGCATCGTCATCGACCAGGGCAAGATCAACGCGGCGATGCGCTTTCACATCGACACCCGCAGCGCCGCGGCGCGCGATCAGGCGAGCCAGAACAGCATGACGAACCGGGTGCGCGCCGGCGGCAGCTTCGGCATCGGCGCGTGGGGCGTGAGCGCCGAGGTCGAGAACACGATCGCGTTCGTCAATACCGACCGGCGCCAGGGCAGCGAAGAGATCAACACCAGCGCCGATCTGAACTCGTCGGTCGAGCTGCACTTTCACACCGACGCGGTGCCGCTGAACCGGCTCGCCGCCCAGGCCCAGGCCGATCGCATCCGCAGTTCGAGCCTGAACCCCGACCACGAGGCGGAGCTCGCGGCCGGCCGCGCCGGCAACGAACGCTTGGCGGGCGCGCGTGCCGCCGAAGAGGCGCGCCGCGGCGGTGTGGACGCCGGCCTGCGCAGCGTAACGCCGCCGGCGATGTCGAACGAGCCGCTGCATGTGCCGGCACCGGGGAGCAACCCCGGCACGGCACCGACGACCGCGACCACGACACCACCGGCGGCGACCACCACCACGCCGCCGACCACGACGATCCCGGCGCACACGCCCTGACGGTCGCGCTGCGGGTGCGTCAGCCGAACAGGTCGAACGGTGCGGTCGGCCCGAGCTGCACGGTCACGTCTTCCATCATCTTGTACAGCGCATTCATCATCGTGGTCTGCGCGGCGCCCGGCTGGCGTGTGTTGACGAGCGCCGCCTGCCCGACGCCGTCCGCACGCCGGCGCAGCATCGACAGCGTGCCGGGCAGCGCGCCGTTGTGGTCCCAGTTGCCAGCACCGTCGATGCTCCAGCCGCAGGCATAGCTGGCCCTCGCGGCCGAGCCGGTGGTCATGCGCGCGACCGATGCGGCGCTCAGCAGGTCGGGTTTGGCATTGAAGCCGTCGACGGCACGCAGGAAGCGCAGCAGGTCGATCGCGGTCGAGATCCAGCCGCCATGCGCGTCCATGCGGGCGACCTGCATGTTGTACGGGTCGTCGCCGCCCTGGCCGTAGTAGACCGATTCGTTCGGCGCGCGGTCGGCGAGCGTGTTGCCGCCGATCTGCATCGAGGTGACGCCCGCCGGATCGAGGATCGAGCGGCGCACCCAGCCGGCATAGGCCATGCCGGTCCGGCGCTCGATGATCCGGCCGATCACGCAGTAGCCGAAGTTCGAGTACTGCCACACGCTGCCGGGAACGCTGGCCAGGTCGCGCGTGTCGAGCACCCAGCCGATCAGGCTGCCGGCGTCGCGCGCCGGCTCTCGGAACATCGGGTCGTTGCCGTCGTTGGTCGGCATCCCGGTGGTGTGCTTGAGCAGTTGTTCGAGCGTGATCGCGCGTTCGTTGGCCGAGTAGGCCGCCGCGTTGCCGTAGATCGTGCCGAGCAGCCGGCGTGGCCCGAACACGTGGCTCGACATCCCAACGCGCCGCAGCTCGATCAGCCGCATCACCGTGGCCGACGTGATCGGTTTGCTGATGCTCGCGATGCGCAGCCGGTGGCGCACCGTCATCGCTTCGCCATGGGCCTGATCGGCCATGCCGAGCGCACGCGCGTGCACCAGCCGGCCCTGCGCCGAGACGGCGATCGACAGCCCCGGCACGCCGAACTGCGCCATGAAGCGCTGCATGGTCTGCTCCGCGCCGCGCAGCCGATCGGCGCCGTAGTGCTCGCTTTCCCAGACGCCAGCGAAGCGCGCGCCGTTCGGGCTCGACGAGACGCAGAGTTGGCGCAAGCGGTAGCCCTGGTAGAGCAGGTCGTCGAACGCGCGCTGGTATTGCGCTGGGCCGAGGTGGTGACGGCCCTGCCAGCCGATGCTGCCGCGCTGCACCCAGATCGCGGCATAGAGCAAGCTGCCGTCGACCTCGCAGACCGAGACGCGCGCCAGCACGAAGCCCTGCGCCATCAGGGTGTCGAACGCGGCCTGGTAGGCGTTGCCATCGAGACCGTGGCGGGCCTGCCAGGCCGGGCCGCCGGTTTGCTGCCAGACGCCTGCATAGCGGACCTGGCCGTCCTCGGCATAGCCACTCACGTCAATCAGCCGATAGCCGAGCCCGGCGAGGCGCGTGAACTCGGTCTGGTAGGCGGCGCCGTCTAGCCCGTGGTGCGCGACCCAGGCAGGCGCCGGGCCGTCTTCCCAGATGCACGCGAATGCGGTGCCGGCGGGCGTCGCGTAGCCGTTCACGCGCACAAGGTGCAAGCCCTGGTTCTTCAAGGTGTCGAACACGTTCTGGTAATCCGCTGCGGCGACGCCGTGCCGCGCCTGCCAGCCCGGACCGGACCGGTGCTCCCAGATGCCGGTGTAGCGAACGGTCGCGCCTTCGGCGTAGCCGCTCACGTCGACGAGCCGGTAGCCGGAGCGCATCAGGTCGTCGAAGGTCGTCTGATATTCGGCGGCGGTGAGGCCGTGTCGAGCCTGCCATGCGGTCATCGTGCTTCTCCTCCGGTGGGAGCGCCGGTTCGCTTTCTGCCGTGGCGGACTACCTAGGCAGCTGCGGCGTGTCGAAGAACGGCAGGCTCTGCTGCAACTGCGCATCGGCGAGCGCAAGGTGGCGGCGCGCAGTCTCGACCAGCCGCCGCGCGACCAGGCCCGTGGCGGCCGAGTCGTCGCGTGCGACCTGTGCGAGCAGCGCGTCGCGCGTCAATGCGACGCGGCGCCCGAGCGCGTCGTCGGCGCTGTCGTCATGCCCGACCGCGCTCTCGGCGATGCGCTGGTAGGCCGCCATCGTCTCGCTCATCGGCTGGATCGCCAGCTCCTTGCGCAGCGCCGCGCGACAGGCCTCAAACTGGCGCAGTGCCATCGCGCGCTGCCCGTTCGCGAGGTAGAGCCGCATCAGCTCACGGTGCACGTCTTCGCGCAGCGGGTCGCGGTCGAGAATGTCTTGCGCGTAGCGGATCGCGCCCGCGTGATCCTGCGCCAGCGCGCTCAGCTGCATCAGCCGCGCGAGCGCGTTGAGCAGCATGCGGCGGTGGAGCTCGCGTTCGCGCAGCGCCCAGGGGTCGGTGAAGCCGGCGAGGATGTCGTCGTGGTACAGCCCGACGCCGCGCCGCAGCGCAGCGAGGTCGGCCGCGTCGAGCTGCTCCAGCGGCTTGGCCAGCGCGGGCGCGAGCAGGCCGGTGAAGGCATCGATGTCGAGTTCGAGCGGCGCATCGTGCGCCAGGCCGATCGCGCCGCCGCGGTCGCAGACCACGATCTCGGCCTGCCCGGTGGGGCGCTCGAGCGCCTTGCGTAGGCGCCACAGCGTGGTGTTGAACGCGCCGGCGCTGGCGAGCGCGTCGCGCTGGTCCGACCAGAGCGTGAGCAGCAGTTCGCCGCGGTGGAAGAAGCGGCCGCGTGCCAGCGCCAGGTAGGCGAGCAGGCTGCCGGGCCGCCCCGTGATCTCGATCGGCTCCCACTCGCCCTCGCCGACGAGCCGCGTTACCGAGAACTGGCCGAACAGACTGATGTGTAACACGGTGTGTGGCCTCGCTCGGTGATCAACGGCGAAGAGACCCCAGTACTGCGAGGCGGCGGGCGAGTGTGGTCTCAGGCCCCAGGGGGCTCCATCCCTAGGAACGTAGGCGGCAGAAATCTGCCGAGCCAACGCAATTGATCGCATTGCGTTGCGGTGCGCTGATTGGCGCGCTTGCGCTGGCCAATGCGGTCGCGCAAGCCCGTCGAGCGTCGTCCTGCTGCGGCAGAGCAAGCGCAAAGATGCTCTTGCGACAGTCAGGTTAGATAGGCGTGCGCCAGAACGGCTCGCGCCACCGCGCGCGGCCAGGAGGTGTCCCGGTGCAGCTGCTAGAACATGCCGTTCTTGTTGGCCGCAGCTGCGGGGTCGGGCACTTCCTGCCTTACATCCCAGTGTTCGACGATCTTTCCTTCTTCCAAGCGAAAGATGTCGACGATGGCGAAGCCCCGGCTGTTGGGTTCGCGGACATTGTGGACATGAAGAATCACGTAGTCGCCATCGGTGAACACCGCAACGATTCGACTCTTGTAGTTCGGAAGATTCGCCTTCAAGAATGAGATGAACTTCTTCAATCCTTCGTGGCCATCGCCAGCGGTTGGATTGTGCTGAACGTATCGCTCCCCAAGATGGCGCGCCGCGGCATCGAAGTCTTTCCCGTTTATCGCAGCGTCATAGAACGCACGCACGACCTCTTCGTTGCGCTTTTCGTTGGCAGACAGTTCGTGCTGCGCAGAAGCCGCGACGGCACCGGAGGCAGCGCCGACGAGGGCCAACAAGAATGCCGCGAACATGTACTTTGACTTCATCAGACTCTCCGTTGGAAATTGGATCTGCCCACGGCCGCGACGGCATCAGCGCCCATCAAGATCATGCAGCGCTCCAGTTCACTGCGCAGCCCTTCGAGAACGTGGACCGCGCCAGCCTCGCCCTGAGCCGCAAGACCATAGAGAATCGGCCGGCCAATCAGCACCGCTGCAGCTCCCAGGCTCAACGCCTTCACGATGTCGACGCCACGGCGAACACCGCCGTCCAGGACCACAGGAATGCGGCCCGCAACGGCATCGACGATCTCCGGCAAGACTGCGAGCGGCGCGACTGCCCCGTCGAGTTGCCGGCCACCGTGGTTGGAAACGATCAGCGCGTCAATTCCAGAATCAACAGCGAGCCGCGCGTCATGCGGATGCAGTAGGCCCTTCAGGGCCAACTTCCCTGCCCATTCGGTACGCAAGCGCGCCAGCCACGACCAGTTCAGGCCGCGGTTCATTGCACGGGTCAGCAGTGCTGCTTGTGCTTGCGGGCCGAGCGCTGCATCGGGGCTCGCCACCAGATTCACAAAAGAGGGTTGCCCCGTCAGTGCCTGGCGCAACGCCCAGCGCGGGTGCGTCGCCAAGTCCATGACGAGTCTGGGCGTGACGCGCCACGGAAGCGTGAAGCCATTGCGCACATCGCGCTCGCGCAAGCCGCTGACCGGCACGTCCACGGTGAGCACCAGCGTGTCGATGCCCGCCGCCCGAGCGCGCTGCAGCAATTGCTCGGTGATGCCAGGATCCTCCAGCACGTAGAGCTGCAGCCACAGATTTGCGTCCGGCACCGCGGCTCTGACGGCCTCCAATCGCTCGTTCGAGGCCGTCGACAGGATGAACGGCACACCAATGCGCGCGGCCGCCCGCGCGAGCGCGATGTCGCCGCCTGGCCGGATGAGTCCGTTGAGACCCGTTGGCGCCACGGCAAACGGCTGGGCCCAGCGTTGACCCAGCAGAGTCAGCGAGGGATCGACGCGGCGGGTGTCACTCAAGATCCGAGGCCGCAGTGTCAAGGCCTCAAATGCCGTGCGGTTGTTTCGCAGGCTGAGTTCGTCCTCGGATGCGCCGTCCACATACTCGAAGACGAAGCGCGGCAACGCGCGGCGCGCTGCCTCTCGCCACTCTTTGCCCGTTCGTGGATAGGTCACGCGGCCACCAGCCCTACTTGGAGAACTGCTTGACGAGGGCTCGCGCCTCTCTCAGCAACTTGCCGCCGTCCGCGCCCTTCGCAGTGACTTCCTTCACCCATTCATCGTCAACCATGTCGGTGGCCTTCACCCAGCGCTGGTACTCCGCGTCCGGGAGGTAGTAGAACGTGCCCCCGGCGGCCTTGGCCGCATTCTTGAAGGGCTCGACCACCGCATCAAAACCGACCTCTCCTGCCCATGCCGACGCAGCCAGCCCACCGT
>Ga0307508_10001024_pt1 | contig 32462 bp, 24 predicted proteins | sample 9_EM_MG_FD_203089 | JGI IMG/M metagenome (GOLD analysis project Ga0307508, IMG submission 203089) | Populus trichocarpa ectomycorrhiza microbial communities from riparian zone in the Pacific Northwest, United States - 9_EM | ecosystem: Host-associated > Plants > Roots > Unclassified | place...
CCTGCGTTGTAGCTCGCTGAGCTGTTTGGAAATTGATTTATCATTAATGAAGCAGTGCTTGCTGATATCAGAGCCCTTTACCGGTATTTTACACAAGGCGAGGTAATGAATTATCTTTTGCTGCTGTGGAGGAAGATAACGTACAAATGTTTCAAAATAAGGCTTTAAATCGTTCATCGTTTTCATGAAAACGGTGGAAAGCTCCGCCAGGGAATCCGCTTTCAGGAACTCAAAAAAAGTGACCAGCAGCCGGTGATTCCCCTTTACGAGCTCATAGATAGCCCTTACCTGCGCTTTGCCATTACTTTGTAAATGCTCAATTAGTTCAGGTTTCCCTTCTATAAGAGCCAGTTCCTGCAGCAAGGCCAGTGATTGCCCGTAACTGAGCTTTTGCAAATAAACAGGCGTGAAGAAATTATAAAACGGGCGGTCTTCTTTTTTAAGATCCAGGCTAACGGCCTGTGACGTAGCTATAATACTGGTACGGTTATGCCGGTATAAAAAAGCGCGGAGCTTATTCTGCCCTGCTTTGTCGAGCGCTTCCAGGATATCATTAAAATTTTCAGCCAGGATCAGCAATGGCTTTTCACCGATATATTCCAGGATAATTGACTCTGCCAATTCTTCCTGGCGGCTGAAAGGCGTATCCCGCAGAATATCCAGCTTACTTTCCAATAAAGCTGCATCTTTCTCATACCAACGCTTAAAGGCCTTAATAATACGGATAAGGAAATCAAGGTACCCGTCTATACCATATTCTTCCTCGGCAAAATAGGCAACCACCAGTTCCCCGTCCCTTAGAAGGGGTTGAATACGATGAAATAGTACCCGTAAAATATGGGTCTTCCCCGAGCCACGTGAACCAACAACAATTACCTGTTGATTAAGGCCATGCCGGGCAATCTGCAGGGCATATTTCTGAAGATTATCAACAATTTCCTTTCTTCCAACAAGAAGCCGTTCTAACAATTGCGGCTGTACACTCTTTGCCCCAAATGTCAGAAAAGTGCTTATTCCCTCCTTTATGCCTTGTTCAGTTTCCACCATTTTCTGAATAATTGATATTTAAACCCGTAATGTCGTTTCTCATTAATAAATGTCCGAAGCAAATAATGTTCCTTTACCAGCTTATCCAGGCCAACCCGTGTTTTTTCTTTCTCATACGACAACCCCGTTGTTACAACAGTTTCGTTTACTGGTTCTTCGCTCTCACTTAACATATTCAGGATATCCTGCATTAGCCTGGCTTTATCACCATAATAAGTAGTAAGTCTTGAGTGAAGCTGCTCAAATACATCTGTGTAGTTTGGATGTGTTAAAATATCCTGGTAGGCCTTATCTACATTATCGCCAGACAATTTGCTTTCATAATTCAAATGAATAACGGAAAACATTTTGTTTATGTAAAAAGGTAATCTTTCCGTTAAATGACAAACCCTGCCAAAAAGAGGCTCTTTTTCTTCTTCGCAGGTAAACCCAGATAAAAACAAACATTCGCACAAAAACCTGGCATCGTTTGGCAACATCGGTTCTACTGAAAAAGTAACCGTGTCATTAAACGGCTCTCCGGTATACTTAAACTCCTCCCGCAGGCGATCCAACACGACTTTCATTCCAATTGACCCACAGATGATAAGCCGGATATTCCCATTTTCTTTTAGACTTTGCCTGATATTCCTCAATAAATCCAGCAATTCCATTGCATCAGCTGCTTTACCACTGTCTATCCAACCCCAAAGCATCATCGGAAATTCGTCAAGAATCAGTGTAATCAGTTCATTTTTCTCTTTATTCCGCTCTGCGATGTCTTCCAGGCAAGCGGTCAAGGCTTCTTTCCATTTCGCTCTGAACTCGGGAAGCTTAAAACTTATATCTGCAACGCTGACCTCGTCGGGTTTAATAGCGCTATAAAGCTTCTTGCACCTGTTCCAGCTTGTTTTTAAAAAAGAAAAATTCCGCTCTTGTCGTAATTCACATAACAATATGTCCGTTACCTCGGTTTTGTCCTGTATGCCTTGTACATTAAAATAAAATGCTTTATTCCGTAATCCTTTCTGTTTGCTTATATATTCAAGTTTTTGTAGCAGCAGCGTTTTCCCCATACGCCTGAATTCTTCAATCATGATGCTTTGCGATTCAAGCAGGATCAGAAGTGCTTCTATTTCGGATTCCCTGCCGGCAATTTTATCAGGAAAAATACTGCCTGCAGTTGGTTGTAAGGGATAAGGAATCATTGGGTTGGGTTTAGAATAGCAAGGTAAGATAAATTTATCTTAAGACGAATTCATCTTAAGATAAATTTATCTCTAATAGCTTAAAGCTATATAATATTGACTATCACATATATTATGCATTTAGGGGAAGGTGCCGGCATAAAAAAAACCGCTTCAAACGTTGGTTAGAAGCGGTTCAAACTCTTGTCAGGGTAGCATCACTAAAGGTCGGTTCTCATAGTAATCAGATTTCCCTAACGGTTTCGGGGTTGGTTTTACAGGGGATTGGACTGTTTTTCAAAGGACAAGTAAATATGTTTGTCGTAAGATATTGGCGGTTGTTCAGGATTTGGATACACTTGGTTTTCAACGGATAATCAGACTGGTCTTTCTTTGGATACGTGGCTTTTTACAGGATTCGTTGGATGATGGACTTTCAGATATTGGATATGTTTGCTTTGCTGTTACAAAGGTGTTAAAGATACCCGGCGAAAGGAAACTTTTTCGACGAAGGTCCGGCTCCGCCCGACGAACGTAAAAAATACAGGTTGCCGGCACCGCCGGCAACCTGTAAGAAGAGATATCCAACCCGCTTAAAACAAGTCATATCCCGGATAGCCCGATACCCCGCTTAGCCCGCCCTCGATGGCCGCTTTCATGGTCCAGCCGCAGTCGTCACTGGCAGGCGTGCTGTTGATGATAACGGCATAGCTGATACCGCCGGCCAGCTCCACCAGGAAGGAGCGCGAAGACCCAAAACAGCCATTATGGCTCTGCAGGTTGCCCGATACGCCCCAGCCGCAGGCATAGCCCGGGCTTTGCTTGCTGCCCGTGGTCATGGCCGTGTGGGTAGCCGTGCTGATGATATCGGAAGGCGGCGTAGCCCCATCGCAATGATGAAGGAATTTGAGGAGGTCCATCGGCCGGGCTACCCAGCCGCCAAAGCCGCCCCATAGCTGCAGGTTCATATTGTACATGGGCGTATAGTTGGCCTCTCCCGCGCGTATATTGCCCGATGCCTCCCCTACGTACATGGTAGCGCCGATACCACCGGGGTTCAAAACATTGTTGCGGATATAGGTTTCATACGATTGCCCGCTGACCTCTTCGATAACCCGCGCCAGGATGAAAAAATTAGTGTTGGAATAGATGTACTGCTTACCGGTATCGGTGGTAATAAGATCGGCGGCATTGAGCAATACATTCATCGCATCGGCCGGGGTTTTGGTCTTATCCCAGAAAACCGGTTCACCATTGCAGGTACGCAAACCCGATGTATGCGTAAGCAGCTGCCGCACGGTGATATTATTCAGCTTTTGCTTGCCTGCCGGCGTGGGAAATTTTACGCCAAGAATGCCACCCGGACCGAACACCGCCTTATCAGGCGATATCTTATGTTTGTCCAGCAGCGTCATGATACCCATCGAGGTAACGGGCTTGGATATGCTCATAATGCGCATAGGCTGATCGGGCGACATCTCCTCGCCCGTGGCCGGGTTGGCCGAGCCGTAGCCTTTGGCAAATACCAGCCGCCCATCTTTGCCCACGGCCAGCGACAATCCCTTTACATTTTGCGAGCTCATATACTGGCTGACTGCCTTGTCGATGGCGCCGATATCGGAACCCTTCATATTGGTATTCGTCCAGATGGCATTGTATTCGCAGGAGCCGCCGGAAGCATAGGCATTCAGGTAAACAGGCTTATACCCCTGGTAGTACATATTGTCGAACACATATTGATAGTTGGCCGCAGATACGCCATGCCTGGCCGCCCACAGGGGGCTGGCGGTTTTTTCCCAGATAGCGGCATAAAGATCGGCGCCGCCTTTATTATAGCCGCTCACCATTTTAAGCGTATAGCCCTGGCCGGCATTGTCATTAAAAGCCTGCTGGTACTGGCTGGCGCTAAGGTTATGTTTGGCTATATAAGGGCTGCCGGCGCTTTTATCCCATATAGCGGCAAAATATTCGGTGCCGCCTACCACGTAGCCGCACACGTGAATAAGGCGATAGCCCGTTTTGGCATAGCTGTCGAAGGCCGCCTGGTAACCGGCGGCAGTCATGTTGTGCTTTGCCGTCCAGGCCGCGCCGCCCTGTTTTGTCCAGATAGCGGCAAATTTGGCCTGGTTGCCCACCTGGTAACCTGACACCCAGGTAAGGCGATAGCCTTTTTTAGTAAAATCGTCGAAGGCCGCCTGGTAATCCTGTGCGGAAAGCCCGTGACGGGCGGCCCATTCGGGGCCATTGGCTTTTTCCCAGAGGGCGATGTATTTTTCCTGTCCCCCACAGGTATAGCCGCTCACCGTTTTAAGGCGATAACCCTGTTGGGTATAGGTGTTAAAGGCCGATTGGTAATCGGCCGGGCTCATGCCGTGGCGGGCCACCCAGGCCTGCGCAGGGGCCTGCTGCATAAAAAGAACCAGGCAAATGGCAATTGTTGACAAGGACATACAGAACGCTTTCATGATCTAAGAGCATTTTTAGGGTGATAAAATAAATAAGCGCTAACCAGGGGAGCGAAACCAGCAAACAAATGGCTGACAAGGGTCATCCACCTGCATGGGAAGGCTTTTGAGTAGGGGGCGGCATCCGGATAACCGCCCTGCGGGAAGTAAGCTTCTTATCAATAACCATGGCAAAAGTAAAAGGGCATAACTCCTTGAACAATACCACGTAAGTAGTATGGTGTTTTTTTGACAGTTATAATGCGCAATATTTTTTCGAATAAAAAATAAGCCCTGAAAAGGGTTGGGGCTCATGGCAATTGGAGAGCCAAACCCACTACTGTAAAGGGTTTCAGCATTTCAACCGTTGGTTTGACGTAATAAAACGGGCTGCAGGTTGTTTATGCAGCGCCGCAAAGCCGTCCTATATTTGTATCAGCAAGGGAGAGGAAAAGAAAACAGAACGGAACAGGATAGAGCAGAACAGAGCAGGATGGTAACTCCCTTTCAATACTAATTTTACGAAGATTTTTCATATGGCAAGCAATCGTTAGAGGCCAGCTGTTTCTACAGTTGACCTTTTTTTTTGTACCTACCTTACTGGATTACTTGTATCTACCTTATTGGCGCCTCCGGCGCCTTTTTCAATAAAAAAACCGCCTGGTATTTCACCAAACGGTTCAAATTTTTTTGTCAGGGGTAGACGATAGTGTAAAACTTTGCTTGTTTAACTTTAAACGGTTCTTCTTTTTCAGGATTTGGATTCGTGGTCGTTCAAGGATAAAATGGATACCGGTTTTTCAGGATATTGGTGGTTGTTCAGGATTTGGAGGCGGTCTTCAGTGTGATATTGAATTTCCTTCGTTGCTGATACAAAGATGCAACACAGCCGGCCCGGAAGGAAACTTTTTCGACGAAGGGCCGCTTCCGCCCGACGAGCGTCGGGGTGCCTTCGACACGTGAATTTTTAACACAGAGGTTCGCAGAGGTTGGTTCACAAAGGTACACAAAGCCTTTGCTACGCAATAGCGAAATCGCCGCAATCGCCTTCGATGCAATCGCCAGGTCGCACACAACCTTTTTCGACTCAAGCGCCTCTGTGGCCTCTGTGAACCAACCTCTGCGAACCTCTGTGTTTAACCCGGGCGGAGCCCGCCAAAAGCGCCGCAGGCGCCATTCGCTCCCATTCGCCCTTATTCGCGCACATAAAAAAAAACCGCTTCAAACGTTGGTCTGAAGCGGTGTAATTTCTTGTCAGGGCGGTAACCAGTGGTTCTGTCATAGCGTAATGGATCCCTAACACATTGCAATTGGTTTTTCAGGATATCAGCAATGGACTTTCAAAGGATGTTGTTGGATTCGATGATTGGTTTTTCAGGATTTGGATACTTACTACTATAAACGATACGATCAACATTTCAAAATGGCAAGGGTTTTTCAGGATTCGGACCGGTTTGGGTTTGTAGGGTATTGGTGGTTCTTTTCAGGATTTGGACTTGGCTCGTTTCGAAGGATATTGGCTTGTTTGCTGATACAAAGATGCAAAACAGTCCGCCCCACAGGAAACTTTTTCGACTAAGGGCCGCTTCCGCCCGACGAACGAACGTTTCCCTGCTTAGGCACGGGCAGCCGGCGGCAGGCCTTCCTGCCAAATCGATTTACAAAATGTTTAAACGTTTGATAACCTCTTCCTTATGCCCTTTGCCGATAGGCACCTGGTTACCCTGCAGGTAGATGGTATTGCCGCGGATATCGTCTATTTTATTGATGTTCACGATATAAGAGCGGTGCACCTTCAGGAACGTAGTTTTACTAAGTTTTTCTTCGAGGTTTTTGAGGGTGCTGTAGGTAACGTATTTCTGCGACTGCGTGACAAATTTGACATAATCACGCATGCTTTCTATAAAGACGATGTCTTCGGGGTTGAGTTTAACGAGTTTTCCTTCGGCCTTGATAAAAAGAGCGCCCTGCTCCATCGTCATTTCGGTAGCGGCTGTGGCGCCGGCCATGGCAGCAGGCGGCGGCGGCGCAGGTGTGGGCGCAGGCGACGCGGCATCGGCCTTGCTTATCTTTTGTATCGATTCGATAAAACGTTTATAGCTGAAAGGTTTTTTGAGATAGTCGCTTACATTGTATTGAAAAGCGTCGAAAGCGTATTCGGTCTTGGTGGTGGTAAGAACGATCTTGGGAGAATAAGTAAGGCGGTCCATCAGGTCAAAGCCGGTAGCTCCGGGCATTTCCACATCGAGGAAGATGAGATCCACCCTGTCTTTGTCAAGGTATTCCAATGCATCGGTTACATTCAGAAAATGCCCTTTCACTTCTACGAGGTCGCTTTTTTCACAGAATTTTTTCAGGAAATCGGCCGCTATCTGGATGTCTTCTACAATGATAGAGGTAATTTTCATCCACAAACAGTTTACAGGTATAGGATATTTTTGCTACTAATAAAGCCGGTCGGGTGGCGGACATCGAAAACCTGGGCTACTAACAGGGTCCATTAACCGTTGGCGGCATTAAACGACTGCAATCTAACCAATTCCCGGGCAATCACCTGCTGCGCACGATCTTTTTCTTCCCGTAAGACGCCATAGGCCGATTCATGCAGCACCGCGCCGGGCTGTGTGCAGCTGTTTTCAAAGCGCTGGTAAAGTTCCAGCGTTTTTGTCAGGCCCACATAGCCAAACAGCGTTTTGCATTTGTGCACCGCCCTGCCAAGCTCTTTTACGTCGGTACCCTCCCGGGCAGCGGCCACTTCCTCCCAATAAGCAGGAAGGTCCTTTAAAAACTCCTGGAAAACGGTCTCCGCATACGCAAAATCGCCCTGGAACAGTTCCTGCAAGAAATTCGTATCCAAAGTGTTATCAAATAAGAATTCACCCTGATCAACATCTGTCATTGCGACAATTTATTTAGTTGGTTTACGTTTTTTATTTAGAAACACCTATAACAATCTATATGCATGTATTTATCGTAATTTATTGCAAATAATTGTTTTAAATCCAATTTCTGATGAAAAAAATTCAACTCATCCCCTTTTTCGTCCTGCCGGCCGGGTGGACTGCCTGCAAAACCGGCCGTAAACGTACTTACCACTTCGGCTAGCGGCCTTCCGCCTGTTTGCAAGGTTTCAATAATTACGCTTGTTTCACATTCAACGTTTCAAGGGATAAGGCATGCTAAAAAAATGGTTATACCTAAAAAAGACTGCTGCGCTGTTACCGGAGGATACCGACAACCTGCTGTTTAAGCAATTGTTCAGCTTCCTGATCTCCCGGATTTCCACCCCCGGCAATGCCGAGCAGCTTATACAGCTGGGCAACCGGTCGGCCGTTCAGGGCGCAGAAGAATCCATCCATACTTACCTGCTGTTCGAAAAATACCTGACGTCTTTCGAGCAAGGCACAGGTTATACCCGTCATTCATTACGTGCATCTATACGCGAACGATTTCCCGCCATCGTGCAGGAACCGGTGTTCAGCATTCTTTTCGTTCCCGAAGTGGAACAGAAAAACACCCTGGCCGCCGAGTTTATCAACTCGTTTCTCGACAATGTGAGCAGCAAGTTCGGCCGGGCGAGCGACGGCTATTTTGAGAAAAAATTAAAACAGCTGGCCACCCTGGAAGGCCTGAAACAGGAAGAGGTATTTAAAAAGCTACAGCTGATAAGCTTTGAGGCATTTGAGTTTGTGGGCAAAACATACGGTGAGATGCTGGCAGGTAAGATTTTTGAAAAGACCTATGAATCATTCTCGGCGCGTTATAAAGAATTTGAATCCTTTCCGCACCTGGTAACGCTTATTCCCAAAGAAATTGTGAGCCGCGAGCACCTGGGCATCTTTACCCAGTCGCAGATAGAACAAATCTTCCTGGAAAAGCTGGCGGAATCGGAACAGCTGAATATTGCGCTGGACCATAAGATCCGCGAAAACGAAATAACGCAGAAGCTGCTGGAGAAAAACGAGATCATGCTGAGCAGCGTGATATCGTCGGCATTAGACGCCATCGTGGTCATCAACCAGGAAGGCGCTATTATCCAATGGAACCAGTCGGCTACCGATATTTTCGGGTATACGGAAGACGAAGTAAGAGGCGCCCTGTTTACCGAAACCATTATCCCGCCTTCTTACCGGCAGGAATGGACATCCGGGCTGGATCGCTTTCTCTCCCACGGTACATCGCCTATGCTCAATAAACGCGTGGAGCTGACGGGCATCCGTAAAAACAGCGTGGAGTTTCCGATGGAATTGTCGGTAACCGCCATCCGGCACGAAGACGAATATTATTTCAACAGCTTTATCCGCGATATATCGCCGCGCAAGCGCAGGGAGAAAGAGCTGGTGCGCATGAAAGAAAAAGCCGAACAGGCCGCCAAGGCAAAATCGCAGTTCCTGAGCATCATGAGCCATGAGCTGCGCACACCGCTCAATGCCGTAATAGGCATTACCCATCTGCTGCTGCAAAACAACCCGCGCGAAGACCAGCAGGAGGATTTACGCACACTGCAGTTCTCGGGCGAAAGCCTGCTGCAGATTATCAATGATATCCTCGACTTTAATAAGCTCGATTCGGGTAAAATAGAAATTTCGGCCATCGATTTCAACCTGCGCGAGCTGGTGCAAAGCCTGTACCAGTCGTTTAGCTATAAGGCAAAAGAGAAAAACGTGGTCTTCGATGTCGAGTACGACCAGCAGATGCCTTTTATGGTGAAAGGTGATAATTTCCGCCTGTCGCAGGTATTGAACAACCTGATCAGCAATGCCATCAAGTTTACCCGGCAGGGAAGGGTGACGCTGAAAGTACAGCTGGAAAAACACGACGATCAAACCTACCTTACGAGGTTTTCGGTGGTAGATACCGGCATCGGCATCCCCGAAGACAAAAAAGACAAGATATTCGAACAGTTTACCCAGGCCAACAGCGATACAACGCGCCTGTATGGCGGTACCGGTTTGGGCCTTTCCATCTCTTCCAAGCTGGTAGAGCTGATGGGCAGCGTGATAAAAGTAGACAGTGAGTTGGGCAGGGGCTCCAGTTTTTATTTCAGCCTTATGCTGCACAAGGCCACTAAAATTGAAACCAGCACGCCGGCGCAGAAACCTTTTATACGCGACCCCCATTCACTCAAAGACAAATATATCCTGCTGGCGGAAGACAATCCCTTTAATGCCAATATCGCGCGCCGCTTTATTGAAAGCTGGGGCGCCAGGATGGATTTGGTGCTCGATGGACAGCAGGCGCTGGAATTTGCGCTGCGTAAGAAATATGATCTCATCCTCATGGATGTGCAGATGCCCGTGCTCGATGGTTTTTCCTGCAGCAAGGCTATCCGCAAACACCTGCCCGATATACCCATTATCATCGTTACGGCTTCTCCCAAGAACGAAATCATGGAAAAAATCATTTCATCGGGCATCAACGGTTTTGTGAGCAAGCCTTTTAAACCGAACGAGCTGCAGAGTAAAATACAGCAGTTCCTCGACCCTTAATATTGAATATTGATTGTTCAAACGAAGGCAAACGCATCGCCGTCAAACAATCCCTTATCACTTAATTTAAGATGGGGTATGACCAGCAAAGCCATAAATGACAGGGTCATAAAGGGAGCCGCCAGCGGTGAGCCCAGGCTTTTGGCCATGGCGTCGATGGCTGTATAGGCTTCGGCCACCTGGTACCCGTCGTTATGGCTCATCAGCCCGGCTACGGGCAGCGCCAGCACTTTTTCGTCATGACCGCTTACACAGCTTACACCGCCTTTTTGGGCAATCACCAGGTTCACCGCCCGGCAAAGGCTTTCATCATCGGCGCCAACGGCCACGATATTATGGCTGTCGTGCGCAACGCTCGAAGCAATGGCCCCCTGACGCAGGCCGATATTCTTTATAAAAGCTTTGGCAATGGGGGCGGGATGGTAACGGTTTACCACCACCATTTTCAGGATATCCCTGCCCGTATCGCTTACAATATAACCCGCCTGCGTTTTGGGCGGGCATTGCAGCTTATTGGTAATCAGCTGACCGTCGAGCGCCTCTATAACGGGAATGGTTTCCTGGCCCTGGTATGGTATGTTGAAGTCGGCGGGCGCCAGCGGCTGACAGTTGAACTGGTTCACTTCCTGCCGCGCGGCGGGATTCTCCCGGCTTTCCGGCGTGCCGCCCACGGCTATCTTCGTGCTGCCATTCTCGGCTACCAGCTCGCCGTCGATATACGTTTGCAGCACTTCAAAGTGCTCCAAATCCTTTACCACGATAAAGTCGGCAGGATCGCCGCGTTGCAGCAACCCGATATTGAGCTTATAATGCGTAACGGGGTTGATACAGGCGGCCAGCAGCACGTTGAACAGGTCGATGCCTTTTGCCACGGCCCTGGCGCAAAGCTGGTTAATATGACCGGCCACCAGGCTATCGGGGTGCTTGTCGTCGCTGCAAAACATCATCTTATCGGCATGTTCATGCAGCAGGCCGGCCAGCGCTTCAAAGTTTTTGGCGGCGCTGCCTTCGCGGATAAGGATCTTCATGCCATACCGCAGTTTATCCAATGCCTCTTCCGCGGTGAAACATTCGTGATCGGTACTGATAACGACAGCCGAAGCGGGCTCCGCCAGCGGGGCGTTGGCCGGCGCTGTTGTAGCGAGTGGTCCTCCTTCAATATATTGCTGCGCCTGCTCACCCCGGAGACCGGGCGCATGGCCGTCTACCGGTTTACCGCACTTGCGGGCAGCAGCTATCTTTTGCATGACTTCTTCATCCCCCGTGAGCACGCCGGGAAAATTCATCATTTCGCTCAGGTATTTTATGTCTTCCCGTTGCAGCAGCTTCTCCACGTCGGCCGCGTTCAGCGTGGCGCCGGCCGTTTCAAAGCGGGTAGCGGGTACGCAGCTGGGAGCGCCAAAATTAAATTTGAAGGGCACTGTACGGCCGTTTTCAATCATAAACTCCACACCGGGCAGGCCGCATACATTGGCTATCTCGTGCGGGTCGCTTACCGTGCCTACAGTGCCGTGCACCACTGCCAGCCGGGCAAATTCGGCAGGCACCAGCATAGAGCTTTCAATATGCACATGCGCGTCTACAAAACCCGGCAGTATATAATGCTCCGCCTCAATTTTCGCATTGGGGACGATGGAAATGATTTTCCCGTTCTCAAAGGCCACCTCCACCGTGTGTATGCGACGCTGAAGGATATCTACCAGTTTTCCGCTAATGACTCTCATTTTCCTGTTTTATAGTATGGTGGGGATTCCCTTCCCCAAAAAAGCTGACACGAATATGTGACAAAGGCACGGGTAAATATACAAACGGGGGAGTAATACCGTAAAACCCGCTTAAATTTAACACCGAAATCTTTTATGCAACCGGGGGTGTTACTACCTTCATAAACCTACATACACGATTAAAATTTCAACATGAGCACATTTAAATTATTACTGGCCGGGTTGATAACCCTATCTGCTGTCACCACTGCTACAGCACAAACGGCCGATGAGATCGTACAAAAGCACGTGGAAGCTATCGGCGGCGCCGACAACTGGAAGAAAGTAAACTCCACGCGGGTAGAAGGCTCTTTCAATGTACAGGGCAACGACGTGAGCATTACCATTACCAGGCTGCAGGACAAAGGCTTGCGGCAGGACATATCGGTGGCCGGTATGACAGGCTATGTTATTATCACGCCTACAGCGGGCACCAGCTACCTGCCCTTCCAGGGACAGTCGGAAGCGCAACCCATGCCTGCCGACGTATTAAAGGAAGGCCAGTACCAGCTGGACGTACACGGCGTACTGGTAGACTATAAAGCCAAAGGCCATACCGTGGAGCTGCTGGGCAAGGAAACGATAGACGGAACGGAATGCAATAAGCTGAAGGTAACGCTGGCCGGCGGCAAGGTATTTACCTATTATATCGACACGAAAAACAATTACCTCGTACGTTCCATCACCAAGCAGCATGCCAACGGGCAGGAAATAGAGCAGACCATTTCTTTCAGCAATTTCCAGAAACTGCCGGAAGGGATCACCGTACCGATGACCATTACACAGCAGTTTGGCGATATTACCGTAAGCAAAATGGAAATAAACAAGCCGGTAGACGAAAGCATCTTCAAGGGCTGATAAATAGTATTTCGTCTTATATTTTGCCTTCAGAGATCAATAAACCATTCTTTTATCTCTCCCTTAAACAGGAGATTCACATTAGGGTCTAATATAACGGTATCCGGTTTTACGGCGACAGGTATCGAAAACATAGCTTTCCGGCCGGTAATATGATACGATTGAACAATGCGCTGTTTACCTGCCTGAACCGCTATCTGCAACGGGAAACTGAATACTGCAGGCTGTTTTTGTCTCAGCTGTATGGTTACCTTTTTTTTGGTTTCATCGTATTGCCATACCGCATAGAGCTCGGGCTGGCCGGGCGTATAAAGCCATTGCGTAAAAAAGGATTCCAGGTTTTGGCGGCCGGCCTTTTCCATTTCCTTACGAAAATCGGCTGTTGTGGCATTACCGCCGCCATAGCGCGTATAGTACGCCTGCAGGCCTTTCCAAAACGCGGCATCGCCCAGTTTCCTGCGCAGCATATGCAATACCCACCCGCCTTTCTGGTAGCTGTTGGCATTGAGGAGCTGCATAAAATTGCTGTTCACCGTGGTGTCTACTACCGCGGCATTGCTTTTGGCGGCAAAGGCTATCACGTCCCGGCGATCGTCGCGCAGGCGCTGGTTGAGGCTGTCGCGCCCATAGGTTTTCTCCATATACAGGTGCGTCATATACGTGGCGAAACCTTCGCTCAGCCATATATGCTGCCAGTTGGCTTCGGTAACATAATCGCCAAACCACTGGTGCGCTATTTCATGGGTAAGCAATGCTTCCACCTTGCGATCTCCCTTTACCGAATTCTCTGAATAGAAGATAGCCCCGGCATTCTCCATACCACCAAACATGGTTTTGGATTGTATATTGGCCAGCTTGCGGTAAGGATACGGCCCTATATGGCTGATAAAAAAAGGCAGGATTTGGCAGGCGAGGGCATAATCATAAAACCCCTTGTCTTTATTTTCGGGGTATACCCAGCTATACACGGGTATGCAACCCACATCGCCTGCATGGCTGACCGCAAAACCGGCGGCGCCGATAACCATGATCTTCGTGGGCAGCGCCACCGTTTCCTGCCAATGGGTGAGCTTTTGATGGCCCGGCAGGTTGCTTTCTTCTACCAGTATACCGTTTGACACGACCTGGTAATGCTCCGGCGCCGTTACGATAAACTCCACCGATGCCTTGTCTGACGGATGATCTATACAGGGCAGCCAGTTATGTGCGCGGTTGGGCCAGTTGTCGGCAAAAAAGGTACGATGGCCGTATTTATTCTTAGCAATGATCAGCCCGTCGGCGGGAACACCTTCGTAGTCGATGGTATACCAGTGTGTTTCGCCCGCAGCGGCGCTGGCATCGATATGAACAGTTTCTTCTCCTTGCGAAAAATGCGTTTTGTTATCATTCTCCCTGATGGCGGTCACCGTCATTCCCTTTCCGGCTGCGTTTGTTTTTACGAGGTCGAGATCGAAACCTGTACCTGGCTGAAGGAATTTAACCGTGATAATGGCTTCCCCTTTTATCGTATCGTTTTCATCGTTCAGCGTTATGCTGAAGCGGTAATGCTCTATATCCAGCAGGCCCCTGCGGGCATCCGTGGCCTGTGCAAAGCCGGTAAGGGAAAACAATAAGGATGCGACGGGAAGCAGGAAGCGATTCCTTCTCATGAACTGATTTTGATTAAAGATAAGACCTAAAACGTGAGACCTGAAAGATCTATCGTGAGACGAGAGGCGTTTCACGCCTCACAACTTTTCCAGCAGCTCCACCACCTTTTCCCTTTTCAGTATCAGGTATCCCAGGCGGTCATTGCTGATGCCTTCCCTGAGCTGGTAGCTAAAAGCAAGCTGGTCATCGTTTACATTGGTCTCAAAATAACGAAACAGGATATTGGGAAAGGACCTGAGCCCCTCGCCTATTTCGTAGAGATGGGTGGAAAGTATAAAGAGAGAGTTGGGAATTTTAATCAGCCCGCGGATAACGGTATCCGAGCATTTCATGGCGTCCTGCACGTTGGTGCCTTTAAACAGCTCGTCGATCAATACCAGCCATTTTCTGCCATCGTTTATCTGGAGGATGGTATTCTTGATACGCTGCACTTCATTGAAGAAATAGCTTTCACCCCGGGCGATATTGTCCTGCACGTTGATATTGCTCAGGATGCCATCAAACAGTGTGAGCTGCATATGCTGCGCAGGCACGCCCATGCCCAGGTGCGCCAGGTATACCGCCGCACCAACGGATTTGATAAAAGTGCTTTTACCGGCCATATTGGCCCCGGTCAGAAAAAGAAAATTCTGCCGCGCATCCAGCTGTACATCATAGGCCACAGGTGTAGGCAGCAGCGTATGGTACAGCCCGTGAACATTGACCACCGGCTGCTCTGCCTCTATAAATTCGGGTAGGGCCAGGTTGAATGTTGTAACGGCTTTTGCCATCGAAAACCAGGCGTCCAGGCGGCTATAGATATCGATGAGCTCCTGTATGGCGCTTTTAAAACGGTACAGCAGGAAATGACCAAAATAAATCGTTTGTACGGGGCTGTAATGGGTGCCCCGGCCCGTTTGGCCCAGTTCCACTGCTATGTCCGTTTTCAACAGCTGGGCCGCCCGCTGTATATAAGCAAGCAGCGGTCGCGGCGTTCGCGCATCGTCGAAGGCATCGATAAGCTGGCGGAAGCCGGCGATAAAATCGGCAAAATGGCCTATGGAATACCTCACCAGCGAAAAATCGGGCCCGTGCAGGGCCTTGTAATAAAGGGCATTGACCAGGTTGGCCGAAGACGGAATAGTATCTACCGGCGATTCATAAAACCGCTCCAGCACCATAACAGTGCCATTGCTGATGGTAGCAGGCCACTGCTCTTCTTTTTTGCCGATGCATTTGAGCAGCTCCTGTACGCCGGTAATGCGCTTTATATCATTCAATGGCTCACTAAAAAAACGCACCAGCCATTCCCTGCCGCCGGAGGTGCGGGTAAAGTTGAGCTTATGAAAAATGGAATATTCTTCTTCCGGGTGGAAGATGGACAGATCATTGAAAGTAGTATTGTCTATTTGCATATTAATTATCGCTCGAATGTCAATCTTGCGCCTTTTATAGATTCATCCCATACCCCATTTCCATACACCAGCCTGCCATTTACAAATGTATGCGTGATAACGGCAGGAAAAACCATGCCTTCCAGCGGGCTCCAGCCGCATTTATACAGGATATTTTGCTTACTCACCGTGGTAGACTGGTTCATGTCTGCTATCACCAAATCGGCATGGTATCCCTCGCGAATATAGCCCCTGTCCGGTATGCCAAAGCAATCGGCAACGGCATGGCTCATTTTCTCTACCACTTTTTCGATCGATATTTTGCCCTGCTTTACATAGTGCAGCATCATTAAAAGCGAATGCTGTACCAGCGGCAGGCCGGCATGTGCTTTTTCGTACGGCTCGTTTTTCTCTTCCCAGGTATGCGGTGCATGGTCGGTAGCAATTACATCAAGGCGGTCGTCGAGCAGCGCAGGCCAGAGCGCATCGCGGTTATGCGCCGCCTTGATGGCGGGATTGCATTTAATGAGATTGCCTTTGGCCGCATAATCGCCGGCGGTAAAATGCAGGTGATGCACGCATACCTCGGCGGTGATACGCTTGTCTTTTAACGGCAGAAGGTTGGAAAACAGCTGCAGCTCCCGCTCAGTGCTGATATGCAATATATGCAGGCGGCTGTTGTGCTTTTTGGCAAACTGGATGGCATAGAACGAGCTTTCAAAGCAATTCTCCTCGTCGCGCACCAGCGGATGGTCGGAAGCGGTGAGGGTGCCTTTCTCCTTTTTCAGGCGCTCGTAATTGGCTTTTATCATCTGCTCGTTCTCACAGTGCGTGGCGATGAGCAATTCCGTTTCGCCAAAAATGCGGCCCAGCGCCAGCGGGTTGTCTACCAGCAGCCCGCCGGTAGAAGAGCCCATGAATATCTTGACCCCGCAAACATCGTTTTTCTTTGCGTTGGTCTTCAGCACCTCTTCTATATTATCGTTAGACGTGCCCATGTAAAACGAATAGTTGGCCAGCGAAGTGGCGGCGCCAATGCGGTATTTGTCTTCCAGCAGCTCCTGCGTGAATACCGGCGGCAAGGTATTGGGCATCTCCATAAACGAGGTAACGCCACCCGCCACGGCCGCTTTTGATTCAGTATAAATGCTGGCCTTATGGGTAAGCCCGGGCTCGCGAAAATGCACCTGGTCGTCGATGGCGCCGGGCAACAAATACCTGCCCTCACCGTTTATTTCCACTGTGCTGTCACTGCTGTGGATTTGGGGAGCTATCCTTTCGATACGACCATTTTTGATGAGTACGTCCACTTGGATTATCTTACCTTCGTTTACAACCGATATATTCCGTATCAGGTATTTTTGCATATTGAAAAATCGTTATGTTCTTAAAACAAGTATTTGATGCAATTTAAAAAAACCACGATTAGCTGGCTTATTTTTATTCTTCCACTACTGACAACCGCTCAATCCACCAACCTTCCCCAGGGATATAAACAGGCCCACCTGCTCGACAGGCTGGAAATATTGCTGCAAAACAATCCCGACCTTAATTTTTCGGGACAAAAGCCCCTTTCCCGCAAAACGGTGGTGGGCGCAGCAGAGTTGGCCGATTCACTGGATAAAAACCATCCCTACGATTACTACTATCACCTGTCGGCCGTAGACCATTATAACCTGCAGGACCTGCTGATGAACAACTACGAATGGGTGAGCGGCGATAAAAAAGCCTTCGCCAGCAAAAAACCCTTGTGGAATACATTTTATAAGACCCCCTCGGATTTCTTCCTCGCCAATGAGAAAGATTTCTTTCTGTCGGTCAATCCCGTGATACAGCAGCAGCAGTCGGTAGAAACGGGCAACAACGAGCGGATATTTTTAAACAGCAAGGGTATTACGGCAAGGGGACTGATAGCCGGCAAAATAGGGTTCGATTTCTACCTGACCGATAACCAGGAGCGCACGCCCGGATTTGTGCAGGGCTATGTAAACAAGTTCCTGGCCGTACCCGGAGCGGGTTTTTATAAATCGTTCAAAAAAACAGCCTACGATTATTTCGATGGCAGGGGCTCCGTTTATTTCGGGGCAACGAAATACTTTAAATTCCAGTTTGGATACGATAAAAACTTTATCGGCAACGGCTATCGCAGCCTGCTGCTAAGCGATTTTGGTTCCCCCAACCTCTTTCTTAAGATCAATACGCGCATCTGGAAGCTGGATTATACCAACCTGTTTATGGAGCTGGTGCCGCAAACGCCCGGCAATCCCGGCAATGTACAGCTGGATAAAAAATATGCGGCCATCCACCGTCTTTCCATCAATGCCACGCCCTGGCTCAACGTAGGCTTGTTTGAAGCCGTGGTATTTGGCCGGCGCAACCATTTCGAATTCTCTTACCTCAACCCGGTTATCTTCCTGCGCTCGGCCGAGCAGCAAAACGGCAGTTCAGATAATGCGTTGATAGGGCTCGATTATAAGGTCAATATCAGTCACGGGGGACAATTATACGGGCAGGTATTGATAGACGAATTTGTACTGAGCCAGCTGCGCGCGGGCAATGGCTGGTGGGCCAATAAATTCGGGCTGCAGTTTGGCGGTAAGCTCCTGGATTTCTTCGAGGTAAAGAACCTCGATCTGCAGGCAGAGTTGAACATTGTACGGCCATTTACTTATTCGCATTCCGATTCCGTTTCCAACTATACACATTACAACCAACCCCTGGCGCACCCCCTGGGCGCTAATTTCGCGGAAGGGATATTCATTGTTCGCTACCAGCCTAAGCCGAGATGGACGGGCCAGTTAAAGCTGATCTATTTCAGGCAGGGACTCGATACGGCCAACAGCAATTTCGGGAGCAATATCTTCCTGCTTAACGGCACCCGCAGCATGGGCGATTACGGTTACAGATTACCCAGCGGCATACCGGCCAACGGCATCAATGCCTCGCTGTGGGTAGGATATGAAGTATGCAGGAACCTGTTTATCGACGCTTCGGTAATGCACCGCCGCCAGGATGTTTCTTCACTGGCCGGACTGTCAAACCATTCAACGATGTTTACGCTGGGCGTGCGGCTCAACGCTTTCAGGAGAGAATATGATTATTGATAGCAGATTATCCCTCGAATATGAGTGAAAACACAATCTGGCGTGACTGAATTTTATCGATCACGTTGGAGAACTTAAGGTTTTCATCGCGGCTGTGCACATTGCCGATGCCGTTACTGATTTTTATTTCGGGCGAAAGGATAAAATAACGCATGTAGAAATTGAAGCCGATACCAGCTTCAATGCCAAACTCGCTTCCCTTCAGCTTAATGATGTCATCGGCATTCTTGGCCCTTGCCTTGGAGGCAAGATCGGTTTCATATTTTGCGCCCGCCATCATATACACACGGAAATTATTGATACGGTCGCTTTTAAATTTAATCTGCACCGGTATGCCCAGCAGGATAGACTCCACTGTCTTGGTCATATAGGTAGTCTCGCTGGCGCCGGGATATTTAAGCTGGTAGGCGATGGCCTTGTTTACAAACAGCAATTGGGGGAATACCACCCTGGCGTCAAAATGCTCACTGATACGAAAGGTATGCATACCGCCGATACCAAGGCCGCCTGTATTAAGGGGATTGGCAGATAGTACGCTGTCGTATTGCAGGAAGCGCTCGTGCTGGCTTATCTGGAAGCGGCTGGTGGCTCCCATGATAACGATGCCGATATGGTAGGATTTCTCATCCGTTTCGGGTAGGTTGATGTTGTCTCTCAGCTGTGCGAAAGAAGAAAGAGCGGAAAACAATAAACCTGCCACTGCTACAAAACCAATCAAGCTTTGCTTTTTGTGCCGCAATAAATGGTGCATATTCCTCCTGTAAGTTTTTTTAAATACGTAGCAGTGTATCCAACATCATTCATTATGGTTAAAAAATCTTCCCCTTCGGGAAATTTCCGGACAGAATCGTTTAAATACTGATAGGCTTCGCGGTTTTTAGAGACCAATCTGCCAATACGGGGTGTTATGATACGCATATACAGATTGTACAACCCTTTAAAAACGGTCTGGCGGGGCTTTGAAAACTCTAATACGACCAGTTTGCCGCCGGGCTTCAAAACCCGGAGCATTTCGGCCAGTCCCTTATGCAGGTGTTGAAAATTGCGTACCCCGTATGCCACCGTCACCGCATCAAACGTCCTATCAGGAAATTTTATTGCCTCGCTATCACCCTGCTGAAGTTGTATGTGATTATTTAACAACAACTTAGCAATTTTTTTTCTCCCAAAGCCAAGCATATTTTCTGAAATATCTATGCCAATTATTGTTTCCGGTTTGAGAAATTTCCAGGTCATAATGGCCACATCGCCTGTACCGGTGGCTACATCGAGCACCTGCCGGGGCTGGAGGGCCTGCAACTCTTTAATGGCGCGGCGGCGCCAGTACACATCGATACCGCCGCTGAGCAGGCGGTTGAGGAAGTCATAGCGAAAGGCGATCTGGTCGAACATACCCGCTACCTGCTCTTTTTTATCGAGGGCGGAATCTTTGAAAGGCACCACTTTATCGTGCGGTAAGCTTTTTTGCATGGGGCTGCAAAGATAACATATCGGTGGTATCTTTGCCGCCATGGAAATCACTACTTCGGAATACATCATCAGCAGTCCCGACTATACCAAATGCCCCGCGCCCGACAGGCCGGAGTATGCCTTTATAGGACGCAGCAATGTGGGCAAGAGCTCGCTTATCAATATGCTGACCAATAACCAGAAGCTGGCCAAGACCTCGGGTACACCTGGTAAAACACAGTTAATCAATCATTTCGCTATCAATAAATCGTCGTGGTACGTGGTGGATCTGCCCGGCTACGGATTTGCCAAGGTATCGATACGCGACCGCCGCCGCTGGGAGCAAATGATAGAGAACTACCTGCGCAAACGGGAAAACCTGGCGCATGTGTTTATACTTATCGACAGCCGGCATCAGCCGCAGAAAATAGACCTGGAGTTCGTGAACCAGCTGGGCAAATGGGAAGTACCGTTTGCACTGGTGTTCACCAAAGCCGATAAGGAAAACCAGCGTACCGTAGCGGCCAATGTAAAAGCATTCCTGGATGCCATGCGTGCAGAATGGCAGTTTTTGCCGGCGCATTTTGTGAGCAGTGCGATAAAAAAACAGGGCAGAGATAAAATACTGGGGTATATCAGGGATTTGAATAAGCAGTGGAAGGAGGCGACAAAGCCCTGAGGAGTGATGGGGTCACCCCTTTACAGCAAAAAACCCTCCGGAAAAGACGCAGGGTTTAGTTAACTACTTTATTAGCGCAGCTGCTGCTGGCAAAGGCTTCCGGTTTAGCCTTAAACGCAAAGCCCATCCCAAGTATATAACCCATAGCCTCCTTCAGTGCATCGTTGCTTTTGAAATGAGGATTGGTGTTAATGTCGGCATGCACTTCCATATCTACATCATACAATGTAAAAAGGTCGCAGAGCTGGTAAGCGATATCGATGCTCTTCGCCACTTCTACCAGCATACGTTCTTTGATGGTGTAGACGGTCTTTGTTTTTTCGTTGTGGATGAACATGAAACCGCCATGTCCTTCCCGTAAAAAAACAATCACGGTTGCAAACTCCGTGTCGGAGCCTTTTACCTGGCTGTCGGTGCCGATACATACCTTGAGGTGGTACCCTTTGCCTGTCTCCCTTTTGATAGCGTTTTCAACGGCATCAGCAATCGGAGCTTCAATCGGGTCGCCATTAAATTTTCTCCATAACATATGTCAATGGGTTTTCCGAATATACAGAAAACCCGGGTAAAACGGAAATATTGCACCCCCTTTTTAATATTGCCCCGTGCTGAGCAAAACAAGCGTACAGGCATCCATGGTTTGTATATCATGCGCCTGCGCCAGCTTTTCGAGCTCTTCGTTTTCGGCGCCGGGGTTGAAGATGATGCGGCGGGGGTGGAGCGAGAGAATATAGTCGTAATACTCCTTCTGGTGGCTGGCATTGAGGTACAGGGTAACGGTATCGATGGCAGGGTCCGGCTTTTTTTCTGTTACTACCTCCACATCGGCTACCTGCCCGTTCTTGCGGCCGATGGCCATCACGGGGTGTCCCTTGCTGCGAAGCTTGTTTACAGCAAGATAGCTGTAACGGGAAGGGTTGGCGGAGGCACCCAGCACCAGTGTCTTCTTCTCCTGATTTTTCATCGTTGAATTTATTACAATTTGATACAGCAAATAGTTCGCCAGTTCCTACGCTGAGCTACCCGGCGGCCTGCTCGACGCGCGTTTTTATGACTTGAAGAATATTATCCTGTATATCGCGCATGATCCAGCCGGCCCACCAACTGGCATAGAAATTGAAATCGGTCTTCAGCTCAAAATGGCTGTAAAGGTGAAGCCGGCATGTCGTATCGTTCAGTTGCTCCAGCCGGTAAGTTCCGTCCAGCACATCGAAATAATCGCCTCCTATCACGATGTGCTCATCCATCGTGGTAGAAGGAATATCATGCGGATTGGCGCATATGCTGAAATGCATGAATTTGCCTGCTTCATATTCTTTCACCACCTCATCGAATACCAGGCCGCCCGTAAAGACGGCCTTGCGGCTGCCGCCCACACCAGCATAATTCAATTCGGCCTTTACCGGCCGCGGAAACCCCAGGAAGCGGGTAACGGCGCCTTTATCGCTGGCGGCAGGTATGGCCCGTACACACACCACATTGTTCCAGATACTGTCCCTGCTGGCATGAATATCGATATACGTATACGCTTCATAGCGGGTAGGAAGCATCGGCAGAGTCCGCTCCAGCGGGCCAAACACCAGCGGCAGTAGAAAGGCGAGGCTTATATTCAGCTTGTTGCCATTGCGCCATTTCTTTAACCGGAAATAGCCGGCCATTAAGCCGCCCAGGCTCGACAGGACTAAAAAAACCGGCAGGATCATAATCCAGCAGGCCCAGCCTTCTATCTCCGCTATAAGTGTAAGTATAAAAAACACGAAAATGGGTATCCAGGGTGTGAGTAGCCGGTATCGGAGACGCTTTACCTTTTCAATATCCGACAAGGCAATGGTGAGCAGCCCTACCCCAAACGGAAGGAAGATTAAAAAGGCAATGGACATAACTTTTACAAAATCCCGTATGATATCCAACCCGAAAATATGATGCATGATAAAAGCATAGGCCGTAGGAACGGCCATGATGATAAGCGTTATTTTCCATTGTTCGCGGTTCATATGAAAGGGGTTAAAATAAATGATATTGTTCGCGGGGTGTATGGGTAATGATGGATTGCAGCGCGTCTTCCAGCTTGGGGTACCTGAAAACAAAACCCGCCTGCCTGAGCCGGGTAGGTACTACCCAGCGGCTTTTGAGCAGCAGCTCCGGTTCGGTGCCTATCAGCTTTGCGCCGATGGCCAGCAGCCATGCGGGTGCAGGCAAACCAATGCGGTGACCGGCAGCGCTACGCAGTGATTTCATAAAAAATTCGTTGGTGACGGGATTGGGAGAAGCGCAATTGTACGTGCCCTGGCAATCGGGATGTTCATACGCCCATTCCATTACACGGCATACGTCCTCCGCATGCACCCAGCTGTACATTTGCTTGCCACTGCCCTGCCTGCCGCCAAGCTTACATTTGAGCAGCCTTAAATAAGGCACCAGCACACCCCCGTTGCTCAACGTGATGGCCATGCGCAAAACTACTTTACGCGTATAAGGCGTGGCTTGTTCATAAAAAGTCTTTTCCCAGGCTTTGCATACCTGTACCGAAAAATCATTGTGTATCTCACCGGTGTATTCATCCTGCGGCCGGTCGCTGGCATTGCGGTATATAGTGGCCGAAGCGGCATTGATCCAGCACTTTGGCGGAACAGCGCAACCGCGGATGGCCTCGCCCAGTGCAGCGGTGGTATCGGTACGGCTATCGAAAATCTCTTTTTTGTTTTTCGCGGTATAGCGGCAGTTCACCGTTTTACCCGCGAGGTTAATCACCAAATCGGCGCGCTCCAGCTCATTGGCCCAATGCTTTTCTACATGACGCCCGTCCCAGCGCCGGTAAGTAATATCATAGCCGTCTTTAGGTAGCAGCAGTGTATGCGAATAGGCGTTATTGCGGGTATTGACCGACTGGCGCGACAATACAACAATATGATTGTCCTTGCCAAAATAGCTCACCAGCTGCTGGCCGATAAAGCCGGTGCCGCCGGCGATGATGATGCGTTTATTTTTCATGGGTTGCTGTTTGATCGTTGGATAAACCATTGTGCCGGTTATTCCTGTTATTTTTCATATCTGTATATTTTATACTTTCAATAAAGTATGAAAGAACAGTGGTAAAAGAAAGCCGGTAAACCGGCCATGCTTTTATCATGTCTTTAATTACTATTTAAAGAACTTCATCAGGCTGCCCACAAACCAGTTCTCATCGGCTTTTACCATTACATCGAGCATCTTGTCGGCCTGGGCGCCAAAGCGTTTAATACCCGCAATGGTATCGGTAAACTGCTTTACATGCTTATCTTTCTTATCGCCCTCTACGTCTTCCAGTTGTCCGAGCAGTTTCAGCATGGGATCCAGCTCACGTTTTTTCCGCTCCTTTATAATCAACCGGGCCACTTTCCAGATATCTTTTTCGGCGGTAAAATATTCCTTGCGTTCGCCGGGAAGGATGACGCGGTCTACCAGCCCCCAGTCAATCAGCTCGCGAACATTCATATTCACATTGCCCCGGCTGATATCAAGCTTTTCCATCACATCGTCCTGGCTCAGCGGGTCGGCGCTCACCATCAGCAGGGCATGTACCTGCGCCATCGTGCGGTTAATGCCCCAATGCGTTCCAAATGCCCCCCAGGAGGCGATAAACTGTGCTTTTGCTTCTTCAAGTTTCATACGACTCATATCTGCCGTAAAGATAGAGCGTATTTCTGAATTTTCAAAACTTATTGAAACATATTTTAGGCGCTATTCCCTATTGCTACCTTACCGCTCTTGTACGGCTATCGGCAGGACAGTCCAGCCGTTTATCGGCCTTTTTGGAAGTAAAATCGGAAGAGTGAAAAGTAAGTGCAATATACCCGCCGCCATTTTGCGTGCTGCTGGAAGAAAACATATTGGCCCAGTTATGAATGCCGAGCAGCAGCGGACCTGCCTTGATGGCGCCGCCCACCCAAAGCTGCTGTTGGTTGTTGAACTGTATGGGCAGATAAAAACCCCATTTCTTTGTTTCCCAGCGGGGCGTAACGGTAATAAAATTGAGCTCCTTTACCTGCAGGTATTTCTTCATAAAAGAAGTGGGCATGTTGCAGGAAATCTCGGCATTGATAAAAAACGCCTGGGTAACAAAGCGATCTACATTCACCACCAGCCGCGTGGGATTGATGATGTTAAAGCCCCCGCCAATCTGGCTTGCCTGGTCGACCAGCGTGGCCAGGCTATCGTTAAAACCCCGGAGCGACTTGATGGTATGGAATTTCTCGTCGAGCGAAACATTGGTGATATTGCTTTTTACGCCGCTCATAAAACGGCTTTGCGTACCGTATTTATATTGATTGGCGCCGATATCGAGCAGCGACACGGAAAATTTCCAGTCGTAATCATAATAGTTGTCGTCCTCATCAAAATAGGTCACCTCCTGCGGCTTTACCAGGTATTCCAGTCCCAGGTCTATCGATGCGCCGCCCTGCGTATACGCCACAAAATTGTTGATGTTATCGCTGTTGCTGCTGCCTTTACGCCATTGATCGAAATTGGATGAATACCCATAGGTAGCGCTGCCATTGCCGATAAGGTACAAGCCGTTGCTGCTTTGTGTAACCGAAAACCGGCCACCATCCAGCCGGGCATAAGCGCCCGAAAGCCCGCGGCTGAGCTTGATGGTAGCGCCTGCATTGAGGCGGACCCGTTCATCGTCGTAAAGCGTGCGGGCATAGCTGCCATACAATTCAATCCAGCTGCTGGTCGTCATATTGAGCCCCTGGCTGGTATTACCCTCGTTCATGGCAAAGAATTGCGTGCTGGTTTTGAGCGTATCGATAAAATTGTAGCGGGTAGTGTTCAGATTGGTATAGCTCCTGAAATTGACGCCAAAGGCAATACCCTGTTTTCGCCCCAACGCTATTCTTGTATTAAACAGGTTGAGGTTGACGTTCACTTTTGCATAACGTTTATAGTCGCCGCCGCTGAAATAATACCTGGAGCCCGCCGGGTTGGAGAGAAAAGAATAATCGTAAATCGTTACCGCGTTGGTGCTTGTCTGCGCCTGTACGCCAAATACCGTGAGATCCCATTTATACGGCGTATTCACGATCGAAGCAGGGTTATTGGCCACGCCCAGGCTGCCGGCATACGAAGAGCCCTGCACGGCATGATAGTTTTGTGCTAACGCATGACAGGCAATCGTACAGGTCAATATAATGATAGCACACAATCGTTTCATAACACAGCGCCTTACGGGTTCGTTTCAAAAGGACTGACCATGGGTTTGTTGTATCAAATATGATACTATTTTCGGAAATGGCTTTAGAATGCCAATAAAAGTATTGCTAATATAATCGCTGCCAAAACACTGCTGTATCAGCCGGCCGGCCCTTAGCCGGGCATTAAACGTTGTTTTCCACTGGCATATATATTCTTCTTCCATCTGCTGCCGGCTTATCTGCCGCTGCAGGAAGCGGCTGATAAGCGCCGCCGCCAGCTTACCTGCATGCAGGGCCATGCTCATGCCGTTACCGCAAAGCGGGGTGATCATGCCTGCCGAATCGCCTGTCATCAGCACATGGTTCTCTACCTGCTGCTTTTTACTAAAGGATATCTGTGCAATGGTCACCGGTTCCTTCCACAAAAATTCCGAAGAAGTAAACACCTTTTTCAACAGGGGGTTGCGGTACAGGATGTTTTGCTCCATAGCCGCGATATTACCGCCTGCCCGGCGCAGGTTTTGCGCCGTGGTCAGGTAGCAAAGGCAATAAGTATCGTCTTCCACCTTAGACATACCGCAATAGCCGTTGGAGAAATTGTGCAGGGCAATGCTGTTGGAGGGAAAATCGGTCCTGATATGGTATTTTACCCCGATATAGTTGTTGAGCCCGCCCGATTTACGGCTGGCGAATGGCCGTTTCCATTTTATATCCAGGTTGGCGCGCTTACCCCAGCACCCCGCCGCCACCCTTGCGGCGATAGTGCCCCCGGTGGCGGATATCTTAAAAGAAGAACCATACAATGCTACATTGGTTACCCGCACACCTTCCTGTATCTCTACCCCATGGCTTCGCGCCAGCGCCGCCAGCTCTGCATCTATTTTATAACGGCTGATGCCAAACCCGCCGGGCGCCAACGGATGCTCGATGGTATTGCCATTGGGCGCCGACACCAGCAGGCGGTCGATGCGCGGCAGCTGCATATCGGCCAGCGGGTAGCCCAGGCTTTGCAGGTAAGCATGGCTTTCAAGGCTGATGTATTCGCCGCATACCCGGTGAAAAGGATAATATTCTTTTTCAAGCACGAGAACGCGGTGACCGCTCTTTGCCAGCTGTATGGACAATGAAAGCCCCGCAAGTCCGCCGCCGATGATGGCAACATCATACAGCTCCTGCTGCAATAGCGGGAGCGCCGAAGAGCGGGTATGCGCGAGGGTATCGATGATAAGTGGTTGGGTTGAACGATTAAGTTACCGATTATTGCCTGTTTCCTGCACATTTTTTGACAGCAGCAGCCAGCGGAAAGCCCATTTCCACTGCAGGCAGCCGTTATCAATACCCGCCTGCCGGAGCAGCGCCACCCATTCCTTTTTCACAAAACCTCTTCGCACAGACAAGGGCGCATCATTTTTTACAAGATAAGATTTCGAAAATAATGCCGTAAGCCATTTAATGGAATAATACGCCAGCCAGTGACGATGCAGGTCGTTGATAAAAAAGCCGGTGGACGCATTCGTATCCATCCATTGCAGCATGCTTACCAGTTGTTCTTCCGTAAAATGATGGCAGAAAAGCGAGGAAAAAATAATATCCGGCTTCTCCATCCCTAAATTCACCAGCCGGTAGTCGGATACTATCAGCTGCGCATTCATAGACGCGAGGTTGGCCTGCGCCACATGAATGCAATCGGTATTGATGTCGATACCAATAAGGGTAACAGCTATACCTCTTTTCCTGCACCAGCGTGCAATAGCCGCCAGGTTATCTCCTCCCCCGCAGCCGATTTCACAAACCGTTATCTCCTGCCTGTTTTGCAGCAGGCGGCGGAAACCGTTGATGGTAATGGCATGGCCGCCCAGCCGGGTATTGATGATATCCAGCTCGCGCATGTTTTGCCTGATATCGGCAAAAGGGATATCATCCCTGTCGAGCAATTCTTTTTCGTACGAGCGAACGGAAAAATTCATCGGCATATGCTTTAATGCGACCGTTTATAGTTCCTGCGATAAAACAAATGTTTCCATGGTAAGGCCGGGACCAAAGGCAGCGCCGAATACTTCCGCCCTGTTGCCCGTGGCGGACTGCCGCTCCTGCATGATTTCTTTTAGCACAAACAGGATGGTGGCCGACGACATATTGCCGAAAGCCGACAGTATATCATAACAATGCTTTAATCCGTCTGCCGGAAGCTGCATGGCTTTCTCAATCACTTCCAGTATCCGCTTGCCGCCGGGATGGATGCACCAGTGTGTAATGCTGTCTTTGGCGACGCCCGCTTCCTGCAGGGCCCTGCCTGCCAGCGCCTCAAAATCTTCTGCTATCAAATCGGGGATATAGCTGCTGAGCGTCATCAGGAAGCCATTGCCGGATAATTCCCAGGCCATGTCTTTTTTACCCCTGGCTACTATCTCGGCATAAAAGCTATCCATATGCCATCCCCGCTGCGCATGCCCGTTGTGGGTAATTAAGGCGGCGGCGGCGCCATCGGCAAATAAAAGCCCTGAGGCGATATTATCGGCCGTAGGCTCTTTCTGAAAATGCAGGGTGCACAGTTCGGTGCACACCAGCAATACATGCGCGCGTGGATCTGTTTTGCAAATGGCGTCGGCCATCTTCATAGCATGAATGGCGGCATAGCAACCCATAAAGTTGACGGAGGTACGATAAATATTCCGCGGCAGATCCAACAGTTCCGCTACCTGCAAATCCAAGCCGGGGGCGCTCATGCCGGTACAGCTTACCGTGATAAGATGGGTAATAGCGCCCGAAGCGATATGACCGTCGATGCATTGCCGGATGGCATCGACCGATAAGGCGGCGGCGTATTTATGGTACCAGGCCATGCGCAGCTCGAGCGATGGAAAGGGCTCGAGGTTTTCCGAGTTGGGATAAAACTTCCATTCGCCTGCCGCCCTGCTGTAATCGGGTATCACCGAATACCGGGATTCGATGCCGCTCTGGTGATAAAGGAATTTTATTTTACGCCGCTCTTTTTCATCGAGGGCATATACCTGCTGCATAAAATGAAGGATGTCTTCCTGCCGGTGCCGGTAAGCAGGTACCGCTGTGCCTATCGATATAATCTTACTCAAGCAGATTCCATATTATGAGAATGATAAAAGCAATATTGGTGCAGCAGGATGCCAGCAGGTTCATACGCATCGTATTGTCGAAATTCGCTGCCGCCGTGTTCTTCCACACCCGTATCGCCCACACGTTAAAGTATACGAGAACCGGTAGCAGGCAGGTTGCCAGCACATAAAATTTACTTCCTTCCAACTGTGCAAAAAAATGAACGGCCAGTACCGCAAAGGCGCCCATATATACAATAGCCGTAAATAAAAACGTGCCACGGTAGCCCAGCAGGCGGCTGATGCTCTTTACACCGTCTTTTGCATCGGCTTCGTGCTGGTATACCTGGGTAAGCGGGTAAAAACCGCCTATCAGCAGGCTGCTGGCCAGCATACCCCGCAGCAAATCGGGCGGAAAACGCCATTCCGGCTGCCGGTGGCACCCATAATTGACCAGCCAGTAAGTTACCGCGCCCTGGAAGATTACCACTGTCAGGTAACCGGCAAGCGGGTATTTTTTTAACCGGATGCCCCTGTAGCTGTAGGCGCGCGACGCCAGTATATAAAGCGACAAGCCCGCCGCAAAATACATATCGATAAAAAGCCCCATACCAACAGCCGCTATATCCATCAGCACCGTCACCATAAACAGCTGGCGCGTGGGCTGCAAGGGGGTTTTGATACCGCCGATGCTCGATTCATCCCGGTCCATATAACTATTGTATCCATTGCTGGCCGGATAGACCAGTACATGAAGAATAAAGAAAATAAGCAGCGCATGACCCCAGTGAGGGGATACTACCTGGCTAAGGGCAAACAAATAAACAGGCAGCAGAAAAAAGGAAAAAGGAAAACGTAGTAACTGAATGGTGGACTTATGCAGCATATGAATAAAGTTAGACATATAATGACAAATCATTAACAAACAGAACAGGAATGTACATGATGGTTGATAGAGGCGCTTGTGTACTTTTAAGGCCATATTGAAAACGCTAACGATTATGCCCTTTAAAAAGACCTTTCTGCTGCTGCTTGCTATCGCCTCCTTCTATCTCCTGCCGGCCCAACCGGGTTTTAAGCTCTTCTTCGAAAAAGTATACCTGCACCTGGATCGCAGCTATTATGCCCCGGGAGAAGACATCTGGTTCAAGGCATACCTGGCCAATGCGCAAAGCAACCGCAGCACCACCACCAGCAACAACCTGTATGTAGAGCTGATGGACCCCGATAATAAAATATTTGCCCGTGAAGTGGTTCGTATAGACAACGGCGTGGGCCTGGGCGATTTTAAGCTGGATGATTCCATTCCTCCCGGCCGGTACATTATACACGCTTATACCAACTGGATGCGGAATTTTGGTACCCATTTCGTTTTTGAAAAAGAAGTCTGGATTGCAGGCCCCGGGCCCTCCGGTAATACGGCATCGCCTGCCGGCGATGCCCGCAATGACAGGCCCGCGCCCCGCAAAGCGCCCGCCCGCAATGCATACAGCATACAATTCCTGCCCGAAGGCGGTCTTTTGATACAGGGCGTACCCACTATGGTGGCATTCAGGGCAGAAGATGCCGGCGGCAAAGGCGTAGAAGCCTCGGGCAGCATTTATGGTCCCGCAGGCGATACCGTGGCCAGCTTTACCACCAACTGGCTGGGCATGGGCCGTTTTGCCTTTACCCCGCAGCCCGGCCTGCAATACAAAGCCATCGTGCGTTATAAGAACAATACCCCCGTAGCAGCCGGTTTTCCCGAAGCCTATGCCGATGGCTTTGTGATGAACATCGATAATACGGATACATCGGCCCTGCTGGTGTCTGTAAGCACCAATGCGGCTACACTTTCCCGGCATAGCGGCGAGCTTACGCTGGCCGGCCGGCACGGCGGCCTGCTGTATTACAAGGAAAAAATAACCCTTGCCGGTGGTAAGGCCCTGGTAAAAGTGCCCCGCGATAATTTTCCCGGTGGTATCGCCGCCATTACCCTGTACGACGAAAAACTGCGCGCCCAATGCGAGCGGCTGGTATACGTAGATAAAAAAGAAGCGCTGCATGTAACCATCGACGCCGATAAACCCGCTTATACGGCAAGGCAAAAAACAATCCTGCATATTTCGGTGACCGATGCGCAGCAACAGCCGGTAAAAGCCGCTTTCTCACTGTCGGCAGTAGACGGCAACTTCGTAAAAGCCGATGCGGATAATATTACCTCCTACCTGATGCTGCGCTCTGAGCTGACGGGACCGGTGGAAGAGGCCGCCCGTTATTTCGATCCGGCCAATAACCGGCGCTGGCAGCAGCTGGACCTGCTGCTGAGCACACAGGGCTGGCGCAGCTTTATATGGAGGCTGATGGCCGATACCTCCATTCACATCAGTTACCTGCCCGAACCGGGTATTACCATATCGGGACGTGTAAGAGAGCTATTCGCCAATAAGCCATTGCCCGATATGAATATCACCCTGATGGCCTCCGGCGCCCGGGGCAACAAGCTCTATACCGCCCGTACAGACAGCGCCGGCCGGTATTACCTCGATGGATTACAGTTATATGGCAACCAGCCCATCAAAATCAATTCAAAAAACAACAAGGGAAAGAAAGGCGGATGGATACTGATGGATACCCTGTTCAATAACCCGCTCACGATAAACGATAACGCCCGCCCCGCAGATAAAACAGCCATTTCCGAAACATTTGCCACCGAAGCCCTGAAACGACACACACTGTCAAAAAAAGACCCCGTGCTTTTGCAGGAAGTGGTGGTCACCAACCGCAATAAGGCCACTACCCTGCGTGACGGCAATGCCTATTCCAGTTTCGGGTATCCCGAATTCAACCGCACTATTTCGAAAGAGGATTTCAAATTCGAGACCCTTGCCAATTACCTTGTACACAAGGCAGGCGCAGTAGCCGATGTGGAAACCAATGGCGTGACTTTTATCGCCAATGGTAAAAATGTACGCCCGCGTTTCATTGTAGACAAGCGCGAGGATGTTTTTGAACGCATCGATTACTACCAGGTACATATGGAGCAAGTGGTAAGCGTATCGGTGCGGCACCTGGTGGGGCATCCCAGCTTTACCCGTACAGATACAGGGGGCCGCATGGATTTGGGCGGCGGCATACAGGATGTGTTCATCGTCTACCTGGTCCTTAAACCAGGCGCTTACAACCAGGATATGGCGATGATAGTAACCGACGTAA
>Ga0307508_10001025_pt1 | contig 32438 bp, 35 predicted proteins | sample 9_EM_MG_FD_203089 | JGI IMG/M metagenome (GOLD analysis project Ga0307508, IMG submission 203089) | Populus trichocarpa ectomycorrhiza microbial communities from riparian zone in the Pacific Northwest, United States - 9_EM | ecosystem: Host-associated > Plants > Roots > Unclassified | place...
TCAGAGGTCGTTTTGAGGCTGTTTCGGACGAGGTTGATGGTCGGAGCGAAAAGTTCTTTTCGAAAACGTGGGGGGGTGGTTCGGGAGAATAGATTGCGTGGAGAAGAATCTCCAGACTAGCTACTGCGCCCTTCCTTTATACTTTTCCTTTCCTCTGTGGAATCACAGCTTGCCCGCAAGACTGACACAGTTCCTCTGTCTAACATCATAACTCGATCGCCGTGTCCAAGGAAAACACATGATCGCACTCGGCCGCCGTGCGGCCAACACTCTACTCATGGCAACAGGAGAAAGGACACGCAAGCAGTAACAGTAAAGGAAAGGAAGACTGACGTACAACTTAATCAAGGGAAAACAATACAAGTAGCGAACATGGGAGAAGGACGCGCAAGCTCAATCAATGGGAGACAACAAACGTAGCGGACAGGAGCAAGGACGCGCAAGCATAATCAACAGGAAACAACATACGTAACGATGACAGGAGAAGGACGCACAAGTAACATAACAGAGACGAAGGAGAGAGGTCTAGACCGGCCAGCGGTCGGGGATATCGCTACCGAAGCGATATGGCGAAGATCGGTCGAGGCGCCTAAGCGTGGAGGATTACCGATGCTGCGGCAGCGGAAACAAGGACGAGCCACAGGGCTTCAAGGGTGAGAGTGGCACCGGCGCCGGCGCCAAGGAGCCTGTCACGCCAGGTTCGTGACAGTATATCCTCTGTCCAGACCGAAGCTCCGGCGAGGTCATGTCGGGTCATCAGGGTCTGGCGGCGGATGGGGGTGCGGTAGATGCGGACAGACTGGCTAGCCTGCTGCCGGGCTTGGAGTTGTTTGTTCATTCGCTGTTGTTTGGTGATGATGGCTCCTAGGGTGCTGCTCATCTGCTGGAGTTGCTGTTGGTCTGCGTCCTGGAACTCGTTCATCCGCTGGGCGAGCGTCCAGTGCACGACGTGATTGTGGCGGGCGTCCCGTGTGGTTGTTTGATTTATCATGGTGATGATTTCCCCTAGCAGGGCGAGTTGCTCGTCCTGTAGTGCCGCAGTCGCGGCCGTGGAGTTTATGTTTTCCTGATCTTTCTGGGGTGGCGTGATGTCCACCAAGGTTTCACGTGGGGCTGTAGCGCTGCAGCGGAAGTGGTGGTTTCCCATGTTCACGAGGAACCGGAATTCGGGGCAGACCCGCTTTCCTCGGTGCCAGTCCGCGCATGCTTTGACCGGGTTCAGGTATCGTTCGCAGGTTACTTCGAGTAGTTCGTTAGGGTGTGGGAGCGGGCAGTCGCAGCTAGTCGCTCAGCAGCGGCAGCTTCGGCGCGGGTAGTAGTTGTTGTCCTTGCTCTGGCGGTGGGTGTTGCAGTAGTCATTGTAGCAGCCCGTCCAGTGCAGGGATACGTGGTCGTTGGTACGGGGCGGTCCTGCGGCGAACAGCGGGGGCGAAGGTGCGGCTGGAGGGGCGCCCAATCCGTCGGTCGTGGTGGCGGCAATGCCCCAGTCATTGTTGGGTTCGTTGGTGGGTAGTTTGGTTTGTTCGGTATTGGCGGAGGTTGTGATGAGAAACTCGGAGGTGCAGCTGCGGCCCGCGAAGGTCGAGCCTTCGTTGGTGTTGACAGTGGTGGTGGTGGACATATCGCGTTTTTAGAGTTGGGGTGCGGGTTTCTCAGGGTATTCCTTGTGGAACTGGCGGACAAGGTCGGGTGAGTTCTCAAAGTTGCAGGTGGGATACTAGGTATGATCGGGGTCGTGGAAACTGGTCCACTTGACTCGATACTGGATCTGGTTTCTATGGCGTCGGGAGTCGAGGATTTTCTCTACTTCCCACTCTTGCTGTTCTTGGATGATCACAGGTGGTGGCGGTGTTTGTTGGTGTCCCAGGATGGCTTCGGTGCTGGCTGTGGGTTCGAGGAGGCTGATGTGGAAAACTGGGTGGATTCTGACAGTGGCCAGTAGGTCCAGTTTATATGCTCTTGAGCCTACCTTCTTGAGGATGGTGTACGGGCCTATCTGCTTGTGGTCGAGTTTGTTCGATGGTCGGGTTGTCCGGATGTGTTTCCGTTGTAGACAGACCCTGTCGTCGGGGTTCAGTACCGGGTCCAGATGTCGTGGTTTGTTGGCTTGCTCTGCCTGAGACATTTGGGCTTGCTTGATCTCTGCGCGAGGTTCTTAATGCAACCTTCTTTATGCCGCGACATATTCCGACACTTCCGATGTCTCATCGTTCCAGGGGCCAAGGTCTGGCAGGAAATGAGGGTGATATCCGTAGTTGGCAAAGAAGGGGGTTATTTTTGTGGTTCCGGTTTGTGTGTTGTTGTAGCAGAATTCCGCAATTAGCAACAACCTTTCCCAGTCGTCCTGCTGGTAGTTGCAGTATGTCCGGAGATACTGCTCGAGTGTGGCATTGGCTCTTTCCGTTTGTCCGTCCGTTTGTGGGTGGAAGGCCGTGCTGAGGTTGTGTGATATCCCGAGTGCTTCCATTACTCGTTTCCAGAAGTCTGAGGTAAACAGGGAGCCTCTGTCTGATACAATACTGCTTGGCAGTCCGTGGGGTCTTATAACTTGTTGGACTAAGTGGTCTGCTAGGTCTTCGGGGTCCATGTTGCCCTGGCAGGCGACGAAATGTCCCATCTTTGTGAGGCGATCGATTATTACCCATAATGCGTCTATTCCATTGCTCGTCGGCAGCGCGGTGATAAACTCCATTGATATCGTGTCCCATAGTCGGTGTGGGAGTTCAAGTGGCTTTAGCAGTCCAAATGGCACGTGTCGGATTGGCTCGATGCGATGGTAGGTGTCACAGTGTGTTACACCTGAGGAAATCACGGGTCGGTACGTATCCTTAGAAGTACGTACCAGAGAAAGATCGGCGCCGGTAGTTAGCTATTTCTGGAAAGATCGGCTCAGAGAGTCTAGACGGGAGATAAGGGAACGGAGTTTAGGCTTACGGCCGAGGCCGGTCGTAAGAGTGTTAAACTCCGGGATGAGGGATTTGATTGCACACAAACCGGAGACTGGCTAGACTTGGGCAGACTCCCGAAAGGAGCTGCCACGTCACCCGAAAGGTGTACGTGGAAAAGAGTCTAGGCGCAGCAACTCCACCTTGGTGCATAAAGAACTCATCTCTCTTATCTGGACCCTGGTCAGGACCAATGAGTTGCCCATGGGGTCAAAAGCCTCGCAGGAATAGTTAGCCCGAGTCATCAGATCTCACGACGCCACAGAAAGATATATAACCTGGCTCTTCTCTTCCGTAAAGAAAGAAGAGACAGACCGAACACTACCACCGAAACCCACACACAAGATCTAAGATTATTCCGTTGTGAATTATCGAAAGTAGCCTGATTACCTTTGATTCTATCCACACTCTGGTTACGAGACGACCCCAGTGTCACACTATAATCTTAAATCTCAAATCACCTTACTTTCATGACGAACTTTGACGACACCTACTTCGAAGACCACCTTTATCTCCTCCAGCTATCCACCTTCTTGGAACCTAAGTCTCAATACTCCTTCGACTATACGTTCCAATCGATCGATAACGAATTAGCCGACTACGAACAGTGGGATACATTCAGCGACGGACCTATCCCTATGCCCTACCTCGAAGGCGACCATGAGCCCTGGAACTGGTATACGCAATACTGGGTCAACTGTGCGCACAACCATACAAACGCCGAATTCACAGAAGACGAGCTCCGAAATCTCTGTGACTACTACTTCACCGACGACGAAACCATTCACACCGGAGATTTCCTCGACGATTATTAAAGCCATGACGACCTCCTCGGACTTCAATATGCTCAGGCTTGAGGCCCCACGGGACCTGCTCCAAATCACCGACGGAGCGTCGGGACCGGAACCAGCGGTAGAAATAGCCAATCCGGCAGTCTGGGTTAGAACCCTGGTACGCCAGCAACGGCAGGCCGAACGCGACTTACAACAACTTATGGAGTTGTGCGGGGATGCCTACGATGAGACGGACCGGCGAACAAGAGAGATCGAGCAGGCCTACCAGACCCTAGCAGAAGGAACAAGGTACGTATGTGACCGAGCCAACGCTAACGAGAAAATAGCGGAAGAATGGATACGCAGCGAGCTGGCGACCGCAGCAAACGCGTACCAATCCCTGGCCACGAACGTTTGGCAAGCCATTCTCGAGCGCACCAACGAAGCCAACGATCGGCAAATATGTCAGGCCACTCAGCTGGCTCGAGTGAACGATGCCCTGTCCTTCCTGGCAGAGGCCAACACGGCCCGGAACCAGCATCTGGCCCACTTTCAGGGCAACGTGGAATTATGGGCGGCAGAACACCAGAATCGGGTAGCCACCCTGGAAAACCAACTCCAGGAAGCAAGAGCAGAAATCCAACGCATTGCGACCCGAATCCCGTTACCCACAACACCACCGGTGCCAACAGCACCTCCGGCATGGAGAAGCCCGGTGAGGCAGATCAGCACCAGTGCCCCGTCAGCCCACTCGGAACCAGTGCTAGGGAGCCCACTATGCCTAAACCCGGGACCAACACTCCGACGACAGAGGCCCCCAGCGGTACCCATGACACCCGAAATGAGGCAGCGGCTGGAACAGCTCAGGAGCCACGTATCTCCAAGACCACCAACCTTTGGGCCGGTGACGGGACAAGGAGGGAACCCCCCCTCTACACCACCTGGATCAGCAGCTGGACCTCCATCGGGCCCCCCCTCGGAACCGCCCCGACCGCCTTTCCGGCACCCCTGCTCGCTGTCGCCACCTAGGAACCCCGCGCCCACAATTACCACGCGCGACCTAGTACAACTAGTGGCGGAAGGAGTAGCAAGGGCCACCCAGGTTGCCACGGCCGAGCCAAATCGAATCCGAACCTCCCGCCTGAAAATGGAGAACCCCGAGACGTTTGATGGCAAACCAACGACCCCCTTCAACAACTGGTGGAAAACGGTAACGAAATACCTGAGTTTATATCCCGAAACCTCCGACCAACAAAAAATCGTCTGGGTGGGAACGCTCCTCACCGGCACTGCCAAGGCATGGGACCAGCACCGATACGATACGAGGGGTGAGAGTGATACCTGGGCAAATTACTCCGCAGCCATCCGAACCGAATACTTTGACTCCCGCGAGGCAGCTGGTGCCCAACTCAAGCTGAGTCAGCTTAGGTACAGCGGAGACATTCGGGCTTATATGACCGAGTTCCGAGCGCTCAACAACCTCGCTCGAGCCACGGGGGAAAGTCTACAGGAGAAAATTGACCTGGCCATGCCCGAGGCAGTGATCGACATGCGGTTCGCCCACTACCTGGGGGAGTTCGTAGACGATGAGGGATTCATGCACGCCACCTACCATGCGGCACTCCAAGTCGAGAGAAAGAAGGCCCTGAAACAGGCAAAGGAACAGATGAAGGGACACACGGCCACCACCGTTGCCGGCAGAACGGACAAAAGGGAGGATAAGAAAGGCGACACCAAAACAAACCCCAGGCCAACCGACCAATGGGGGAATCCCTCCAACACAAAAACCCCCTGGTTGGGAAGAAAGGACAGTGGAGCACGCAGGACGAAGCCATGAAAGGCGTGCCCAACGCAGAAAAGGAGGAATACCGTCAGGACCGGGACAGCTGCTGGCATTGCAGAAGAGGAGGCCACAAAACCTTCGAGTGCCTATCCTTCCAGACTCGCAGAGGAACGAAGCTACCACCTGCGCCCTGGAAAACAGCGGCGGTATCCGCCCCGACCGGAAAACGAGGAAGGGAGGAGGATAAGGAGGAACCTGCAGCCAAACAACAAAAAATAGCGGCTGTGGAAACGATGGAGGTCGACACGATGCCCCTTTGGGAAAGTGACGACTCAGATTTTTGAGAGGCCCAGCAGCGCCGCAGCTGAAGGCCTTCCCAATCACATGTGGTGTATCTTGGAAAAGACCAAGTGGAGAATCAAGCGCTGAGACTCCACCCAAGAAACCTAGGATCACCTGCGGCACCCGACCAATAATACAGATGGTCATACACGAAGGAGGAAAACAACACCCCGTCAAGGTGCTCCTGGATACCGGCTGCTCCATAGCCCTAATCAACCAGGACACAGCAAAAAGGCTCCAAATTCCTCTCCAAAAACATCAAAGGGAAAAAATCATAAAGAACTTCGTCGGGCAAAAAGTACAGAGAGCCGGAACTCACCGTACGAATCCGGTGCTATTGCAACACCGCCACCACTTCTCATCGGAAGTTTTTGAAGTCTCTCCGATGGATAACAAGGTCGACATATTCCTCCCCTACGACTGGATCATCCGACACCCCCCTCAAGGACAATGGGACTCCATGGCAGTACGATTTACCAGCCCAAACTGACGAGCAGAATGCACAAAACACGAGACGGCGGAGTTCTCCTTGACATGGGACGAGGACGTGTGCCTCGACACAACCGCTCGCGTCATTGGCTACGTCTCCGGGGTAAGCTCCGAAGACCCGCTGGAACAGGTGCCAATGGAATTCCGCCAATACTTAGGTGTAATGGGTAAAGAATTAGCAGACGCACTGCCCGAACATCGCTCCTACGACTGCAAGATCGACCTCAAGGAAGGAAGCACGGCCCCCTGGGGACCCATTTACCCCCTCTCCGAAGTAGAACTACAAACTCTCAGAGAATGGCTGAAAGAAATGGAGAAGACAGGGACAATACGGAGGTCGACGTCGCAAGCAGGGTCTCCAATCCTGTTCGTTCGAAAGCTAAACGGTCGGGGGCTTCGACTATGCGTGGACTACCGAGGCCTGAACTGTGTCACGATCCCCAACCGATACCCGCTCCCGCTCATGCAGGAGCTCCAAGATCGAGTCCAAGGAGCACAGTGGTTCACCAAGATGGATCTTAAAAACGGGTTCAACCTCATCTGAATAAGGGAGGGAGACGAAGGGAAAACCGCGTTCCGAACCCGCTACGGCCTGTACGAATTCCAGGTAATGCCGTTCGGCCTCACCAACGCGCCATCGACCTTCCAGGATATGATGAATCATGTGCTCTCCGACCTATTGGATGTGGGAGTATTGGCTTACATGGACGATATTCTGGTATACGCCAGCACCAAATCCGGACACGACCGTCTGGTGAAGGAAGTGCTACGGCGGCTACAAGACAAGGGACTAGCAGTGTGTGAAAGTTTGCCCGATCGCCGTTCTTCTGAGAGTCTTCACACGAGCAGAGAGAGGGAGAGAGAAAGAGATTTGGCGAGATGATTGTATCGTTGAAGTGTGTTGATCTTCTATTTCAATGCTATATGGAAGTATGTAAAAGAAGAGAAGAAAGAATGCCAAAGACGCTGCTATGAGAGAATGCCAAGCCGTCGTTGCCAGGATCCCTTTGCCACTGCCGTTGCTATGCCATTGCTCTCCACAGCGTTGCTGTCGTTGCCATTGCTGTGGTGACGCTTCCACCAGCGCGCCACGCCGGAGCGGCGAGAAGCAATTCCAACAGAAAAACGAAAACCTCATCTGTCTACTACAAGAACTGTGGATCGACAGACATGGCCATCCTCCCGCATTACCAGATTTTGATACGTTCTCCCCAACACCCCTCAAGCCCAAATATGTCAAGTATGTTCGTCGCATACCTGGTCTCACCACAACTACAACATTCACATCTCAGGATACTTTTCTGGGAACCACCATTACCTCAACCCAGAATTCAAAAACTACCACCTTCACCTTGTTTAACTTCTACTCCCCAGGCCGGGCAGAGACAATTGCCAGACTCCTCCCCACCATTCCAGTTCCGAAAGAATGTATTCTGATGGAAGATCTCAATGCACACCATCTATGGTGGCAAGGTCCTCTCCCGCAGACTGCCTGCACCTTAAAAGCAAGCCACAGTCTCGCAGAATGGCTCGAATCCAACAACTTTCAACCACATAATGAACCTGGACTACTGACCCATCATCCTAGAAATGGAACTACCCCATCAATGATCGATCTCTGTCTCTCTCAGAGAGATATTTCCGCCTCGATTCTTTCTCTCGCCACCAACCACAATACCACCTCAGACCACAGCTCCATCACGGTCAGGCTAGCTCTCCCATCCTCTAGGCCTGCTCTTTCTGCTGGTGTAACTGGCACAAAGCAAAGGGGGAAACTTTCAGAGAACACATCCACTCCACTGGTATCGACCTGACCAACCTGCAAGGAAGAGAAGATACGCTGCGAGCTGTCACCAGTATTACAACCATACTGCGCAAGGCCATCAACGCTGCAGTTCCCTCAAGTGTTTCACAGAAACCTAAAGCCCCCTGGTGGAATCACAGTTTAACACTCGCAAAACGGTCTGTCAAGAGGGCCAGCAAATTGGCCAGACTGTACCCCACAGCAGAGAACAGAGAAGACAGTCAAAAGAAGTACCAACACTGGACAGCTATGGTATGGGCTACCAAGACCGCATACCATATCAAGCAGCTACAATCCGCAAATACGAAGACCATTTGGAAAACCTTCTGTCACCATAATACGCACCATCTCCCCATCCTACCGCTGGAAGGTCAGACAGATTTTAAGGCCAAATATGTGTCACTACGTAACACTCTCTTCCCCGCGGTCAACAACCTCCCCCATCAACACCTCCCACCAAATTTTCTCAACTCAAAACTCAACATGTACCAAAAAACCCATCCAATCACCACCCTTGAAGTGTCCCTTGCTATTACACACCTGAAGTATGATACCTCAGTTGGTCGTGATGGGATTACCTACACCATACTCCGTCACCTCCACAAATCAACACCAAGAACCCTGCTCCTCCTTTTTGATGCTTGCTTGGTGTATTCAGTCCACCCAACAGAGTGAAAGGTGGCCGACTGTGATATTATTGCGAAACCAGGGAAATCTTCCAACACCCAACCGAATTTATACTAGCCCATCTCCTTGCAATCTTGTTTCGGTAAACTGCGGAAGTCAATCGTAGCCAAACGCCTGAGTAGTGCTGCACTCAGATGTGGCACCACCCATCCCGCACAGATGGGTGCACAGCCAGAAAATTCGGCTGTGGATGCACTACTCCGTACTATTTCTCCGATTGCCACCGCCATCAGCAAGAATAAAACAAAACAAGGTACACCACAGCCAGCGGTGCTTACGCATGACATTGAAGCTGCCTTCAATCAGGTCCATCCATCAACATTGCGAGAGGTTATGCACCAAAGACGCATGCCAATGTACCTGACCAACTGGGTTACAGCATTCAATACAGATCAGAAAATCGCCTTTGGTTTCGATCAGCAGTCTGAAGATCCCCAACCTTTCCAATGTGGTCTCCCCCAAGGTTCCCCAGTCTCACCCATACATTTCCTCATCTTCAGTAATATGATGCTGGAAAAAGAAGATTATCCAATGGATGCTACCGATATATCATACGTTGATGATGTCTGTATGGTACAGATGTCACAAAGTATAGCCGAAGCCAACACTCGACTCGAAGATAGAACTGAACAACATCTCCACTGTGGCCAGCACCTTGGACTTACCTTTGCACCAGGCAAATCGGAACTCCTCTACTGCCTCCCCCTTAACAGCAAACACAAAAACATCAGCCTTTCCGCCCATCCTCCCCTCAGAGTCATGAATACAACTATCATGCCAAAACGACAGATCAAGTATCTGGGTGTTTACATTGACGAATCACTCAGCTTCCTCTACCATGCATCCATGGCCGCCAGTCAAGGAGGCCGAGTACTCGGCAGTTTTAGATTCCTACGACACCGGTCACACGATATCCCTGCACATATTGCACACCACCTGGCATTGACGGCCATACTGCCTGCAATGTTTTGGACATCTCCCACATGGTGGACTGGAACCCCGATGTTAACATCCACACTCAAACTCACCTATAACATGATAGCACGATGGATTACCGGCCTACCATACAATATCTGACCTACCAATCTCCTCACCCTAGCACACCTACCTCCGATTGAGGCATACCTAGACTACCTGTCCCTATGCTTTGCAATTCGACTCCACCTCCTACCTGTACATCACGCCCTTGGCCTACCTCGTCCAGACCAAACAACACACAACCACCTCCCTGGTCTCCACTGTCTCTACGATCTCAGCAAGCACCTGATCATGGGAAAGCGTGAAGACCGTATGACTACCTCCACTGCGGATGGAATACCCAAAATAACCACTCCCAACTCCGACAAAACAACATCCCCCCCACAACTACACGGAAAATAGATCCGCTCACATCCTGACCACACCATTGTCATATACACTAATGGCTCTAAGTTGGAAAGTGGGGTGACTGGATGTGGATGGGTGATCTTCAACATTGGGAACCAACAACTTTATTGGATCAAAGAAGGAAGCTCCCATCTAGGCAGTCGGTCTGAGGTCTACAACGCGGAACTACATGCTGTAGAAGAAGCCATTTCAGCACTTCTCACCACCACCATCCCATGCTCCTCGATTTTTATCTGCATCGACAACCAAGCTGCAATCGAGACACTTCAAATCAACCGAGATAATTACGAGTACGCGCGACACGCCCTCAAATCCGCTGCACAACTTCGACTACTGTGCTGGAAGATCAGTACAGTTTGCTGCCCCTCTAACTGCGGTATTGTTGGGAACAAACACGCAGATACACTCGCAAAACTGCGAACCTCCCATCCAATCCCATGCCAATATGCCCGTATCACCAAGATCTGGCTCCAGGCACAGACACGAGCCCAACTACTGCAGCGTTGGAAACAGGAGCTTCCCCTCTCCAATCCTTCGTTTACCTTTCCAACCCATCTACACAGAGTTGGCTGGGCAGATACATGTGCACTCTGGTGTAGTTTCTGCAACAGGTCTCCCTCCGATCCACACCTGAACAAAACTGCTGAGCCACGCCCTTGTGGACAAGATCTACACACCTTCCACCATCTCTTACGAGATTGTACCCTCCTCACCCAGCACCGTGCCAAGATGAAGCTCACAACTAGTAGCGACATTCAATCTCTCGACTTCCTGACAAAACCAGTAAACTGGCTGGGCCTTCGACACTTGCTACGAGCTACTGGACTTGGCCACACCACGAACATCCGTTATGAAAAACAAACAACACCCTCACAAAAGGACGAAGATTCGGATTCGGATTCACCCAAGCCAGACTTTGGTGCCTTTGAACTATAAAAATGACAAAAGACGAACGGACGATGGGGTGGACAGGAAGTGGAGGAGTATTTCTTTTGTTCTACCTGCCCAGTACCCCCACTCTGCTTGTTCATTGTCACATACATTTTGCTTTCTGTTTTGCTTTTTTGCAGGTGCAAATTTTCTGTTTGGCGGTTTGGAAAGATGGAAGCCCCAAGGGGGTGGTATGACATGGAAGTGTACATGCAGACTGAAGTTCTGACGCACTAGAGAATTAAATGGCCTATTATCTCTCTCCACCAACCTATCTCTCCACATCCGTAAAACCAGCACTGCAACTGAAAACCCACGTGACCCGCAATGAAGACCACGCTAGGAGTAAAGGATATCGCGAAGACAATGAGAGCCATGACGTAGACCATGCCAGATGTGAAGGATACTGCGAAGAAAACGAGACATGTGATGCAGACAAGGCCAGATGTGAAGGATACTGTGAAGACAATAAGACCTGCACTGCAGACCACGCCAGGCGTGAAGGATAACGTGGAGACAATGAGACCCGTGACGGAGACCACACCGGGCGTGAAGGATACCGCGAAGACTACGAGACCCGTGACGCAGACCACACTAGGCGTAAAGGATACCGCAAAGACCACGAGATCCACGACACAGACCACGCCAGGTATGAACGATTCCACGGAGAGACCAAGCCTACGTTGCCTGGCGAGCTGAATGGAGTAGCGAGACAGGATCTTGACAGACAGGGCTCCAGGTAGCGGCGGGTGGGTGGTAGAGCTCGGCGGTGGGCGAGTGGTAGTGAGTGGTGGTTAGCAAGCTGTAGTGCGCGGCGGCGGCTGAGTGGTAGAGCCCTGCGGCAGGTAAGTGGTAGAGCGCGGCAGTGGGTGCCAAGATCCTGCCTCGACTTCTCCGTTCTGGCTCAACAGGCAACGTAGGCTTGGGTCTGCGGAGCGAGTACTCCTACTCACACTTCCGGCGTATTCACACATCTGGCGTGGGCTCATTGTTCTCGCGGTACCCATCACGCCCGGCATAGTCTCTTCGCGGCTCTTCTCACACGCCTTGCGTGGGCTCGTTGTTCTCGCGGTATCCGTCATGCCCGGTGTGGTCTCTTCGCGGCTCTTCTCACACGCCTTGCGTGGGCTCATTGTTCTCACAGTATCCGTCACGCCCGGCGTGGTCTCTTCGCAGCTCTTCTCACATGCCTTACGTGGGCTTGTTGTTCTCGCGGTATCCGTCACGCACGGCGTGGTCTCTGCGTGGCTCTTCTCACACAACTTGCGTGGGCTTGTTGTTCTTGCGGTATCCGTCATGCCCGGCGTGGTCTCTTCGCGGCTTTTCTCACATGCCTTGCGTGGGCTCGTTGTTCTGGGAAGGGATGATCGCAGCACCGGTCACGGGGATAGAGAGGTAGGTCTGTGGAGAGAGATAATAGATTGCGTGGAGAAGGATCTCCAGACTAGCTACTGCGCCCTTCCTTTATACCTTTCCTTTCCTCTGTGGAATCACAGCTTGCCTGCAAGACTGACACAGTTCCTCCCTAGCTCATCATGACTCAATCGCTGCGCCCAAGGAAACACACGATCCTACTTGGCCCTTCATCGTCCCGCAATACACAAGGCAGACACACACAACAGTAGGGAAACAACAAGGTAAGCAATAAACATAACACAGAGTAAAGCGAGGCAGACACGCAGACAGTAAGGAAACGTCAAGCACAACATGGTAAGCAATAAACATAACACAGAGTAAAGCGAGGCAGATACGCAGACAGTAAGGAAACAAGCGGGGGAAAATCCTGGGCGGCCCGCGACCAGGTTCTGAGGAATATCGCAACTGGCGCAATATTGGCAGGGGCTGGGGTACTGCAGCTAGGCGCGTAGGATGACAGTGGCCGTGGCGGTGGAAACAAGGATCAGCCATAGTGTGGCAAGGGTGAGCGCGGCGCCCGCGGCAGCTCCTAGGAGTCTGTCACGCCAGGTTAGTGACAGTATGTCCCCTGTCCAGACGGAAGCTCCGGCGAGGTCAGGTTGGGTGGCAGTCGTGCGGCGGCGGATCGGAGTGCAGTAGATGTGGATGGGTCGGCTAGCCTGCTGCCGGGTTTGTTGTTGGTTTATTTGCTGCTGTTCGGCGGTGATGGTTTTCAGGGTTCGTGCCATCCTCTGCAGTTGTCGTTGGTCGGCTTTGTGTTGGTCGCGTATCGTCTGGGCCAGCAGGCGCTGGATCCCGTAGTTATGGCGGGCTTCTTGTATGACTGTGTTCTGGACCGTGGTGATGATTTCCACCAACAGGCGGATTTGGTCGTCCGGGGGCGTAGCCCCCTTGACGTCGGGTTTTTTTTCTCCAGCCGCGGGGGCCTCCTCGGGTGGCATGATGTCGGCCAGTGGCACGCGCTGCATGGTACTTTGGCAACGTAGATGGTGGTCGTTCAAGTCTACCAGGAATCGGCAGTCGGAGCAGACCCGCTTTCCCTTCTACCAATCGGCGCAGGCTTTGCGTGGGTTGAGGTGTCTCACACGGATGACTTCGGCCAGCTCGTATGGGTGGGCGTTGGGGCAGTCGCACTGCTGGTGGCTGCGGTGGTGGCGGTTGTTGCCGCGTCGCGGGTGGTAGTTGTTGTCCTTCATTTGGCGGTGAGTGTTGCAGTAGTTATTGTAGCAAGCTGTCCAGTGGAGGGAGGCATAATCGTTGGTATGGGGAGGTCCTACAGCGGACAGCGGCAGGGAAGGTGCGGTGTGAGGAATACCCCAATTGTTGTCAGGCTCGATCGTGGTAGGGAATTCGGGAACAGGGTTGTTGTCGTCGGGGAAGGTCCAGCCTTCGTTGGTGTCGATCGTGGCGTTAGTAGACATATTGCTAATTTTGGGGGGCAGGTTTCTCAGGGTACTCCTCGTGGAACTGGTGGATGAGGTCAGGTGAGTTTTCAAAGTTGTGGGCTGGGTACCAGGTACGATCGGGGTCGTGGAAGCCGGTCCACTTGACTCGATACTGCATCTGGTTTCTATGGCGTCCGGAGTCGAGGATCTTTTCTACTTCCCACTCTTGCTGTTCTTGGATGATCACGGGCGGTGGCGGTGGTTGTTGGTGTCCTGGGATGGGTTCGGTGCTGGCTGCGGGTTCAAGGAGGCTGATGTGGAAGACTGGGTGGAGTCTAACAGTGGGCGGTAGGTCCAATTTATATGTGCGCAAGCCCACCTTCTCCTTTATGGTATATGGGCCTATCTGTTTGTGGTCCAGTTTGTTCGAGGGTCGTGTTGTCCGGATGTTCTTCCTCTGGAGCCAGACCTTGTCGCTGGGTTCTAATACCAGATCCGGATGTCGTGCTTTGTTGGCTTGCTCTGCTTCAGCCATTTGTACCTCGATCATCTCTGCGCGGAGTTCTTCATGTAAGGCTCGAAGCCCTGTGGCATATTCTGAGACTTCCGGCATTTCTTTGTTCTGAATGCCGAGGTCCGGCATAAAACAGGGGTGGTATCCATAATTACCAAAGAAGGGGGTTACTTTCGTGCTTTCGACTTGCATGTTGTTGTAGCAGAATTCGGCAATTGGCAGGAGTGTTCCCCAGTCGTTTTGCTGGTAATTGTAGTATGCCCGCAAATACTGTTCCAGTGTTACGTTGACTCGTTCTGTCTGTCCATCGGGCTGGGGGTGAAATGCCGTGCTGAGTTTCCGTGAGATGCCGAGTGCTTCGGTGACGCGTTCCCAAAACCTCAAGGTAAACAGTGATCCTCTTTCCGATATGATGTTTGTGGGTAGGCCGTGGGGGCGTATGATGTGCCTCACAAAGCTGTCTGCGAGTCCTGCCGGGTCCATCGTACCGTCACACGCTACGAAGTGTCCCATCTTGGTCAATCGGTTGATAATTACCCTCAGGGCGTCACTTCTGTTGCTCGTAGGTAGTCCTGTGATGAAATCCATCGATATGGAGTCCCATGGCCTGTGCGGGGGTTCAATAGGTTTCAGGAGTCCGAATGGCACGTGTCTGATTGGCTTGATTCGTCGGCAGGTGTCGTAGTGGTCGATGTATCGATGGACATATCTTCGTTGCTGTGGCCAGTAGAAGTTTCGGCTAACGAGTTCTAGGATTCTTGCCTGGCCCGGGTGTCCTGCGGCTTACGCGTCATGGTGGTCTCTTAATATCCAGAGTCGCAGGTCGTTGTTGTCAGGGATCCATATCAGGCTCTCATATAGTAGTATCCCCTCGTTTTCTTCACATAGTCCTAATGCGATCTTTCCGTCGCAGGTGATCCCGCTCGCCTTTTTCCTCCGGATTTCTTGGATCTCTTTATCTGCTGCGCTTAGTGTCCGGATTTCATTCAGGAGTTCCTTGTCTATCTCAAGGTTGATGGTTTCTGTTGTGTTGGCCTGGAGTGCTTCGAACGCTTCTTCAGGTAACAGGATTCGGCCGTGGTTCTGTCGATGCTTCATATCCCCTTCCCAGGGAGAGTCTCCTGACTCTCTAGAGAGGATGTCTGGCTTGCCGGCGAATTTCCCTTGTCGATACTTGATCACAAAGTCATAGTTAGCTAATCGCTCACCCCACCAGGCTTGTCGCAAATTGAGATCTTCTTTTGTTTTCCAGTATTTGAGCTTCTTGTGATCCATGAGAATCGTGATTTTGGGTCCCATTGTCTTGCAGTAGGTATCCCATTTTCGCAGTGCATCTACGATCGCCAGTAGTTCTTTGTTGTGGATATCATAGTTGCGTTCTGGGTCCTTGAGTTTCCTTGAGTAATATACTACAGGATGTAGGATCGCTTTCTCGTCGGGTTGGGAGCAGATTGCTCCTATGGCGTAGTCTCATGCATCCGTTTCGATGGTAACGGCCCGTTCCGGGTCGCAGTGTTGCAGTATTGGTTCCGTGATCATTGCTTCCTTGAGCATCTCAAACGCCTCCTGCTGCTTATCCCCCCATTCCCATGCTTTTTCCTTCCTTGTCAGGGAGGATAGAGGCATTGCAATCTTGCCGTAGTCTCTGATGAACCATCGGTAAAAATTGGCAAAGCCCAGAAAACTCTGTATTCCATTGACATTTGTTGGTTCCTTCCAGTCCCTGATGGTCCGGAATTTTTCTTCGTCCATTCTTAGTCCTCGTGGTGATATGACGTATCCTTGGTATTCTGTCTCTTTTGTGTGGAATTCGCATTTGGACGCTTTCAGCGTCAGTCCGGTGTCTCGTACTCGTGTGAGTATTGCCCGGACATGTTCCCAGTGTGTCTCCTCGTCGGGTGAGAAGACCAGGACGTCGTCCAGGTATGCCACACAGAAGATGTCCAGATAGTTGCTTAGGATCTCATTCATCCATCGCTGAAAGGAGGCCGGGACGTTGGTGAGTCCGAATGGCATGACGCAATACTCGTACAGTCCGTATCGAGTACGAAATGCCATTTTCCATTTGTCACCTTTTGCAATGCAGAGGTTGTAGTATGTGTCTCGGATGTCCAGTTTGGTGTAGATGGTGGCGTTGGATAGTTGATCGAGGGATTCTCCGATTAATGGCAGTGGGGCTCGATCTTTGATTGTGATTTCGTTCAACTGCCAGTAGTCTACACACAGGCGTAATCCTCCATCCTTTTTGTTGACAAAGTGTATTGGGGCCCCCACTGGGGAGGTGGATGCACAGATCCATCCCCGTTTCTCGTTGGTTTCTAAGTACTCTCTGAGGGCCTTCATTTTTTCTTCGTTCAGGAGCCTCAGGGGCTCATATGGGGGCGTCTTCCCTTCTTCCAACGGAATATGGTGGTCCTGAGTGTGGTGGGACGGAGGGGCCATTGGTTCCTTTTCAGTGAACACCTCGAGGAATTCGTGATATTCTGGGGGAATTGGCTTTTTGCTAGTCCTGGAGAGTTCCTTGATTTTGTTGATTACTGTCTGGCATATCTCCCATGAGTCCGTTTCGCCGATTTCCCATTCTTCTTCTGCCAGTGTCTTCATGTAGTATTGCTCCGTGGCTTTCTCCTCAGGGACGGTGTTGGCTTTCGGCAAGCTGGGCAAGCATCTGTCGGCGCAGTAGTCCGAATGGAACTTCACAGTATGATTTTTCCTTCCTATCACCGGGTCGTGGAGCTTGAGCCACGGAAGCTCTCAGATGATCGGGGTGTTCCCGATCGTGATACAGTGTAGCCGGATATCTTCTTCGTGGTGGTTGATGGTTAGGTGGATTTGAGTGTCATGGGTTACCGGCCCGCCGGTGACCTCCCTCCTGTCGACTGTTAGTACTCGTCTTGGTGTCGTTTTCTGCTGCATGGGTATTCTGCTGGCCTCAGCATAGGCCTTATCGATGAAGTTTTCTGATGCTCCACTGTCCACCAGGGCTGTGGTGGTACACTCCTTGCTATCAGTTCCCTGAATCCTTACTTTGATCATTATTTTTTCTTCCCGATCGTACCGGGTGGTCCCGACCTGGTAGGTAGGTTCCTCTTTCGCAACTGGCTTCTCCCACGGGTGACTGTTGCTGTTGTCTATTCCCGAGGGCAGTCGTTTCCCGACAGTTCTTCCTCGGTCGTTTCCTCGAAGGTGGCTTCCACAGTCCTATATGGTCTTCTCCATGGAATTCGTTCTTTCCTGGGGTGGGGACATTCTTTTGCGAAATGTCCTTTCTTTCCGCAGTTGTAACATTCTCCCGTGATTACTCGTCGTGGGAATCGGTTCGGTGTCCTTGCGAATTTGAATCTTCGGGTGGCATCGAGGTCCACTGGGTCTCACGGGGGTGTTGACTGAGGCTCTTTTGTGTGGACATGGAAGCGTGCTTCTGGGTTGGTGGTAGGTAGTTGAGTAATGACTCCGAGGTTGCATAGGCGGCTATCCGTTTTGATGGCGGCGGTGGCATAGTCCACCAAGACTGTGGCGGGGGTTTCGCTCATGAGTAGGTGCCTTTTTACCTTGGGGTGTAATCCGTCTCGGAATTGTGCAATGCATACGTTGTCCGTGTAGGGGAGATCTGCTTTGATCCGCTGGAATTCTGCCCAGTAGGTTGCTGCCGTTCGATTTCCTTGCTGGAGTTTCTGGAATTTCTCGAATGCAATTTCCTCTACGTCTACTTGGCCCAACGCATATCTCATGTTAGTTTTCAGTTCTTCCCAGGTTAGGTTGATTCCTCCTTCCTGGTTCAGGAATGTTTCCACCCAGTTCCATGCCACCCCCTGGAGTAGGGAGGATGCGTATCCCATTTTTTTCTCATTATCGTCGGATCGATTTCCCTCTGTTCTAAACTTCAGCTCGCACTGCGCCAGGAACGTTTTGAATTTTGCTTTTTCTCCTTCGAACTGTTTGGGGTCCCGGAGCTTTGTGTAGCTGGTCTGCAGGGGTCTGTCGTGTGCCACTAGGAGGACCTGCAACATTTCCGTTGTCAACAGGTGGGGTCTTTCCGTCATTCTTCTGGTTTGTTCTGGTGACTCGGGGGTCTGTGGCCTGGATCTTTGCTCTGGGGTTACTGAACTCGGTGCTCGCTGGTCGTCAGGGACGTCCCTGAATTCACTCAGGTTGAGGGGGTCCGAGGACTCCACCGTGTCTTTCTTGTTGCTACGTCAGGTGTCGATGGGGGAGAGGCAATCTAGTGTCAAGATCCTACCTCGACTTCTCCGTTCTGGCTCGACAGGCAACGTAGGCTTGGGTCTGCGGAGCGAATGCTGCTACTCACACTTCCGGCATATTCACACGTCTGGGGTGGGCTCGTTGTTCTTGCGGTATCTGTCACCTCTGGCGTGGTCTCTTCGCGGCTCTTCTGACATGGCTTGCATGGGCTCGTTGTTCTCGTGGTATCTGTCATACCCGGCGTGGTCTCTTCGCGGCTCTTGTCACACACCTTGCGTGGGCTCGTTGTTCTCGCAGTATCCGTCACGCCCGGCCTGGTTTCTTCGCGGCTCTTCTCAGACCCCTTTTGTGGGCTCGTTGTAATTGTGGTATCCGTCATGCCCAGCGTGGTTTCTTCGCAGCTCTTCTCATATGTCTTGCGTGGGCTCGTTGTTCTGGAGAGGGATGCTCGCAGCGCCGATCACGGGGATAGTGAGGTAGGTCTGTGGAGAGAGATAATATTCGATTTCGATCTATCGCGCTTTAACACTACAGGTTTTGTGCGCTCTTCCTCACCGTACGACCCCCGTGGGGTTTCCATCTTTCCTGACCGCCGAAGAAGTATACACACCAAGGAAAGGAACAAACAAGACAGGAATCAAGGATCGCAATGCATGACACAGAATAGGAAAAACCAGGAAACGCTCTGACAGTACAAAAGGAAACCAATCGCCTCTGTCCTTCCTTCCATTCGTCGTGTCGGTCGTGATATCGTTTATGGTTCGAAAGCGCCGAAGTCTGGCTCGGGGGAGTCCGGGTCGCTAAATTCGGTGCAGTCTGGTGTGTTGTGGTTTCCGTCGAACCGGATAAGCGTGGAGTAGCCCAGGCCTGTTGCTCGTAGGAAGTGGCGCAGCGGGTTTGTGTTTTCGGGTGCAGTGATGAATTCCAGGGAGTGAATGTCTCCTGTGGTGGCTTTGCGGATGAGTACCTGCTGTGGTGTCAGCAGTGGGCAGTCTCGTAGTAGGTGGTGAGAGGAGGTACGGTCCGTGCCACAGGGGCATGGGTCTGCTGTGATGTTGGGGGGTGGGTCGGAGGGTGATCGGTTGCAGAAGACTCTCCAGATTGCTCGTGTATCGGCCCAGTTTGCTCCATGGAGGTGGCTGGGAAACTTGAATGAGGGCTTTGAGAGTCGTAGTTCTGTTTTCCACCGATGGAGGAGCTCTGCTCGTGCTTGAGCCAGTAGCCATGTCTTGGTGGTGAGTGCGAAGCGGCAGGGGACGGCCGAGGTGGCTCCCCGTTTGATGAGTGTGTCGGCTTGCTCGTTCCCCCTGATGTTGCAGTGGGAGGGGCACCAGGTGGTGGAGATCTCCCAGCCCAGTAGGCTGAGGTCGCTAATCACTTCTAGGGCTCGGCGGGCATATTCGTGGTTGTGTTTGTTGAATTGTAGTGTTTCGAGTGCCACCCGATTGTCCACGCAGATAATTGCTGTGGCTCGTGGTGCGGTGGTAGTGAGGAGGGATGTGACTGCTTCTTGGATTGCGTGGAGTTCGGCATCGTACACCTCGGCCCGGTTGCCTAGGTGGCAGCTGCCTTCCCCCAGCCGGTAGAGTTGTTGGTCACCGTAGTGGAAGGTTACCCAACCACACCCGACAGACCCATTCTCGAGTTTGGAGCCGTCAGTGTAGATGACGACGGTGTGGTTTGGTAGCGTGTGGAGCCATTCTTCATGGAGCTGTTGGGGTGTTGTTGTTTTATCTGGGATTGGGGAGGAGAGCACATTGGTTCCGTCCGCTGTCGAGGTGGTAGTGCGGTTCTCCAGTTTGCCTTGTACTAGGTGCTTGCTGAGTGCATAAAGACGGTGGAGTCCTGGGAGGTTGGGGTGGATTTCTGATAGGGCTTGTGGCGGACCCAGAGCGTGGTGTTGGGGGAGCAAGTGAAGTCGGATAGCGTATCGCAGGGATAGGTAGTCCAGGTACGCCTCCATTGGCAGGATTTGTGATAGTGTGATGAGGTTCGTCGTTCTGGTGTTGAGGGGGAGTCCTGTAATCCAACGGGCAACTGAGTTGTAGGTGGTGCGTAAAGTTGCAGTGATCATCGGGGTACCCGTCCACCATGCTGGTGATGCCCAGAACATTGTGGGGAGGATTGCCGTCATTGCCAGGTGGTGGGCAACATGCGCGGGGATGCCCCGTGAGCGGTGTCGCAGGAAGTTCAGGCTGCCGAGGGCCTGGTTGCCCTTGGCCACTGCCATGGTGGCATGGTGTAGGAAGCTGAGTGATTCATCGATATGCACTCCTTGGTACTTGATTTGTCATGAGGCCACAATGGTGTTGTTGTTGATTCTGAGGGGGGGGTGTGTGCTAAGGCTCCTGTTCTTATCTTTGCTGGTGAGAGGGAGGCAGTAGAGCAGTTTGGTCTTGGGAGGTGCGAAGGTTAGTCCAAGGTGGACTCCCCTGCTGAGGTGTTCTTCAGTCCTTTCTTCAAGGAGTGTGTTGGCTCTGGTGATTGTCGTCGACATTTGGACCATACATACGTCGTCTACATAGGATGTGTCGATTGCATCGTGGGATTGATGGCTCCTCTCAAGCATGGCATTGCTGTATATAAGGAACAGGGCTGGGGAAACTGGGGATCCCTGGGGCAGCCCGCACCTGTATGGTTGGGGCTGTTCTGATTGTTGGTCAAAGCCGAAGGCGATTTTCCAGTCAGTGTTGAAGGCAGTGACCCACTCCGTCAGGTACTGGGGCATGCGTCGTTGTTGCATAACCTCCCAGAGTGTTGCTGGATGGACTTGGTTGAAGGCGCCCTCGATGTCGTGGGTGAGGACGGCCGGTCGTAGTGGGGTTTTGTTTGCTGTTTTCTTCTGGCTGATTGCCCTAGCGATGTGGGTGATTGTTCTGAGTAGGGCATCGATTGCTGAGTTTTCTGCCTGGGCCCCCATCTGTGAGGGGTGTGTGGCCCCATAGGTGAGGGCGGTCTGGGAGAGCCGCTTGGCGACGATGGATTCGAGGAGTTTTCCGAAACATGATTGGAGGGAGATAGGGCGGTAGGACTTGGGGTCGGAGTATGTCTTCTTGCCGGGTTTGGGAATGACCAGGCAGTTTGCTGTTTTCCATTCTGGTGGATGGGTGCCCCAGGTGAGGCAGGCTGTGAACAGGTACGGGAGGAGGTGAGGGGCTGCCGTATTGAAGTGGTGTAGGGTGGTGAATGAGATGTCATGATCTGGGCCAACTGAGGTTCCATATTTCAGGTGCACAATTGCCAGATGTGTCTCTTGTATCGTAACTGGCTTTGTGTGCGGGCGGATGTCCTTTGTGGAGGTGAGGAGGCCAGGGGGGAGTCGTGTTGGTGGGGTTGCGTTGACTGGGGGAAAGAGTGCATTGCGTAGCGCATTGCATTTGCCCCTGAAGGTTGTTTGCCCGTTAAGGCGGGGGATTGGTTTGTGGTGTGTGTTGTGGTGGTGGATCGTTTTCCAGATGGTCTTGGATGATGCGGCTTGGAGCTGTTGGATTCGGTTTGGAGCTGTTGGATTCGGTACACTGTTTTAGCGTTGCGTACCATCGTCGACCATTTGTGCTCTTTGTGTTGTCTGTCTTTCCGGTTGGTGTTGTTGGGTTCTTGGCGGGCTCATCTCTCTGCTCGTTTGACTGCTCTTTTTGTCAGTGTCAAGTTCTGGTTCCACCATGGTGCTTCCAGCCTCCGTGGATCTTTCATGGGGACGGCGTGGTTGGTTGCTTCGTGGATGTGTTGGGTAATGTTGGTGATGGCACGGAGGGTATCCTCGGTTCCTTGGAGGATTGAGAGGTCCATCCGGGTGGCCTGTATGTGTGAGGCGAAGCTTTTCCAGTCGGCCTTGCGCCAGCAGCGCTGGGCCTTCTGTGGTGCTGCATTTGAGGGTAGGGAGAGGGTGGCGGTGAGGGAGCTGTGGTCCGAGGTGGTGTCGTGATCGATTGCCAGGGTGAGAACCAGCTGTGTCATCCTGCCCCTGGAGAGGCATAGGTCAATGGCGGAGGGTTGCCCCCCGTTTCGGGGGTGGTGGGTGGGTTTGGCTATTTCATTGTGGAGGTGGAAGTTGTTTTCCGTGAGCCAGTTGGCGATGGTGTGGCTGGCCGGGGAGGTGCATGCTGATGGGGGCAGCGGGCCCTGCCACTACGTGTGGTGGGCATTGAGGTCCCCCATCAGGAGGCAGTCTGTCGGTAGGTCGATGGTGGGGAGAATGGCTGCTACTGGGTCTGGTCGTCCAGGGGAGTATAGGTTGTATTGGGTGAATGTGGTGGTATGTTGTTGTTGGAGGGATGTGATGGTGGTGCCCAGGAAGGAATCCTGGGCCGCGAAGGTGGTGGTAGCACTGAGCCCGGGCACGCGGCGGACGTATGTCGCACATCTGGGCCGTGTTGGTGTTGGGGTGAACATATCGAAGTTTGGCATAGTGGGAGGGTTTCCATGTCTATCCCACCATGGTTCTTGGAGGAGGCAGATAAGGTTTTAGGGTTTTCTTGCGAACTCTTGCAATGCTGAGATTGTAGTCGCTTGGCCTCTCACACAGTTCAGCAGCTGTATGGACCCGACATTGTGGAAGGGCATTTTATTCGGTCATTCCCGCCATGGGGGCGTCTCCCGGGGTGGTCGTGGCTGTCGTATGCGTGTTGTTGTTGAAGGATCAGATCTTAATGCGTGTGGGGCAGTTGGGGTCGCTGGCCTTTTGGGGTGTGTCGCAGTTGGCACAGCAGATTGGTGGGTGGGTGTAGGTTGGGCCTCTCTTGCAGGCCGGAATGGTGCATGGGTGGTCTTTGGTTTCGTGGGCATCTGCACAAACCGCGCAGCGCGACGGGTTTTTGCACAGGGCGGCGGGGTGTCCGTAGCCCTGGCAGTTCTGGCACTGGGTGCTTCTTCCGTATGAGATGTAATCGTCAAGTTGGCATTCGCGGTTGCAGATGGTGAGGTAGTGTCGTCCAATGTCAGCCTTCTTGGTGCTGCCGCTGAGGGTCATGACTATCGTCGAGGTTGCTTTCTGTTCGCGTCGGTCTGCCGGAGTGAGCCAGCATGGCGTCTGGCACTGGATCAGCTGGGGGGAGTTGGTGGCGATGCTGTCAGAGATGTCGGGCAGTGGGAGATGGGTCGGGACTCCGTGGAGCAGGAATTGGCTGAAGCGCTTCCCGATTTTGACCTTCTTGCACTTGCCGTAGTAGGTGTGGGCATCGGCGATGATTGTCGTGTAGTCTTCATAGATGATGTTGTTTTGGGTGTTGGTGGTGGTGAAGATGATGGATCCACGCATGGTTACCTGGGCGCGGAGGAAGGGGGGTGCGGTTACGTCCTGGTTGTCGACCAGGGCTTTGTTGACTCGGTGGAGGGCTACATCCGGGGCGACTTGGCAGGCGATGTAGTCTCGTTCAGCGCGGGTGGCGGCTTTGGCGGTGGATGCGGCCGGGAACTGGCACGTGACCTCACGCTCGGCTTGGGGGTACATGGTTGGGATAAGCTTGGGCATGGCAGGCTTCCTTGCCTGGGTTTTCTTCTTCAAGTTCTCCCATCCTTCGACATTGGTGGTGTGTGTGGCGTGTTCGGTTGGTGGGTGTGGTTGGGCGGTGGGTGCTTTGGCGGCGTCGGCGTATGTACGGATGCTGGTGCCGTTGTTCGTCGGAGGGCTGTTGGCGTTGTATTTGTTCTCGGTGGCTCCCTTCCCCTTTCTCTTCCTTTCTTTCTTTGGGTTGGGACCGGTGTTGCTTTGGTCCCCAGTTGGCTTGGCGGTGGCGGCGGGGCCCTCTGCGGCCGAGAGGAGTTGTTGTTGCATTTGGGTAACTCGGGTGCCCAGCATGGCAATTTGCTTGGTCAGGCTGTTTGTTGCGATTTGGAAGGTGGTGTTGTTTTGGGCGAAAAGCACGGAGATCTCAGCACTAATGGTTCTGGCGAATTGGGCTAGAAGATTGCTGGTGATGATTTCGATGTCGGCACGGAGTGCTGCGTACTCTGGGCTGAGTAGGGCTGCCATCTGGGGGGCAGTACTGGTGGGCTCGTCCATGTCGCCTTCGATTGCCTGCGTTGCAGTGACGTGTTCCCTGTGTTGGAAGTCCATGGCGTTGTCGTCGTCTTCTTCCCTTCCTTCGTCTCCAGAGTCGTCAGAGTCGGAGTCGGAGTCGGAGTCCGTGTCATTCTCCTCGCGTGCACGCTTTGCGGGTGAGGGTGACCGTGAGGTCGCGACCGTAGAAGGTTGAAGGTGGTGTCAGGAGGGGTGCTGCTGGGAGCGGACTCTTGGGGTGCTGTGCGCAGAGATTTCGGTGGTGGCCGGGGTGTTCGGGCGGAGGAAGGCGTCGAGGGATCCTTGACTGGGGTTGTTGGTGGACATGAAGCCTTTTAGCGAGGTGGTGATAGTTTGGCGACGTGAGCCAAAATCACGAGAAGCAGGTGACGACAGGAGGGAAAATTCCCAGGAGGGTTCCGGAGGGGTGCAGCCTCTAGTTAATAAACTATTGACCGACTCCTGAGGTGGGTTTCCGCGGTTGTTGAAAACTTAATTGGAAAAGAAGATTTTTGGTGTCGCGAAAACAGTGAAGTTTTGGGGGGTGCTGCGAGGATAATAGATTGCGTGGAGAAGAATCTCCAGACTAGCTACTGCGCTCTTCCTTTTATACTTTTCCTTCCTTCTGTGGAATCACAGCTTGCCCACAAGACTGACACAGTTCCTCCATACCACATCATGACTCAATCGTCACGCCAAAAGAAAACATATGATCGCACTCGGCCGCCGCGCGGCCAACACTCTACTCGCGGCAACAGGGGAAAGGACATGCAAGGAAGAACAGTGAGGAAAGAGAAGAAGGACGCGCAAGCTCAACCAAAGAGAAACACATACGTCAGAAAGGAGAAGGACGCACAAGCAATATAACGGAGACAAGGAGAAGGGACCTAGACCGGCCGGCGGTCTGTAGGTAGGAGAGATATCGCTACCCGCGCGATATGGGGGAGATCGGTCGAGGCGCCTAAGCGCGGAGGATGATCGTGGCTACGGCAGCGGTGATGAGGGCAAGCCACAGGGTGGCAAGGGTGACGGCGGCACCGGCAGTGGCGCTGACGAGCCTGCCACGTGAGATTCGTGACCGTACGTCCCCTGTCCAGACCAAAGCTCCAGCGAGGTCATGTCGGGTAGGCGCGGCATGGCGGCGGATGGGGGTGCGGTAGATGCGTACAGCCTGGCTCCCCCGCTGCCGGGCTTGGAGTTGTTCATTCAGTCGTTGTTGCTCTGTTACGATTTCTGCCAGGACCTGGGTCATTCCCTCGAGTCATTGCTGGTGGGCGTCGTGTAGTTCGTTCATGAGTTGGGCGCGTGTCCGGTGTACTACGTGGTTACGGCGGGCGTCCCGGGTTGTGGTTTGATGTATCATGGTGACGATTTCCCCCACCAGTGCAAGTTGCTCGTCTTGGGGAGTGGTGCTGGCGGCGGGGCATTCCATCCGTCCGTGGTGGTGGCGTTTTCGGGGATGCCCCAGTTGTCATTGTTGTCGGTCATCGTGGGCACTGGTTCGGCTTGCTCGACATTGGTGAAGGTCCAGCCTTCGTTCATGTCGACAGTGGCAGTGTTGGACATGCTAATTGGTGGGGGCTGGTTTTTCGGGGTATTCCTCGTGGAATTCGCGCATAATCTCTGGGGAGTTTTCGAAGTTTTCGGCCAGGTACCAGGTCTTGTCCGGGTCGTAGAAACCGGTCCACTTGACTCGATATTGTATCTTGCTCCGGTGTTGTCGTGAGTCGAGGATCTGTTCCACTTCCCACTCTTGTTGTGCTTCTATGATAATGGGTGGTGGCGGTGGCTGGTGGTGTCCCAGTATGGGCTCGGTGCTGGCTGTGGGTTCTAAGAGGCTAATCTGGAAAACGGGGTGCAGTTTGACAGAGGCGGGCAGGTCCAGCTTATATGCGTGTGAGCCAACTTTCTCTAGTATGGTGTAGGGTCCGATTTGTTTGTGGTCCAACTTATTCGATGGTCGTGTTGTTCGGATGTTCTTTCTCGTCAGCCAGACTCTGTTGCCTGGTTCCATGACGGGATCTGGGTGTCTTGCCTTGTTGGCCTGTTCCGTCTGAGCCATTTGTGCCTCCTTCATCTCCGCCCTGAGTTCCTCGTGAAGCTTCCCCAGCGCCGCGGCATATTCTGAGACTTCCGGTGTTTCTTTGTTTTGTCTACCGAGATCCGGTAGAAACCTGGGGTGATATCCGTAGTTGGCGAAGAAGGGTGTTACCTTCGTGCTTCCTGCCTGCATGTTGTTGTAGCAGAATTCGGCAATTGGTAACAGTTTTTCCCAGTCGTCTTGCTGGTAATTGCAGTATGCACGTAGGTATTGTTCGAGGATGGCATTGGCTCGTTCCGTTTGTCCATCTGTCTGCGGATGAAACGCCGTACTGAGGTTCCGTGATATTCCAAGTGCTTTGGTTACACGTTTCCAGAAGTCGGAGGTAAATAGCGATCCTCTGTCTGATACAATACTTGTCAGCAGCCTATGGTGTCGGACAACCTGCTGGATGAAGTGGTCCGCCAGGTCTTCTGGTTTCATCGTGCCTTTGCATGCGATGAAGTGTCTCATTTTCGTCAGCCGATCGATGATTACCCACAGTGCGTCTTGTCCGTTGCTGGCTTGTAGCATGGTAATGAAATCCATTGTTATCATATCCCAAGGTCGATGGGGCAGGTCTAATGGCTTGAGCAATCCGAATGGCGCGTGTCGAATTGGCTTGATACGGCAGCAGGTGTCACAGTGGTCCACGTATTGGTGTACGTACTTGCGTTGTTGTGGCCAGTAGAAAGTTCGGCTAACAAGTTGCAGGGTTCTGGCTCGCCCCGGGTGTACCGCGGCCTGCGTGTCGTGGTGGTTTCTTAATATCCGCAGTCGCAGTTCGTCGTTGTCAGGGATCCATATCAGACCGTCGTATATAAGTACCCCTTCCTTTTCCTCGCATAATCCTAGTGTGATCTTCCCGTCGCGGGTGTTCCCGCTCGCCTTTTCCCCAGGATTTCTCGGACTTCCTTATCCTTGGCACTTTGTTCTCGTATTTTGCTCAGGAGTTCCTTATCTATCTGGAGTTTCATTGTTTCCATCGTGTTAACCTGGAGCGCTTGTAGTGTTTCGAAATTTTCCTCTGGCAAGAGAACTCGCCCGTGATTCTGTCGATGCTTCATATCCCCTTCCCAGGGAGAGTCTCCTGACTCTCTAGAGAGGATATTGGGCTTTCCCGCTAGTTTCCCTGGTCGGTATTTGATTATGAAATCGTAGTTCGCCAGTCGTTCACCCCACCGGGCTTGTCGCAGATTTAGGTCGCGTTTCGTTTTCCAGTACTCAAGGTTCTTGTGGTCTGTTAGGATCGTGATTTTTGGGCCTGTTGTTTTGCAATAGGTATCCCATTTCCGTAGTGAGTCTACTATCGCCAGAAGTTCCTGTCGTGGATATCGTACTTTGGTTCTGGATCCTTCAGTTTTCGTGAGTAGTATGCTACCGGGTGCAGGATCCCTTTTTCGTCAGGTTGCGAGCATATAGCTCCTATGGCGTAGTCCGAAGCGTCTGTCTCGATGGTGACCAGTTTCTCCAGATCGAAGTGTTGTAGGATTGGTTCCGTTATCATTGCTGTTCTGAGCGTCTCGAATGCTGTTTGCTACTCATCATTCCATTCTCATTTTTTCTCTTTCCTTGTTAACGACGTGAGCGGAGCGGTAATTTTCCTGTAGTCCTTGATGAAGCGTCTGTAGAAGTTGGCAAATCCCAAGAAGCTTTGGATCCCCTTGACGTTGATGGGTTCCTTCCATTCCTTGATCGTTCTGATTTTCTCTTCGTCCATGCGCAGGCCTTTTGGAGATATCACATATCCCAGGTACTCGGTTTCCATGGTATGGAATTCGCATTTTGACGCCTTCAGTGTGAGTCCTGTGTCTCCGACCCGTGTCAGGATAGCTCGTACGTGGCGTATGTGCTCCTCCAGTGTTTGCGAGAAGACCAGGATATCGTCCAGGTACGCCACACAGAAGATATCCAGATTTTCGCTCAAAATCTCGTTCATCCATCGCTGGAAAGAGGCCGGGGCATTTGTGAGTCCGAACGGCATGACGCAGTACTCGTACAGCCCATACCGAGTTCGGAACACTGTCTTCCATTCGTCTCCTTCTGCAATTCGGAGGTTGTAGTATACATCCTTGATATCTAGTTTGGTATAGATCGTGGCATTTAACAACTGGTCCAGTGATTCGCCGATGAGTGGCAATGGTGTCCGGTCCTTGACTGTGATTTCATTCAACTGCCGGTAATCTACACAGAGTCACAAACCTGCATCTTTCTTTTTGACGAAATGGATGGGTGCCCCTGCTGGTGAGGTGGATGCCCGGATCCATCCTCATTCTTCATTGACTGCGATGTACTCTCTGAGGGTGCGCATTTTTTCCTCATTGAGGGGTCGTAGGGGTTCGTACAGTGGCATTTTCCCTTCTAGCAGTGGAATATGGTGATCTTGGTCATGGTGTGGTGGAAGGGCGGTTGGCTCTGTACTTGTGAAGACTTGGAGGAAGTCTTGATATTCTTCCGGGATTCCTCCCTTGCTGTCCTTGCTGGTTTCTTTGATTTTGTCTATGACCGTTTGACAAACCTCCCACGGGTCGGGTTCTGCTTCCTCTGGTGTCTTCCGGTAATATTGGTCGATTGGTGGCTTGTGGGGAGGTCGTTAGGCATTTTTCCACACATCTATCGGAGTGTAACTTTAGTGTATGGTTTTTCCATCCGATTGTTGGGTCGTGGAGTTTTAGCCACAGCATTCCGAGGATGATGGGTGCGTTTCCAATAGTGATGCAGTGTAATCGGATCTCTTCCTCATGGTGGTTGATTCTCATTCGTACCTAGGTGCCATGGGTTACCGGCCCGCCGGCAACTTCCCCCCTATCTACTGTGAGGACTCTTCTTGGCACTGTCTTTTCTTGTGTTGGAATATGATTGGCTTCTGTGTATGCTCTATCGATGAAGTTCTCTGACGCCCTGCAGTCGACTAGGGCGGTGGTCTTGTGTTCTTTGCCGTCTTTCCCTTGTATGCATATCCTGATGACCAATTTCTCTTCTCGGTCGTACTTTCCGGTGCTGGATACGACAAATGGCGGTTCTCTAGTCCCTATTCCTTGTGCAACTTGTCTTTCCCTCGGGTGGCCGTTGCTGGGGCCTACTCCTGAGGGCTGCCATTTCCCGCTGGTTCGGGACTGTGGGTGCTAGGCTCCTCTTCTGGTTCTTCATAGGTGGCTTCTACGGCTCGGTATGGCCTTTTCCATGGAATTCATACCTTCTTTGGCTGAGGGCATTCTCTCAAGAAATGCCCCTTTTTTCCGCAGTTATAACACTCATCGGTGCTTGTTCGTCTGCCACCCCTGTATGGGGGTCTCCGTGCGAACTTGAATCGTCGGGTGGCATCGAGGTCTATTGGGTCTCCTGGAGGCGTTGGCGCTGACTCTTTGGTGGAGATCTGGAACCGTGCTTCGGGGTTGGTCGTTGGTCGCCGGTTTATCACTCCCAGGTTGCATAGGTGGCTGTCCGTTTTGATAGCTGTAGTGGCGTAGTCTACCTGGACTGTGGCGGCTGCTTCGCTCATGACCAGGTGTCGTTTTACCTCAGAGTGCAACCCATCTCGGAATCGCGCAATGCACACATTGTCCGCGTATGGGAGATCTGCTTTGAGTCGCTGGAACTCTGCCCAGTATGTTGCCGCCGTTCGGTTTCCCTGCTGGATCTTCTGGAATTTTTCGAATGCTATTTCTTCTGTGTCTACTTGGCCAAAAGCATGCTTCATGTTTGTCTTCAGCTCTTCCCATGTTAAGTTGATCCTCCTTCTTGGTTCAGGAAGGTTTCCGCCCAGGTCCATGCCACCCCTCGGAGTAAGGATGATGCATATCCCTTTTTTTTCTCATCATCGTCGAATCGGTTTCTTTCTGTTCGGAATTTTAACTCGCATTGAGCCAAGAACGTTTTAAATTTTTCCTTATCCCCTTCAAAAGGTTCTGGGTCTCGGAGCTTCGGGTAGCTATTCTGTGGTGGTGTGTCGCGTGCTGCTAAGAGAGCTTGTAGCATCTCTGTTGTCAACAGATGGGGTCCCGTTCCCCCCGTGCCTGATCCTTCCGCCATTCTTCTGGGTTGTTCTGGTGATTCGGGTGTCTACGGTCTAGTTTGTGGTTCCGGGGTCACGGGGCTCGGTACTCGCTGGTCGTCGGGGACTTCCCTAAATTCTCGGAGGTTGAGGGGATCTTCGGTATTTTCGTCTGGGGACTACACTCTGTCTTTTTACTTGCTACGTTGGGTGTCGATTGGAGGACGCAATCTAGTGTCAAGATCCTGTCTCACTAGTCCGTGCAGCTCGACAGGCAACGTAGGAGGTCCAGTAGTCTTGCTGTGGTGGTATCCGACTTCGCCCTAATCTCTGCACGCCTGGTGTGGTCTCATTGCAGTATTCGACTTCGCTGTGGCGGTATCCGACTTCATCCTAATCTCTGCACGCCTGGCATGGTCTCGTTACGGTATTCGACTTCGCTGTGGCGGTATCCAACTTCGTCCTAATCTCTGCACGCCTGGCATGATCTCGTTGCGGTATTTGACTTCGCTGTGGCGGTATCCGACTTCGCCCTAATCTCTGCACGTCTGGCGTGGTCTGGTTGCGGTATTCAACTTCGCTGTGGCGGTATCCGACTTCGCCCTAATCTCTGCATGCCTGGCGTGGTCTCGTTGCGGTATTCGACTTCGCTGTGGCGGTATCCGACTTCGCCCTAATCTCTGCACGCCTGGCGTGGTCTCGTTGCGGTATTCGACTTCGCTGTGGTGGTATCCGACTTCGCCCTAATCTCTGCACACCTGGCGTGGTCTCATTGCGGTATTCGACTTTGCTGTGGCGGTATTCGACTTCGCCTTAATCTCTAGTAGGTTCTTACAGGTGGTGGTCGCAGCGCCGGGTCACGGAGGTAGAGAGATAGGTCTGTGGAGAGAGATAATATTCGATTGCGATCTAATGCACTTTAACACTACAGATTTTGTGTGCTCCTCCTCGCCGTACCACCCCCGTGGGGCTCCCATCTTTCCCGTCCGCCAAAAGGAGTAAATGCACCAAAGAAATCGTAAGAGCACGGCACCAAAGAAATCGTAACAGCGAGCGACCATACAGCAGGACTCATGACAACCTGTCTTCCCCTTTGGCCTAAATCAAAGCGTTTTGTGGGTACATTATAAAGGAGGCTTGCGGTGGAAAGAAACTTCGGTAAAGGAGACAGTGCAATGCCCTTACCTTTTTGAGCGCTCTCTAGGCGGCCATCGTCGTGTCTGTGGTTGCCGCATTGTCGCGGCGCATTCCCAACGTGATCTTGACATAGGTGGAGCAGCTTCGGTCGGAGGCTTTGTGTGGTTGTAGGAAGTTGGCGCAGCGGATTGGCGGGTGGTTGCAAGAGTGCCCTGCTCTGCAGTTCGTTATCGCACATGGATGATCCTTGGTGGGGTGGGGTTGTGCACACACAGCGCAGGTGTGGTTGCTGGCAGTGCAGCGTTGCGTTGGGTGCCCAAAGGTCTGGCATTTGTTGCATTGGGTGGCAGGGCCGAAGGTGATGTATTCGGCAATAGTGCATTCGCGGTTGAACATGGCGAGGCTGGTGGCACCGAGAGACTTCTTTGTCATCTCACCTATAAAGGTAACGATCATGGAGGAGGCCTCTTTACCCTGACGGCGTTCAGGGCTGGTGAGCCAACGCGGTGTCTGGCCCATTCGGAGGGACGGGTAGGATGATTCGATTTCAGTACGGGCGGATTCGGGTGTGG
>Ga0307508_10001026_pt1 | contig 32432 bp, 39 predicted proteins | sample 9_EM_MG_FD_203089 | JGI IMG/M metagenome (GOLD analysis project Ga0307508, IMG submission 203089) | Populus trichocarpa ectomycorrhiza microbial communities from riparian zone in the Pacific Northwest, United States - 9_EM | ecosystem: Host-associated > Plants > Roots > Unclassified | place...
CCGCGTTGTAGGCGAGGAGTGTGCTGCTTCGGGTGGCGACGGGGTCGATAGCGTTGTTGACGCGGTCATGGTGCGCATTCAATCGACTTTCCGATCACCGTTGACTGAAAATCATCCCGACCAGATCGCGCTTCAGACCCTTTCTCCTCTCTCCGACATGCCTGAGTCGTTTGATCGGACCCGAGAAGAAGACGTCAAATTGATTGCACAGCTGAATGATATGCTTGGAGAATTCTTCACAGAGAAAATAGTCAGCCGTGGTGATCGCGCGTGGGCTACAGGCATCGTACAAAGCGTCCATAGTTGAATTGTTGACCCGGTCCCCAGATCCATCGGGCCCAGATTTCAATGTGCATGCGTGATGATTTGCCGTACTCTTATCGGGTCAACACCGTCTCGAAAAACCGACACGTCGAATTGTGTCTATCGACCTGACCGTGGAAGTAGATCCAATTATCGTAACGCGTTCGACGACTTCAAAATGGTTTTACACACGGGTTTGGGACACGCAAAATCCGTGATGAAGCAAAAGTACTAATGATTCGACGATGACAATTAATCCTGCAATTTCATAGTGAGTTCATATTGTGGCATCTCCGAATCATGAGTCTCATGCAATGTTTTGGGCCAACATATAACACATACACGGTTACCAAGTTGTGTCGTCGTGCGGCTCGTATCAAAGGCTTCGAAGGACAGTCCACTGCCATCTATCCCATTTTCAATGCCGTGCCAACGGACCGATGCCTTGAGAACAAACCTCGTTATTTTTTTGCTACCGAACCGGCTGTGCGCAATGAGTTAATGTGGCCCCGCGTATGGGTACCACAGCGTTTTGTACCACGGTCACTTTTTCACGAGAGTACAACCCTCCGGCTAACGATAGACCGGATGTTTCAAGGTCACTCAGCCCCAAAAAGCCGACCGTGGTGAAGATGACTAGGACGGCTCTTGGCACGGGCCACTTATCGGTAGGTACCATATATTTAGCATTCTTCTATTCCGCTTAGATCCGCCAGCGGCCGTTGCCCACTGTTCCCACTCACGAGTGTAAGTAGCGATGTTTTCATGCACCACAAACTCGCAATAGAACGATCGTCTCCACGATAATCGGTTATGATGCACTCTCGGAGAACCACTGGGAAATCGCTGAGTCTGGACCTCATAACAAGACAGGGGAAACTTCCTGTAACGATAATGGAAACTCACCCGGTTGGCTTCACTGCCGTGCCGGTGGGTTTCCAGCGGCCAGCCTCATCAAAATGCTGTGTCGCATTTCTGGTGTGCGCTCACTCTGCCATATTCAATACACTCATTGGGAAGATGAAGCTGCACAGCTCCGCAACACAGATCCGCTACTATACAGTAATTCTGACACCCTCGGTCGCATGACTGTGAGCAAAGCAATGTAGTCGGTATATTCCTTCCTCAACTCGATCCTACCAAAGCTGTCTGGAACCGGATGACGCTGGATGAACGTTCTCTGAACGTGCAATCGTCATTCGTGCCAGTAATCATGATACAGCCAAGGATCGACATGCCTAACTTTGTGGCTGAATATAAGGGCGAGGCGAATTGCCCACAGTTCCAACACGGACTACACTATCCACCATGCAACTGATAAGGGAAATTTTGAACTTCGGGGGCTTTCGTCGATCAAACTCATTACAGACCCAAGCCGCGCGTGAAAATATTCGCTGCAATGCGAAGTCATCCCGTTTGACGAGGACCTGTACCAGGAGTGTATCGATGATGCGATGTGACGTGGCTACAGGTGGACGCCGATCATTTGTGCGGACATTCTTGCGAGAGGGGGTCGTTTATGCAACTGCTGGCATGGCATCTCCCACCGCCCGACTCAGATATTGATCGCACTCTACACGTCCCGCGCCATCTACGTAGACGAAGCGGCCGATCTTTTCTCAGAAGATGCCCAACGTTCATCCCTTCAACGATAGGGGCCACAGAGTAATGGCAGCGTTCTTTGAAGTCGATCAGATTCATTGGGTGGTTATCTAACTCATGTGTTGCTCCTGGCACCCCACAATGGCGCACGGAACGACAGTGGCCGTATCACAACGGTCATCTATCAACCAGACCACCAATAACCCACTCGTAAGCACCCAAGAACACAGCACCACCGGCAGATATCCAAAGCGTCCGCGGCACGACACCCGCGAACAGTGCCTTCGGTCCCTCGACGGTATAAATTTGCCCCAAATGGTTCAAGAGTGAGGGTACTTTCGAGGTGGGATCCTTGATAATCCATAACGAACCCGTCAGAGGAGAGAACAGAGGAAGAATGGCACACATACACGCATGTCTAGCATCACTCGCGTCTTGAGAACATCAAGGGGGGTCGTCAGTGCAGCTGCAACACCGCCCGCGATACTCCCACAGATTGCAGCCTCTGAAGCATGGAGTGGGCGTGCACCCATAGCCAGGGAGAGTCGGTACTTTAAAAACTCATACAAGGGAAATTGAAGTGAAGTAAATGGGATCTGTGGAGTGGATGAGGAAATTCGTGGAAGTATCTGTGACAAGAATACATGCCTCACGCATGATTGTTATCCCAAACCCACGGTAGAAGCCCCTTACACCATCATGCTTCAGAACCATCTTTGCAGCGGCAAGGGAAGTTGCTGCAGAACCATAAGATGATGTCTGTGTGCGCGTTTTTATCACTTCCGTTGGAACACGGACTAAGCAGGCTGCCTAAAGCATGTGACTTCAGAGACTTGAAGACATGGCCATGACACAGGACAACAAACAATTTCACCAATAGATGCAGAAATCATGTGGTTGAGTGGGGTTAGGTGCCCGTGCAAAGGCAAGGACTGTTTCGACATTTCGTATGTCGAGAAAAACATTGCCGCTGGTCTCCAGTCATAAATAGTCGACCGACATTCAACGCAGCACTCACCTCCTGGCGCGCTGCCCACAACAACACTCCCAATGCCATTGTAGATCCCTTTGAAGCCACCAGCCCTGACGAATCCTTGGGCAGACTGCAACCGCGTCTTGACGGTATCGATCGGGAAGAAGAGCAAGTCCACAGCTGTACCCGCTGCACCTCCTGCCTAAGCGGAATAAGGAATGTTGCAAATGTCCATGCGGATAGAAAAGGAACTGAGCGGCGCACGATGAGGGACTGGGCGAAAGTCGGCTTGCGTTCGGATTCCATTTCGCCCGACTCAGAGCGGAACTCGGTGAGCGGAACGGAAAACTGACAGCAAGCAGAGACACGAGTGACATGTCCATTTATGGAACTCTCTCCAAGTGTTTCGCTCAAAGGTGAACACGACCTTTATGGATGATACACTCGAGATTCCACGCCCACGGGCGGAAATTCTTCAAGAAGGAGATGATCATTCCTCCGGGGATGAAGATGGTGGACTAGATTGGACGAAACTTCCGTGAGCGTTCGCAGGTGCACGATTCATGGACGATTGATAAACGCCCATACAGAAAATCTGGAGCCGCTGCGCGACCTATTATCCCAAAACGCGGTGAAAAGGACTTCGAGCCTGCCCCGGGTGGGGGTTCAGGGTTCCAACTCCATGTCCTCGACCGCTCACGAAATGCGATGTTTGAAGCTATTCGCGCCAATAGAACTATTTCGAGGTTGGTCGAGCTTTCTACTGTTCGCGTCGTCAAGCAAGAGCAGTCCATGCTAATGTGCTATTGCAGCAAAACTATTAGCTACGGCATCTGGTATCCTTCGATTGATCGCGTGCATGTGACAACTGCGCGTGGAATCCACTTCTCAACGATGGGCTACTCTGTATCTCGGATGGTGCAACACGACAATACAACTAACGAGTCCTGGGGACCGTCATCCAAGCTCCCCAAACGGCTCGAACTTCTTCCGGAAGAAGCCTTGTATCTCGTCGAACGCGGCGCTCTGCTCTGTTATAAATCAGTTTCTGGCGGAACATCGCTCGTAGACCCTTCGAACTATGAGACACAGAGTCCAGGAGCGCCGATGTCAGTTCAACAAGCTTTCGCCGAGATGATTGGTCGTGAAGAATTGACCTTGGAACGTTATCAGGTGATTGATGTTAACGATCCGCTGGGCCAATACCTATTACTTGCAACCGTTTTTAGGTGTACGCGTATTTGAAGCGTCTTGGATTTATTTTGACGCGCGCTGAACCCCCAACACCCGAGTACCCGGTTGCACCACAGGTTTCACTTCCAGCTACCCAACCACAGACCGTATCACGAAGGATTACAGGACTCTTCTCGCGCCTTCTATTGAAGGTCACCAGTGTCGCCCGACTTTTTAACAGGATCGACTGGTGGAGGCGACTCCAACTTCACCGGCAGACAACGATTCGTGTGTCCTTCACCTGCACTCTCCCATCTATGTTAACCTTGCATCCTTCAATCAGAGGATATATTCAAGGCGATACGATTCATACCCTGTGGTCATACCATTCCTTTGTATCGTCCAGCAGTAAAATCCAAACCCCTCCCGAAATCATCCGCACCGTCTTCGTACAAGATCTTCTTCCACGTATACAAGCCTTCCACACCATTCCGCAAGACTGCACCTCCTGCACCTGATTTTCATATCGCGATTGTCGAGTATGTTACCTTTTGATGCACGTTACCTGCGATTTTGTGAACCATTCCGTGTACAGTGCACGAACGACGTCCATGCCCTCTTTGCAGGAACTGACGACACTCTTCCATGCATTGCCAGAAATGCCACTTCCAGCACCGCGTAAACGTGGTGTCCCCACCTCTACCAAACAGCTAGGCGACTCTCAGCCCGCTGACGTTCGCCCTGCCACTCCGAAGACAGTACCTCAGGAAGGATCACCACGCAGAATAACACCAGCTCAACCGACACCCAACTGGTCTTCCATCCTGTGGACGTTTTTCCGGTGCTCGCTCTCTTTCCTTCCCTCCTTCCATACAGTCCCTTCACCCCAGAGGACAAAACCGACACTCACTCCGCCAAAACTGAATCCTTTCCTTGCTCTCAAAACGGGCAAGAAGACCATCGTAATAGCTGCCGTCGATGCCGGTAGTATCAGCTTTTTCAAATTTGGACAAGGAGTCTTCGAGGAGTGGCCAATGATCTAGGGATGTACTATTATTTCCCTCTGGACTGATGCGATGAGAGCACCATCCGTGATGCCAAGCGGGGTGACCCACAAGAATAGGACTGGGAAAACTTTTGAGAGGCAATAGGAGAGTGCTTGGTCCTATTGTCCAACTCATGCACTATATGGCGCATCATGGTTATCATGGTTGCATCTCTGTAGATTCGTGCGACTCTGAATCAGTGCGCTATCTGAGGACTTGGTGGTGAACTCGAGTCCAACACCATCGCACAAGCCATGTTCCATTCATGCATCATGTAACCTTCCTCGCGATGCAAATTTCTTGCGCTGTATGGGTGTGGCGTTCGGGGTGACAGTGGGGGTTACTGGTTATTGGTATTTCGAGTTGCACAATTCAATTCATGTTCGAACTGTCGAGTAGTCGTCAAATAAATTACCGACTCAAAACAGGCTGCGATTATTTTTTCAGTGGAACAGTTCGCAAAGAGGTTGTAGATGGCTGCACGCGCTTTCAAGTTAACAAGGATAATACTACTAGCATCATGATGACTCTCGAGACCCAAACCAGCGCGCCATCAGTTCCGAGTCGGACGAAGAAATACTGGGCCAGGTGCTTAGTAATCCGAGGTCACGTACTCTTGCAGTAGTATAGCATGAGCCTTGCATCCTTTCTGGTGGGATCCAAGCCTTCTGGCAAGAAGAAGGCTCTAGATGTCGAGCTTGATGCCCTTTTTCATTCTCAGGTGTGTTGAGTTGAACATCCCGATCCTCCCTCCTGATCACCTCACGTTAGACCGCGTTAGACGGAGACCGAGAATCCACCTCGAACGACCACCCAATTGCAGAGAAGAAGAAACGCAGATCCGACATACATAGTGATGAACCAGATAAAAAACGCTCCAAAAATTCACTCGCTGACGCAGCCTCGTCCTCCACCCCTCCACCCGAGAAGCAGAAGAAAAGTGGAAGGGCACGCGTCAGGTTTGCCATGGAACCTGTATCAGAACCTGGCACCTCCGCTACAGCCGAGGCGGAAAGCACAAGGAGTGTTTTCTCGCACGAGTCTGGCTTTGAAAGCCCGGAGGACAATGAAGACGATCCACCCTCCTTGATCCATGAAACCCTTCAAAAGGACAAACCGAGCAAGTCGACGAGCAGAAAAGTAAAGTATGCTCCATCGGACGAAACAAAAGAAAGACGAGATGCGCGCACGATATTCGTCGGCAATCTAACTCCCGACGTAGCGATAAAGCGTGTGAGTGAGAGGTGATTTTGCTGACATTCTCGTGACGACAACCTCCCCTGGCAGCCCTTGCAAAAACAACTACATCGACATATACTCGCTCTCCTCCCAACGGCGAAGATTGAGTCCACCCGCTTTCGTTCAATCGCATTCCAAACGCCTACGTCGAAACTCCCAGAAGCGAGCGACGAAGCCAAAAAGAACAAGCAATCTCGACAACACGATCGGGACCGCGCTTCCTCGTGGCGCGACGCACAGATTACAGACGAGAAGAAATTCCTTACTCCCAGTCAAAAGAAGAAAATTGCATTTATTAACAGAGATATTCACTCAGACGCCGATTCTGTGCACGCCTACATTGTCTTTGCGTACCCACCACCTCCTCACTCAAGATCAGCTAATTTACCTCCTCCACCTCCGGTTATGGATCCTTTTGAAGCCGCGCGTCTCGCCATCGAAAAGTGTAATGGCACCATGTTTCTCGATCACATGCTCCGAGTCGATGCTGTCGTCAAAAGGCCGATGACGAAAAGCTTATCAGATAGTACACTGCTCAGCCCGACCATTGGAGATCCTAAGCTCACCATTTTTGTCGGAAACCTTGATTTTGCAACCAAGGAGGAGGATTTGCGGGTATTTTTTGAAGGGATGGTGACCACGGAACGAGGGCTTCCAGACGTTGAAGGGTCGGAAGACGAGGACAAGCGAAAGTGTTGGGTCACTCGTGTACGCATGGTTCGCGACAGGGACACCCAACTCGGAAAAGGCTTTGCCTACGTGCAATTCTCGGTTCGCGCATCCTTCTTTCCGATTGTAATGGGAACAGTGCACTGAAAAAAGCCCTCAGGACCGAACTTGTGTGGATGAAATTCTCGCACTCGAATCAGGACAGCTCAAGCTTGCAAAACGGAAACTACGCGTCCAGCGATGTAAATCGATACCAAATGCCACCTCCATTAAAAATGTTCCACCCTCCAAACCCACACAGGCATCTAACCGCGCACCTGTTCCACCCGTTCCAAAGGGCGACCCATCTCTTGGTGAGAAACTAGTCAAGCTGACCAAGGAGGAGCGTAAGCGTGTCAAGGCGGCGGATGCCGACCGTGTAGCTCGGAGAATGGCCAAGAAGAAGGCCAGGATGGTGCTAGCCAAACAAGGCGTGCCCTTGCAGAGCAAACAGCGGGAAAGGGTGCGCAAGACAGGTACTACCAAAAACCCTGATGGCGTGCCTCGAAAGAAGACGAGCAAGGGGAGAGTGAGGAGCGAGAAAAGCATCGCGAAGAGGAATATGAAGAAGTAGTTTTGCGACCTTACGAGCAAGTAGACCAACAATTGCATGTCACGTGAGAGAAGGAGCAAACCGAATTCAGAAGCAAAAGAAGCTACGAAGTACGTACGTGGAACAACCGTGAGGATCTGTCGCGCGAATAAATAGCGGGAGCAGTGGTCCGGTGGGTTCTCTGCTCTTTCGTGACAATGTTTCTTGGTGGGCTCGGTTTTTTGTCGTTGGCCGTTCTCAGCCACGGCGCGTCGTCGCAGTCAGTTTTCAAGTTGGGCTTGAAGCAACCCACTGCAAAGGCCTATGCCCAACCCGCGTATGCTGTATCGTACGACGATGGGTTGTTCACACCAGTTGAGCACCTAAGCGCTCTTTCGGTCGACAGTTTCACCACCTTTGGGCACCCGTACTTCCCAAACCACAGCGCCAGGATAAAGAAAACGAACTTTTGTGACCCAACGGTAAAGTCAGTTGGTATCTCTGTATCACCACACACTGTTTCCAACTCGAGAGTCGCACTCACGTGCGTTCTAGTGTTTACACGGGTTACATCGACGTTGAAGCTCGACACCTCTTCTTCTACTTCTTCGAGAGTCGCAATGACCCTGCGACGGACGACGTCATTTTCTGGACCAACGGAGGTAAGTTCCAGTCCTTTGACGTACGGCACGACAGCGCATAATAAGTCGGACAGGCCCAGGTTGCTCTTCTAGTATGGGTCTCTTTATGGAACTCGGTCCATGCAGAGCACTTTCCGGAAACGGCACGACCTATCACCCGGAATCGTGGAACACCAATGCGAACATCTTCTTTGTCGATCAGCCCATCGGTGTTGGCTTTTCGTATGCCGGTTACGGTGAAGCCGTGGTATGTAACATGTTTGGTTGATAGGACGCTTTGCGTGCCTAACCGTGCAACAGAGTACAACAGAAGAGGCTGCCAAAGACATTGCCGCTTTCATTGCCATCTTCTTTGAGAACTTCAGTCAGTTCAAGGGCCGTGCCTTCCATATGGCGGGTGAATCATATGCTGTAAGTCTACGCAAACCACGTTTTCGGGGGAACCAAGCAAAATGTCTTGCCAGGGTCGTTATTTGCCTGTCTTTGCAGCCGAAATATATGATCAGAATGCCAAGCTGGCCGCGGCTGGATTGACACCAATTAATTTGCAGTCTGTTATGATCGGTACGTCGAAATTCCACCACGAGTACGATTGACTAATGCTTGTGGTCAGGAAATGGCATCACGGATTTCTTCAGTATGACACCCGCACTCGTCGATATGCAGTGCACGGCTGCCTCGGTGTTCCCGGTTACGAGTATCAGGTGAGTTGAATAAAGTCTTGCGCAGGATCTGTGCTTATGGGTGATCAGCACATGCGTGCGTATGAAGCAAGCCGTTAGTACCCCTGCGCTTGTGAGAATCACTCGTTGATGTCAGACATAGCTGCCTCTGTGCCAGAAATGGACTCTCGAGTCATGCATTAACCAGTACGATGCATTGAGTTGTGGCGCAACTCGCGACTTTTGTGAAAATGAACTTTCTGTTCCGTTTCTTGCTAGCGGTACATCCGAAACCTTGATGACGTTGATGAATCCTGATTGATACTTATAGGGCTGAATCCATACGACATAAGCAAGAAATGCGAAGGTGACCCCGACAGTCTTTGTTACCCTATTACGAAGTAAGGAATTATGTTATGTTGCCTGCTTGATCTGTTGTCATGACCAGGCCCCAGAAACATAGCGAAATACCTTGACCTTCCTTCCACTCGCGCGCTACTCGGCGTGGACCCATCCATCACCTCAAACTTCAGCTTCTGCGACGATACAGTCTTTACTGCGTTTCTCGACGCTCAGGACAACTACCACGAGTCGTATACCCACGTTTCTGAACTTCTCGAGCGTGGCGTACGTGTGCTCATCTACGTCGGAACGTACGACTGGATCTGTAATTGGATTGGCAACGAACGTTGGACGCTCAAGATGCCCTGGACCGGACAGGGGGCGTTTGTAAGCCAGCCATTACGAGAATGGCAGATCGATGGGCAGGTCGTTGGTAAGACAAGAAGTGCTAATGGCCTGACGTTTGCTACCGTTGATGGGGCTGGACATATGGTGGGTCCTACAGTTGTTTGGTGGGACTGGTGCTGACGAGGAGTCAGGTTCCGTATGACAAGCCCAAGGAGGCGCTGGCGCTCGTTCAGAGGTGGTTGGCAAAGCAGGACCTTTGAGGCCTACGTGGCCAGAGTCTTGGCCATGGCACATGCACGTAGTCACAGCTTCAGTTACACGGAACCTTGAGCTTGGAACCTAGCTAGAATGTGCTCTATCCATCAGATCTATATTGCTACGCGAAATTATTATTCATATTTTGGATTCAAAGCAAGGAACGAGGGTCTTGCCACAAGCTGATTCTCATGCGATCAGAGCGACTGTCTTTTGATGCCATCTAGGGGTATCTATATCAGGTCTGATTAGGGAGACTAAACTACCTGAAGGATAGTCTGAGAAAGTAACAAGGACCCTACTACTAGTTGAACAACGCGTGCCAGTGCTTCGACTCGGACATTGCATTGATCACTTTGTCGTTCTACCGCATGCCAGTCTTCATCCTAACCATATATACGAGTCTCGGCTACCCATTTACTTGAATAATTGCACTATGCCCGACCCAGGAAGCATGCGAGGCGGTCATTTAGTAACACCCAACCCTGATGGGTCTAAGTGCGAAGAACGTGACAGTCTAGAATAGCAACGGTCTAGTTTGGCAAGTTGTTTGAACCTTCAGCGTAATTCCCCTTCAAATGGTATGGTCTTTGCTTTCTCCTTCTCAGGCTCAGGCGCTCATGATCAGCCCCTCCCTGACGAGTCCGCTTCCTCCTCCCGCTCTTCGTGGTCCCAGTATTCTTCCTACAAACCCCGGGCATCCATTTGCTTGTTGCTCCCGAGCCTAGTAGAACCTCTTTCTCAGGCTCCTTGGCATGAACTCCATTGACAAGGTGGGATCGCCGGGAATTTGATATTTTGGCCAGGAATAACCCTCGCCTGTGGAAACTCGTCATCGAACAATTACAGACAACGCTCCATCGGCAAGTTCTCCTTGTGCCTCCGTTTTTTTCCGAGTTATAATGCGGGGTGTGAAATTCCCCTGGTAGGACAAGAGAAACTAACGCGTGGCCAAAGCGACTACTTCGCGATAGGCTCCCAAATAAAACCGACTGAATTGAATTCTTCGGGCCAACGGTGAACCCGATGGGCGTAGAGCGTGTGAGAAGCCGTGTGGGACGTTCCATAATTTCGTGAGGTATGTACATATTCTCTCGATGGGCCTTCAAGTTCAGTACCCCTAACAGCAAGGCCGGTCACGTAACTAATTGACCAAACGGACTAACTATTCGGGGGCTCTGCTGTCGGAAGACAATAAGAAGGGCGAGCAGACGTGTTTTTCCTCCCATCCTCTCTCCCCAATATGTTTCTCAGCTCGTTCAGTCTGTTGTCTCTGGCCATTCTTGGTCACGCGTCGTCGCAGTCGGTGTTTGGTTTGAAACATCCTGCTGCGAACCCCTACACCCAATCTGCTTATGCTGCGCCGTATGGCGATGGATTATTTACACCATTGGGGGACTTGAGTGCTCTCTCAACTGACAGCTTTACCACCCTTCGTCATCCATTGTTCGCCAGCTACAGCGTCAGGATAAAGCAGACAGTGTTTGACTGCGATAAGCAATCGACGTCAGTCCACCTCTGCATGCCATTTTCCAGGCTCACATGCTGTCTAGTGCATACACAGGTTACATCGACAATCAAGGGAGACATATCTTCTTCTACTTCTTTGAGAGCCGCAACAACCCTTCCAAGGATGATGTCATTTTCTGGACAAATGGAGGTATGTCGCAGTCACTGGTGCGAAAGAAGCTGTTGCATAACAATTCGGACACAGGCCCCGGCTGCGCTTCCAGTGTGGGTATGTTCATGGAGAATGGCCCATGCGTGATTCAGCAAAAGGACGACCCGGTCTACAACGCGTATTCGTGGACTACCAGCGCGAATGTGTTCTGGGTCGATCAGCCTGTCGGTGTTGGCTATTCGTATGCCGATTACGACATATCCGTGGTATGTAGCACAATTGGTTGGCATGTGGATGAATGCCCTGCATACCTAACCACTCGGCAGAGCACGACTGAACAGGCTGCTCAAGATATTGCCGCTTTTTTGGCCATCTTCTTCCAGCACTTTACGGATTTCCAGGGCCGTCCCTTCCATATGGCAGGCGAATCATACGGCGTAAGTCCTGGTTACATTTACCTTTTTTCGGGGAATAAAGCAGAATTCTTCTTTCTAGGGTCATTATCTCCCTATTTTTGCAGCGCTGGTTTACGATCAGAATGCTCGATTGGATCCGCCCATTAATTTAACGTCCGTTATGATTGGTATGTTGACGTCTCACCTTGAGTGCGACCGGCCAACGCCAACGCTCGTGGTTAGGAAACGGGTTGGTTGATTACTTCTCGTTGTACCCGACATACATCGACGTCCAGTGTACGACTGTCTCCGTACCAGTACCGGTTTCGAACATCAGGTAAGCCAAGTACATTACTGTGTGAGGCGTTGGTTTGATTGTCAGAAAGTACGTGCCTGAAAATGAAGAAAGCTGTGAGAACCATCGTCTTGAAAGGGTTCCACTGACTGATGCCTTGCATATAGTTGCCTCTGTGCCAGAAATGGACGCTTGAAACATGCATTCATCAATTTGATGCCATGAAATGTGGTGCAGCCCGTGACTTTTGTGACAACGAACTTTATGCTCCGCTTGCAGTATATTCTGGTATAGCTACTCACTGAAATCTGGATCGTGTTGACCGCCTCCTGATTGTTCATTACCAGATATAAACCCGTACGACATTACTCAGAAATGCACTGACCAAGCCGACCTTTGCTACCCTGTAATGAAGTAAGGAATCCCACGGATTTCTCACGAAATTCTAATGACCGCATTTCAGAAATATAACCGACTACCTTTCCCTTGATTCCACTCGCCAGCTGCTCGGTGTGGACCCAGCCGTCCCTTCGCCTTTCAGCGTCTGCAACAACACCATCAATACAGCATTTAGCACATCATTAGACGAATACCACGAAACCTATTCCCAAGTAGCTCAACTCCTCGAGCGTGGCGTACGCGCGCTAGTTTACGTTGGAACGTACGACTGGATCTGTAACTGGGTTAGCAACGAGGTTTGGACGCTCAAGATGCCATGGAGCGGACAAGAGGAGTTTGTGAAACAGCCATTGACGGATTGGCTGGTCGATGGAAAAGTCGTTGGTAAGACAAGGAGCGCAAACGGGCTGACTTATGCGACCATCGCTGGAGCTGGCCATATGGTGAGTCCATCGTTTCGAGTCGGGACATGGTACTTACGAGAACTCAGGTTCCGTATGATAAACCTCAGGAAGCGTTGGTGCTCGTACAGAGGTGGCTGGCAAACCAACCACTCTGAAACCCATACCACGTGGGTGCGTACGTTCCCGCAAATGAGCCCGTAGGCGTGGAAGATCGATCTTGAATTGAAATTGTACGAGATTTTTTTGGAATGGAAATGTTGTACTATTGATCTGTCCATGTGTTGATATGTGAAATGAATCTTGTATCATCTTCCTCGGAAGCTAGGATTCCATGCAAGCCATAGCGTGGATGATCGACGACAAAGCGCGCTGAACACGCGTGTTCATCAAGTGCGCGGTGTGACGGACAATGCCTAGATCGACTGGTCGACAATGCATAGGCATCGAGGTCAAGAAGCGCACGTCTGCCCTTTGAATGCGAGTCTGACGTCAAGAGATGGACAAGGCGTCTGATCGGAACATTGCGATGGCGGAACCGCCGCAGTCGAGGGCGATACGGCTGGAATATTGATTGCCAATCACAGGAATTTCGTCGGTGAGGGCAAATTATTCAAGGGCTGCCAAGCCTGCGTTCTCTGAGGAATGCAAATGTTAATTCCGCCGAACGTGGCAGGCTGAAGAGGTCTACATGGGGTAAGACCCCAGCTGGGCAAACCGGGCGAAATCGGTATAACTCGGCTTGAAGTCGTCACGATGGTTACATCAATGCGGTGCAGCCTAGTCGCGTAACGTTTTTGACGAGACCCTTTGGCACGATCGGTGAGCTCTGAGATCTGATTGGTTAGCGACACTTCGCAGGCGATATTGCTCCAACCATAGATGTAAGCGACAGTATGACGACGCTGCTTTTCTGCTTGCGGATTCTAGTAGGTGCACCGCACCAAGCCGCCAGTCGTGGATCCCGTGATGTAAAAAAAGGACCGTGACCCAGGGCAGACTTGGCGAGCTCAAGCCGTAATGCTCTTTGCCAGGGCGGATCATGATCTTATCAGCGCGCTAGACAACTTGAATCCAAAAGACTCGAGAGGCTTTACTGCAAGATACAAGGATCTTGAACCGGTGAGGGGGCCGTATTGCCAGTCTTTGGCTGACGTTTGCATCCCCGACGGGTTACCAAGGAGTTGGGAAGGTAGAAAGTAAATCATAGGTGATTGTCGATGGGCGCTTGTTCGCTGGCAGCGTGCCTGGGCCTGAGTTGTCGTGCCGTATTGGCAGGAACGGTTACATGTTTATACGCGGTGGAGTGGAGCTCCAAGCTCTCGATGTCGACCTTGTGGGGATGTATCGGAGGGTGTGGGAGAGGGAGATCCACTATAGGGGATAACAAGTTGAGTGTTCTTACGATTCTTGCGTGCACTGCGGGCTCTGAACGCTGAGCACCATGTACAGTAAGCACAGTAAGAGCGGCGAGAATGCCGTTCCTCGAAAGTATAACTCCGTAAGGAGGCGAGGAGGTATGTAACGTGTATGATCAATATTTCCTGAAACCCGGGTCCCACCGTGCTCGTTTTGCTATAAAACCGAGGTGGTCGCCGCAGCTGGCAAGCGTACTCCTCGCCACAATTTGACATCCCCCGCGTGCTGACGTAATTATCACTATCTGGCAAACCCCTGCCGAGCCTCAAAGTACAACTTGTGTCCTTTCGCTACGACCACGACAACCGGCCTTTGGTGGACGACGACCCAGAACATCGCCCACGACGGTCACAGCTCACCTTTAGCACGTAAAAAATCACCGGGTATCCCGTCGACGTCATGGCTCCTCACCTGGTGAGCCTTAACGAGCCTCCCGTTTCACCTGCAACTCGTTTATGTTTGTCCTCGGTTTAGCTGAGTCCAACGATCCCCCACATCGCTTATGCATGTTTAGGTGGTTTCGTTGTATTGGTCAGTTCGTTAACACGTCTTTCAGTCGGGCCCGAGATGAATCCGTCATTGCACCTAGTTTGGCATGTTTTCGCTATTTATTCGCGAAAAGGTCTGTTTTGACCAATCACCTCCAGTACGATGCTGATCTCCCTTGCAGCTGTACATAGGAGAAGCCTGTTGGGCCTTTCTCTTCGGTGTCATCATAGGCAAGTACATTCGCTGCCTTCACATGTTAGCCTGACGGGTTACCGTTTATCACTCAACCCAGGACCCTACGGTGCTGGAGTGTTCGATCCTCGCAGTTGGGCTGGTGGCAACGAGGAAACATCAAATACCATCACGCTCGAATTTACCCGTGTTGTTCTCGCTATCGGTGTGTTTGCCATCGGTGTCGAGCTTCCAAAAGCCTATGTCGCCCGGCATTGGAAGAGCTTATTCTTCCTGCTCGGTCCTGTAATGACCTGGGTGTGTGGAGCTCATCTCGACTTTGATTTGATTTCTCAAACCATTAAACCACTAGGGGTGGTTTGTATCCGCAGGCTTAATTTACGCGTTCATTCCCGGCCTCGATTTCCTTTCCAGTCTTGCCGTTGGCGCATGTTTAACACCCACCGACCCCATCCTTGCCGCGGCTGTGGTTGGCGGAAAGTACGCAGACAAGCACGTGCCCGCCCACATCCGTCGGCTACTGTCCGCGGAGTGCGGATGTAATGACGGAGCCGCGTATCCCTTCCTTTTCCTTGCTCTTTACCTCATCTTGGATTCTACACCCGGGCATGCGGTCGAAGACTGGTTTTTGTATCTTTGGCTTTGTCAGTCTTCTTTTTCATCTGTAGATGTATGCTGCTCACGAAACCATGCAGATGAGATTGCTTTCAGTGTAGTTTTCGGATCAGCCTTGGGCTTCGCATTTCGGCATCTCATGAAGTTTTGCGAACGTAATGACTTGATTGATCGTCAGTCGTACGTTGCGCAGTACGTCTCGCTTGCGTTCCTCACCATCGGTATCATGACAATACTGGGCTCCGACGACCTCCTCGCTGCTTTTTGCTGTGGCACGGCCTTTGCGTGGGACGGTTTCTTCAACCGACAGACAGAGGAAGCAGTGTTCAGTTCAGTAATAGATTTGCTGTTCAACGTTGCTTCGTTCGTGTACGTTGGTGCATGGATGCCCTTTGATAGCTTCGGCAACGAGACTTTGACACTGAGCGTCGGCCGCCTTATCCTCATCGCTTTTCTCGTCTTGACGCTCAAGCGACTCCCCATCATGATAGCCTTGTACAAATTCATACCCGATGTGAAGACTTTCCGGGAAGCTCTTTTCAGCGGTCACTTCGGACCAGTTGGTATCGGTGAGTCAGGCACACACCGTGGTTGTCTGCAGATCACACTGATCTGTCTTGTTTGTCACATTCAGGGGCCGTGTACATCTCCACTTATGCAGTTGAATTCCTCCCCAAGCCCTCCAATCCACCTGCCAACCAAGCAGAATTCTTAGCATCTACGATCCAGCCCATTGTGGCCTTCATCGTACTATGCAGCGTTGCGATACATGGGCTATCTATCCCGTTCTTCTCCCTCGGACGTCGTGTTCATTCCGTCTCACGAACGTGGTCTCGTCATGCATCTGGTCCTGACTGGGCCACTCACACGCGACACATTACACGTGCTGAGGACGTCGTCATCAATCGGGATCATGACGTAAACGCAATGGAAAATGGTCAGGCTGGACTCGCAGAGGAAGAGAAGACGATCATGGAGAGCAGGCGTACGAGCGCCGATTTCAAGGCTCTGCACGAGCATGGTAGCGACGAGACGACGAAGGAACACGCGCCTCCTGACAGGACCGAGGATGTGATGGAATGGAAAGAGGGTTCGGATAAGATCATCGAGCGACGGGCAGGACCCGGAGAAGAGGTAGGTCTGACTGGGTCTCGAACGATGTGCGTGCTGATGTTCCATGCAAGGTTGACGTCGAAGTCGTCCGCCATGCATACACGCGACAGGATTCTCATGCTTCTATTGGAGAACCTTTGCGGACAGCTCGTACTTTTATTCGTCATCTCCGCCACCCTTCCGAGGGCACTCCGAAGGGTGCAGAACAGGATGGGAAGGGGATCGAACTCGGTGCCTCCCCTGCTGGAGCTGAATCGCAAAAGGAGCCCGTCACAATTGGAGTACCGACCGAAGAAGCCGCTACCTTGACGCAGGCAGGGTACAAACCAAGTGATGAAGAAGGGTGGGTCTCTGAAGACAGCGGGAACGGTACGATCTCCAGTTCTTCTGCGGCGCAGGCACCGGCCGGGCGAAGGAAGCGTGTCAGATCGAGCAAGGCCAAGGTTGTGGTGAAACCCGCTGGTGCTGGGTTGAACAAGAGAGGTCGCCGGCGATCGTCTGCGAGCGAGCATGGCCGTTCCTCTCCCCATGTCCGCTCAACTTATTCAGACCTTGGTTCTGACACGACGCCAACGCTGTCCCCTACGGCGAATGTGCAAGGACGAATTCAAGACATGCCTGAGGACGCCGACCAACGCGGTAGAAGCCCAGATCATGAGCGGAAGGGCAGTGCCCACTCGTCGCATCCCTCCATTCGACATCGACGGCTTGAATCGCTCAGACTAACTCGGCACTCTCGCGACGCGTCCCCCGCACGCTCCATCCGGTTTGCGGATGAAAATCGATCCGGCACAAGCACACCACGTAACGGAGTTCTACAGAACGAATCCTGTTTGCCGAGCAACCAAGTTGATGATTCCCCCTTGGACGAAGACGCCGAATCTGCGAGAGGCAGAGTTACTTTTGAGCTTCCTGCGAAGCATTAAGACTGGTTTGTTTTCGTCCTTTGCAAAATCGTGCTTACTATGTATACATCATTTACACCTCCCCGTATCCCGTTACCCGTGCATTGACATGTGTCCGTAGTGTTCCTGCGCTCAGCGAAAAGACATCTTTTGGTATACCGATATCAACCATCCCTACCCCTCTATCCCATGCTCCCTCGCTTTGTATCTGTTGACTTGCATAGGGCTCTATCTCCTGTAGTTATAAATGATCTCTACCTTGACCCGTTTCCATGCTCGACGTCCACGAGGACGAGTTTGCCCAACAACTCGAGAACGAACGACAGGATCCTTCCAAGTACGTACCTCGCACTGCTCCCCTCGAGCAAGTAAAACACGCGTGCTGCAAAGACAGCCTGAACATGCCGATCTGCCGATGCGATTTCAAACGGAAGGCGGACGCCGTCGATATTGTTTGCGACAGCACGCAGACCAGAGGTGAACCCATCTTCGTGGAAGCCGTACCCAAGCCATGCGCCTGCATACAGGATCCCTCTGCGGCCCTGAATCTTGCCCATTTCTCTCATCGATACGAGTGCCTGCGGAAAAGGATAAAGCGTGAGACGCAAGGGGGAGGATCGAAAGGGAATGAAAAGCATGGCAGTGAGAATCAAAAAGACGGCGTTTGTGACCTACGCAAATGGGCATGCGAAAATGGTGTGTGTGGCTTACCTCCGTGTTCAGCACCGGGTGATCGTACTGGAATCGCGCTGCAACGGTGCCGCTAGCGGGTTCCGCGGGTGGGTTCAAGGTCACGAAGACTGGTCCGTGCTTTCTCGCAGGTAAGTACTGCAAGAGGTTCATGTTATCTACGAGTGAACATGAGTTTCTTTTTCCAGGTAGAGGGTACGAGCCCCATACACGTCCTGCATGAGGCATTAAAAATTGGCGATACTAGCCCACACGGGCGACTCACAATGACACTCTGTTCACGTTGGCTTTGTACACACCCCCTGGCCCGGCCGCAGAAAATGTCAAATAGTTCCACGACGACCAAGCTGATCGGCTTTTTGGCATGAACTGTTGGAAAGATCCGAATCTCAGTGACATCAAGAAGAAGGGAAAAAGTTCGCATGTCAAGTCCCCGGGGGTCGTAGACTCACGTTGACGTCGCTGTGCAAGACCGCCTCGTTCCGGGTCCACGTAAACCGGCCCAAGATCCTTTCTTCCTCTTCGGTCATTCCAGATCCTGCCTTGAGCAACGCGAGGGTCGTGTCCGAATGGCAAGCCATGATCACACGATCAAAGTTGAGCGAACGGCCGTCTGCAGTCGTTACCTGGACGGTGCCGTCAGGAGCATTTCCAACGGACGCGATGGGGGTCGACAAGTGTAACTGTCCCATCGGGAGCTTCTCCAAGATGGCATTGACATAGTGATGGCTGGAATAACAATCATGGTTTTTGCGTCAAGTTTGTGCAATGGAGCACACCTTCCGCCCTTGATTGTCAACCAGGCAGGTTTCCCCGTGATCTGGAGTAGATGATGGTTGCTCATAAACCTCACCTAAGCACGCAGACTTAGCAGCAGCAACCGGAACGTAGAAAGGGACGTACCAACGTTTGAGCGGGCAACTCCAGCAAGCACTTGTCAGGGGGTGTACTCCAAATGGCAGCAGTCATCGGCTGGGGGGGGGCAATCGGGTGTGGTACATCTGCATCAGAGAGTCAGAACACGAAAAGTTTGCTTACAATCAGATAGTCGTCGCGAAAAGCATCCGAGTAGCCCTCTCGAGCGAGATACTCTGCGACGGAACAATCCTCCAGGTAGTTATCCTTGTCGACCACGAGCTCTCGAGCGCATGCGTTGAACCGCAGGATGTCGTAGAGTAGCCTCCACATGCTTGGGTCTAGCAAGCGCGAGGGTTGACAAAACACTCCCGCTAGGTTGTTGCCTGCCCACTCAAATACGCCGTGGTCTCTGGACACGCTAAACGTCATCTCTGCTGGGAGAAGAGTGATATCCGGGTAACGGCTTAGAAAACGAAGGAAATTCGGATACGTAGTTGGGTTACAAGCGACCTGGTTTCAGGTAAAACGGATGCTTCTACATCCAGGCTCTCAGGTGATGACTCACGAAGCCACTGAAGAAAAAGCATTTCGATCAAAAGACAGGCACTGTAGTTTCCAATCTTACGTGTCCACGTAGCCTAGTACATCTGCATCGCCAACTCGACAACCCACGGTGTTTGCGTGGCCGCCGGGACGGTCATCAGCTTCGAATACATGAACTTCGTGGTCACTGTGTTCGTTCAGAAGCTATGGACAGTGCAATGAGCAGCCGGACTTGACCGAAACATGAATTCAAGCCTGATGGGCTTCATCGCTTACCCACGTTGCCGCAAGTCCGGAAACACCAGAGCCAACAACAGCGATTTTCATGTGCGATACTAACGAATTGACTGCGGTGGTAGGAGTTCGTACAAGAGGGCATCGGGAGGTCGACTGAAGGCATTTTCAAGCTTACTAAAAGGCTAGAAGAATCCAAATTCAGGAATATTAATGTCTATTTTATGAACCGATTGAGCGTGACGGGGGGAAGTAACAAAGCACAGCAGAAGACTCATCAGAAATGGGTATCGGACAGCCTCTTAGTAACATGAGTACATTTCCTCCGTACCATTACCCCCTACCTACCGCTGACCAGCTCGGGTTATTCGGCTCGATACTTCCTACACCTCCTTCATAGACGCCATCTATCGTCAATTCCAATTTTGGTGAAACCTTGATAGATTCCATGGCCCACAAAGCCACCGCAACGGTGCTGGTGAATCGTCAAGATGGTATAAACGCCAAGCAAACATATCAACGTACTTGACGCCATTGTAGTTGAGAATACCTTGCTGTACGGGGAATTTGTACTGCGGCCTAAGTGTCTTCGTGTCAATCAATCACTGGGTATCTACATCTGAAGTGTACTCGCCCGAGGTTTGCCACTCTCTTTCCCATCATCCACCCATTCACGTACAGCTGAGCACGGTAAGGCTGGAAGGATTGATCGAAGGTGAAAGACATGGGAACATCAAGTTCCTCCGAGATGTTGAGGTCAAATGTGGCCACGAAAAACCCTACACCCGCAGCAGCGTTGGGGAGGCCTTCGGAAAGATCCCTCGCCTCCCACGACGAAGTATCGTATCCTGGAAGATGCCAGCCTAATCGTTCGCCGTACAGACCACCTTCATTGAGAACACCTCTGACTTTGTCCAGGTAGCTGGTCTAGACGTCAAAAAAAGAACTCCAAGCGTGCTTGAACGTCAAACAAACTTTGAATAACCTCCGACTTTGCCTTGCACTTTCCATACACCAAAGTGACCGGTATTGAGCATAAACCCGCGAACACCTCGGGGCGACTTCTCCTCGTCAACGACCGCTAGAAATTCGCGTCAGCTAAATGGAGACACTCGACAGTAACAAACTAACCTCCGTTCTCGTTCAGACCCATGTTGTCCTAGTCAAGTTGTGAACACATTGTAAACTATAAGATGCAACTAACCTGAAGAATGGTGATAACATTGTCTTGATCGTAAAGTAAGGAGCCAGGTGGGAAGTAATACTTATCGTCAGTCTCTTCCAAGATGTTTCGGTTGTTGGTCGAACTTGACAGGTTGTCCATCGTCAGTCCATCATCACAGCAGTAGATGATGACCTACTTTCCATATGAAGTGTTCAAAAACACATCATTCACCCAAACACTCGCAGCGAAAGCTGATTAGTAGGAGTTCATGAAAGCCATTCGGTTTGAGAAGATCTGGGACGAACCTTCACCACCGTTGATAGAGAGGTTAACCGACTTCGTATCCTCGGTGGCGGTGAAGTGTCCACGCCAAAGCACGATGTTTTCACAACTATTGCATGCATTAAATAAGTGAACGATAGGAATAGCGGTCACTTACTACTCATAGTCGCAACCATATAGAACACGTCCGTCTCCATAGTAAGGCTTGAAAGGTATATTGGTTTCCGTGCGGTTTGCGGTGGTCCAGTTTGCGTCTAAGAAGTCGGATGTAATTTCAGGGAGGCTATTCGCATACTTCCAGTTTGTCAACTGAGGGGCGACAATTCCTGTTGCCGAAGCGGATGGTGATATCTGAGCGACAAATCCCCCCTGTTGGGTAACAGCAGCAGTTGCAGCGAAATCCGGAGAAGTGGGTATTCCATTCCAGGTCACGGCATCTACAGTGTCTGGCGCAATCACGATCAACCTCACGTCCTCGTACAGGTCACCACGGATTGCAAGCGTTGAGCCTGAAATTGTTGCGTTCCGTACAAGGTAGGGCCCTCCTATCAGGACAGAAGTATTTGTGCCAATTTGCCAGTAATTTGCGAAATGATCCGATGGATTGGTAGGAATTTCCGGGGACCAGAACGTGCCAGCCGTAGTCGTGTCACTGTAGAGAACCAATTGCTCACTTGAGTCCCAGACGGTTACAAGACCTTCTATCCCCGATAAGAAGCCCACGGTGGATACACCGTTGATTGAACTATAGGATATGCTGGTACTCTGGACCTGCAGGCGTGGCACTCCCCTGAAACGAAGTGCAACCTCGTGCTCCTGGCTGGGATCGCCATACAGGAACAGGACATCTCTGTTACCGATCTGGCCCGCGTACAGGACCTGTGCCGTGGAGTAAAGGACTTTGGACGAGCCAAAGGAATAATCGGTGACAATAACTTTGGATTGCCGACCACCGAGAGTGATCGCTGAGACAACTTTTGGAATTTGGTGTGACCCAGCTGATGTGGTCACGTTCAACTTGAAGTATGCTGTTACCCTGCACGCGGTTCCCCCGTCAACGTCGTTCAACTACAGATAATCGTGCTCACGTCGAGGTGGAATCGTTTTGTCTTGCGATGAAGAACGACGCTCCCGTATCGGGATTCGTCAACAAGGTGACGAACACAGAGTCATTCGTCACCATGACAGCACCGCTGGTACTGTCACCAATATAATCGGTCTTGTAAAACTCAGGGGAGCTACGGAGGAAGAGCCCTTCTCGCTTAAGCTCGGGATACTTGTCGGTCAGCTCTCGATTCTCGGCAATTGCACTTCCGTAGTCGTACGATGCTGGATAACCCGTTGCGCGCAAAGCAGGGGAACATCAAAGAATACTTACTGTAAACACCTGGGAAAGGCAAGCCACCCCACGAGGTCCCGCTGCGAGATCCTAGTAAGCGCCGTCCAAGTAAGAGTATGTGTTCATACCCATAAAGCATGTAGTAGTTAATCAGCTTGGCATTCGCTGCCCAAAGGTTGAGATTGAAGACATTCTCAAAGTCAGCGCCGGTGAGAACATGACACTGATCATAGCCTTCAGAACCGTGTCAGCTCTTTCCTATTACACAGAGCGACAGGTATACCTGGCGCAGTGGGACCCCATGCATCGTAAGCACCAGCTTGGAACTAAATCATGGTCACTATGCTATGAAAATGATGCGGATGCAAAACCAACTTCGGGAAAATACCAAGGTTGACCAGGGTTTACACCTGGGAAACGTGTCAACAAAGCCAAAACAAGTAGGAAAAATTCTTGACATACTCTCATGATAACTATAGTAAGTGGAGTCCACTGGATTCCATACAGTGGGGTTAGAGCAATCAAATTTTTGTGGGTAAGCATCAAGACTATTGTTGCAAACAAGTGGTCAATGGTTGCCCCTGAGCGAACGGTCCAGAAATACCCATAAATATCGACAGCACCCTGTAAAAAAAAGGGATCAGATAAGACGTTACTGAAAACAATCTGTTCCCACAGTTCCGTTTATCCAGTTTTTCCCTTCCCCGGGGTCGTTTGCCGTGAAGGGTACGACGATCTTAGAATTGTAGAAGGCGTTCTTAAGGTCTTCAAAGTATTCCGCATGCGAGATCGGTGATTGAGAGTATTCGTTATCTGCAGGAAACAAAGGGTTAGCCAGCCACAGCGCTCTTCGAGGATGAAACATGATAACAACCAAGTTGGATTGCTAAAAGCACCAAGTTAGACTTGTTCAAGAGATGTAAAACAAGCTCTACTTACCGATGACCGGCCCTCCTTGGCTGATCTGGTATGGTACCGTTTCGGTGATGATTCCCTGGATATAGTCTTGCCACGCCGCCTTCCAGTCCGTCGCATTCGTCCTGAGTTCACCAGCCACTTGCGACGTTATCCAGTGTGCGATACCTCCCGCAGTTGTTTCAGCGTTGATGTAGGGACCTAATGAAGCATCACGACGCATTCAATACCAGAATAAAGAACTATTTGCCTGGGCGAAGGACAATCCAGATCCCTGTCTGCTTTGCAGCTTCATAAAGCGGCTTTAGAGCACGGTAGTCATTGAAGTCAATTACTCCAGGCGAGGGGTTGATCAGTGCCATGTGAGTGTAAACACTGATGGCGTTGAATCCTGCGGCCTTGACCTTTTGAAGAACATCGAGCCATAACCCAGGAACAGGCAAACGGAAAGTGTGAAACTCTCCGGAACTGACAAGCAGCAATGAACACGATGCACAAGGTACGCAGTTTATAAGCGGACATACTGAATGAAGATGCGTTGTCCTTTCAGTACCAAGCTGTACTTGTCCCACAAGACGTCGTTTGTACGTCCGTTTCCAGTGAGGTCCGTAGTTACTGTAGGTCCTTCTACGATTTCCTGTCTAATGGCACAGGCCACGGTACCAGTGATAGGCAAGGATGTGGGCCAGATGGTAAGGGGCTTCAGAGGCGCCACGAGGACACATAATACTGCCAAAAACACCACGACGAATACCCATGGGAGACCAGCTCTCTTCCACTTGACATTGGTAGCACCAACTCGAGGTAATATGCTGTCCCCTGCACCTGTATATGAGTAGATGCGCTCCTTCGGCGTCTCAGGCTCTTCACTTGAATTCATGGCGTGGAGAGACAGACTCGCCGTCAACGGTCAACCCGGTGTTATTGTCACGTGACTTAACGCAGCGGCGCGGGCCAGAGTGCGAAATCCTCCTTAGCTTGCCTCGTGGAGGCTTGCTAGTAGCAGCTCCCCACAGACCCCATACCAATCTAGTGATCGAGTTAGTCAACCCGTCGAAATAGTCAGAATATCACACGAGGCTAGATCTCTCAACGGAATTGACTGGAGTAAGTCCTAGAGTCGTTCTCAGATGAAAGAGCTGGCTGCTGAGGCCCGTGCCCCGTGCGTGGCCATCAGCTGCGGCTTGAGCTTTAAACTAGTTTCCATTGTTTCGTCGTCACGTTTCAAGTCAGACAGTTGAGCCCGATCGCTGCTCACCGTGCGACTCCTGCTACTTGCTACACAGGCTCTCCAGCCTGCATGTGTCGATGCTTGTCAGGGACAAGTCGAGACAGTGGTGTGATCATTCAAGCGGTTGCTATTGCCTCATCATTAGATTAGTTCGCAAGGTGTTACATCCTGAGTTCTAGAGGGCGGTTCCCTCCCGTACTAGTTCAATATCCGGTAAGTATGGTTAATCCTCACTAGCACCTGTTAAATCTTCGCAAGCGCCTTCGTCAGGGCGTAGTATCAGGTGGCCAGGTATTTGTGTGCTGCAGGACTTGCACAGCCGGAATCACGGAGCCCAGCCGTGTTAAGCAAATTTATGAATTCAAGGAAATGGCAATCCGAAGACGGAAAATGCTAATACTGATACAGGTCAACTCCAACGAGAGACTAACCAGCTTCTTATGCCAGTGATGGATTGATGGTAACGTAGAAAGAAAGGAGAGTGAGATTTGCGTGTATGAGGTAATGCAACTGAAACGAAATGAGATATGATAAGAAATAGGTCGGAATGCATGTACAAGTAAATGGATGAAAGAGTGCGGGATTCGAGGGATGTTTGAACAATTAGATCTGGCCATGTTCGAAGCTTTACCACCCAACAGTGTAGTATGGTCTGTGTAGATCCTGCATGAGATTGATGTCAGGGTTGGTAGGCAGTCTAAACGGAATCAGGTGATCTGCGCACCGCCAAGTCATCGTTGGCACTTGGGGCAGGAACACCATTCTGTTGTTGTAGGGGTCAACCATGAGGTCTAAAGGCTGCCCACGATTTACAAACCTCTTGGCCACGGGACTCCATGTCCACGGCGTCTCTTTCAGCTGCCGGCGTTTGCAGCGGGATGTGGGGAGAGCGACTTCGTTGATCTGTCACTATCTGAAACGCAGGGGACTTTTTTGGCTCGCCGTCAGTACCCCGCCCTCGTATAATTTGGCGTGTGTTCAGTCTGTATATTTATGAGGTCTTCAAGCCGTATGAGCTAGATAGAAGCGTACGTCGCGACGAACGATATTGCATATACTGAATCATGAGCCTGAGTCAATTCGATGCTCTGGATAAGACAGATATCCCCTTACGTTTGCTCAAAACAAAGTAACAACCTACGAAGATGAAATTGTCCGGCATAAAGTTGAACTATTATAGGGTTAAATGTAAGCAACAACCACCACAAAGGTGCAAATAGTACATACAATGATTAAAGTGGTGAAGCTCATTGCACTAGACGACGGTGTTAACCAGCTGGAAATAGACCTTGTTTAGGTCCGACAGTACCTTGTCAGTATACCGGTGTTAACTGCGTAAAGCGTTAAACTTCTAATGATCGCGCTCCTTCGGATATGCTATCAGAAACCAGTAAACAGTACACTGGAAAACCGGAACGTACTGTGTATAGTACAACCGCATGCTTTGCAAGTAATAGCAAAGGGCAGTGGCTATGCCTATGTCAGTCAGAACGCCAATGGCGAGCGCGACGATCCCCAAGACCTGAAGTAAGAGCACCAAGTCAGGAACGACAGGATTCACGCGTGAAAATCCAACTGACTCGTAGGTTGTCAAGATCAGGTAGTGCGGGAAGCGCATAACTGGGAGGAGGGTACGCATACTCAGCTCGAATGTTACACCAGAAAATGAAATTTGACACCTTTGCACTGTGAAAACTATAAAATACAGCGTTAAAAAGTAATCGTGCAAGGGTTCATTACAGACTTACCGATGGCGAGACCTGGGATACAGTTAAGGAACAATAACAACAATCGTCCGCATTAGATACGAAGACTGCAACCATAATGACGGCTCCTCACCCAGTTGTCCAAAGTCCAGAAACATCTTGTCAAAAGGATCAGACACATGTATGACCGATATCGCGCGTGGTGAATGACCCACCAGAAACGCCGTCAGCCACACGTTCCCATAGCTAACTGAGAAAAGCGACGTCACTCAAGATTTCGTCAAGGAGGAATGGAATCCTTACACCGCCACACCCGCAGTGTGAAGAGACTATCCGACGATCGGGGATAAATATCGAAAATGAATATCGGAATAAGATACGTACAACTTGACGACGGTTCCAACCACTGCCTAAAGAGATCATATATTTTAGGATCAGTAATGGAAGCGACATACTCACCCCTACGAGAAGCTGAAACTGGAGTGTGCCGAGTTTCAACGTGAGATCACAGACCATCATCAACAAAGTGAACGCACGACGAGAGACCTGCGTTCTTGTCAAATGACGGAGAGCAAAAGGGGGGAACAGACGCACCAAAGTGGTTTGCCCAAGAGCGCAAATACGTTCATGAAATTGCTACATTGAAATTAGATTATCAGTAACCAACGGCCACAAAAACTCACGTTATCGAGTAGTAGTACACTGAATGGCCAATGAAAGCTTGGTGTGCAGTCTCTAATAGCCTGAAGAAAAACTACATGACGAATTCGGTTGGTATTGAAGGTGTACGAACGATAGCACCGCGACCTAGTGAGGATAGACATGAAACCTGTGCGAGGATACGCGCTTTGGGAAGGACTAACGATTACTTTGTACCCAGCCTTGTCCGAAGGATATCGACGATAATAACTGTATACCTGGATGAGGAACATGCCATATAACCTGTTGAATGATCAGCGTGACCATCTTGTAGACATGAGCGGTACTCGCACTGTGGACACACTGAAGCCAATGAACAAGGCACCGAGCGTGCTGTTAAAACTGGGAAGGGTAGCCATTGATCGTGCCAGAAGACCGAGAAATGGACCCGGGAAAGGAGACATGGGATATGGCAGGTTGTACGGTTATAAGCTAGAGCAGCCGCCAGTAGCCGGAATAAGCGTTGATCCGAGAAGGCTGTGGGTGACGCGGTGACGAGTGATTATGGTACCCGCCCAAGAACACTGTGCAGTATCTCCCGGTTCCAGCAGTCGCGTGGACTGCGGGAACGGGAACGTCATGGTACGCGGAACTTATAAAGGAGAAGTTCCTAAGAAATTAAGCCGTACTTGGAGCGTGGAATTAACGTTACATTTACTGTACTCATGTTCCCTTGCGTCAACGAAAACCTTAATTGATCATGAAGGTGTGAGCAACGTCACTTTTGCGAATTCTCGGTATGCAGAACATTCAAGTTCTGGCAGGCGACTCGGACCCTGTCCATTTGTTTATCTGAAACACGCGCCCAAGCAACTGAATTATCACCAATGCCGCTAGAGGGTACTTGGACGGCACAGATAAGACATCATGCGTCGTGATCTTCGTGAACAACTGTTCGATCACCATGATGCTTGAAACAACCTTTCCTCACAGCGCTTGTAACGCCTGAGGCGAGGAAGTGATCGCGCCCCAAAGAGGACACCGTTACGATCGGGCTCTGTGCCTGTGTGCCTTCTTGGACGTGGGCGCGGACGGGGAGGCTGAGTGTCGACAATTTCCAAGCCGCAGCAAATACATTCGGGAAGTGCCGACAGTTGATCAGCTGGTTAGTAACTTGGTAAAAATACATCAAGCCAATATCGAATGAATATCGGGAATCTCCAAAGGTGCGTCGCCACAAGCCAGCGCGACCGCTTCAAGGAGGGGGATTCAGCCATTCGGATCACAGTGCATATAGTTTCTAACTCTTTTGGGCCTTTCAATGGGGAATACAATATAACTTCTTGCGCGAGCCACAGATATGGAGATCCCTTGGACCTAAGGTTTAATAAGACTTGGACGCATGCAGGTCACCTGAGGGCATTGTGAGCAGAATTCAACGTTTCAACCTTGTTTGTCACATCTGCCGCCATTAGGGCCCGGGCATGGGGTAGATCCGACAGAGTGGATCAATGCTCTCTTACAAGGCGTATATCAAAACAGGAAACGAGGACGACATTTCTTCTAGCCACTATCATACGCGTCTGCGTTGATACATAGTCTCAATTCCCCCCTCTGCTCACTCTGGCTCAGCCTTTACAGCCGCCTGTGCGATCGAATGTTCTGCACTACTTGTACCCGATCCGGTGAAGGCGCCCCTGCCGAAGTCAAGTCGAACACCAAGCCGCGCCAAGCACAATGCTGTGGATTCCCTTGCCCGAACACTGCAGGTCATCGCAGTTCGCGCACCGCCAGGGACACCTCCGAGGCTGTTTGAGGGCTGGGCCCTGAGCCCACGTAATATGTGCCCGGGTGTCAGTATAAATGTTAACTTCTTCGTCCTTTTTCCCCGATTGGCTTTAGTTCCCGGCAAAATGGATGTGGCGTCCCGTTTTGCGGTTTCGATGGCCGAACGGAGCAGTGTGGAGATAAAGGGTTTCAGGGTGGCTGATAATAGGGCTGCCGGAGCAAGACATCGTTCCATGTGCTCCCTATTAGTAAGGAATACGGGATTTTCTTGATACGGCGCAAAATCAAAGAATGCAGGAAGGCGCAACTCGGAGACGACTTTATGAACAGCGAGAATGAGTTCCGGAGGATTGAACATCACCAGGTCGCGTGGGCTATGTTGCCAAGGGGGTAAAAACATTCTAGATGCTTGGTTCGGGAAGGAACTTGCTGATGATATTGGAGGACCTTGTATTGCTTGCCCGAGACCGTCTGACCATGTGACAACTTTGGTCAAGTTAGTAAGAGGGAGGCTCGTTCCATATCGTTGCTCCGCTGTGGGAACCACAGCACATGTCCAATTGGCCGCACCCTCCTCGCTCTTGACATCGTATCCCGGATGCAAGCGCTTTTTGGTACCACAAGTTGGGCAGGAGTCCCCACCCAGAATGGGTGTCTCATCCTTCTCTCTTGCTTTTTTCTTCGGCTCAAAATGTGGTCCTGAAGTAGGATGTGACGGGCGAGGAAAGTGTGATGCATCCTCGAGAAACATATATACATCACCAACTGTGAGTGCGGTTCGCCGACTTGGTGGAACTGAAGCAATATGGTCGACATAGAGCGAATGTAATGCGCGAGCGCGAGCCCACTTCAGCATGGTTTCAACATGAACGGTTCATAGTAGTAATTGTGTCTACGTACCTCGATGGCTTTCCTTCTCCCAGGTACGAGAGCGAGCAAGTGCGCGGGACTGGCGACTAACTTATACGGGACTTGGATGGTGGTTCTTGGCTTGATATCTGAGCATCTTAATTAATATAAGCGGCACATCGAGCAGAAGGAAGCGCACCTTTCGCGGTCATCGGCACCCTCGGAAGGAGACTCCGTATGACCTGTTCGTAATCTATGACATAGCACGTATTTCGATACATTTCTACACGCGAGAGACAAGATGCCACTCACACTCTTCCTTGATCGCCAGGCTGTCTCCATGCTCCGGGCCGGTCTGGGGTATGTTGAGCAAGGAGTTGTTAAATGTGAGTTGCCGATCAAGGGGCGGCAGCGGAGGAGGGCTCCCTTTGGGAACAGGAAGTAGGGGCGTATTACGATCGAGCTCGACGTCCAGTAATTGTTCTGAACCGAAAACAGAAGTATGGGACCTGGATTGATCAAGCTAGACAAGATCGGTAAGTTACAATTCCATGTGACGATAGGGTGCAGATATGGAATCGGCGATGTGGTTTACATACTTCGACCCAATGCTCAACTTCCATTTTTCCGCCGCCGACCCATTCAAAAATAACCTTGGCCATAAAGGGTTCATTTGCAGTACCAACAACCACAAAAGGTTGTTGCTGGGCGGTGAGAAACACGGGTGACACCATCCTTGGCGGTACGACCGTGATGCAGGTCAGGAACGATGATAACGGGAGTGACTAGGCTACTCAATGAGCTCGATATCTAGACACCAGCGCAAAACGAGAAACATACATAAGAGGGTGCAGTGACTCCTAGCATCCAACGATACTGATCGGTAATGCCTAACTGGGTTCCTAGATCTGCCTGTATGAGTACTGTGCAACGATGGGTACCACAGTTGGTCCACCTTCTTTCAAGAATAAACTGCGATCCTCGAGACGGATGCGCGCCATGATGTGGAAGCGCGATGCAATTGTGCCAGCTGGGATAATCACAGGAGTTGAAGTGTTGTTTGCACCTTTGGTCTCCGCTCCAGGGCCGACGTCAACTACGAGATCAAGGTCTTTTCGTGCGGTGTTTCTGTGCGGATAGCGCATGTGGAAACCTTTCTTGGGCTGTGCTGGTTCTTCGGAGATGCGTCCATCTCGCTGCGAGCTGGTGCCATCGAAAGTCATAATATCGACGTGCTGGTCTTCACCGTAAACGTGGATACAACGACGTTTGGGAGCACGGCCAAGGAATTGTGCAAGGGCAGGAGACTCTGCATGAAGACCAAGGGTTCGCGATAATAGGGTACTTGGTGCTGTCGCCGAGCTTTCAAAGGAAGCGTCCGAGGGAGCACGCGCCGAGAGAGGGGTGGGTAAGAGACTGTCAACACCTACCGCTCGTTCAAATAGCCGACGTAGCCCAACAACGCTGCCACCCCAAGGCACCTCTACGCCGTCCCTCTCGTACGTCTCCCAGTTTTGAGCGTCCGCGGAAATAGAGACGGCGCAGGCCGTAATGCATGCGTCATGGCTTGCCCATTCGACACCATGGGCCAATCGTGCGTGATTGAGGAGGCCCTGGAGAGTGGTGAACTGTGTTCGGCCACAAGTCGGACAGGCGAGAATCACAAGCCGGGTATCAGACGTGCTAGAAGGTAACCTTATGTACAGATATTTCTTCTGCTGAGACGGTTTAGGAGTCCGGGAAGAGCGCGTTTTTGGTACGCGCTGGAACGCTGGTTGAGTCGGCACTATAGGGGAGAATGAGGGAGATGGACTTCGCTCTTCGGGCAATCCAATGTCGAATATAAATGATGAAGGTGCTTCCAATGCGTCAAGAGCATCCAGCGCAGCATCTTGGAAATCGTCCCCGTCCAAAGGTTGATCTTGTGGCCCTTTGACATTTGAAAGCGACTCCAGCATTTGGAGCGCCCATTGAATACGACCTTCAACGGTAGTTGCAAGCCGTTCACGAATGGCAACTTCTAGATTGACTTCATCATTGATGAGGCGAGAAATTTCGAGTATCTGAGAGTCTACAAGCAAGCGCGGTTTAGCTTGAGAATAAAGACGATGTGGGCGACGCACCATGGTCATCATCCCTTGAATCAGCATCCAGCTCCTCGCCTGAGGTTGTAAAATCTACTATCTTCCTCTTGAGTGTCCCAGGCGGTGGAACATCCACGTGGCACGGTACTGACGAATGATACATGCGTACCCATCTATGCTTGGTAGGTATGAGATAGGGCCATGCAGTATCGGTTCAAGAAGACTCCAGGAAACACTGGTAAACAACTCCACCAATGACACGTCTGCACCTGCCAGCGAAAGCACGGTTCAATCTGCGTCGGACGAAGAATGCCAGTCTCGTGCACTGCTCAGTAACATCTTATATGTTCGACGATTCTACCATTCGACTTAGGGATCATATCCGAAGCATGCGGCCCTGTTCGCGGTTCAGAATACCTGACTGGCGGAATACGCGGCCCG
>Ga0307508_10001027_pt1 | contig 32406 bp, 18 predicted proteins | sample 9_EM_MG_FD_203089 | JGI IMG/M metagenome (GOLD analysis project Ga0307508, IMG submission 203089) | Populus trichocarpa ectomycorrhiza microbial communities from riparian zone in the Pacific Northwest, United States - 9_EM | ecosystem: Host-associated > Plants > Roots > Unclassified | place...
TTTGCCATCCCCATGAACCTGGTATTTCTCAATAAGGAATTCAGGCATGGCAGGGAGAGCGGCCGTCATTTCGTGCGCCTGTTCAACAAGCTGCACGGCGGCTTTACCGAAGACAAAGTGCATGAAAGCATTAAGGTAGAAGGAAAAGTAAAGAAACTGCAGCATACCATCCGGCACTACAGCCATACAAACCTGCACCAGTGCCTCGACAAGTTCAACCGCTATTCCAGTTATTCGGCAGAAATGGCTTTTGCCAAAGGAAAACGCAAATCCGTTTTTGCCGTGCTGTTCGGGTTGCCCTTTAATTTTGTGAAGTACTATTTTATCGAACGCAATTGTCTCAACGGGCTCAAAGGTTTTTACTGGGCCGTGTTTTCAACCTACTACCATTTTTCAAAATATATTAAGCTGAGAGAGCTTCAGCATACCGTATCATCGCGCACCTTACAGTACTCTAAAGAGCACCCCCTCATGGCTTAAACACGAACACAGAAAGCTGAAGTGAAAACTTCGGCTTTTTTTAGCTTCTTATTTTATTCAGCACCAGCTGCCACTCGCCATATTCCACATCGGAATGTTTCGCTTTCTTATAGATAGCCACATAAGCCGGGTCAAAATAAGCGGCCAGCGCCACTGTTTTTAAACCGTTTTTCGGGTCAAACAGGGTGCCTGCCTTATAACCCGCCTCATTGTTGGCCGCCCGCAGCGAATCAAACCTCACCCTGGAATGCACAAACTCTTCGTGCGTTTTTTCACCGGTTACAAAAGGCGCAAACCAATCGGTGGATTTCTTAACGGACGATTGTGATTCGGATACATACCCGTAATAATCTTCGCCGGTGGTGCGTTTCAGCAGGATGGCCAGTTTTATCAAAGGCTCCAAATCGTATGCATGGTAGTGCAGGGCATCACGCTCCTTGAAATCAAAACCAGATCCATCGGCATATAAATTCCTGTTCACCTGCACTTTTATCTGCGTTGTCACAAATTGCTGGTATTGGGCGCTGTTAACCGCCCAGGCTATCTCGCCTATTACTTTTAGCCGGTGCGAGTTCCAGTTATTGAACGACGTGGCTTTGCCGGTTTTTTTTATAAAGGTCTCCGCCTCGGCCGCAGCCACCTGCAGCAGCCAGTCGCTTACCAGTTTGTTTGTTTCCGGGTTTACAAACTCTTTTATCAAATCATAGCCCTCGATACCATCGTCCAGGTTGGTATCGTCTATCGGGTCGCCCTTTGAGCGGTTCAGCTTTGCCCAGGCCGTTAAAAACTCAACCGCCTTCTGCAGGTATTGCTTATCTCCGTTCATACGGTATACCAGCGCGAGCGAAAAAATTTTGCGCATATCCGCCAATGCCTCTTTCGTCGCTGTTTTTTTAGGATCGCCCTGCAGCCTTCCTTCCGTGCTGATGGTATCTATTGGGTGGGGAGTGTCGCCGAGCGCCTGCGCGGCCGTGCGTTCAAAAGAGCCATACAATTGTTTTACCGCTGCATTGGTTTGCAGGAGCTCTTTCAGCCGCGCCAGCTCTTTATTGTCAAGGCTAACATATTGCGCTTGCATAGTCACTGCAAAAAAGCAGAGCAGTGCCGGGAAAAATATTCTTCGCATATCGATATAATTATTATCACAGTGATGGCTCACGGGTGGGTTGCCCTACCGGGGCGGCTCACCCTCTCAGCAAGGGCGTCTCATCCCGCAATATACCCCGATTCCAGCCGCGCGGCTACCAGCTCTTTTAGCTGTGCCGCCGCCTGCTCTTCCGATTCCAGCGTTTTTACTTCCGCCTGTCCCCGTGTGCCTGTTTTGCCAAAGCGCAGCAGCAGGCGATGCCCTTCCTGTTTTATCTCCCAAAACCTTTCTCCATCGGCCGATACCAGCATCGTTACGCCCGCCGCCGGCGATGTGGCCGGAGCAGCAGCCGCCGTTGCCGGCGATGATAGCGTGCCGGCTTCACCGGTAGTATCCAATGCCTGCAGCATAGATGCCCATACCCGCGGCCGATCTTCCAGCCAGTCTTTGGCAAACACCGGCAGCAGCTTCCATCCAAAGGCGCGCAGCATCGCCGGGCGCTGGTAGTATTGCTCTACGAGGTTGCTGTTATTGTAATGGCTGTCGTCGTCTACCAGCAGGCCCAGGCTGTATACAGGATCATCGTGTTTCTTTTTGACGCCCAGCGTGCATTTAAAGCTGCTCTGGCCAATCTGCTCGTCCACGGCATAACCCGCTTTTTCGAGGGCTTCTTTTATTTGGGCGATGGTCGTTTGCAGGGGTGCTGCGCCGCCATCGTCTCCCTGTGCGCGGGCGCCGGTTGCTTCCTTCGTGACAAGGCTATCCAGTATCTGCCGTGCCTGGCGCATCTGGCCGGTGCTCACCATTTCTGCATAATGCAGGAAGCGTTTAAAATAAGCCGCGCCTTCATTATAGTCGTTGGTAATATGCTGGTGTTTGATGCTGCTCACCACGGCCATATGTTTTTTGGCGCGGCTAAATAGTACGTTCAAGCGCTTTTCGCCACCTTTGCGATTGATAGGGCCAAAGTTCATCAGCATCCGGCGCCGTGCATCGTGGCCATAGCATACGCTCATAATAATGATGTCCCGCTCGTCGCCCTGCACATTCTCGAGGTTCTTTATAAACAGGCCGGTAAACTGTCCTTCGTCTTTGCGGTTAAGGGCTTTTTCCAGCGCTTCATCGAAGGCCTTGTCTTTTTCCGCCAGCTGGTTGATGGCGTCTTCTATTGCGCCCTGCTGCTCCTGGCTGAAGGCCACGATGCCAATGCTCTCGGGTATGTTTTGCAGCAGCAATTCCCTGACCATGCAGGCAATGTACTTTGCCTCGCCGGTATTGCTTCTTGCCTCGTATACGCTGGCGGGCAGGTAATGAAAGCTGATGCTGTTGTGCAGCAGCTGGCGGGCGTTTTGGGTGCCTTCTTCCGGTTGCTGCACGGCTATGCCCGGCCGCTCATGGTGGTGAATGGTCTTGTCGGGTATGGTGAGCAGCCCCGCTTCGTAAAAAGCGTGGTTGGAATAGCTTATCAATGTTTCATAACGGCTGCGGTAATGCCAGCTCAGCATGGTGCTGTGCAGCTTGCGCGAGCCCTGCACCAGCAGGCTGTCGGCCTCCGTGCTCAATATCTCGTCTTCGCGCTCGCCTTCAAAGTTTTCCAGGTCGTTCGGGTCATCGGCGCGGGCAGTAAAGAAATTGCTGGGCGGCATCTGCTTATCGTCGCCCACGATAATCGTTTGCGGTGCGCGAAATAAAGCGGGTATACCTTCCTCCAGCGTTATCTGGCTGGCTTCATCGTATATCACCACGTCAAAAAATCCGGTATCGATGGGCAGGCTGTCGCTCACGCTGAGCGGGCTCATCAGCCATACGGGTTTTATATCTTTCAGCACCTTGCCGCTCTCGTCGCTCGCCATCTCGCGGATGCTTTTATAGCTGCGCGTCTTACCCATTTCATGTTCCAATACGCGTCGTCCTTCGAGGTAGTCTTTTTTCAGCTGCTTCTGTTCCGGACTTAAGAGCGCCGCCGCCGCATTGCTCAAATCGTATGATTGCAAAAAGCGCTGGCGCCGCGTGGCGCGGATATAATCGCTGTTCAGCTGCAGCAGTTCCTTATACGTTTTTTCAATCAGCCCGTAAGTATCGTGCAGTGTTTTGCCATTGGTGCCGGCATACAGCGGGTTTTGCTGTAGTACCAGTCCCCATGTTTTATGCGCCATCGCGGCCTCGGCCTGCTGCGGGCTCAGCGGAATGTTGCGCATCACGGCCTGCAGCGCATCGGGCAGCTGTACAAACTGCCGCAGCGCAGGCAGCACTTCTTTAAGGCTTTCCGCATTGGCGCTGATACCGGCTATCTCGTCCTGCAGCTGCGACAGGCTTTTGTGTTCATAGCTGTGCAGTAATTGCCGCAGGGCTATTTCCAGCTGTTGCAATACATTGTTCAGTTTGCTCAGCTGTATCACCAGCTCATTGGCATGGGGATGCTGCAGCAGGTAATCTACTTCCGCATCGCCCTGCCTGCGCCGCATCACTTCTATGCTGATATAGATATGGGAGATGTTGCTGACATGGTATTTTTCCTGCAGGCCCTCCTGGTAAGCCGTCGCCTTGTCCTGCGCCTCGTATTCCTGTTGTAATTGCTGCAGGATGCTGCTGCAGGAAGGCCTGAGTTGGTGCGCCGAAAAATCATACGCCGTTTTTAATTGTTTGTTCAGCCGGCGCCAGTCGCCACTCAGGAAGCGAAAGAAGCTTTTCTCCTTGCGGGCGGCGATACCGATGGCGCTGCTGAGCTCCGTGCGACTGAATTTCTGCTGCCAGTGCGTGGTGCCCTGCATTGCCTGCTGGTAGTCGCGCAGTAATTGCTGGTACTGCCGGTACAGATTTTCAAACGCCTGTGCTTCGGGGTTCGATTTTTCCACCAGCTGCAGGTTCTGGCTTTGCGCCAGCGATTCCAGCGCTACAGAATCTTCTACCAGGTTTTTAATATACCTGAGCTGCTCCACATGCTGCTTCGGGATATTGTTTTTACTTATCAGCGCCGCCAGTTGGCGGATGGCAGACTGCACCTGGTCTTCGAGGCTTGCTATTAAAGTGAAAGGCTGGTCGGATACAATAACGGGATTGCCTAAATGGCTGAAAGGATGCCTGGCCAGCGCCGCGTCTGCGCCGGTATCTTCCAGCGCCTTGCCCAGCCGGTTAAGCGTATCGCCAAAGGATAACCACGCACGATAGCCGGGCAGGCTTTCCTGCTCTTCCACCGTGAGCGCGGTAGCATGCGGCTGCAATTGCACCAGTGTCTCCAGCAGCCGGCGCGTGGTTATGCCCGCTTCTTCATGGACGGCGGTTTGTGTATCGTGGTAATGTTGCAGCAGCTCTATACCGCGTTGCAGGCGATCCAGCGCCGCTTTTCGCTGCCGGGTTATTTGCGGCAGGTCCATTTTGTTGGCAATGAAATCTTCGTATACCGTTTTCAAATCGCGTACAAATTCCTTTTTATCTCCCTGGCTGTCGTGTATATAACAGCAGAGCTCCGACAGCTTGTTTTGCTGCAGGCGATGGTATACCACGTCCAGCGCGGCCCTTTTTTCGCATACAAAAAGAATGCTCTTGCCCTGCGCCAGGAAATCCGCCACCAGGTTGGTAATGGTCTGGCTTTTGCCTGTGCCGGGCGGGCCCTGTATAATATAGCTGTTGCCGCTGCGGCTGTGCAGGATGGCGTTTGTTTGCGTGGGGTCGGCGGTGATGACATGGTACCATTCCGGCGGACCGTATTGCCCATGCTCTTTAAAAGGCCTGCGCGGCGTGGTGCTGAACAGCTCGTTGAAAACAGGGCTGTCTATCTGCTGCTCCGCCACCGTGTTATAATCGCTTACCAGGCTCATCTTTTTATAATTGAAATTGCCCAGTACGATATTGCATACGTCAAAATCCCAGCTGTAAGGATTGCTGTGCCCGTCGGTGAGCTCAAATGTCGATTGCTGCCGGGTAAGTGGCGTATCGATGGTATCGCTGTTGTGTGCGGTATCGCTAAAGCGGTAGCTATGCCCCGGCGGCGGGGTCCCGCCCAGCAGGAATTCCAGCGAACTTTGTTGCGGTTCCACCTTGCGGCGAAACAATTCCAGCCCCAGCGGTTTGTAGTTGTCTTCGCTATAGCTGTAGTCCGCCTGATGAAAGGGCGTGGCGCCTCTTGCAGCGAGTTTTTTCCGGTAGTTGTTGATTGTTTGCCGCGCTATGCTGTGCACCAGCCGTATCCGCGGCTTATCGATATAGCTGAGCACCACGCCCTGCCGCGCTTCGTCTATCAGCGCTTTCAGCACCCGGAAGAAGTCTTCCATGCTGGTTTTATCGAGGGCAATGCTTTCGGGCAGGACGATGCCGTAAAGCTCCTTCAGGTAATTGGCCAGCACGGGATTGACAACCGCCGTGGTATCGTCAAACGATAGGGTGAATCTTTCTTCTTTCAGGGCCTTGCTGCGGGTAAGCTTTGCCGGTACCAGCAGCAGCGGGGTTTGTATGCGTTCCTGTATGTCTTCTTTCAGGTTATGCCAGTGCAGGAAGGCCACCACCAGCTTTAGCTGGCTGAAGCCGTATTCCTTTTCATCGTTGTCTGCCGCCAGCCGTATATTGTTCAGCTGTGCATCCAGGTAGGGATGATCTTCAAAGCGCAGGTATTTGTTGAGCGACAGGCTTTTGCCGGCGGTAATAAGCGGCGCCAGCGCTGCGTTCCAGGTAAACAGCGATTCCGGCGGTATGTGCTGGTAGTGCATCACCATTGGTACGCTGCTTACGGTCAGGTTTACAAAGCGCATATTGGGTTTGTAATACAGCAGGCGGTTGCGGCGGCTGGTATCAAACAGGCGGTTGCGCAGCTTGTTCAGTATAAATTCTTTTCGGTCGGCCGGTTTTTTTATCTGGAGCGTGGCCGTCAGCTGCGCCAGGTCGGTTTGCCGCTGCGGGTCGTAATCGCGGTAGTATTTCAGGCGCTGTATCACTTCCTGCAGGTCGCGGCTGCGGCGCTGGGGATGCAGCTCCGTCATTTCGCTTACCAGTGCGCAGAGGGTAGGGTGAAGCCGCGGATTTTTGCCTGCCGCCTGCCGTCGGTATTGTACAAACTGCTGCAGGTGCCCGGGGTCATACAGGTCAAGACCCATGGCCACGCTGCCCAGCACCAGCCCCAGGCAGAATATATCGGTCAGCGCATCATGGTGCCCTATCGTTATTTCGTAGCAGCTATAGCCCGGCAGGTACACCGGGTGGGTGAGGGGTTCGCCGGTATTGAGCTGCACGTCGGCATTGCGGGTGTCCTGCCGGTGTTCAGATACATCTTCTTCTACCAGCAGGCGTTCGGTGATGCTGAAGCTTTCCAGCTGCTCATGCGCCAGCAGTGGTTGTAGCGCCGGCGTATTGCGCAGCGGCGCCTGCGCATATTGTTCGTCAATGTCCAGGCGACCGTTATTGATAAACACCGTATCGGGTTTTTCAAAAGGCGCTACCTGCCCGTTTTCGTGAAAGCTCAGCACTTCCTCCGCCAGCGGCAAGATAAAAGCCACCACGTCATCGGTAGCCCATGGCCCGGTGATAAAGGCGGTGGACAGCCACTGCCGGAAAGTAGTTGTTACAGGGTTCGTCATAATCATGCAGGTGTTGCTGCCGGCGCAGGTTCTTTTTCGTATTCGGCTATGGATTGCTGTTGTAATGCCTTTACTTTCTTATCCGTGAGCTTGCGTTCTTTTTTTACTACCTGGTTAAAATGCGTGTCCAGCCGCAGGTGGCCTGCCAGGAAGAAGCAATAGCCCAGCGGAAGGTCTTCCAGCTGTTTATCGGCGGTAGCCATGTCATACAATACATACGACAGGTATTCTTTGATGGTATCGTGCAGGGCGGGAATGTTTGGGGCCCATGCGTCGGTTGGCGGTGGCTCCTGCCATTCCAGCGTAGCAAAATATGCTTTGGCAAGGGCGATAACCGGGGCTGTTTGCATCCATGCGGGCTGCAATACCAGCTGCAACAGCCGGCGGGTAATGGCGCTAAGCGCCTGCTGCTGCAGCAGGTCCAGCTTGTCCAGCCCGGCAGGGCCTTCTATCATCCGGCGGATGCTATCGTCGGTATGGGCGGCTTTTGTATGCCAGAGATGAACAGCGCGGGCGCGGATAAAATTTTCGGGGTGCGATAGTCCCGCAGCACGTAGCCCGCCTTCGTGTGTAAATATTTCTTCGGCCTGTTTGATATAGCTGTCGGCATTCACGGCTTGCAGACCGGTAGCCGTTTTTACCAGGGCGGATACCACCGGGGCGTAATGACCGGCGGCCAGAGCGGCGCCGCGGTCGCAAAATATTTCGGTATACAGTTTAAAAAGCCGGGCCGATTCATAGTGCGCTGCAGTAGCGCCGGGGTGATGGGCAATGGCGGTGATGATGCGATCGGCTATTGCAAGATCGCCGTCCAGCTGCCCGCATACATGCACATGGCTTAGCTCGTGGCCTATGATGGCCAGCAGCTCTTCGTCGCTCAGCAGCTGTATTATTTTGCCGCTGAAAACGATGTGCGCTTCGCTGCCGGTATAGATAATGGCCGCAGTGGTTTCTTCGCTGTGCAGCGCCTGGTACAGGGTTACCGGCAGTTGCAGTCCCAGCCGCTCTTTGGCCAGCGCCAGCTTTTCATACAGCGCTGTTTCTATTGCGGGATCAAATTTATAGGTGTTTTTGAGCAGCCCGGTCCTCAGCTCCTGCTGTTGTTCTTCCTGTTGGGTGTGTTGGCTGAAAAAGCGCCATACTGCTTGCTGGCGCTTAAAGAAGTCTGTTATCAGCTGGTGATAGATAAGGGTAGAAAACATGGACCGGATTGTTGATTAGATAAATATAGACATTATTCGGGCATTATTTCTTAACGTACTGTGAAAGCGCGGGCGCGCAAGGGGCTAATGCAGCGCCCCTGCCGCCTCATGATCGTCATACACATTCCGCAGGTGCATCAGCTCTTTTTGTAAATCCTGTACAAGAGACTGGTACTGTGGCAGCCGCACCAGGTTTTTTTGTTCCTGCGGATCGTTTTGCTCATCATACAGCTCCCACTCGTTTACGGTATAAAAATAAATCAGCTTGTACCGGTCGCCGCGAATGCCAAGATGGGGAAGCACTGTATGGTCTTTTACAAATTCGTAATAATGATAATAAAGATAGGGCCGGTTTACGGTAGTGCTGCGGCCTGTGAGCACTGGCAGAAGGCTAAGTCCCTGCATGGAGGGCGGCGCGGGTACGCCCGCCGCAGCGAGCAGGGTAGGGGCAAAATCGATGTTCTGCACCATGGCATTGCTACTGCTTGCCGCCGGTATATGCCCGGGCCAGCGCACCAATAAAGGCGTGCGCATGGATTTATCGTACATAAAGCGCTTGTCGAACCAGTCGTTCTCGCCCAGGTAAAAACCCTGGTCGCTGGTATATACCACCAGCGTATTTTTTGTAAGCCCGTTGTCGTCCAGGTATTGCAATATACGGCCCACGCTTTCATCTACCGAAGCCACGCAGGCCAGGTAATCCTGCATGTACCACTGGTATTTGTATTTCAGCAGGGTATCGCCGGCAGGGCGCAGGCGCTGCAGCAGCTGCCCGCGTTCTGCATAGATGGCTTTAAACCGGGAGCGATCGGGCCCGGGCACACGTTTCATGATGGCATTGTAATAAGCTATCTCGGCCGAATCAGGTTTGAGCGCCGGGTTGTCTGCCAGGTATTGCGGGTCTACTTTTAAATCGCTGCAAAGCAGCATATCGTGCAGTATGCTCATGGTTTGCGTTCGCCAGGCGGTTCCCTTGCCCGCGGTATCCGCATACAGGGTGGCGGGCTCGGGAAAGGTTTTGGTATGGTATAGCTCCAGGTATTTGAGCGAAGGAAAAAAATACCGGTGCGGGGCTTTCTGGTGAAGCAAAAAAGCAAAGGGCTTGTGCTTGTCTCTTTTATCCAGCCAGCTGATGGCATCGTCTGTAATCACATCCGTGGCATAGCCGTTTTCGGTAATGGTATCGCCCTGCATGGTAATCATCCGGGTGTTATAATACTGCCCCATGCCCGGCAGTATACGCCAGTAATCAAAACCCGTTGGGTAAGAATGCAGGTGCCATTTGCCTACGATGGCTGTTTGATACCCTGCCTGCTGCAGCAATGCCGGGAAGCCGATGCGCGACGAATCGAACCGCGTGGAATTGTTTTTTACCCCGTTTTTATGCGAGTGCTGGCCCGTGAGCAGCGTGGCCCTGGAAGGTGCGCAGATGGAATTGCCTACAAAACAGCGCCTGAACAGCATACCTTCTTTGGCCAGCCGGTCTATATGGGGCGTGGCGATAAGCGTGGTATCATAGGCGCTGATAGCGCGGGCATCATGATCGTCGCTCATGATGTACAGTATATTGGGGCGTTGCTGCGCCAGGCAGCAGGCGCTGCACAACAGCAACGGGAGCAGTAGTCTCATAACAGGAGGTGTTGATGATAGTGTAAATCTACGCATACGGCGTCATCGGTTTGTTGCGAATATAGCAGTGCTGCAACGCCGTTTCCAAATACCGGTGTCCGGTTGTGTCCGTTTTGGTAAAAAATGGTAAGAAATGGCCGGGTACGGCCGATGATGACCGGGTACGGCCTGTTACGGCCTGTCATGACCGGTAGTAGATAGTGCAGGCTGCTAAGAGTAAACACTTGCGACAGAGGGGTTAAAACAGGGTATTTGTTCGCTCTTTGTTCGCTTCTCGCTCGGTCCACCTTCGCTACCAGGGCGATTTTAGCGAACAAGCACCGCACAAGAAGCGAGGAAAAAACGATTGAGAACCGTGTATAGGTCTACCTGCCCGGCGCTCTGTCACCCTGAGCCTGTCGAAGGGTGTCAAATACTGCGCTTACCTCGTTAAGAAGCCTGGGTGCGCCTGTATTTTGAATTTACAACAATAAAGTCCGGGATTTGTTTGAGGTTTTATTTATATGTGTCACCCGTTACGGAGATATAAAATTCCATTTATTTTCGTACCTGCCATTGAATGCAGCTAGCAAAAGAAGCGCCGGCATAGTTGCAGATTCTTCCCGAAATTTTGTATCGCCAAAAGAGAAAAAAATATGAGCACATACGTACTTTCTTTCCAGGAGATCGACAGAACAAAGCTTATGGCCGCAGGAGGCAAGGGCGCTAACCTGGGCGAACTGTCAGGAATCGAGGGGATACGGGTGCCGGAGGGTTTTTGCGTTACCACCGAAGCGTATAAAACAATAACCGAAAATAACCAGGAGCTTAACAGCTTGCTGGATGAACTAACCCGTTATAAGGCAGAAGAGAGAAAAAATATCGGCGAAGTCTGTGCAAAAATCCGTACGGTCATCGAAAGAACGCCCATTTCTACCGATATAGCATCAGCGATTACGCATTACCTCACAAAATTTGGTGAAAAAGATGCCTATGCTGTGCGGTCCAGTGCCACGGCGGAAGACCTGCCGGCGGCATCCTTTGCGGGACAGCAGGATACCTATTTGAATTGTAAAGGAAAGGAAGCCATCCTGCAATATATCAGCAAATGCTGGGCTTCCCTGTTTACGGATCGTGCGGTCATCTACCGGATGCAAAACGGCTTCGACCACCGTAAACTCTACCTGGCTGTGGTTGTTCAGAAAATGGTCTTCCCGCAAACGGCAGGAATCTTGTTTACTGCCGATCCCGTTACTTCCAACAGGAAAGTGTCATCCATTGACGCCAGTTTTGGACTTGGTGAGGCCATGGTTTCCGGCCTCGTGAATGCTGATAACTATAAAGTGTGTAACGGCAAGCTTATCGATAAGAAGATCTCCGTCAAGAAACTGGCTGTTTATGCCTTAAAAGATGGGGGTACGAAAGAACAGGAGATTGAGCCGGAGATGCAGAGCAGGCAAGCGCTGACAGATGAGCAGATTTTACAGCTTGAGCGCATAGGCAGAAAGATCGAAGCGCATTTCGGCAGCCCACAGGACATCGAATGGTGTTTGGTGGATGATACATTTTATATCGTCCAGAGCCGGCCCATCACTACTTTATACCCGATCCCCGAGGCGAATGACCAGGAAAACCATGTTTACATATCTGTTGGTCATCAACAAATGATGACCGATGCCATGAAACCACTGGGACTGTCTTTTTTCCTGTTAACGACCCAGGCGCTTATGCGCACTGCTGGTGGAAGATTATTTGTTGATGTTGCACCTATGCTGGCTTCGCCTGCCGGCAGGGAAACGATGATAAATGTCCTGGGAAAATCCGATCCGATCATAAAAGACGCACTTACAATCATTGTAGAGCGGGAAGGTTTTATAAAATCGCTGCCGGATGGTAAAAAAGAACCAGGCCCCGGTAAAAGCGATAAAGGGGTGTCGCCCCCGAATTACCAGGCACTAAACGATTACGATCCAACCATCGTTGCTGATTTGATTAAGACCAATCAAACATCGGTAGAAGCACTAAAACAAAACATCCAAACGAAGTCAGGGGCGGACCTGTTTGATTTTATCCTGGAAGATATTCAGCAATTAAAGAAAACAAATGCTGATCCACAGAGTTTTGGTGTGATTATGACGGGTATGAATGCTTCATCATGGATCAATGAAAAGATGGACGAATGGTTAGGTGAGAAAAATGCAGCAGATACGATTTCTCAATCTGTATCCAACAATATTACTTCTGAAATGGGCCTGGCGCTATTGGATGTCGCGGATGTGATCCGTCCTTACCCGGAAGTAATTGATTATTTAAAACAGCCAAAAGATGATGACTTTTTAGATGAGCTGGGTAGGTTTACCGGTGGCAGGGAAGCCAGGGACGCTATCCAGGCTTTTCTCAACAAATACGGAATGCGATGCGCCGGGGAGATCGATATTACCAGGACCCGTTGGAGCGAAAAACCAGTTACGCTTGCTCCCCTGGTTCTCAGTAACATCAAAAACCTTGCGCCTGGTGCAGGCAAACGAAAATTTGAGCAAGGGCGGCAGGAAGCTTTGAAAAAAGAACAGGAGTTATTAGATCGATTGGCGCTATTGCCGGGTAGTGAACAAAAAGTCAAAGAAGCAAAACGAATGATTGATCTGGTCCGGAATTTCAGCGGTTATCGTGAATATCCGAAATACGGCATAGTTAGTCGCTACTTCGTTTATAAGCAGGCTTTACTGAAAGAAGCCGAACGACTCGTACAAGCCGATGTTATTCATGAAAAAGAAGATATTTACTATCTCAGTTTTGAAGAGCTTCGCGAAGCCGTACGCACCCATAAACCTGATTACCGGGTCATCGGCAAACGGAAAGACGAATACAAATTATATGAAAAACTAACTCCTCCACGTGTTAGCACGTCTGATGGTGAAATCATTGCTGGTAAGTACAAACGGGAAAACCTCCCGACCGGAGCTATTGCAGGCCTGGCTGTTTCTTCCGGGGTGATAGAGGGACGGGCTCGTGTCATCTTACACATGGAAGATGCTGATATAGAAGACGGGGATATATTAGTCACCACCTTTACCGACCCCAGCTGGACACCTTTGTTTGTATCCATAAAAGGCCTGGTCACCGAAGTAGGTGGACTGATGACCCATGGAGCCGTTATCGCACGCGAATATGGCTTGCCGGCAGTTGTGGGCGTGGAGAATGCTGTCAGGCTGATCAAAGACGGACAGAGAATCCGGGTGAATGGAACGGACGGATATGTAGAAATACTATAATCGATTTCACCGGGTTTTTCACCTGTATCAAAAACGGACCCAGGATAGCACAAAAAAATAGGTCCTTGTGCCTTGTATTGAAACCGGAATGGATGGGTCAGCCAGCCGGCGCGGTTGTAAATATGGCCCAGGCGCTAGGCACTCGATTTTTTAGCCGGGCAAGTCAAACTAATGCAGGAAGCACCCCTAACAGGCAATATCCCTGGAATATTGATTGTATTGCGTTTTTTTTGCATGTAATGGCTCCCCTATGCCCCTAAAAAAACGCCTCTTAATCTATTGCTATTTAATATTTTTGATGTTGGTACAGCTGCCGGTTGCCCATGCCCAACAGGTGCAGGCGAACGTACACCGCTACGATTCTGTTATCCGTTATCATCATCAGATAAACGGTACGACAGTCACACCGAACCTTGGGTCAACCATATATCTCAGGAATACCACTTGCTATGCGAACGACGCTACCATTACCATCGTCGCTTACGGGGGAACTCCGCCTTACCAGTTTTCCCTGAACGGCGGCTCTTTTCAAACCAATAATTTATATACCAACCTGGGGCCCGGCCGTGTTATCATCGTTATACAGGATGCCGGGGGCCGCTCCTACAGTGTCAGTTTCGTTGTGCAACGGATTTGCTTCACGTTAACAACCGTCACCTATAATGCCGCCTGTGGCCTTAACAACGGAAGCATTGTTGCCACGTTTGGAGCCGCCAACCCCACTTATCCTATACGATATTCTATTGACGGCATCAATTTTCAACCTGGTTCTACCTTTACCGGGCTTGCCCCAGGCCCTTACACCGTTATTGCCAAAGATGCCCTTGACTTTGATGTCATTACCACCGCTACCGTGGGCACTACACCGCCGCCGCAGGCTTCTGCACAAACCGCTGCAGCTACCTGTGCCAATAACGATGGAAGCATCACCATAGCTGCCAGCGGCGCAGCACCGCCGTTTCAGTATTCCATAAATGGTACCAGTTACCAAAGTAGTCCCGGCTTTACCGGGCTTGCTTCCGGCAGCTATACCGTCATGGTAAAAGACGCCAATGGCTGCACCGCGTCGCAACCTGTTTCCATTGCGATAATCAATACGGCATGGGCTAATGCAGGCAATACCGCCACCATCTGCGAAGGCGCCAATACTACATTAAACAGCAGTTCCAACGGCGCTTCCTTCGCCTGGCTTCCGGCCACCGGCCTCAGCAATGCCGGCACGCTTAATCCCGTGGCCGCTCCTGCCGTTACCACTCAGTACACCCTCACCGCCACCTTAGGCGGATGCCGGGCTACCAGCTCCGTGCTAATCACTGTAAACCCTGCACCCATCGCCGATGCCGGAAAGGACACTGCCATTTGCTACGGGCAATCCGTACAGCTTAACGGCAGCGGGGGAATAAGTTATGCATGGTCTCCTGCCGGTTACCTTGATAACACATCTTCTTCTTCCCCTGTTTGCTATCAACCTTCCGGCAACATGTCCTATCAGCTTACTGTAACCGATGTAAACAATTGCCGTTCGATTAACAAACCGGCTGTTAACATTACGGTGACGCCTTCTCCAAAAATATTTGCCGGAAATGACACGTCGGTATACATCAATGAACCAGTGCAATTGAATGCCGTGGATATAAATAACAGCGGGTTTACCCAATACAGGTGGTCGCCCGCTGATGGACTCAGCAACCCCTCTACCCAAAAACCGGTGGCAATGACAGGCCACCCCGTCACCTATACCGTGGTAGCTACCACACCTAATGGATGTGAAGGCACCGGAAGCATTTCCATAAAAGTATTTGCGGCTGCCGGTATTTTTGTACCCAACGCATTTACGCCTGATGGAGACGGCCATAATGACCTGCTCAGGGCCATTCCCATCGGCATCAGGGAGTTTAAATACCTCGCCGTGTTCAACCGCTGGGGGAAGCGCATTTTCTACACCACCAATTCAGCCACCGGCTGGAACGGCACCATCAATGGCAAGGTGCAGGACAACGGCATATATGTCTGGATGGCTGCCGGCATTAATTATAAAGGCGATTTACTCGAACGCAGGGGAACTGTGCTGCTGGTCCGCTAAATGTTAACGACAACCACCGTATACCTGCTGCCCCGGAACAGCGACATTCGCTGTTTGTTTAAAATACATAGAAGATACTTGCCTGTACCATATTATTGGTAAAGTCGTTCTTTACATTTGAGATATCAAAATTACCCACCTTCGAGAATCCGTATATATACCTTGCTCCAACGCCCAGGCCAATCTTTGATTGATACCCGATTCCGCCTGCGGCCGCAAAATCCAGCTTTTTAGCAAATTCACCCGTCGTCAATCCTTTCACTTCCTCTTTGGCTTTAAGGCCTACCTGCGGACCAGCTTCAACATAAAATCCTGATTTCCCCCGGTACTTCAATAGAAAAGGCACCGAAATGTAATACAGCTTGATATCGTTGTTATCAAACAGGGCGCTTTTGTTTTTTGCCCCCTGGGTAGAGAATAAAAACTCTTCCTGTATTAAAAAATTGTCAGTGATTTTAAAGGCCACCGTGGCGCCGCCGTGAAAGCCGATTAATGGATCGGTGGGAAAACCGGCATCGGTAAAATTAGTGTAATTGACACCGGCTTTAAGCCCGTATTCGAACCGTTTCCAGAAGCCCTGACCGAAAGAGCTGGCAGAGATCAAAACAAGACAGATAATTGTTAGCTTTTTCATGTTTTTTAAGTTTACGCCTGATAATTTATCTGTCAAAGATGCACACCCGGAAGCCTGGTTGCAGGCTAAAACCGGTCGAAACGGGCAAAATGCGGGGGGAAGCGGCGTTAGAAAAAGTGAATGCTATTATGCCTTCGACAGCCATTCAAGAAATTGGGCCGCCCTGGCTTTGCTGACAATTACCCTGTCTTTAAAAGGTATAGTGAGATTGACGGACAGTTTCCGCGAGAAGAAACTGGATACATCAGTAATCGCTTTGCGGCAAATCAAAAACTGGCGATTGGCCCGGAAGAAATAATTTCCGCCCAGGCGTTCCAGCTCATCCAGGTTTTTATTGGGATAATAGGTCTTACCGGAAAAAGTCAGTAAATGGGTGACTTCGTTTTGCAGGTAAAAAAGGGCTATCTCTTCCAGCTTAATGGGAATGATTTTATCCTTGCTATACACAAGCACCGAAGCGGATTTTTGTGTTTCTCTTCCCGCAAGCACTTCCATAAGCGCATTGTACCGGTCGTCCGGATCGGGGGAAAACATCGTTTTCATTTGGGTGTATTTCTTAAGAGCCCCCTCAAGTGTTTCGGTGGTAAATGGCTTGAGGATATAATCTATGCCATTGGCTTTAAATGCGTCCAGCGCATACTCGTCATAAGCCGTGCAGAAAATGACCGGCGCAGTAACCGGGTGTGCGATAAATATTTCAAAGCTTAACCCGTCTCCCAGCTGGATATCGCTGAAGATAAGATCCGGCGCAGCATTTTTTTTGAAGTAAGCAACAGCCTCTTTAACGGAATGGAGCTGCACAACGGATACAGGAGCGGCTATCAATTGCGCAATACTTTCCTCCAGGTCATCGGCTACCAGTTTCTCATCCTCGATAATCACTATATGCATCGGTCAGTAATTTTATGCTTACGGAAAAGCTGTTTTGGTCTTCTTTGATAATCACTTCATCCCCCGACCAAAGCCGGTAGCGTTCGGTAAGGTTGGCCAGGCCATGGCTGGCAGATGAAACCGGTACGTTTTTTTTCTGAAGGTTATTAGATACTGTTATCCAGTCACCCCGGGCATGAATACATACTTTCAACGGCGCCTCCTGGGTGAGCTCGTTGTGCTTGATAGCATTTTCCATGAGCGGCTGCAAAGAAAAAGTGGGCAAATAAAAAGCTTTCAACAGGTTGCCTGGCAGTACAATGCTGTATTCCAATGCAGTGCCGAACCTTATCTTCTGCATTTCCACATAATCATTTAAAAGCGCCAGCTCATCTTCCAGCGTGGATACACTGGAGGCATGGTTAACAACGGAAGCTCTTAAAAAATTGGCCAGGTGAACAATGTAAGCGTCTCCCGCGCCGGGATTCTTTCTGTACAATGCTTTTACTGTATTAAGTGCGTTAAAAAGAAAATGAGGATGTACCTGTTGCTTCAACAGCAGGTGGGCCGCTTCTGCATGCGCTGTTTTTAGCCTGGAAAGTTCCAAATCCGACTGTGCCTTATCGGTTTGCAGTATAATAACGTCGTGTAAAAAAACAATCATGGTATTAACCAGTGCGCCCGACGAAATAAAGGTGGCAAATAAAGTGAGGTCGAGATACGACCAGCTCTCACCCGACAAACGGGCAAAAACCGGCCATAAGGCCAGGTAGGTTGCCGCACTGGCTGCATAGCTAAGCAAATAACGATAACGCTTAAATTGGTTGGTAGCTATTCCAGGCCTTCGCTTAAGAATGATTAAAATGCCAATATTGGCATATCCTATCAATACGATAGCTATGCCCGTCATGGTGGTAAACAGCAGCTTGTGCGGTTCGGTTTTTACCTGCAAAAGAAACAGGAAAACAGTGGCGCTCATTACCACTGCCAGCAGCCAGTTGAGGCGAACCAGGTTCCTGGTGGGCAGCCTTTTCTCCATACAGCAAAATTACGCAATGGATATGGCAAAGCCGGCGAAAACCACGCGAAGCGGGCAAAAACGAACCTGAAGTTAATGGTTACCGGAATTGCATCTACGGTATTCGCATTCCTGGCGGTGACAAAACGGATTTCCGGTTTAAGAAGCATAACCTTTTGCTCCCGCACGGCGGTTACCACTTAGCGTAATTTCAACATAACGCCTACCGGCAATAATTTTCCATTCTCGAAACTGCCATGTATAAAACTTGCTATACATTTGCCCTGCTCATCTGCTCAACGCAAGTCTTCACGGGAAAAAAAACAGCCTTTCCTCCAATGTTGCCTTATCCGCACGGTAATGTTTAATCATTTCTTTTAGTTATATATAAGCTCCTGTAATACTTATAGCAGGACCGCATCCTTATCAGTAAAATATTTTTATGAAGAATATTTTGACCAGTGAATTAGTAGCACGGTTAAGGCAGGGCGATCACCGGGCCTACGAAATTATTTTTAACGCCTATTATAAAGTGCTCTGGCTTTTTGCCGGGAAAATGCTTGACGATCAACATCTTGCCGAAGATGTGGTATTGGATGTCTTTGTAAAAATATGGGAGAAACGTGCAGAGCTCAAGCTTACGGAAGCCTACCTCAACACAATGGTGATAAATCGTTGCCTGGATCATATCCGGCATCGCAAAGTAGTACGAAAAGCAATGGAAGAAATGAGCTATACAACAAAAGAAGAAGAGGATCTCCTGAAGGACATTCAACGCTGCATGATAGAGGCAGAGTTTAAACTGGACGTTTTTCAATGGAACGTTAACGAGGCGATGCTGGAAATGCCGCCCGAAGTGCGATTGGTTTTCTGGATGTTTCACCACAGGAATATGAAAACAAAGGAAATTGCCGCCGCAAAAAACGTGAGTATCAAAACAGTACAGCTCCAGCTGCGGATAGCAATGAACATGCTGCGCGCCCGGTTAAAGAAGCTGGGATAAGTATTTTCCTGTAGTTTACCAATAAGGGAAAAAATATTTTACTTTTCCACTACTCCTTTTTTCATCCTTGCCGTTCTTTAACAGGACAGTATCGAACCCTGCCACGCAGGGTTTTTCATGACGACTCAACCGGCATTATGATCGAACAATCCAAAAAGATAGCGGCACTCATTCATAAACACTTACAGGGTGGGCTGACCGTGCAGGAAAGAAAGGAGCTGGATGATTGGATTGCAGAATCGGAGAAAAATGCTTCCTTGTTTAAAAGGCTCACCCATAAAGGGATATATGCCGAAGTGGAAAAGGATTTTGATGATGCCCGGCTGATAGAAGCGGCGCATAAGCTGAGCGAACGCGTGGGTTTTGAAGTGCGGCCCTACGTACAGGGTGAGCGCACCAAAGCAAAACTGCGCTATATGAAATGGAGAAAATACGTTGCCGCCGCTGCTGTTATATTGGTGTTGGCGGTGGGCTTCCGGGTATATAAAAACAACCAGCCTGCCGGCTGGAAAGAAATGGCGCAGCAGCCGCTGACAGCCGATATGCGTCCCTGGGGTGATAAATTTATGGTCACCAGCGGCAATGGCAGCGATACCGTGGCAACGCCCCGCGGCGGGATGCACGAGATGCTGCTGCCAGATGGGAGTAAGGTATGGCTGCATGCCGACGCTAAAATAAGTTTCCCGACGGCTTTTACCGGTACGGAGCGCAGCGTGTATTTGTCGGGCACCGCTTATTTTGAAATAGCTGGAAATGAAAAAAAACCTTTTATCGTACGCCTTGCAGACAATCGTACTATAGAAGTGCTGGGTACACATTTTAACGTTCGGTCCTATGCCGGTGAAAACATGACCATCAGCCTGCTCGAAGGAAAAATTAAACTTAGCAGGGGCAGCGAAAGCCGCATCCTGGACCGGTTGGAACAGGCTACCATCGACAGCAGCAATCAATTGATCATCGGACCGGTAGCAGACAGCCTCGGCGCTATCAACTGGAAAGACGGTACGCTTTCTTTTTATAAGGCGCGTATTGGACCCTTCGTACAGGAAATTTCGAGATCCTATAATGTCAGCATATACTGCCAGGGACATTTCGGTTGGTTCAGCTATACCGGCGGAATCCCGCTAACGCTTTCTATCAGCGGCCTGCTCAGGGAACTGGCTAAGCCGGGTTGTGACCTGCACGCCGAACTGGCCGGTGACAGTATTTTGATAAAATCCCAATAAAGCGATATTTCGTCCATTGCTATTAAACCTTCCCCCATCCAATTTTTGTAAAACCGCCCCTTTACCCCATCCCGTGCTGTGGTTTCCTTCATACCCGTTATGAATGGAAACACACGGCACACCGGAAGGGCAAGCGTGCTATGACAGGTATTACATCATCTTATCGCCGAAATTAATCTGAACGTAGAATGCGTTTATTACTGGTACTGTTAGTAGCCGGCCTGCAGGTCAGTTTTGCCGGGTATGCACAAAATATTACGTTGAACCAACGGAATGATTCACTGTGGAAGGCTATGAAATCGATTGAAAGGCAAAGCGGTTACAAAATCAGAACTTCCGCCAGCATATGGATGGATGAGTTTACACAGGTATCTGTAAAAGTTAAAAACCTGCCTGTAAAAAAAGCCATGGAACAGGCGCTGAAAGGACTGCCGTTTAAAGCCGATGTGCAACCGGCAAACGGCATTATTGTCATTACCGTTGATACCCTCTACGGCCAGGTAACCGGAAAAGACGGTATGCCGCTTCCGGGCATAACGGTCACCGTTCGCGGAGCCGGCAATAACACGGTCACGGATGCCAACGGCATCTACAGGTTGAGAAACCTCGCACCCGGCGATACGGTGATGTTTACAAGTGTCAGCACCGAAGAATACACGCACAAAGTGCCGCACACGCTTCATCTCGACGCGATACTGGAGGAAAAAGTAAATGCGTTGACAGAAGTGGTGGTCAATGGCTTCCAGCACATGAAAAAAAATAAAATGGGCGGCTCAGTCGACTGGACCGGCAGGGAGGTATTCAACCTGCCCCTGTGGCCCGATCTCAACAGCAATATCGAGGGGCGGGTAACCGGCCTGCAGATTTTATCCAACAAGACAGCGGGCACTAACCAGCCGCCGGGAGTCATTCGCGGCATCACTACTTTCGCCACTAATCCCCATATCCAGTACGTATTGGATAATTTTCCTTACGACGGCGACCTTTCCAACATCAATCCAAACGATATCGAAAGCATTACGGTATTGAAGGATGCCGCTGCTGCCTCGCTTTGGGGCGTAAGGGCCGGCAACGGTGTCATTGTCATCACTACCCAAAGAGGTAAAATTAACCAGCCGCTGAGAATGGAGCTGAATTCACGCATCGCCCTGATGTCAAAATCCAACCTGTATAAAAAGCGCGCGTTCCTGGATGCGCCCGATTTTATCGGGCTCGAGCGGTTTTTCTTTACACAGGGATATTATGATCCCCTTCTTTACGATCCTTCCTCACCGGTGTTGACACCCGCGGTTGAGCTGCTGCATAAAGGCAATACACAAATACTAACCAATGCTGATATGGAGGCGCAGCTGGACGCCCTGGCAAAAAACGATGTGAGGGCAGACCTTCGTAAATATGCCTGGCGCGAAGCCGTAAGCCAGGAATATGCTTTTAACCTGAGCGCCGGCGGCAGCAAAAGCAGCTCTTATCTTTTTGCAGGATTCAGCAGGAACCCGGGCAACCTGGTGAACAACGACTACCACCGTGAAAATATCTCGTTCAGGCAAACCTATCAGCCGTCTAAGAAAATACGTATCACCGCCGATAATATGTGGATGCAGCATACGGTCTTTGACAACAACGATGGCAACCTGGGCGCATGGTATCCCTATGCGCAGCTGGCCGACGCACAGGGAAAGGCGCTGGCCATACCTGCCGAAAGAAGCATATCGTATATAGACACAGCCGGCAGGGGCGCATTGCCGGACTGGCGCCTGCGGCCGCTGGATGAACTGCGGCTGGCGAATAATAAGCTGCTGTCTTACGATCTGTATTTTTCTCTCAGCTTGCGGTACAAACCGGTGCACGGCCTCACGGCAGCAGCTTACCTGAAATATGCGTGGGGCGGAACGCACCGCGAAAATATATATGACGCAAAAACTTTTTACGTGCGTAATATGGTCAACAGTTACACCCCGGCCGTGATACCATTGGGTGATATCGAAGACCAGGTCCGTTATGAGTACAAGTCGCACAATGCGCGCTTCCAGCTGGATTATGAATACAAGCCCGGGGAAAATCATTCTATTACAATAATGGCAGGCGCCGAACAGCCCACTATCACCACAAATACCCGGGCGGGGCGGGAATACGGTATTGTAAACGGGCAGGCCGCAAGAATTGATTACCGCATGTCTTACCCGATGTACTATAGCCCGATGCAATTCTATACGGTAGAAGACAAGAGCCTTCGCGCCAATACCACCGGTAATACCATCTCCGGCTATGCCAATATTACCTGGTCTTACCTTGACAGGTGCATCGTTTCTGTCAATGCCAGGAAAGACGCTTCCAACCTTTTTGGTGTAAACGCCAGCAACAGGAGCGTGCCGCTGGGCGCTGCCTCGGCGCTCCTGAACCTGCTGAAAATGCCTTTCTTCAAAACAAACACTTTTAGCGAATGCAACATCAGGTTGTCGGCCGGATACAACGGTAATTTCGATAGCTCGGCCACGCAGTTTGCATCAGCAGTCCCCGGTGGCGTAAACTCTTACGGCCTCTCCACCCTCACGCTGGTAACCATGTCCAACCCGGGCCTGACATGGGAGAAGGTGCGCATACTCAATGTTGGCATGGATATCGCCGCCTGGAAAAATGCCATCGCCTGTAATGCCGATATATATGTAAAAGAAGGCATCGATTTAATTGCCGATGGCCGGCAGGACCCCACCACGGGTCTTACTTCGCAAAGGCGCAATACAGCTGGCATCATCAGCAAGGGAATCGATGTGCACCTTAGAACACGTGCGGGCATAGCGAAGAAAACCAGCTGGACGACCGACCTTATTTTCAATTATACCAACAGCACGATAAATCACTACCCCGGTGAGCGGTTACCGGCATGGCAATATGTAATACCGGTCCTCGACAAACCCGTGGAAGGCACGGCCCGTAACGGCCTGTTTAGCTTTAAATCGCGCGGACTGGATCCGAAAACCGGCGACCCGCAGGGAGAGTGGCGGGGATCACCCTGTAAAAACTACCTGGCTATGATCGATACCACCGACCGTGCATCACTGGTATACAGCGGCCCTTCGATACCGGTTATTTTCGGCAGTTTTCGAAATGTATTTACCTGGAAGCAGGTGCAGCTGCTGGTGGATATCAGTTATAAGCTCAACTATTATTTCCGGCGCAGCTCCATAGACTATACGGCCGTATGGAACCACACTTCTTTGGGTCATATCGATTATAAGAATCGCTGGAAAGCACCGGGCGATGAAACGCGTACCAGCATTCCTTCCCGGCCGCAGCAGTTTGACCCCCTGCGTGATTTGTTCTACACGTATTCGGATGTATTGATCACCAAAGGCGATCATATCCGGTTGCAGGATATCCGGCTGAGCTACCAGTTTAACAGGAACAGCTATACGTCGCTGCCGTTTCGCGAAATGTACGTATACGCGTCCGCTCATAACCTTGGTATCCTGTGGAGAGCGAATAAGTACGGAATTGATCCCGATTTTCCGGAAAGCTATCCTGCGCCGCTGATGATAGCCATGGGCGCGAAAGTTATTTTTTAAAGCACCTTAAAGCAACCATATGCTTTTACGTATCATACTATATGCCTCGCTGCCCGTTGTACTGGGTTGTTTGCCCGCCTGCAAAAAACACGCGTTGCTGGATGCCCGGCCTAACTCGCAAATCATTGTTCCTACTACGCTGGAAGACATGCAAAAACTGCTGGATAAAGACGTTGTTATGAGCGAAACCCCTCAATTGGGAGAGCTGTCGGCCGACAATTATTACCTCACGGATGTTTTTTGGGGAAGCCTGGGCACCCAGGAACAGAATGCCTATATATGGGCCGGCGATATTTTCGGTACGCAGGAAAATATTGCCGACTGGAACAGGCCCTACGAGCAGGTATTGTATGCCAACGTGGTACTTGAAAACCTGCCGAAAATAACGATCACCGGTACCAATGAGCAGCAGTGGCAGACTATCAAAGGATCGGCCTTGTTTACCAGGGCCTATGCTTTTTATAACCTCGCGCAGGTATTTGCACCTGTGTACGATGCCGGAACTGCGGCCGGTGATTTGGGTGTTGTGCTGCGCCTTACGTCGGATGCCGGCAATGCATCGGTGAGGGCTACGGTAGCGGACACCTATAGCCGTATATTGAACGACTTGCAGGAAGCCAAAAAACTGCTGCCCCCGGGCATCGATTCCGCTTATCGCAATCGTCCCTCGCGTCCCGCCTGCCTGGCCATGCTGGCAAGGGTATACCTGGGCATGCGCAATTATGCGCAGGCAGGGGCTTATGCCGATAGCTGCCTGAAGCTGTATAGCAAGCTGATGGATTACAATAATATCAATACGGCGTCCAGTTATCCCTTTACCCGTTTAAACGACGAAACGATGTACCAGAGCAGGCTGTCGTCGGTCACCAATGTTTTAATAGGCAGGGTGGTGCCCGGTTGCATAGTGGATTCGTTATTATACCGATCGTACGATGTAAATGATTTACGACGCCAGGCGTTTTATACCAATACGCCGGCAATGCCCAATATAAAAGGCAGCTATAATGGAACGTTGTTTGCATTTAGCGGCCTGGCCACCGATGAAGCATACCTGGTAAGGGCCGAGTGCCATGCGTGGGCAGGTAATACCGCTGCCGCAATGGACGATCTCAACACCTTGTTAAAAAAACGGTATAAAAAAGACAGCTTTATAACGATAACGGCGGTATCTGCCGGCGAGGCCCGGCAGAAAATACTGGAAGAGCGAAGAAAAGAACTTCCTTTCAGGGGCCTGCGCTGGACAGATATCCGCCGCTTGAATAAAGAGGGTACGGGTATAACGCTTACCCGCAGGGCCGGCGGAAAAAACTACCAGTTGCCGCCCGGCGATGCGAGGTATGTGTTACCCATTCCGCCCGATGTAATTGCCTTGAGCGGAATACAGCAAAACCCGCGATAGCGTACTATTGTCGTAGAACGTGCTATGCGCCGGTCAGTGTGAGCCCTGGGTATTGTGCCCGGGCGCTCCGCTGTTTACATAAGCAATCGTGTAGAAGCCAAACCTGCAGGGCAGGTACACATTGGGTAGCAGCGCGGGATTGGGCCGGTAATACGTGCATAAACCCACCCCGGTGAGGCAAACGTAGTCAACCCCAAACTCGCCGGCCGGGTGGTATCCCCCGGCGCCGAGATAGTATTGGGGGAGATCTTCGCAAAACAGCCGCTTGTGATTGGCTAAAGCGCTGCCAACAGCCGTCAGCACGGCCACTGTCATGAGCATGACTTTGAGTTTCCGCATAAAACTGGAATTTAAAAGATGAAAAATCGCCTACTCTTTTCTAAGGTTTTCGGCGTCCCCTGCTACCGCACAGCAGCATCAACTAAGAGATCGGATGAAGTAGAGTATTGGGTGAGGTAAGGATACAGCGATCCTACATATGGCAGATAATAGGTCAGGGCATTTCTCAATGGGGTCAAATACGTAAGGGTAGCTACAAATTAGTCTATTTAATGACGCATGTCAAGCGTTAAAACACGGGAAGTTCCTCACCCGCGGGTAAACCCTTATGTCCATCAATCACCGATAAGTGCACGAAATTGACCGGAAAAACGATGCTGAATTTGCCGGAAGCATTATATTGCCGGCTATTGTACAACCCGGCCGGCAAGGTTCGGTTTTCGAAAAAGATTTGTTAAAGCAAGGGCCTTTTTTGCCGTTATCTGCGTTGTACTTTAGTTTTAAGCATTCATGAGCTTCCCAAAACTTTTACAAAGGACCGTCTTACTGCTGGCAGCGGCATTGTGCAGCCTGGCTGCGGCATCGCAGGCGCGCGTGGAAGGAACGGTATACGACCGCTCTCAGCGCTTCCCGATGCAGGGGGTAAGCGTTCTGGCCAGCTCGGGCAACGGGACAACCACCGATTCGCTGGGCCATTATGTTATCCGGCTGCGGCCCACCGATTCCCTTTATTTTTCTTACCTGGGTAAGGTCAGCGCCAAAATACCCGCAAAACATATTGAAGACGGGGTGCCGTTCGATATGAGCCTCGACGTACCATACGATTCTTTGTCGACTGTATTTGTAGGGCCCCGCAGCTACCGGCAGGACTCGCTGGCAAACAGGCGCGATTACCAGAAAATCTTCGATTACGACGGGTCGGGATATGTAGTAGATAAAAAAGCCGCTAATAACGGCAGCTTTGGTATCGGCATCGATATAGACATGCTGTTCGACGGCAAGCGCAATAAAAGAATGGACAATTTCCGGCAGTTCCTCGAGCAGGAAGAGCATGAAAAATATGTTGACCACCGCTTTACAAAAGCTGTTGTAAGAAGAATAACCGGCCTGCAAACGCCCGTGCTCGACAGCTTTATGCGCTCCTACCGGCCCAGCTATGAGTTTGTATTGGCCTGCGCTACCGACTGGGAACTATACCAGTATATACAAACCGCCGGCAGGTCTTTTTCGGAGATGTGGAAACAGGATCATCCCGAACAGCCCGCCAATAAAAAACCAGCCTCGCCTACGCCCGCAAACCAGCCTTAAAATACCGGTTATCAAAAAACACCCGATAATCCTGCACGGCGGGGATTTTCCTTTTTTACTAAATGATATATTCGCGCTCCACAGCCCACCGGCTGCTTATCCTTTTTTCAGCACAACCCTCACATGAAAGGCTATCGCCTGCGCCCTTAACAAACGTTAACAGGCCTTGAAAACATGCTCATTAAAAACCAAACTATAGGTATGATACAGAAGGCTCTCACAACTATTTTCCTGGCGGGAACCGTTGTCGCATTGCAGGCGCAAACACCCCGTCAACAGCCCCCGCAGGGCATGAGACAAGCACCTGCTCCCTCCCTGGTGCAGGGTGGCGGCCAGCGCGGCGCCCCCAAACCTTACAGCGAAGTGATTACCGAAAAAGCCAGGACCAGGCAAGGGCTTTTTACAGTGCACCGCGTGGAAGACCATTATTATTTTGAAATCCCCGACAGCATCCTGGGCCGGGATATACTAATGGAAAGCCGCCTGTCGAGGGCAGGTACCGACATGCGCGCCGGCGGCAGCTTTGCAGGCTATGCCGGCGACCAGCTGAACCTGGGTGTTATCCGCCTGGAGAAAGGCCCCGAAAACAGGATATTCCTGCGCGACCTTTCCTATTCAGAGCGTTCCGGCGATTCTACCCAGCCCATGTTTACCGCAGTAATGAATTCGAACATTCAACCCATCGCCGTTTCATTCGATGTAAAGGCGTATCACTACGATTCCGCCACCCGGCAGAGAAGCACCGTGATTGAAATGACCGATGTAATGAACAGCGATAACGATATGTTCTTTTTCGGTTCTTCCAAACAGGCTTTCCGTATCGGTAACTACCAGGCTGATAAATCGTATATCGTAGGCGTAAAAACCTTCCCGATCAATACCGAAATCAGAACGGTGAAAACCTATACCAAAGCCGCCAATCCCCTGGCAGGTATGCTGGGCATCGCAGGAGGCCCTACCGGTTTTTCTACGGTGGAGCTGAATACTTCGCTGGTGCTGCTTCCTAAAACGCCGATGCAGCCGCGCTTTTTCGATTCACGCGTAGGCTATTTCGCCAACCAGTATACCGATTTCGATCTCGACCCCCAGGGTACCAAACGCGTGGCTATGATAGCCCGCTGGCGCCTGGAGCCGAAGCCGGAGGATATGGAGAAATACAAACGCGGCGAGCTGGTAGAGCCCGCAAAGCCGATTGTGATTTATATAGACCCCGCTACACCTAAAAAATGGGTGCCTTATCTTATGCAGGGTATCAACGACTGGCAGGGCGCTTTTGAAAAAGCCGGTTTTAAAAATGCCATCATAGGCAAGCTGGCTCCTACGGAAGCGGAAGACCCCAGCTGGAGCCTGGAAGATGCGCAACATTCCGCCCTGGTATACAAACCTTCGTCGGTAGCCAACGCTTCGGGCCCGCATACGTCCGACCCCCGCAGCGGCGAAATCATGGAAACGCATATTAACTGGTACCACGATGTGATGAAGCTCGTGCACGACTGGTATATGATTCAAACGGCAGCGGTAGATCCGCGCGCGCGCAAGATGCAGTTCGACGACGACCTGATGGGCGAGCTCATCCGTTTTGTTTCCTCGCACGAAATAGGCCATACCCTTGGCCTGCGCCATAATTTTGGATCAAGCTCCGCCACACCGGTAGAAAAAATGCGTGATAAAGCCTGGGTGGAAGCTAACGGGCATACCGCTTCTATTATGGACTACGCCCGTTTTAACTACGTGGCGCAGCCCGGCGATAACATCAGCGAAAAAGGCCTCTTCCCGCGTATAGGCGATTACGATAAATGGGCCATCGAATGGGGCTATAAGCTGATACCCGATGCCAAATCGGCCAAAGCAGAAGAGTCCGTCCTGAACCAATGGACCATTGAAAAACTGAAAGACAAACGCTATTGGTTTGGTACCGAACAGGACCCCGACGATCCCCGTGCCCAAAGCGAAGACCTGGGCGATGATGCCATGAAGGCCAATGCCTACGGTATCAATAACCTCAAATTCATACTGCCGCACCTGGCAGAGTGGACCAGGGAAGACAATGAAGGATACGACGCCCTTGAAAATATGTACAACCAGCTGGTGGGCCAGCTGGCCCGTTATACCGGCCATGTAGCCAAAAACATCGGCGGTCGCTATGCAACGCCAAAGAGCGTAGAGCAGGCCGGCCCGGTATACGAGCTGGTGCCGGTGGCCACACAAAAAAGAGCCATGGAGTTTCTCGGCAAACAGATTCTTGCCACACCCACCTGGCTGCTCGATAAAAAAATCATCAGCCTTACCGGCATACAGCCCGTTACTATCATCGCCAGCCTGCAGGGTGTTGCCACCAACCGCTTGCTGAGCGCAGGCACCATGACCAAACTGGTCAATGCAGAAGCCATCGATCCCGCTGCTTACAAGCTGACCGATTATTTTGCTGACCTGCAAAAATACATCTGGGGTGAGCTGGCTACCGGCCAGTCTACCGACGTATATCGCCGTAACCTGCAGAAAAGCTATGTTGAAAAGCTGGATGCTATCCTGCATCCGCCGGCAGCGCCTGCTGCTACAGTACAGACAGGTCGTGGCGGCCGTGGCGGTGCCGATATGGGCAAGGCGCCGGCCGATGTAAACGCTGTCATAAAAGCGCACCTGGCGCAGCTGCGCACGAAAATAAAAGCAGGTATCGTGCGTACCACGGATACCATGACACGCTACCACCTGCAGGATATGGTGGGAATGATAAATGAAGCACTGAAAGCAAAGTCAGACGACGGGGCGGAATAGGCCGGCCTGTAAACGACAATATAGTCCATCAGTACAGCAAAACAAGGCATCCCCGCGGATGCCTTGTTTTGCTGTTATATGCAGGTTTGTGCGGTAAAAATGCTGCTTAAATGAAGAATCTTCTTTATTTTTAAGTGATAGCCTTGTTATTTCCTTTATTTATTTTCTTTCCCATGCTTAAAAAGCTGTTGCTACCTGCCGGTCTTATTTGCCTGTTTATGCTCAATGCCTGTGTAAGCCATAAAGCTGCACAAACGGTTATAACCGCTGCTGCAGACAGCATCCCGCCGGCTGACAGGGAATTCAGGGCGGCCTGGGTGGCTACCGTGGGCAACATCAACTGGCCGTCCAAACCCGGCCTCAGCAATGAGGAACAGCAGGCCGAAGCCATTGCATTGCTGGACTACCTGAAAGAACATCATTTTAACGCAGTGGTATTCCAGGTAAGGCCGCAGGCAGATGCCTTGTATAAAAGCGATATCGAACCCTGGTCTTACTGGCTCACCGGCCAGCAGGGAAAAGCGCCTTCGCCTTTTTACGATCCGCTGGCGTTCTGGATTAAGGAAGCGCACGACCGCGGGCTGGAGCTGCATGTATGGCTGAATCCCTACCGGGCGCATCACAGGGAGGGGAAAGAGATAAGCGATCTATCTATCGTAAAAAAGCATCCCGGGCTGGTGGTACATCTGAAACAGGATTACTGGTGGATGGACCCGGGAATAAAAGAAGTACAGGATATTACCACGTCTGTGGTAAAGGATTTGGTAAAGCGGTATGACATCGACGGCGTTCACATGGACGACTACTTTTATCCTTACCTCGAGTATAATAATGGCGAAGATTTCCCCGACAGCACGAGCTGGTCGGCTTACCAGGCCGGCGGAGGCAAACTATCACGCGCCGACTGGCGGCGTGATAATGTAAATACGTTGATTGAAAGATTGTACAGGGAAGTGAAGGCCGAAAAGAGCTATGTAAAATTCGGTATCAGTCCCTTTGGTACCTGGAAACCGGGTTACCCTTCTATCGTGGAAGGATTCAGCCAGTACGATAAATTGTATGCCGATGCAAAGCTATGGCTCAACAAGGGATGGCTGGATTATTTCTCGCCGCAGCTGTACTGGCCCATCAACCGCATGGCGCTGAGCTTTCCTGTACTGCTCGGCTGGTGGAAGGAAGAGAATACGATGCAGCGTCACCTGTGGCCAGGTATCAACGTGGGCAGGGATACAGGTTATAAAACGGTCAATGAAACGTTGAGCCAGATAATGATAACGCGCGGCATTGTGCCGCAGAGCAGCGGGGAAATACATTGGAGCCTGTCGTCGGATATAAAGAATACCGTTCTCTCGCAGGCCCTGCTGGATGGCCCTTATAAAAAAAATGCGCTGGTGCCGGCCAGTGCCTGGCTGGATGATAAAGCCCCCGCGGCCCCGGCCGTAAGCAAAGAAATAAGAGATAGCGTGGTGGTCAATGTCAGCTGGACGCATACCAATGAAGCGGCGGTGTTTCGCTGGGTCGTGTATTACAGGTATGGTAATAAATGGGCGTACGCCATTTTGAACCGTAATGATCGAAACATCGTTCTGCCTTTACTGTCAAATGATAAAATACCGGCAAGGCTTAACGCCGTTGCTGTGTCGGCAGTGGGCAGAACGGGTAATGAGAGCGCAAGGGCAGGAGTGGGCGGGTTATAGCGCACCAGCCTGGTTTATTTTAATATAGAAAAAGAAGTATTGTATGTTTCTACCGGTTAAAAACTATCACTTCCCATCAATATTTTTCGTAACGCTCCTGCTATCGATCGTTTTGTTGCAGCAACCTGCTTACACGCAATACAAAACCGATAAGAAACTGGAAAGCCGGTTAAAAGCGCTCACCGATTCTTTTCATGGCATGGCGGGTATTTATGTGCGCCATCTTAAAACAGGCAGGGAGGCCACCATCAATGCGGATACTGTTTTCCCTACGGCCAGTATCATTAAGGTGCCGATACTAGTGGGTATATTTGATAAAATCCGGCAGGGCGATTATACCTACCGCCAGCCATTGGTATACCGCGACTCTATGGCAAGAAAGGGCTCCGGGCTGATGCAGTTTTTTAAAGACAGCGCAAAAACCGATTTGCGCACGGTCATCACGCTGATGATTACCCACAGCGACAATGCCGCGGCCGTTTGGTGCGAAAGAATGGCAGGCGGCGGCGCTGCCATCAATGCCTGGCTGGACGCGCATGGCTTTAGCGATACGCGGCTCAATGCCCGCACGGCAGGCCGTGAGCAGAACCGGCAGGCATATGGCTGGGGACAAACCACGCCGCGGGAAATGGCCCGCCTGGCGGTCATGATAAGAAACGATGAGGCCGTGAGCCCCGAAGCCAGTCAAACCATGTACCGCATTATGACCCATACCTTTTGGGACGAGTATGCGCTTTCTACTATTCCGCCCTATATACAGGCGGCCTCCAAACAGGGCATGGTAGATGATTCCCGGTCGGAAATCGTATTGGTGAATGCGCCGCACGGCGATTATGTGTTTTACGTAGCCACCAAAAATAACAAAGACCGGCGGTGGGTGTCCGACAACGAAGCCTGGCAGCTGGCGCGGAAACTATCGGCCCTGCTGTGGGAATACTTTGAGCCGCGTTCCAAATGGAAGCCCGCCGCTTCCCTTCCTTTTTAACACACTTCAGCTCCTGTTATGCTGCTGCCCGGCAGTATAAATTTCTGTGCCCTCCCGCCGCAGTACATCTTTGCCGTATTCAAAACAGTATAATTGGTTGTTTAATCAAGAAACGTTTAATATGAAAAAGATTTTTTACGCGGTGTTTTTTTGTTTTATCCTCTGGCAGCAAGTAAATGCGCAAAGCATTGCCATCAATACCGACGGCTCAAACCCCGATGTCAGCTCTATCCTCGATATAAAAAGTACGGCTAAGGGGATATTGATTCCCCGCCTCACGCTGGTTCAGCGCAATGCGGTGGCCACACCGGCTACGGGCCTAATGATTTATCAAACAGACAATACACCGG
>Ga0307508_10001028_pt1 | contig 32393 bp, 28 predicted proteins | sample 9_EM_MG_FD_203089 | JGI IMG/M metagenome (GOLD analysis project Ga0307508, IMG submission 203089) | Populus trichocarpa ectomycorrhiza microbial communities from riparian zone in the Pacific Northwest, United States - 9_EM | ecosystem: Host-associated > Plants > Roots > Unclassified | place...
TCTGGTCGCGATACGTTGGATTTCCGCCCTTGCTTCCCGGAGTTGGTTTTCCAGGGCAGCTACTCGGTTCTGGTGTGAGGCTGCCCATAGTTCCACGTTTCCCTGAAAGTTGGCCAGGTGTTGGTTCTGGGCCGTGTTGGCTTCCACCAGAAAGGACAGAGCGTCGTTGACCCGGGTCAGCTGAGTGGCCTGACATATCTGTCGCTCGTTGACCTCGTTGGTCCGCTCGATGATGGCCTGCCAGACATTTCTGGCGAGAGATTGGTATGCGTTCGCCGCTTTTGACAGCTCGCTACGTATCCATTCTTCTGTGATTTTCTCATTAGCGTTGACTCGGTCATATACGTACCTAGTACCTTCCGCCAAGGTTTGATAGGCTTGTTGATTCTCCCATGTTCGACGGTCGGTTCTGTCATAAGCGTCACCGCACAGCTCCGTGAGCCGTTGTAAGTCGTTCTCGGCTTGCTGTTGCTGGTTTACCAGGGTCCTGACCCAGACTGCGGGGTTGGCTATTTCCACTGCTTGTTCTGGCCTCGGTGTTCCGTTGGTGATCTGAAGCAGGTCACGAGGGGCCTCAAGCCGGAGCATGTTAAAGTCCGAGGGGGTCGTCATGGTTCAATACTTGTTGAGGAAATCTCCGGTGTGGATGGTTTCATCGTCGGTGAAGTAATAGTCGCAGAGGTTTCGGAGCTCGTCTTCCGTGAATTTGGCGTTCTGGTGGCTGTGGGCACAGTTGGACCAATATTGCGTATACCAGTTCCAGGGTTCGTGGTCGCCTTTTTGGTAGTGAGTAGGAATTGGTCCGTCGCTGAATTCTTCCCACTGTTCGTATTTTGCGATTTCTTCGTCGATTGACTGAAAGGTGTAGTCAAACGAGTATTGAGATTTAGGCTCCAAGAAGGTAGACAGCTCGTGTAGATAGAGGTGGTCTTTGAAGTAGGTAACGTTGACGTAAGTCATGAAAGTAGGGTGATCTTGAGATCAAGATTATAGTGTGACACTGGGGTTGTATCGTAACCGGAGTGTGGAGAGAATCAAAGGTAATCAGGCTACTTTCGATAATTCACAACGGAATAATCTTAGATCTTGTGTGTGGTTTTCGGTGGTAGTGTTGGTGGGGACGTTCGTGCTGATTTCTTCCCATCGAGGCGAGAAATCTCTTTCTTTTATCGGCGAGCGCCCGAGTGAGAAGTGGTGATCCGGACCATTCTTTCTCTCAAGGCAGCTGCGTGCCTTCGGAGAGATACGGGTGAGTTGGACTTGGATTTCCCCGAGGTGTCTACACCTCTGAGGGAATGTGGGTGGATTCATTGGTCATGGTCGGGGTGTAGATAAGATAGATAAAGTTCCGTTTGTTTCGCTGCATGCGTGATGCGGCCGAGCGGGACATGCAGCTATGTCAAGAGGCTGTCTTTGTGACACTGGGGTTGTCTCGTAACCGGAGTGCGGGGGGAATCAAAGGTAATCAGGCTACTTTCGATAATTCACAACAGAATAATCTTAGATCTTGTTTGTGGGTTTGGTGGGGTAGTGTTGTAGATGATGTTCGTCCTGGTTTCTCCCCCGATTGAGAGAAATCCTCTTTCTTTTTATGGTGGAGGCCATAGCGTGAGATCTGATGAACCAGCATGAGTGCGGGTGACTCGGGCTTGGATTCCCCCGAGGTGCGGGGACCCCGTGGGCGATTCATTGGTCATAGCAGGGTGTAGATAAGGGGAGATGAGGTTTCATGCACCTTTGCGGCACTCTAGGCTCAGAGTCCTCCGTCTCTCCCTGAGGTGAGAGCTCCCTGGGGAGCCACGTACTGCATGAGGGCCATGCGGTCGTGCGGGGTCTGAGTTCTAGAGTCTGTCGATCACCCTGAGGTGACGCAATCTCTCTCTGGGAAAGATCTGTTCGTTTGCACTCGCCCCCTCATCACCGGAGTTAGCCTAGGTCCGGTTTTCTCGGCCGACAGCTAATCTCCGTCTCCTCGATCTCTTGCCTAGACTCTCTGACATCATTACCTGTGCTTCAGAAGGCAACTAGTGTTCTTCTGAAGGCCCGTGATGAGTCTGCCTTGCTACGTACTCTAGCTAATCGCTAAGGTGTAACACTACCCCCCCTCTCCCATAGCTTCGTCCCGAGCGCTAACTATCTTTGAGTAGCCCGTCTCTTTTTGATAGTATGATTCTTTCAACGCTGAGTTCCCTTCAACGTCACGGACTGCAGTCCTCCACCCCTGCAGCCCTCCCAGCCACCGGATCAGGGCATCATTCTCTGTAATCCGTCGGAATGGCTGGGCCCTCAGAGTAAGCCGGAGCGTACTCCTACAATCGTTTGATGTTCATGCGTCGCGCCATATCCCACCGGGGTTCGGTTCTTTGAGAGAATGGGTAGGAAATCGGTGGGCCGGGGGCTAGAACCGGGGTTCAGAAAGAGGTATGACAACTCATCCGGTTGAAGCAAACATATCAAGAAGTGCCCGCGCCTTTCCAGTCGTCGACCCGTACTTTCCTTCCGGGTTCTCTCGAGTCCCCGTCTGCGGGAGTGTGGTACTTTGGCTGAGTTCTGGGGACGCTCCCTCGTATTCGGGTGCCTGAGAAGCGGGTCCTTCTGTATCGATCGGTTTTTTAGTTCCGGGGTTGGTTCTCGAGATATCTCGGCGGGAGAGCCTATGGTGTCCTTCGGGCTGGTACCGGTATCCTGGTAGTGACCTTCCTGATGGGCCTCTCGTAGTGCCAAAGAATGTGCCGTGGAGTGACCGCGCCTTCGGGGACGGGATCACCGCCGGATGGCTTGAGGCCACCGGATCTTTATCTGAGTCGATAGTCCTTCGGGGCGTCTGGATTCCCTCGGTGGAACTCCCGGAGTTTCTCCAGGCCGCCTTCCGAAAAGTTGTCGAAGGGTTCTTCCGTCCAGTCCTTGCGTTCCGGATAGTCGAGCCATTTGACGAGGTACACGGTCCGCTTGTTATTTCCTCGACCGCGTTCGGCCGTGGCCATAACTTCCTCAACGTTGTATTCCTCCGATTGCTCGATATCGTCGGCTTCTCGCAGTATTCTTGAGGGAGCTGACGGCGCCCGGTGTTCACTGGATCTGTACGGCTCCAGCAGAGACACATGGAAAACGTTGTGGATTTTCCACTTCCTGGGTAGCGTCAGCCGTACCGCGAGGGGGGAGATGATTTTCTCGATTTGGAAGGGACCATGATTTTTGTGGTCCATCTTCTTCGAGGGGCGCCGGGTTTTGATGTTTCGTCCGTTTAGCATAACCAAGTCTCCTACCTGGTACGCCGGAGGCTCCTTTCGTCCTGGGTCTGTGTAGCGGCGCATTCGCTCTTGGGCGGCTTCCAACCCCTTCCGAGTTTCTTCGTGGACGCCCGACATCCAGTGGGCGTAGTTGGTGCTGGCTGGATTAAAGGGTTCTTCCGTCGGAGGGTTTGGCGCCGCCGGATGGAAGCCGTAGTTGGCATAGAACGGCGAGATCCCGTTTCCTGTTGTGACCGAATTGTTGTAGGCGAATTCGGCCATTGGTAGTAAGCGTACCCAATCGTCTTGCTCTTTCCCCACGAAGGCTCGAAGGTATGACTCGATCGTTTGGTTGAGTCGTTCCGTCTGGCCGTCTGTTTGCGGGTGGAAGGCTGTCGACATTCGGGGGCGGATTTCCAGGAGGTTCAAGAATTCTTGCCATACTTCCGAGGTAAAGCGAGAGTCTCGGTCTGACACGATATCAGTGGGGAGACCGTGGAAGCGCCATACCTCCCTTGCGAAGATCTTTGCCAGGTCTGCCGCTGTCTTGCCGTCCTGTAGCAGTGGTATGAAGTGGGCCATTTTGGTGAAACGATCGATGATTACCCAGAGCTGATCGCATTTTTCCGAGACTGGGAGTTCCGTGATGAAATCCATGGCTACCGATTGCCACGGTGCATAGGGAAGCTCCAGTGGTGAGGATAGACCGTAGGGCTGGTGTCGAGCTGCCTTATTCTTCTGGCATTCCGGACAGCTCCTAACGAAATCGATAATTCTCTCATTCATTTTTGGCCACCAGAAGTTTCGTCGGATGAGCTCGATCGTCTTATCCTGGCCCATGTGCCCGGCCACCCTTGTGTCGTGTTCGGATTCCATCGCCCGTTGAACTGCTGCCGCCGGGATCCACAGTTTCTCTTTCCTGTACAGCAGGTTGCTCTGGATCTTTATTTCCTTCGGCGCCAGTTCCTCCAGCGCTGCTTCTTTTGCTTCCTGGTACTGTGGGTCTTCCTTCGCTAGTTTCCCGATTTCCTCTAAGAACGCCGGGTTCCATCTTCTTGCCGGGAGCGAGGACAGTCTGGCTGACGAGCAGATGAAGGAGATCGCGTCTCGCCATGGTGCTTTTGTATCGGCGTGGTTTCCGGCGTTCCCGAAGTGTTTTTTCCCTAAAACCGTCGTTATCGGCTGGTTTTCTACCCCCCCCTTTTCGGGGCGGTACTCCGAACGCCTTGATAATGCGTCTGGTTTTCCGTTTTGCGAGCCTGGTCGATAGTAGATTCGAAAATCGATGCCGGCGAGTTCTTGCGCCCAGCGCGCCTGTCGGTGGTTAAGCACTTTTGTGGTTGTGAAGTACTCCAAATTCTGGTGGTCTGAAAAAACCTGGATCTGGTGTTCTGCTCCTTCACAATAGCGTCTCCAATGCTTAAACCCGTCGACTATTGCCAAGAGCTCTTTGTCGTGTATCTCGTAGTTGATTTCTGCCGGGGAGAATTTTCTTGAGTGGAACGCCACTGGGTGTAGCCGGTTTTCCTCGTCTCGCTGCGAGAGAACTGCTTCGATGGCGAAATCTGAAGCGTCGGTTTCCATAATGACTGGTCGGGTTGGGTCGAAGTGAGCTAGGATGGGTGCCGTCGTGAAGCGGTGTTTTAACTCTCTGAAGGCCGCTCCCGCCTCCTCATTCCAGGACCAATTCTTTCCTATTTCCTTTTTCGTTAATTCCGTCAACGGTCGGGCTACTCTGGAGTAGTCTTTGATAAATCGTCGGTAGAAGTTGGCGAATCCTAGGAAGGACTGGACTTCCGTCAATGAATTTGGGGTTTCCCAACTCAGGACCGCTTCCACTTTTCCTGTTGACATCTTGATGCCATCCCGACCAATTATGTAGCCCAGGAATTCTACCTCCTTGGCTTTCCACACGCATTTTTCGGGAGAGACTGCCAGTCGGTTTTGTTGTAGTTTCTTCAATACTTCTTTGACCAGTCGGTCGTGTTCTTCCTTGGTTTTAGCGTATATCAGGATGTCGTCCATATATGCTAAGACTCCGACGTCAAGTACGTCTGATAGGACGTGGTTCATCATGTCTTGGAACGTAGAGGGCGCGTTGGTCAGACCGAAGGGCATTACCTGGAATTCGTATAGTCCGTATCGAGTTCGGAAGGCTGTCTTCCACTCATCGCCTTCCCGAATTCGTATGAGGTTGAATCCGTTTTTTAAGTCCATCTTTGTAAACCATTGGGCGCCCTGTACACGGTCTTGTAGCTCCTGCATAAGTGGTAGGGGATATCGGTTCGGGATTGTAACGGCATTCAATCCCCTGTAATCCACACATAGCCGCAAGCCTCGACCATTGGGTTTGGGGACGAATAGGATTGGAGATCCTGCCGGAGATGTAGATCTTTTTATCTTGCCGGTTTTCTCCATTTCTTTTAACCATTCTCGGAGGGTTTGGAGTTCTATCTCCGAAAGTGGGTAAATCGGTCCCCAAGGCGCTGTCGCTCCTTCCTTTAGGTCTATTTTGCAGTCGTATGGGCGATGTTCTGGGAGACGGTCCGCCGCTTCTTTCCTCATTATTCCCAGGTATTGGCGGAATTCGACCGGGACGGTTTGTAATGGATCTTCTTCGCAGGCTGCCGAGATGTCTCCTAATAGACCGGCCACTGGATCCGTGGCTACTGTGTCGTCCCATGTCAATGAGAATTCGTTTGTTGCGAATTTGTTGCAGTTTTCCAAACATCTCGTGCTGTTGAATCGTACTTCTTGGTCCGAGGACCATGCTCCCTGTGGTGGATGCTGTTCTATCCAGCTGAATGGAAGGAATATGTCGATGCCTTCTTCCATTGGTGATATTTCAAAGACTTCTCTCGAGAAGTGCTTCCGATGCTGCAGGCGCAATGGGTCTGTATAATATTGGCCGGCGCCTGGGACGATTGTTCCCGTAAAACTTTCTATCGTCCGCTTCTACTCATGATCTTTCTTCGGAATTCCCAGTCTGTCGATTGTCCACTGACTTATCAGGTTTATCGAACATCCGGTATCCAAGAGTGCTTTTATTTGGTGCCCGATATTCTGGTTGTCATAAAGTTTCATGGTAATGACTGGGCGTGTACCGCTTGTGGTTTTTCCTTTCTTTGGCGGGGCTCCAGCACTTGGTTCCTCGTTTTTTCTTTTGGATACTCCACTTATTCGTTTGCAAGTCTTGGGGTGCGGTGGTCCCTGACTTCCTAAAAATCCGAATCGGATTCGTCCCATATTTTGGCGGCGGGCTGGTCAATGACCATAGTTTCCACCGCCCCTACTTTTTGTTGTTTGGCCGGGATCGGTGCTTCGGGTTCCTCCGATCTTTTCCTTTTTTCTCCGTGTACTGCGGAGACCTTCCAAGGTGCCATGGGTAGGGAGGTTCCCTTTTTGGTACTTCCGGCGAAACATTCGTACGTCCTATGGCCGCTTCTGCCGCATCGCCAACAGTCGTCATTACTTCGCCCGTATTCTTTTCGTTCTTCGGCTGGGACGCCGGTAAGTGTAGCATCTTTCGATACCCAGTGACCGGGTTGGTTGTACTGGGTTTTCCGGTCCGTTCTTGGAGCGCCCTTCTGTTGGGGATCCTTTGGCCTTTCTTCCGTATTCGGGGGTTTTGATGAGGGGGTCTTCCGGGGTGCCTCGGGTTTTTACGGGGCTGTCGTTCGGACCAGTTCTCGGGTTGCCCTGAGGGCTTTCCTCTTTTCTACCTGGATGCCTGCTCTGTAGGTGGCGTGTAGGAAGTCGTCGTCGTCGATGAATTCTCCTTCATTTTGACTGAACCTCATGTCTAGGATTGCGTCAGTCATGACTAGATCAACTTTTTCCCGTAAACTTTCTCCGTTCGCCCGGGCGAAGTTATTGAGTGACCGGAGTTCCGTTATGTATGTTCGGATGCACCCCTGGTATCGGAGTTGTCCCAGTTTTTGCTGAGCATCGGCTGCTTCGTGGTCGTTGTGGTACTCGGCCCGAATCGCTGCTGAGTAGTTGACCCAGGTGTCCGCATCTCCCAGTTCTCTGTAATGATGGAGGTGCCAGGACAGGGCTGTGTCCGTTAGGAGGGTTCCTATCCATGCAATCTTTTGTCAGTCCACGGTCTCTGGGTAAAATCCTAGGTACATTGTAACCGACTCCCACCATTGATTGAAATTGGTGGTGCTTTTCCCATTGAATGGGTTGGGGTTCTTCATTTTTAGTCGGGATGTGTGAACCCTGGCCACGGTTGGTGCCGGGGTGGCTTGTGCGGCGACGGTTACGCCTTCTGCCACTGCCCTGGCTACTCTCCGGGCCAGCTCTTCGGTGGTCAGCGTTCTTTGCGCTGGTCGAGGCGACGGTGGCGGCGATGGCGAAGGTGGGGGTGGTAGCGGTCGATGCGGAGGTCGCGGTGGCATTCCTTCTCCTCCGAACATGGGGATTCTTTCGGGCGATGGCGACAACGCGGGCGGGCGAATTCTCCTTGCGGGCCGGGGTGGCACCGGGGGTCATTGTGGGTCGGGGCTGGGGTTACCCGAAGGTCCCGCTCGGAGCTGCTGTAGGGCGTCGACCAGGCTCGAAGTGGTTGCTCGGACCGGGCTTCGCCATGGCGCTGGCTCTGGTGAGGGTGCTCCTGAGGCTGGTGCCGGAGGCCGGGGGGTTTCAGGGACCGGAATTCGAGCGGCCAGAAGCTGGAGGGTCTCTGCTTGTCGTCTAGCCTCTTCCCTGGCTTCCTGCAGCTGATGCTCCAGGTATTCCACCCGCTGTTGCTGCTCGTCCGCTCGCTTTTGTTGTTCTTCTGCCCATAACTCCATGTTACCTTGAAAGTTTGCCAAATGTTGGCTTCTTGCCACGTTTGCCTCTGCCAGGAATGATATGGAATCGTTGAGCCGGGTTAGCTGCGTAGCCTGCCCTACCTGCTTTTGATCGGCCTCTTGGGTTCGTTCGATAATGGCGCCCCAGACGTTGTGCGCAAAGGCCTGATATGCGCTGGCCGCGCTTGCTAATTCACTTCGGATCCAGTCCCCTGTGATCCTCTCATTAGCGCTTAACCGGTCATATATGTACCTAGTACCGTCCGATAAGTCTCGGTAAGCTTGCTCGATCTGCTGGATTCTTTGGTCGGCGTGATCGATCGTATTTCCGCAGAGGTGGACCAGTTGCGCCAGGTCTTGTTCTGCTTGCTTTTGTTGTTTGGCTAGGGCGCGGAGCCATGTGGCGGGATTGGCGACCTCCAATGTTTCTTCCGCCTGCTCCGTACCGTCGGTGATTTGTAGTACATTTCTGGGAGCTTCCAGGCGGAGCATGTTGAAGTCGGTAGATGCCATTTTAGTATAGGTCGAGAAAGTGTCCTGTGTAGATCGTTTCGTCGTCATAAAATGTGTAGTCGCAGATTTCCCAGAATTCGTATCCGTCGAGATCAGCGCTTAGATTGTTAAGCGCGCAGTTGAACCAGTACTGAGTGTACCAGTTTTCGGGGGTGCAATTGATTGCTTCGGAGGGTATCGCTCCGTCGATCTCTTTATCCCACTTCTCGTAGCTTGAAATCTCGCTGTCGATTGAGGAGAAGGTGTAGGCGAGTGAGTACTGAGATGTGGGTTCGAGTATGTGGGAGAGTTCGAGCAGGTAGAAGTGGTCGTGCTCAAACGAGGGCATGTGTTGCTGAATTTCTTATGTAGGGTGATTTGAGATCAAGATTATAGTGTGACACTGGGGTTGTCTCGTAACTGGAGTGCGGGGGGAATCAAAGGTAATCAGGCTACTTTCGATAATTCACAACGGAATAATCTTAGATCTTGTTTGTGGGTTTGGTGGGGTAGTGTTGTAGATGATGTTCGTCCTGGTTTCTCCCCCGATTGAGAGAAATCCTCTTTCTTTTTATGGTGGAGGCCATAGCGTGAGATCTGATGAACCAGCATGAGTGCGGGTGACTCGGGCTTGGATTCCCCCGAGGTGCGGGGACCCCGTGGGCGATTCATTGGTCATAGCAGGGTGTAGATAAGGGGAGATGAGGTTTCATGCACCTTTGCGGCACTCTAGGCTCAGAGTCCTCCGTCTCTCCCTGAGGTGAGAGCTCCCTGGGGAGCCACGTACTGCATGAGGGCCATGCGGTCGTGCGGGGTCTGAGTTCTAGAGTCTGTCGATCACCCTGAGGTGACGCAATCTCTCTCTGGGAAAGATCTGTTCGTTTGCACTCGCCCCCTCATCACCGGAGTTAGCCTAGGTCCGGTTTTCTCGGCCGACAGCTAATCTCCGTCTCCTCGATCTCTTGCCTAGACTCTCTGACATCATTACCTGTGCTTCAGAAGGCAACTAGTGTTCTTCTGAAGGCCCGTGATGAGTCTGCCTTGCTACGTACTCTAGCTAATCGCTAAGGTGTAACAGTCTTCTCCGATCGTGGTGGAGAGTGTTCTCCGATCGTGGTGGAGAGACGTGGTCATCTAGCTGTGCCCGCTCGTTTGCACAAATTGTTCTTCCTCATCTCCAGAGTTCTAACTCCTTCAGCCGGTGTCTCGACCGTAGGCTAGACTCCGTTCCTTATCTCCCGCCTAGACTCTCTGATCTTTTTAGCCATGGCCTGAGCCTCCTCGTCCTCAGCCACTGGAGCTCTTCTATCTAAGCTACGTACTCGTAATATGACGTCCAGGTGTAACACAGAGGAGGAACGAGAGGCAAACTTGGAGTATGCAGAGAGTGAGCTCTCGGAACTCAATGACACGAAGATGGAGGAGATAGCCAAGAGTTTTGCAGAGAAGCAGGGGGGAAAAAAGGAAAAGCAGAGAAAGGAAAAGAACACCAGTCAGCCCAACTTCCCACGTGCCGATCCGAGCAAGTGGGTAGAACAGTCCACCCAGGAATTTTTCAGATGCGACAATAGAAACCGAGATGAGGATGTCTTCAACATGCCAGCGAAAGGACCTGTGAGGGGAGCGCTCGTGAGTGCACTCGCTACAGTGGCAGGAGGGGGGATCGATCTGATGCCAAAAATTGCTGAGGAGGCAGAGGGTGAGAGGGAAGGGGAAGGAAGCAAGAGGGAGGAGGGAATGAGCATGGCAGAGGATGATGAGATGGACTGTACTGTGGCCTCACCTGATAGGCCCAGTATGCCTACTCCGATCCCAGCACGGTTGGGTACCCCCACCTCGGTACTAGTCACTCCAGGCAAAGGGAACAAAATGCGTGCCATCACTGTGGGCACACCTAGGCCATCGCAGGGCATGCTGCCAGCAAGGAAGAGAGTGGGAGGTACGCCCACACAGGGATGGATCAGTAGGGGGGCACTCACAGAAGTGCTGGCAGCCATCGTGGTGGCCAAGAAACGGATGGAAGAGAAGGCAGTGAAGAGAGAGGAGAAGGCCGAGGAGCGTGAGATGTGGGCTGGAGCAAGGGAGAAGATGGCACGGGAACAGGAAGAGCACCTAGTAGCAGGAATGGCGGTGATGGAGAAGAAGCTGCAGGGCACCCTGAAGGCCATGGTGGAAGAGGCAGCTAACAGGGCGCACTGGGAAATTGGGCAGTGGAAAGGGCTGGAAGAAGGGATGGAGGCAATCAGGGTGAGTATTGCAGAAGTAGGTGGGAGGGTGGAGGCAGAAGGAAAGGTGGCAGCGACCTGGGACCGAGCCGGGGCCCCAGCAGTGGCAACAGCAGTGACAGCACCACCGGCAGCACCACGCCACCGGAAGCAGCAACAGAAGGCTTGGGTGACAGCGAAACCAAGGCTGGTGACTACCCTCTCGCACCGAGCAGCTGAGTCTGAGGCAACAGAGGGGATGCAGGGAGTGGTACTGACGGAAAAGAGGCAGGTGGAGGAGAGTGAGGAGTTTAGTGATATGGAGGGGGTAGAGCAGGAGGGGCTCTACACATCCTGCTATGCACCAGCTGGAAATGAATATGAGAGCTTTGCTCTGCAGAAGACCGGTGAAGAAGTAGGAAATGGAAAGGGAAAGAAGATCATGACAGTGGTCCTACGCTCCATCCTTAAGCGACCAGAGGCAGTGGCGGCAGAAAAGGCAGCAGGAAAGAGGAGGCTGTAGGAGAGGCAGAAGAAGGTAGAGGAGAAGGAGGCAGCAAAAGTGGAGGTGATGAAGAGGTGGGAGTCTGGGGAGTTGACCGAAGAAGAAAAGAAGGTGTATGAGGATGCATCACAGCTGGTCAAACATGCGACCATGACAGGAGACCTGGAAGAGACCGCCGCAGGGCAACGTATCACCCACACAGTAGATATGCGTGCGCTCCAGGACTGGTGGGAGTGCAGACAGGAAGTGCAGACTGCAGCAAGGACAACCCCATTGGGAAGGCGACCAGAACAGGGGGTGGAGCAACAGTCACCGCAAGGGGCCCGCCAATTCCAGCCCCACCAGCAACAGCAACCCAGACAGTAACGACAGCTGCAGCAGCCCCCAGCAGTGAGTTGGGCTCAGCGAGCGGAGGCGGCAGCATCGCTCCCGCAAACCAGTTTCACAAAGGTCAGGCAAGGTGGCTGAGCCGCCAAGGAACCAACTGGGCTCGAACCCATCAGACGTGCTCTCTCATGGGATGAGCGTATGATCGTGTTTGAACGGATGGCAGATGCGCCACAGATTAGCCCGACAATGACATCAGCAGTGGTAGCGTATGTGAATATCACGCTGAGTAAGGTGGCTCCCCTCCATGTCCGGACAACTCTGGGAAAGATCTCGCATCGGGGACGACCATCGTCGATGGCCCGCGAGGGGGTATCTGCGGCCATGCTCCTTCGTTTCAAGAGGCAGATCATTGAGGCAGCCAGAAAGGTGGACAGGGGAATTATCAATGTGATAGCCAATGAGTCCTGGGTGGAATTGAAGATCCTGGTCCCTTACGACCGCTACCGGCATCCAGAGGGACTGTCAGATCTCTGTGAACAGATTGAGGCTGAAAACGAAGGGGTAATGATCCCGCCTTTTTCGATCAAATGGATGCGGGCGAAGAAGGTGATCAAGCACCATTACCAGCATGGAAAGCTCCCCCATGGCGTAGCCTCAGTGGTTTTCAAAGTCCCCAACAAGGCGGCAGAACAGAAGTTGCTGGCGGAAATGTGGGTGGCGGGGAATAGGTTCAGGGCACAACCCTTCATCCCGAATCGAGCGGACACTCTCTGTGGAAGGTGCAGCAGCTGGGGACACTCCGAGTTCCGGTGTCCAAAGATGGCGGTGGTGTGTGGTATCTGCTCGGTAGGCCACAGGATGAAGAGCCACAAGTATGAGGTGGTAACGTGTGGGGCAATCGGAAGGGTCTGTCCCCACACCAAAATGAAGTGTCCGAACTGTGGTAGAGCTCACCCAGCAGAAGATGCCAGGTGCCAAGTGAAGGTCACAGCAGTTGCGATCGCACGAGGGGCCAGGCAGTCTGCAGAAAGAATGGAAGACCCCAATGAGATGGAAATGGTTATCGAAGCGGAAACAAGTGGCACCGCCCCACCCATGGCTATATGATGGTGGCCCCACGAGAACCCTGGAGGCTGCTGGCACTGCAGCATAACTGTGCCAGGGGTGGTCAGGTGTTGGAAGCAGTATTGGAAACGGCAGTCAGAAGAGGAGCAGATTTAGTGCTCATTCAGGAGCCAAGAGGAGGAAACAAGAAGGATGGCACATGCTCACACCCCAGCTTCACCTTCATCAAAGGGGAGGAGGGGATGGCAGCGAAGTGTTGGATAGCAGTTAACTGGGCATCAAGGTGCCGGGTGACAGACCTGAAAGAGATGACGCAGGAGTGTGGAAACTACATGCAGGTGGTGGAGGTTGTTCCCCCAGGTGGGGATGCAATTGTCATTGCCAATGTATACGACCAACATGAGGGTAGTCAGAGCAACGGCCTGCCCAAGAGGCCCAGTGGGACGAGATCACCAAGCAGCGGAGGGTGATCATTGCTGGAGATATGAATGCCCACAGCAAGCTGTGGAATCTCAGGTTGACATGAAGCAGAAACAATGTCTTCTGGGAACGGCTGATTAAAGAGGAGGACCTGATCGTGTGGAATACTGGGGAAGCCACAAGAATGGGACCAGGGGCGATGAACCACTCAGTTATCGACCTTACCCTGTCCTCACCTAATATGGAGCTGAACTGGTACCTGCTTGACGAAGAGGCAACCAGGTCAGACCATGAAGTCATCATGTGGGAGGTGCTGGGAAACCCTCACCTGAAGCCCAACATGAGTACGGAAATGACAGGATGGAACATTAGTGGATGGGATCCCACGAAAGAAAATGAGGAAGAGGAAAAGAAAAAGGCAGAAGAAAGGAAGGCAAAGGCGAGGGAGTGCTACATGGGCATGGTGGGCTGGACCCCAATCCTATCTGATGACAGCACAACCGACGATGTGGTGAAAGAGGCAGGGGCACTGAGGGAGACGATGACTGTGACATTGGATGAACATGCAAGGAAGAAGAGGGGTGCTCACGGTCAAAACCATGGTGGAATGCAGACCTCAGGGAGCTGAGAAAGGATCTGGGAAGAGCAAGAAGGAAATGGAGGGTGGCCGGAATGTCGCGAGTAAAGGTGGCGAGGTGGGAATTCCGACGGGCAATACGGAAGGCAAAGAGAGACTGCTGAAACCGGTTCCTACAGGAGGCAGACGGGAATAAGGTATGGACAGCAGTGAGGTACACAATGCCCAGGATCGACAAGACTGGCCAGACACTCGTCCAGGATGATGGGTCCATCGCTGAAGGCCACCAGGAGCGGGAACAGGCGATTCTCCAGACACACTTTCCACAGGGGCCACTGGAAAATTTCAACCCGGCACAAGGGGGCAAGGCCTTTGAGAGGGTCGATACTCAATTGGTCGGATCACTCTTAAGGAAGGCAGCCAACACCTTGGCCCCGGAAGACGATTAGATTTCGGCAGACATCATCAAGGTGTTTTGGCAGTGGGTGTTTCTTCTGGTTCTTCTTCCCACTTCCGCTTCTCACTGGTCATGGCACCCATGTTCCATGTGGCCGTGGGTAGGATGCCGGTTCCTTTTTTTGTATTGAAGGAGAAGCATTCGAACGTTTTATGTCTGCTTCTTCCACACCGCCAGCAGTCCTACCCGCTTTTCCAGCATTCTTCTCATTCCTTAGCAGGAACCCCTCGAAGGGTCTCATCCTTTGTGGTCCATGCTTCTTTTCCTCCAAAGAACGTTCAGGGTTTATTGGTCCTGGTTCCTTCCTTCTTTTTTTCCCTTGTTTTCCTTACCCTTTTGGGTGTTGTCGGAACCCTCTTTGTTCCAACCATCCTTTTTTTTCTCAGCTTGGCTGCCAGTGTCAAGAACCCTCACCCCAACTTCCATTCTCTGTCTTTTGGACTCGACAGGCAATGAAGCTCCTCGTCATATCTACTCGGTAGGTCTTTAGTTCGTTCGGCTCTCGGGCCGTATTCGTTCAGCTCACTGGCGTAGGTAAGTACTTCCCACTGTTTCAGGTGAAGTCTAAGGATGTCCCTCGGCGTAGCCTTTAGTGCTGGTGAGGCATCATGCTTCCAGCCTTCCGTGCAGCCTTCGAGGTCTTATGCGGTCTTCGTCTACTGCCACCCGGTGGTCTTTACTATAGCATGGTGTCATTCTTTCAGTGCTGGCGTGTCGTCGTGCTCCCAGTCTTCCTCATACCTGGTGGCATCGTCGTTGTCGTCTTTCTAACACCCGCCATGGCATCATCGCTTGTCATCTTCCTTATGCCCAGCGTGGCTTCTCCGTTGTCATCTTCCTCATACCTAGGGTGGCATCATCATTGTTGTCTTCCTCACGCCCGTTGTGGCATTGTCGCTTGTCATCTTCCTCATGCCCAGGGTGGCATCTCTATTGTCGTCTTCCTCATGTCCGACATGGTATCTCCGTTGATGAGTGTCAAGATCCTGCCTCGACTACTCCATGCAGCTCGACAGGCTACGTAGACTTCGTTCTTTGGAGCGGGCACTCCTACTCACACTTCTAGCGTACTCACACACTGCTCATACACACACACCTTGTAGGGGTTCGTTGTCCTCGTGGTATCCGTCACGCCCAGCGTGCTCTCCGTCACGTCCGTACTCACACGCTCTGGGTGGTTTTATTGTCTTCTCACACCCATCATAGCGTATATGGCGTTCTTCGGTTCCGCTCACTGCAGCTGTCAGTGTGCATGGCAGTATTCCGTTCTGCCCGGCGCGGCCTTCGGTATGCGTGTTGGTCTTCCATTCCGCTCGGCATGGCATACGCGGCAGTGTTCTGCTCTGCCTAGTGTGGCCTTCGGTATATGCGGTGGTCTTCTATTATGCTCGGTGTGGCATATGTGGCAGGGTTCCATTCTGTCTGGTGTGGCTATCGGTATGGGTGGCAGTCTACCGTTCCGCTCGGTGTAGCATACGTGGCAGGGTTCCGTTTTGTCTGGTGCGGCCATCAGTATGCATGGCGGTCTTCCATCCTGCTCGGTGCAGCATACGCGGCGGCATTTCGTTCTGCCTAGTGCAGCCATCAGTATGTGTGGTGGTCTTCCATTCCGCTCGGTACAGCATATGCAGCGATGTTTCGTTCTGCTCGACACGGCATATGTGGTAGTGTTCTGTCCTGTCTGGTGTGGCCTTCGATATGCGCGGCAGTCCTCTGTTACACTCAGCACAGCATGCACGGTATTCTTCCATTCTGCCCGGTGCGGCATACGCAGCAGGGTTCCGTTCTGTCTGGCGCAGCCGTCGGTATGCATGGCGGTCTTCCGTTCCGCTTGACGCAGCATACATAGCGGTGTTCCGTTCTGCCCAGCACGGCATACGCAGCGGTGTTCCATTCTTTCTGGCACGGCCTGGTGTGCGTGGCGGTGTTGCGGGTTCATCATATGTGGTCCCGGGTTACTCGTCACGCTGCCAGATGACCCAGTGGTCATCGGCACATGTGATCTGAGATCCTGGCGATGATCCCGTTATGCTACTCAGAGATGTGTGAAGGTAGGTCAAGGTAGATAGATAATATATTGTGTGGAGAAGAATCTCCAGACTAGCTACCGCGCCCTTCCTTTATACTTTTCCTTCCCTCTGTGGAATCACAGCTTGCCCGCAAGACTGACACAGTTCCTCCTCATCATGACTCCATCGCTGTGCCCAGCGGAAACACATGATCACACTCGGCTGCCGCGCAGCTAACACTCTATCTGCGGCAACAGGAGAAAAAACACGCAAGCAGTAAGGAACAGAGAAAGGACGCGCAAGCATAACCAAAGGGAAACAACATATGTAACGATGACAGGAGGAAGGATGTGCAAGCAACATAACGGCGACAACAGGAGAAAGGACACGCAAGCAACATAACAGAAACAACAGGGGAAAGGACACGCAAGCAACATAACAGAGACAACAGGGGAATGGACGCGCAAGCATACCCAAACGGAAACAAGGAGAAGGATCTAGACTGGCCGTCGGTCGGGTTTGAGGGATATCACTACCAGAGCGATATGATCGAGCGAGGCGCCTAGGCATGGAGGATGACCGTGGCTGCAGCTGCGGAGACGAGGAGGAGCCATAGGCTGGCGAGGGTGATGGCAGCGCCTGCCGCGGCTCCTAGGAGCCTGTTACGCCAGATTCGTGACAGCCAGATGATCCACCGGAACCTCTACTGTTCCTCATTTGTTCCTTGGCTTGCTTTAAGGTTTTCTTCTTTTCAACCTGCAAGCCTGCTCGGTACGTGGCCTGTAGGAAAGGCTCGTCGTCCACTGGATCATCCAGATTCTGGTTAAACCACATATCCAGTATGCTGTCCAACATTGCCAGGTCTATTTTTTCCCTCAGGCCCTCTCCGGTGGCTTGTGCGAAGTTGTTGAGCGCCCAGAATTCCGTCATATATGCATGGATGGATCCTTAGTACTTAAGCTGTCCTAGCTTGAACTGGGCATCGTCAGCTTCTCGTTCGTTATAGTACTCTGCTCTTATGGTGTGACACTGGGGTTGTCTCGTAACCGGAGTGTGGGTAGAATCAAAGGTAATCAGGCTACTTTCGATAATTCACAACGGAATAATCTTAGATCTTGTGTGTGGGTTCGGTGGTAGTGTTGGTGAGGATGTTTCTCGCTGATTTCTCTTTGTTGGGGCGAGAAATCCTTTCCTTATATCGGCGAGCGCGTGAGTGAGAAGTGGTGATCAGGTCCGTTCTTTCCTCTCGAGGTAACTGTGTACCTTCGGAAAGATGCGGGTGGATCGGACGTGGATTCCTCCGAGGTGTCCGCACCTCGGAAGGAACGTGGGTGGATTCATTGGTCATAGTCGGGGTGTAGATAAGGTAGATAAAGTGTTCATGCGCCGGAGCGGGGTCGGCATCAGTCCAGACCTTTTTTCCCTCGCACCGTGAGCGGGGTCCCTCCCTCAGGAGCCAATCGGGTCTTGTCCTGCGGGATCTCCCTGTTCCGCTGAGGGTGACGCGGCCTTCCTCCCGCAGGAGTTGGACCGGTGTGGCTGTCTTCCCGCAGGAGTCTGGCCCGAGTAGCTATCTTCCCATAGGAGTCTAGCCCAAGTCCGTTCCTATCTGATTCCGCTCGTTTGCAATCTCTCCCCTCATCCCGGAGTTTCTTCGGCCTCGACCGATCTAACTCCGTTTCTCTATCTCCGGCCTAGACTCTCTGATTTCTCCAGCCACGGCCTCAGCCTCCTTCGTCCTTTACTGGATCTTCCTCTTCTATCTAGCTACGTACTCGGGATAATTCGTTCAAGTGTAACACTACCTCCCCTCTCCCTTAGCCTCGTCTCGAGTGCTAACACGTTCCTCTCTGAGTAGCCCTCCTCTTTCTGTGATCATATGATTCTTTCAACGCCGAAAAATCTTTTCGTTGTCACGGACTGCAGTCCTTCTCCCCCGCAGCCCTCCCAGTCGCCGGATCAGAGTTCTTCCCTCAGAACGTGCCTGTAATCCGTCGGTACGACTGGGCCCTCTGAGTAGGCCGATGCATACTCATACTGTCATGTCTTATTGAGTCGTACTCACCGCCGCGCTGCGTCAAGGCTTGGCCGGCCCGATGAGGTTCCGGGGTCGTAGTTGGCCCAGGGAATCGGGAGAGGCATGGTGTCCTTCGTGCTAGTAACCCGTATACTCGGCAGTGACCACGCCCACGTCCTTCCGGGGGGAGACTAGTATGCTGGAGCAGTGACGGCGCTGTCGGGGACTCGCTTCACCGCTTATGTGCCATCTGCGCCGGTTCCGTCGATTCGGGTCGGTCGCCGAGAGGTCGATACGTCTGTTCTGAACGGTTTTCCTGACTCTCAACGGTTTCGGTCGTGTGCCTTCTTCGCCGGGCGCCCGGTCAGCGGCTTCTCGTGGTTGCCCGGGAAGCGGGTCTTTTTGTTGATCTTGATGCCTGGGTACTGAAGTCCTCCGCCCCTTCAGCCCACTACCGCCCGGTCCTCGGGGGAACGGGTCTAGCCCTCGGTGAGCCGGTAGTCCCTTGGCGCGTCTGGATTTCGTTGGTGAAACTCCCGGAGTTTCTCCAGACCGCCTACCGAAAAGTTGTCGAATGGTTCTTCCGTCCAGTCTTTTCATTCCGGATAATCGAGCCACTTGACAAGGTATAGAATTCGTTTGTTATTTCCCCGGCTGTGCTCGACCGAGGACATGACTTCTTCGACATCGTATTCCTCGCTTTGTTCGATGTCGTCCGCCTCCCAGAGTACTTTGGATGGATCCGGTGGGGCTCGGTGTTCACTCGTTCGGTATGGTTCGAGGAGCGAGACATGGAAGACATTGTGTATCTTCCACTTGCGGGGAAGCGTGATGCGTACCGCTAGAGGAGAGACGATTTTCTCGATTTGAAATGGGCCATGATTTTTGTGGTCCAGCTTCTTCGAGGGGTGGCGTGTTTTGATATTGCGTCCGCTGAGCATTACCAAGTCCCCTACTTGGTATGCCGGGGGTCTCTTCCGATTTGGGTCCGTATAATGCCGCATTCGTTCCTGTGCTTCTTCCAGCCCTTGCCGGGACTCGTCGTGCACGGTGTGCATCCAATGGGCGTATACTCTGCTGGCCGGGTTAAGTGGTTCTGTTGACGCCGGGTCCATGGCTACCGGATGGAAGCCATAGTTAGCGTAAAATGGAGACATACCGTTTCCAACCGTGATCGAGTTGTTGTAAGCAAATTCGGCCATGGGTAGTAGGCGTACCCAGTCATCCTGTTCTCAGCTGACGAAGGCACAGAGGTAGGCTTCAATTGTCTGGTTGAGCCGTTCCGTTTGTCCGTCCGTTTGTAGGTGGAACGCTGTCGACATTTGAGGTCGAATGCCGGAAAGTTGTAGGAATTCCTTCCAGACTTCCGACGTGAACCGAGAGTCCCTGTCTGACACGATATCAGTGGGGAGGCCATGGTGCTTCCATACCTCTCGGCCAAAGATGATGGCCAGGTCCGCTGCTGTTTCATCCCTGAGCAGAAGGAAGTGCGCCATCTTGGTGAACCTGTCGATGATTACCCAGTGCTGGTCGCATCCTTCTGAAAGCAGGAGTTCCGTGATGAAGTCCATGGCGATCGATTGCCAGGGGGCGTATGGGAGCTCTAGGGGCAAGGATAGACCGTATGGCTGGTGGCCAGTCGCCTTGTTTTGCTGGCATTCTGGGCAGCTCCTGATGAAGTCGATGATTCGTTCGTTCATCTTTGGCCACCAGAAGTTTCGTCGAATTAGCTCGATGGTATTGTCCTGTCCCATGTGTCCGGCCACTTTCGTGTCGTGTTCTGATTCCATTATCTGCTGTACCAGGTTCCTCGGGACCCAGAGTAGGTTCCTTCTGTACAACAGCTCGTTTTCTTTCCTTAATTCCTTGATCTTTCGGTCCTTCGGTGACAGTTCTTCTGTCACCGCTTCCTGTTTCATAGCCTGTGTGTAAGCTTCGTCTTTTTTCCCTTCTTCCTTGACCCTTGCCAGGAATTTTTCCAACCATTTTCTTTCCGGGAGTGATGCTATCCTTGCTGATGAGCAGACGAACGTGCACGACAGGCATTCTTCGAAGTGGTTTTTTCCCAAAACAGTCGTTATCAGCTGGTTTTCTACCCCCCCCTTTTCAGGGCGGTACTCCGAACGCCTAGACAGGGCATCTGGTTTTCCATTTTTCGTCCCGGGTCGGTAGTAAATTCTGAAATCGATTCCGGCGAGCTCCTGAGCCCATCACGCTTGTCGACGATTTAGCACTTTGGTCGTTGTGAAGTATTCCAGGTTCTGGTGGTCCGAGTAGACTTGGACCTGGTGGGTTGCTCCTTCACAGTATCTCCTTCAGTGCTTGAAGGCATCCACCACTGCCAGGAGTTCCTTGTCGTGGATCTCGTAATTGATTTCCGCAGGCTGAAACTTTCTGGAGTGGAACGCCACTGGGTGCAGGCGGTTTTTGTTGTCCCGTTGTGACAGGACGGCTCCTATTGCGAAGTCCGAGGCGTCGGTTTTGATAATGACTGGTTTTGCTGCGTCGAAATGAGCCAGGATCGGTGCAGTGGTGAATCGCTTTTTCAGCTCCTGAAAGGCCGCCTCCGCTTCCAGGCTCCAACTCCATTCTTTCCTTTGTTCCTTCTTCGTTAACTCTGTTAGTGGCCTTGCCACTCTGGAGTAGTCCTGGATGAACCGTCTGTAGAAGTTGGCGAACCCTAGGAAGGACTGCACCTCTGTCAGGTTTTGAGGCGTTTTCCATTCTAGTACCGCCTCGACCTTTTCCTGAGACATTTTGATCCCTTCTCGTCCTATGAGGTAGTCTAGGAACTCCACCTCTTGAGTTTTCCAGACGCATTTCTCCGGCGAAACTGCTAGGCCGTTCCTTTGTAGCCTTCTCAAGACTTCTCGGACGGTATTGTCGTGCTGCTTCTCGGTATCCGCGTAAACCAGTATGTCCTCCATGTAGGCCAAGACGCCGACATCCAACATATCTGAAAATACATGGTTCATCATATCCTGGAAGGTGGACGGGGCATTCGTCAGTCCGAATGGCATGACTTAAAATTCGAAGAGGCCATAGCGGGTTCTGAACGCTGTTTTCCATTCGTCGCCTTCTCGAATTCGGATGAGGTGAAACCCGTTTTTCAGGTCCATTTTCGTGAACCACTGGGCCCCTTGGACTCGGTCCTGTAGTTCCTGCATCAGCGGCAATGGGTAGTGGTTAGGGATTGTGATGCGATTGAGAGTCCGGTAGTCCACGCATAGGCGAAGCCCTCTTCCATGAGGTTTAGGCACAAAGAGGATTGGGGAACCGGCCGGAGATGTGGAGCGCCTGATTTTCCCCGTACGCTCCATCTCTTTTAGCCATTCCCTGAGTGTCTGGAGTTCTACTTCGGACAGCGGGTATATGGGCCCCCAGGGTGCCGTGCTTCCTTCCTGGAGGTCAATTTTGCAATCATACGGTCGGTGCTCCGGGAGGGCGTCTGCGGCTTCTTTCCCCATGATTCCCATGTGGTCCCTGAATTCTTTGAGGACTGCATCGAGCGGATCTCCTTCCGACATCGTCGAGACATAGCCGATAAGGCGGGCGTCCTGTTCTAGGAGTACGGACTCGTCCCAGGATAGCAAAAATTCCCTTTGTTCGAATTTGGTGCATTTCGCTAGGCATTCAGTGTTATTGAAGCGTATTTCGGCATTCGTCCAGGAGCCTTGTGGTGGGTGTGTCATTTTCCAGTTGAACGGGAGGAAGACGTCGATGTTTCGTTCCATTGGGGAAATTTCGAAACTCATCGTGGAGTAGTGCTTTCGGTGTTGAAGGGTCATTGGTCTTGTATAGAATTGCCCTGCTCCCTTGACGTTTTCCCCGGTGTAGCTCTCGATGCTACGGGTTTGTTTATGCTTCAGTTTTTCCAGACCTAGTCATTCCACCATTTCTTTGCTTATCAGCGCTATTGAACAGCTGGTGTCCAATAGTGCTCGGACCAGGGTTTTCTTGTCGCCTAGGTGTAGTAGCATATCGATCACTGGGCGAGTGCCACTTTCAGGTTTCCGTTGTTTCTTGGACGGGGTTCCAGCACTTGGTTCCTCGTTTCTTCGTTTCTTGGATGCCCCGCATATTAACAAGGAGGCTTTGGGGTGCGGCGAGTCCCTGCCTCCTAAAAATCCGAGTCTGATTCTCACAGGGGAGCGATGGCGTCTGTTTTCATGGCGTCGACAGCGGCTACCTTCTGTTGTTTGGCTTGTGGGATCTCCCTTGGTTCTTCGGGCTCCTCCGATCTCTTCCTCTTTCCTTCAGCTACGGCTGATACCTTCCAAGGTGCGGGTGGTAGCTCCGTTCCTTGTGCTGTTTGGAAGGAGAAGCAGTCAAAGGTACGGTGCCCCGTTCTTCCACATCGCCAGCATCCATCCTTGACCTTTTTGTGCGCGTCTATCTCGTTCTGGGGTACGCCTTGCAGAGTGGCCCCCGTTGACTCCCATCCATTTTTCTTCGAGGCTTGGGAGTCATTTTTCCTTGGTTCCCGATTCGTCGTTAGCCATCTTTCTTCCTTTTTTCGTTCGTCCCTTCGCTTTTCTTCGGTTCGGGTCGCGCTTCCCGTGGGTTTTCCTTGCTCCCTAGCCTGCTTCAGAGCTTTTTTCTTTTCCACTTGTAGCGCTGCTTGGTAGGTGGCTTCTAGGAACCCTTCGTTGTCTGCGAATTCCCCCATGTAATGCGCGAACCGCATATCCAGCACCGCGTCCGTCATTGCTAGGTCAATTTTTTCCTGCAGACTTTCGCCAGTGGCCCGGGCATAATTATTCAGGGCCCGGAATTCCGTCATGTAGGCCCTTATGTCTCCCAAGTACTTGAGCTGGCTTAGCTTTAGCTGGGCGTTGGCTGCCTCCCTGGGGTCGTGGTATTCGGTTCGGATATCCGCTGCGTAATTGACCCAGGAGTCGTTTTCTCCCAGCATGTCGTAGCGGTGTAGGTCCCATGCTTTGGCCATTCCGGTCAACAGTGTCCCTACCCAGGCTATCTTCTGCTGGTCACTGGTTTCCGGATAGAAGCTCAAGTACTTGGTGACCGACTTCCACCAGGTGTTGAATGGGGTGGAGGGCTTTCCGTCGAAAGTCTCAGGATTCGTCATTTTAAGACGCGACGTTCGTACCGAGACCGGCGCGGGGTTAGGCTGGGTGGCTCGCGCCATTCCCTCTGCTACCGCGCTGGCCACGGTCCGGGCGAGTTCTTCCGTAGTCAAGGTTCGTCTCGCTGGAGGAGGCGTCGGGGAGTTCCATCACGACCTTGGGGGCGGCGATGGCGGTGGTGGAGGCGGCAGGGGCCGGTTTGGCGGTCGCGGGGGTTCTCCTCCTCCAAACATTGGGGGCCTCAGTGGGGACGGGGATAGCACTGGACGGCGAGTTCTTCGATCCGGTCTGGGTGGCACTGTCGGTCGCTGGATTCTTGTGGATCGTTCGTCCGCGGGTCCTGCGCGGAGTTGCCGCAGGGCGCTGGCTAAGCTGGATGTGGATGGTGGGGCCGGACTGCGCCATGCTTCTGGTTCTGGCGTGGAGCGACCCGATATCTGAGCCGGGGGGAGCGGAGTCTCTGGGATTCGGATTTGCGCGGCCAACTGTTGTAGCGCTGCTCCCTGGCGCTGCGTTTCTTCCCGGGCTTCTAGCAATTGCCGCTCTAGGTATTCCACTCGTTTCTGATGTTCTTCAGCCCATAATTCTACATTACCTTGGAAATTCGCCAAATGTTGGCTTCACGCTATGTTGGCCTCAGCTAGGAACGAGATGGAGTCGTTTAATCGGGCCAGCTGAGTGGCTTGGCCGGCCTGTTTTTGCGTAGCTTCCTGGGTTCGTTCGATAATAGCCCCCCAGACATTTTGTGCAAAGGCCTGGTAGGCCGTAGCCGCGCTTGCCAACTCGCTTCGTATCCATTCTCCTGTGATTGTCTCATTAGCGCGGAGCCGGTCATATACATACCTGGTGCCCTCCGACAGGTCGTTGTACGCCTGCTCGATCTGCTTGATTCTTTGATCTGTTTTATCGATTGTGTTGCCGCAGAGGCAGACTAGCTGCGCCAGATCCCCTTCTGCCTGTTTCTGTTGTTTGACTAAGGCGCGGAGCCATGTTACCGGGTTGGAGATTTCGAGGGCTTCCTCCGCAGGGGCCGTTCCGTCGGTGATCTGTGGTACGTCTCGCGGGGCTTCCAAGCGGAGCATGTTGAAATCGGTAGACACCATTTCACGGGTTCAGTATAGGTTGAGAAAGTGTCCTGTGCAGATTGTTTCGTCGTCGGTAAAGTAATAGTCACAGAGATCTCAGAGCTCGTCTTCCGTGAATTCGGCGTTTGTATGGTTGTGCGCGCAGTTGACCCAGTATTGCGTATACCAGTTCCATGGCTCGTGGTCGCCTTCGAGGTAGGGCGTAGGGATAGTTCTGTCGCTGAATGTATCCCACTGTTCGTAGCCGGCTAATTCGCTATCGATTGATTGGAACGTATAGTCGAAGGAGTACTGAGACTTAGGTTCCAAGAAGGTGGATAGCTCGAGGAGATAAAGGTGGTCTTCGAAGTAGATGTCGTTGAAGCCCATCATGAAGGTAGGGTGATTTTTGAGATCAAGATTATAGTGTGACACTGGGGTTGTCGCGTAACCGGAGTGTGGGTAGAATCAAAGGTAATCAGGCTACTTTCGATAATTCACAACGGAATAATCTTAGATCTTGAGTGTGGGTTCGGTGGTAGTGTTGGTGAGGATGTTTCTCACTGATTTCTCTTTGTCGGGGCGAGAAATCCTTTCCTTATATCGGCAAGCGCGCGAGTGAGAAGTGGTGATCCGGTCCGTTCTTTCCTCTCGAGGTAACTGCGTACCTTCGGAAAGATGCGGGTGGATCGGACGTGGATTCCTCCGAGGTGTCCGCACCTCGGAAGGAACGTGGGTGGATTCATTGGTCATAGTCGGGGTGTAGATAAGGTAGATAAAGTGTTCATACGCTGGAGCGGGGTCAGCATCAGTCCAGACCTTTTTTCCCTCGCACCGTGAGCGGGGTCCCTCCCTCAGGAGCCAACCGGGTCTTGTCCCGCGGGATCTCCCTGTTCCGCTGAGGGTGACGCAGCCTTCCTCCCACAGGAGTTGGACCGGCGTGGCTGTCTTCCCGCAGGAGTCTGGCCTGAGTAGCTATCTTCCCGCAGCAGTCTAGCCCAAGTCCGTTCCTATCTGATTCCGCTCGTTTGCAATCTCTCCCCTCATCCCGGAGTTTCTTCGGCCTTGACCGATCTAACTTCGTTTCTCTATCTCCGGCCTAGACTCTCTGATTTCTCCAGCCATGGCCTCAGCCTCCTTCGTCCTTTACTGGATCTTCCTCTTCTATCTAGCTACGTACTCGGGATAATTCGTTCAAGTGTAACATATGGTCATGAGTAGTTGGTCCACATGTCGTTGTCTCTTAACTTCCAGTATCGATGCAGGTGCCATGTCTGTACCGTGTCTATGTGTAGTGTTCCGATCCAGACAATCTTTTATTGGTCTATGGTTTCTGGGTAGAATCCCAGATACATGGTGACTGCTTTTCACCACTGTTTGAAGACGGGTGTGCTTTTCCCATCGAAGTTGTCTGGATTCTTCATTTTAAGGTGGGAGGTATTGATTCACTCCGGTCTTGGTTCTGTGTACTGATAAGCTCGTGCCACCCCTTCTGCCACTAGCTGTACCAGTTCTTGTGGGGTCAGTATTGGCTGCAGGTTTCTTGGCGGGTATAGTGGTGGAGGCATTGGTAATGGTGTAAGAGGCAGGGTAGATGGCCCTAATAGTGGGCTCAAAGGAGGCCCTGATGCTCCTCCTGCTAACAGTCCTTAGAGTGGCGGAGGCATTGCTGGGACCACTGGCGGCATCAGCAAAAAAATGAAAAGTTGGGGTATATTGCTTTTTTTCCAAGTGAGACACAAATTTTAAATTTCGTTTCTCAGTGTTTTAGTTGAAATAAATGAGATTATATTTTTCCAAATCCTTACAGGAGCAAAATATAACTTCTCTCTTACAGAAGCTTAATAAAGCTTAATAAAGCTTACAGGAGCACTGGGAGCACCAGGAGCATTTTTCGAGTTTTTGCTGATGGGCCGCGTTCATCGCTGGGGTGGGGTAGGAGCCAAGAAGAGGGGACTTCCCAGTCGAGGAAGCCAGGTCATTGGGGCCACTGGTGGTCTTCTCAGGTTTTCTGTTACTGTGGTAGTTGTTGGTTGAACCGGACTTCGCCAGAGTGGCAGGGTCGTCATTAGGGGATAACTTGGCCTGGGTGGTATTTGAAGAAGCAGTACCTGTATTGCAATCGATTGTATTTCTTTCTGTGTTTCTCATAACTGTCTTTTCAGGGTTGCTACTCAGTTCTGGTGGTCAGCAGCCCATAGCTCGACGTTTCCCTGGAAGTTGACCAGGTGTTGGCTTCAGGCTACATTAGCTTCTGTCAGAAAGGATAGCGTGTTGTTCACCCTGGTTAGCTGTGTAGCCACGCATATTTACCGCTGGTCGGTCTCCTGGGTTCCCTTGATGATAGCCTGCCATACTTTCTGTGCAAAGATTTGGTAGGTGTTTGCGGCATTTACTAGTTTGCTGCAGATCCAGACTTCGGCTATTTCTTTGTTAGTGGCTACTCGGTCATATATATACCTAGTTCCTTGGACCAGAGTGTGATAGGCCTGCTCGATATCTCTGAACCGATGGTCAGTTCAGTCGATTGTGTCACCACAAATATCTGCAAGTTGTCTTAGGTCGTTCTTGGCCTGTTTTTGCTGCTGTACCATGGCCCTGACCTACGTCGCTGGGTTGGTTATTTCAAGGGCTCTGTCTGGGGGGTTTTTTCCCTTGGTGACTTAAAGTATGTCTCTGGACACCTCAAGGTGAAGCATGTTAAAGTCCGAGGAAGTAGTCATTGCTTAATAGAAGTCCAAGGGGTGGCCGCTGTAGATTGTTTTGTCGTCTTCGAAGTTATAATGACAGATTTCCCGGAATTCGTGTCCGTCAAGGTCGGCGCTTAGTTGGTGTACAGTACAGTTGAACCAGTACTGAGTGTACCAGTTTTCAGGGGTGCAATTGATTGTTTTGCAGTGGAGGGGATTGGTCCATCGATATATTCTTCCTACCATTTGTAATTTGTGATTTCATTGTCAATTGTGGGGAATGTGTAGTCGAGTGAGTATTGGGATGTTGGTTCGAATATGTTCCAGAGTTTGAGAAGATATTGATGATCTTGTTCAAAGGAGGGCATCTGTTGGCCTTCTTTGAGAAAGTAGTGTGATTTTGGATTGAAGATTATAGTGTGACACTGGTGTTGTTTCATAATCAGAGTGTAGGTAGAATCAAAGGTAATCAGGCTACTTTCAATAATTCACAATGGAATAATCTTAGATCTTGTGTGTGGCCTTGGTGGGTTCGTGGGTGTTGGTGTTTATCGAGGTTCGTGCCAGATTTGTTCTTCTTTTCTGAGAAAAAACTTTTCCTTTTTATCTGAAGAAATAGCTAGTTGTCACGGCGCAGGTCCCGGCACTCGATTTGGATTTGGTTGTTTGATTTGGTTGTTGATGCCGGCACCTCACTCCGGATGTCTCGATCTTGGAAAGAGTGTCGTCACCTCGCTCCGGATGTCTTGATCTTGGAAAGAGTGTCGTCACCTCACTCCAGATGTCTCGATCTTGGAAAGGGTGTCGGTTATGGGCCCCGGTTGCATAAGAGAAGGTTGTATGAGTTGCGTGGTTATGAGCACATATGTGAGTATGAGTACATAGGTGAGTTGCACGGGTATGAGTAGGGGGACGTATGGGAGTTGCGAGAACTGTGTATATAAGGAGGGCTGTCTCCCATGTTTTGTCTTCTTCTTCTCTTCATGCAACCTCTTGTATTCTATTCGGAATATCAACCTCATCTCCGTTTCCTCCATTTTCTCCGTTTCCACCATATCTCCGTATCGGCAACGCTCGTCTAGCGCCACCCGTCCCTGTCCGACACGTCCGTCCGACGCTGTCCGTCTCTCTGTCCGACACATCTGTCCGACGCTGTCCATCTCCCTGTCCAACAGGTCCGTCTGACGTTGTCTGTTCTTGTCCGACATGTCCATCTGATGCTGTCCATCTCTGCCTCCCGTTCCCATTCCCATTCCTGTTCCCGTTCCCGTTCCCTTCCCGTTCCCGTTCCCGTTGCCGTTCCCATTCCATTCCCGTTCCCGTTCCCATTTCCCCCCCCCACTTCCGCTCCCGCTCCCGCTTGCATTACCAGAACTCACTGGAGTACCTTGGAGAACCGCCGCCGTTACACTAGGTTGCATCTTTTATTCTAACCTACTTGTAATGAGTTCGGAACCCATGGACACAAACGCTTCCGGCTCCACCCTCGAACAGCGGTTCACCCAGCTGCAGGCCCAGGTGGTGGCCATGGCTACAGCTCAGGATGGTGCCAACACTGCCCAGAAGGGGTTTCCTGATACGCCAATTTTCGATGGCAGTAGTAAGGCCGAAGAATTGCGCACCTGGATTATCCAGCTGCGCAACAAGTTGGCCACACAACCCCATCGTTACCCGGACAACCAAGCGTGCCTCGGATATGCGGTCAACCGCCTCTTGGGGGCCGCCCTCTGCCTGATTCGCGGCTATGTATCTGAGAATGCTGAACGAATCCGGCTCGAATCCCTGAACACACTCCTCAACCTCCTCCGCCAGGCATTCGACGACCCCGACAGAACCCGCACAACCAACCGTGAGATTCGAAAACTCAAGCAAAAGAGCGGCACTTTTGCTGCCTATTTCGCCGAGTTTGGTCGGATCATGGGAGACCTAAACTGGAACAAAGAGGCCCAGAGAGAACAATTGTACGAAGGTATCTCAGATGAAATAAAAGATATCTTGGTCACCTCCCGTCCCCGATCCGATAGTCTGGGTCATTTGATCCAGATCTGTCGGGAGTTGGACAACCAGATTCGCGCTCGTGCCACCGAACGGGTCCAGCCTGGCCGTACCCAGTGACTGCCCCGTTGCGGGCCATCCTCAGCCAGCACCCCCACCCTGACTCCAGCGAATCCGACGGGCACCAACAGCGGACATTATGGCGTGGCGCCTATGGACTTATCGGCCACGCAGAGGACTGCTGAGAAAAATCGTATCAGACAAGAACACATGTCCCGGGGCGAATGTCTGTATTGCGGAACAGTTGGTCACTTCCTCCATGAATGCCCCGAATGCGCTGCCTCTCGGAACCGCCGTCTGGCTATGGCAGCCACCGTCAATACGACTGCCGAACCTGACGCTGCCGTTCCGAACGAGCAGTTGGAAAACTAGCTGTCCCATACCAACCGGTTGGCACTGGTATCGGACGTTCCCCATTGGTTTCGTCGTTTCCCCATTTGCAATTGCCTGCTGTAGTTGGTCGAGAGGTGGAAGAATGTGAATTAGAAGGAGAGCATCTTTTTGTTGCAGCTACTCTCCGTAATGGTGACCATTCTATCCAAACTCCTGCAATGATTGACACAGGCGCAACGGGCTTTGCATTTATCGACGAAAACTTTGTACGCCAACACAAATTTCCCCGCTATAGACTAAACCCTCCCCGAGATCTCGAAGTAATCGATGGACGGCCCATCGAATCCGGCCAAATCACCCATCTCACCAAGATTTCCTGTCAAATACAGGATCACACCGAAATGTTACCCGCTTTCATCACCAAGTTAGGACACTTCTCGCTGGTTCTCGGGATTCCTTGGCTCCGAAGACATGCCGTCGTTACCGATTTTGTCAGTAATTCGGTCCGATTTCAGTGCCCCGACCACCAAAATCCACCGGCGGCACCTCGAGTGGCATTACAGACAATAGGCGTGGCGCCGAAGACGACAAACATGGCAACAGAAACGCCGAAAGGAACTACAACGCCACGCCCGGGCGTGGCACCGAAGCCACCGGACGTGGCATCGAACCTCAAATCTAAGTCTCCTGCGATTTGCGTAATCTCTTCGGCTTCCTTGAAGAAACTAATCCGACGAAAGTAATCGGTTCAAATCTTTGCTATGAGCTTGTACGACATCAACAAAGCTCTTGAAACGCCTACACCGAACCCGCCAGACACTGAGCAGGCAGAGCCTCCAGACTATGAGCGATTGAAATCCCGAATCCCTCCCGAATATCACTCGTTCCTTCCCCTGTTCTGCGAATCCATTGCAAATAAGTTACCTCCACACCGCCCCTACGACCACCGCATCCCCTTGAAAGAGGGATTCGAACCGCCCTTTGGACCGCTATATTCCCTTGCCCGTCACGAGTTGGAAGCCTGCAAGAAATGGATCGAGGAAAATTTGGATAAGGGATTTATCCGGGCCTCTTCATCCCTGGCCGGAGCCCCGATCCTGTTTGTCAAGAAGGGTGACGGATCGTTGCGATTGGTGGTGGATTACCAAGGTATCAATGAAGGAACCGTCAAAAATCATTACCCCCTTCCGCTGATTCGGGAAACACTGATGCGAATATCGAAGGCTCGGTTTTTCACGAAATTGGATGTTCGTGGAGTGTACAATCTCATTCGAATCGCAGAAGGAGAAGAATGGAAAACCGCCTTCCGAACCCATTACGGCCTATTCGAATCATTGGTAATGCCGTTTGGTCTGACCAATGCGCCAGCAGATTTCCAACGATTCATCAACGAAACCTTGGCTCCTTTCCTCGATCACTTTACGTCAGCCTACCTCGATGATATATTCATTTATTCGGATACGATGGAAGAACATACTCGGCATGTCCACCGAGTATTGGAACGACTGACCGATGCCAGCCTCCACCTCAAACCGGAAAAATGCGAATTCCACAAAACGGAAGTTAAGTATCTGGGACTAATCATTGGTGTGGATGGCATCAAGATGGATCCGTCCAAGGTTGAAACAGTGAAGGCGTGGCCCCCTCCCGAAAATCTACGAGATGTGCGAGCGTTATTGGGATTCGTAAATTTCTACTGCCGATTCGTCAAAGGATACTCAAAGGTAGTTGAGCCACTGACACAGCTGACAAGAAAAGGCCAGCCGTTCAAGTGGGAGCCAAAGCAACAGGAATCGTTTGACGGACTGAAAACCTCCTTTACAACAGCACCCATTCTGCGTCGGTTTGATCACGACCGCGACATTGTGGTGGAAACCGACGCCTCTGACTTCGTCTCCACTGCAGTCTTGTCGCAATACGACGATGAGGGAACCCTACACCCTGTGGCCTTCTTTTCAAAGAAACATTCCCCCGCTGAGTGCAACTATGAAATTCATGACAAGGAACTGATGGCAATTGTCCAGGCGTTTGAGGAGTGGCGCGCAGAGTTGCAATCAGTGGAAAACCCGATATCGGTCTAAACGGATCACAAGAACTTGGAATATTTTACGACGACCAAACTGCTCAACTGCCAGCAAGTGAGATGGGCGCAGTTTCTCTCCCAATTCAACTTCAAAATCGTCTACCAACCGGGGAAAGCGGGAGACAAACCGGACTCCTTGACTCGAAGATCCAGTGATCTTCCTAAGGAGGGGGATAAATGACTGACCGAAAACTTCCATGCCGTCGTAAAACCACACCAAATCCTACGACTCGAAGCCAGAATCCGACGCGGACTCGGACTTGAGGAACACGGTACCGGAATCGGACTCGAGGAACTCAGTGCCAGACTCGGACTCAAGGAATGCGGCACCGGACTCAGACTCGAGGAACGCGGCGCCGGACTCGGACTTGAGGAATGTGGCGCCGGACTCAGACTCGAGGAACGCGGGACCGGACTCGTATACGGACTCGACGAATGCGGCACCAGACTCGCATACGGACTCAAGGAACGTGGCGCCGGACTCGGACTCGAACTCACCAATGCCAAGATCACCGAACTATTCTCTGAAGCCTACAACTGGGATCCGTTTCCCATGCAGGTACTGGCTATGCTAGAGAAGAAGGTCCGCTATTGTAAGGATATTACTCTAGTGGAGTACTCCCAGAGCCCAACGGGCAGATTACTGTATCGAGAAAAGTTTTATGTCCCTGCCTACGGCCCTCTGAGATTATATCTGATCTAAACGCATCACGAAGTACCGGTAGCGGGCCACCCCAGACGATCGAAAACACTCGAATTGCTCTCAAGGAACTAGCACTGGCCGAAAATGCGGCAAGATATGGAAAGGTTTGTAAGGAACTGTCACACTTGCCGGCGATCGAAAACCAGACGACACGCACCCTTTGGAGTCCTCCGCCCATTGGCGATTCCCCAGCAGCCATGGCAGGACATTTCGATGGACTTTGTCACGGGCCTACCGCGATCAAAGGATCACGATGCTATCTGGGTGGTAGTG